>Ga0302278_10000105_pt1 | contig 102334 bp, 103 predicted proteins | sample III_Bog_N3_2_FD_194543 | JGI IMG/M metagenome (GOLD analysis project Ga0302278, IMG submission 194543) | Peat permafrost microbial communities from Stordalen Mire near Abisko, Sweden - III_Bog_N3_2 | ecosystem: Environmental > Terrestrial > Soil > Wetlands > Peat | place: Sweden: Abisko...
GAGACGCGATGACCGAAGACCAGTACACCCACGGGCATCACGAGTCGGTTTTGCGCAGTCACCGCTGGCGCACCGCGGAGAATTCCGCGGGTTTCTTGCTGCCCGAACTCGCTGCCGGAGCCCGTGTCCTCGACGTGGGATGCGGTCCGGGGACCATTAGCGCCGATCTGGCGCGCCGCGTCGCACCGGGGCTCGTGATCGCGATTGACATCGCCGAGGAAGTGATCGAGAACGCTCGGAGCATTCACGAGGACCAGGGGATCGAGAACCTCCGGTTCTCGATCGACAACGTGTACGACCTCTCGTTCAAGGATCAGAGTTTCGACGTCGTCTATGCGCACCAAGTGCTGCAACACTTGAGCGATCCGGTGTCCGCGCTCATCGAGATGCGTCGAGTGCTCGTCGATGGAGGCCTACTCGCGGTGCGCGACGCCGACTTCGGAGCGTTCATCTGGTCACCCGATGACCCTCGACTCGATGCCTGGATGGATCTCTACCACCGAGTGACCTTGGCGAACGGGGCCCAAGCCGACGCCGGTCGCCTTCTTCCTACCTGGGTGCGCCAGGCGGGCTTTCATGACGCAACGGTCACGTCATCGAATTGGACCTTTCATCAGGCCGACGAACGTGCGTGGTGGGGAGGACTGTGGGCTGATCGAATCCTTCACAGCGATTTCGCTGGCCAAGCGCTGGCGTACGGGTTCATCGACGAGGGTGGTCTGGCGTCGATGTCCCAGGCCTTTCGCAAATGGTCGATCAACGAGGACGGCGTGTTTGTCGTGCTGAACGTCGAAGTACTCGCGAGGCGCTGAGGCCTCATTCGGTTGCGGAATTTCATTCGCCCTAAAGGGGAAATTGACGTTGAACGGGTAGGTAGGAAACGCGTCAAGATGGTGCTGTGAGTTCGCTGCCCGAGTACGTGATCTTTGACCTTGACGGGACCATCGCCGACTCCCAAGAGGGGATTTTGTACTCCTTTCGACTGACGCTGGACGAATTGGGCATCGAGCGAAGCGACGACGACTTGCGCCAACTGATCGGACCCCCGTTGGAAGAGTCCTTTCGCACTTTGGGTATAGACGGGGACGCCCTCGGTCCGGTCGTCGATCGGTACCGCGACTTCTACGGAAAATTCGGCGTCCAACGGGCCCGGCTCTATGACGGCATCTTTGAAACGCTGCGAGTGCTCGAAGAGAGTGATGTGCTCATGGGTGTCGCGACGGCCAAGCGGGTGGATTTCGCTCACGAGATGCTCGGGTCGCTGGGTGTCGCCTCGTTCTTTCGCACGATCGCGGGTGTCAGCTTCGACGACTCGCTCACCACGAAAAAGCAAGTACTCAATGGGGTTCTTGACTATTTCCAGCCCCCTCGACGTCGGCGGGTCTGGATGGTCGGCGATCGTCAACAAGACGTGCTCGCTTCTATCTTCCACGGCATCGTGCCCATTGGCGTGCTGTGGGGTTATGGGTCTCGCGATGAACTCGACACGAGTGGGGCCGAGTACATCATCGACGATCCGCGCGATCTGCTGGAGCTAGGGGTGGACACCGGTGGCGACCCCGCCTGCTTCGCGAACCTCCTGTGTCGCGAATGCGGTGCGGTCAGTGCGGGTTCGCAGGTTTGTACGAACTGCGGTCTCGTGATGAGCGAGTCGGTCGAGTAGTCAGCTCGTCGTCTCGTTCACGCGAAACGACGCGGGCTCGAAGACGTCATTGTCGAACAGGTAGCTGCGTACGCCGTTCAGATCGCCCCGCCAGGGTAGCTCGGTAATCTCCTGCCAGCTTCGACGACCCGCACGCAGTCGAAGGAATTCGAAATGGCTCGTTTCGAGATCGATGGTCTCGTCACCGCTGCCCACGTAGTAGACGACGCCATCGAGTCGAAGGCGAAACGACAACGTCGTCGAGGGCCGGAACGGTTCGATCACTGACACAGCCGCGACGCGGACTCTGTCGCACGACTCCGGACCGGGCTCGTGGAGCGCGTAACGGATGTCGTATTCGTGGGTGACCTGGTCGAAGAGCAAGAATTGAAAACTCTCGTCTATCTCGTCTTCGATGGCAAAGTCTCGCCATCGACGCACCAGTTCGTCGAGTGAGAGACCGGCACCCAGCGCCACTTGACGTTGCGCCCATTCGTTGATATCGCCTCGGGGCAAGTTACGCGCCGACACGTCGCGGCTCACGCCGACGAGGTGGGCGAGCACTTCACGTACCTTCCAGAGCGGCGTGAGCGGTGAGGTGCGTTCCCACTCGGGGGCCGGGACGCTCGAGACGACTTCGCACACCGCGTCGCGACTTGCAGCGAAGGCCTTCGCGTACTCGTTCATGCAGAGAGGATACGGCGCGACCACATCGTGTAGTCGATAATTTCAAGTGCAGAAGTTGAGAAACGTGAATCAAGCACTTCTTGCCCTTCTCGCTCGTTCGCGACGACGCTGAACATAACCGTCATGACCTCACCGTTACGATTGCAAGCACGAAGTAGTGAGAGGCGTATGAACCACAAGCACGAAGGAGAGAACGAGCGACTGCGTATCCCTCCGCCGTTGCTTAAGCACCGAATCGCTTCTGGACGAGGCGCCATGGAGCAGCCCAACGTCACCCAGGAGGAGGCCGCCCTTACGCCGACATTCTGGCTGGCCGTCGTGCTCACGGGAGTCGCGACCGGACTCTTCGGCGATTTACTGATGTGGTTACTTGCGTTGAGCGAGCGAGTTGCATTCGGCTATCACTCGGGGAGTTATCAGGCGGCGGTCGCTCGTACGACTGACTTGCACCGCGTGATCACCCTGTTCATTGCTGGCGTGCTCGGTGCCGTGCTCTGGTTCCTCATCCGTCGTTACCTGCGACACGAGAATGCCGAGATTGACGATTCGCTGTGGAACGGCGACGGCGAACTCGGCATCCGGCGCAGCTTCTTCACTTCAATCGCGTCCGAAGTGGTCATTGGCATGGGTGCTTCAATTGGCCGCGAGGCCGCGCCGAAATTGATGGGTGGTGCGTCGGGCAGCGTTCTCTCGCACTGGTTGAAACTCTCACCCACCCAGAAGCGCCTCCTGGTCGCCTGTGGCGGTGGTGCAGGACTCGCGGCGGTCTACAACGTTCCACTCGGTGGCGCGATCTTCACCGCTGAAGTGCTGCTTGGGAGTTTCGCCCTGCCGACCGTTTTACCGGCGCTGGCGTGTTCTCTCATCGCGACCATGGTCGCGTGGGTGTACCTGCCGAGCAGAGCCACCTATCCCGACATTCCGTCGTATCGTTTCAGTGGCTCGTTGATGGTCTGGTCGTTGGTTGCCGGCGTCGTCATCGGACTTCTTGCCGTTTCGTACGTACGAGTCATTGGCTGGTGCGCTCACTACCGTGCCAAGGGGGCGTCGATCTTCTGGGTGATGCCCCTCGCGTTCCTCGTCGTGGGCGTGCTCGGAATCTGGTTTCCGCAACTTTTTGGCAACGGCAAGGATATGGCCCACGAGGCCTTCCTGGGCGCGGGAGGTCTAGGTCTCTTCTTCGCCCTGTTCGCGCTGAAGCCGTTCGTGACCGCCCTGACGCTGGGCAGTGGTGCGTCGGGCGGCGTGTTCACGCCGTTCCTGGCGACGGGTGCGGTCTTCGGCGCGTTCTTTGGTGCCGTGTGGATTCACCTGTGGCCCGGAACGCCCGTCGGAGCCTTCGCGCTGGTCGGTGCCGCAGCCATGATCGGTGCTTCGATGCAGGCACCACTCGCGGGAATAGTGCTCGTACTCGAACTCTCCCACGGTGGCTTTCGAATCATGATTCCCGTCATGGCCGCCACGTTGATTGCGACGTTCCTCGTTCGACACATCGACGGCTACTCGATCTATTCAGCTCGCCTACCGAGCCGTAGCGAAACGTAAAGCGTGAGTATCGTTGCTCTCACGCGGAGGTGGCGACGTGGAACGACAAGTTGAATTCCAAGTGACGGATGACGATCCCCAAACGCGATTGGTGCGTACCTTTGACGCGCCGATTGAGAAAGTCTTTGCGGCGTGGACGACTGCCGACATGCTGCGCCAATGGTACGGACCTCACGTCACGAACGTGTCGGAGTGTTTCATGAATCTGACCGAGGGTGGCTCGTACCGGATCAAGATGCGAGCGCCCGACGGCACCGAGTACCCGATGTTCGGCACGGTGCACAACGTACGTGTGCCACACCACTTCGAGCTTGTCGCTGACCTCAGCGAGCACCCCGACGACTTTGTTCATATGTTTCGACCAAAAGGGACTGCACTCGAGTTCGTGCCCGTTCGCTGGTACTACGAGATCGATTTGCGCGAAGAACAGGGGGTGACGACCGCCGAGGTCCGGGCCAGGTATCCGGTTGTCGATGACCGTGACGTCATGATCTCGACGGGTGGCGCCATCGGTTGGAACGAGAGTTTCGAGAGGCTAGACGCACTGCTCGCTCAAATCTGAAAGACCTTCGGGCCAAAGCGTGGAACAATGGATGCGTGTACGTTCCAGCCAAGTTCCGCGTCGGCGACGACGAGGCGTGGCGGGTGGTTCGAGACGCGGGAGCGGGTGTCCTCGTGCGCGTCACGCCGTCCGGTCTAGCCAGTGTTTTTGTGCCGGTGGTCGTCGACGACGATCAACGGACCATCACGTCACACGCGGCCAGGGCAAATCACTGGTGCCAAGGGGTCGAACCGGGTGACGAGGTGCTCGCCGTCTTCCTCGCCGCCAGCGCCTACGTCACGCCCTCCAATTACCCGAGCCGCTTGACTCATCCCGAAGTCGTGCCGACGTGGAACTACGTCGCGGCCGAGGTTCGCGGTCGCGTTCGAATGCACGAGGAGCCGGAATGGAAACTCGCCCAAGTACGTTCCCAGACCGATCGGTTTGAACACAGTCGTGAGCCGCAGTGGCGCGTCGACGACGCTCCGGCGAAGTACATCGACCAGCAATTGAAGGCGATCATTGGCATCGAGATCGAAGTGATCAGCATTGAGGGTAAGGCCAAGCTCTCCCAAAACCGACCCGCCGAGGATTTCGAGAGCGTGCGCGAGAATCTCGCGAGTGGTTCGCTCGCTGAACGCAACGTCGCCCAACGCATGAACTTGAATGAGTAGTCCGTGCACCGTTCGGCGTGCGGGCGCGCGAGATTTCTCGGCGCTGCGCGCGATACGTCTTGAGGCACTGCGTGACACCCCCGAAGCGTACGGGTCGACGTACGACGATTCTCTCAAGTGGTCCGCACGACGTTGGCGAAAGGTCGCCAAGACTTGGAACTACTACCTCGGCGAATGCAGTGGCGTGGTCAAGGGCATGGTTTCGGGTGGCTACAACGAGGTACACCCGGGGACGTGCTGGCTTTATGGGATGTACGTCGCTCCGAGTGAACGCGGCAGTGGACTGGCCACGCAACTCGTCGACGCGGTGGTGACCTGGGCGCGAGCCGACGGCGCTCGTCAACTTTACTTGCACGTTAATCCGGGCGTCAGACGCGCACGGGCGTTCTACGCAAAGGTCGGCTTCGTCGAGAATGGTGAGACAATCATCATGGACCGTGACCCTTCGATCACGCTCTGCACTATGGTCAAGACCCTTGACTGAAACCGTGGATCACTTCACTGTTCGAAGGGTCGATCCGCACGAGCTTCATGAACTTCGTCGCCGAGTGCTTCGTTCGAATGATCCGGCCAAAACGGTGGCCGATCCGCGCGACGATGATTCATCGTCGCGGCACTACGCCGGGTTTCTAGGTGGGCGCCTCGTGGTGAGTGCGTCGTTCTATCCTTCAACGGCGCCGGTGAACGCTGAGCTCCTCACGTATCAACTCCGTTATATGGCGACCGACTTTGACGTGCAGGGTCGCGGGTACGGCGCCCTCGTGCTCGAGCACGCCGAACGAGAACTGAAGTATCTCGGCGCCCAGCAACTCTGGGCGAACGGCCGAGACTCCGCGCTCGGTTTCTATCTGCGTACCGGCTGGTTGGCGCTCGAAGGCAGTGAGCACCTCAGTCCCGAGACGCAGTTGCCGCATACCGTAATCTTTAAGTTGCTCCAGTAATTTCCTGGTGTTTGCCCTATTTTCTACCAATTTAGTAGGTTATTCGTATGCGTAAATGGCTCTCCCTTCTTGGCGTGCTCGTGGTCGTGGCCGCCGCAGTCGTCATCTACATCCGCTACCACAAGAGCAACACCGCGGCGCCGACCACGACCAGCACCGCGGTGGTGATTCCGACGGCGCCCTTGACGGGTTTGCCGGACCCGGGGGGCGCGGCCCTCACCCGTCCGGCCCTCACGGTCAAGATCGAGAACACGCCCGAAGCCTTGCCCCAGTGGGGCATCGACCAGGCTGACGTGGTCTACGAGGAGATCGTGAACGGCGGTATCACGCGACTGGCGGCGATCTTCAACTCCCAAGCGCCCGCCAAGATTGGTCCGGTCCGTTCGGTTCGACCCACCGACACCCAGGTCGTCTATCCGCTGAAGGGTATCTTCGCCTTTTCGGGTGGCGCCCCCTACGCCATCGCCAGTATCGAGACCGTGCCCGGTCTCACCCTGGTCGACGAGGACAAGGCCGACCAGACGTCAGCGATGTATCGCGACCCGGACCTCTACGCGCCACACAATCTCTTCGGCATCGGCTCCTCGCTGTTCGCCATCGGCGGTTCACCTAAGCCACCGCCCGCGCTCTTCTCGTACCGCGGCGCGGGTGCGAAGGTGAAGGGGGCCACGGTCGCCAGCTTCGTCGTAAACTTTCCCAGTATCTATCCCGTCACCTGGACCTGGGATGCCGCGTCGGGTTCGTGGGATCGCACGATCTTCGGCAAGGCCGACGTGACGGGTACTGGCGTACGTGAGTCGCCGAAGAACGTGGTGGTCATGTTCGTGAACTACGTGAACGGCATCGGTACTTTGAACTCCTACGCCAACCTTCAGGGCGCGGGCAGCGCCGACTTCTTCACTGACGGCAAGGAAGTCGCGGGATCGTGGTCGCGCGGATCGTCGATGTCCAACGTCATTGCCTACCAGACGTCGAGCGGCAAGACCATGACACTGACGCCCGGTCAGACCTGGGTCGAGTTGTTGGACGTTGGTGCCGCGCTCAACGTCACGCCGTGAAAATGGTCTCAATCCTCTCAAGGGTCGCGGTCATGTCACGCAGGTTGGACTGCTCCTTGTGCCAGAGCGTGATCGCGAACGCCCATGGTTTGTCGTAGTTGAAGGACTCGGTGACCTTGGTGCCACCCGGGACCTCTTCGAGGTCGTAGCGCCAGACGAACTGGGCCAGGTGATGCCATGCGATGCATTTGTTTTCTTCGAAGGCCACCACCTTGTTGCTCACGACGTAACTCAGCCCGAGCTTCATGTCCATCGAGAACTGGGCGCCCAGGAAGAGCCTCTCGGGGGCCTTTCGCACCCTCACGACACTGCCCGAACCGTCGAAGGTGCTGTGCTTTCGCGGGTCCGCCAGGAGATCGAAGATCGCCGAGGGCGCGGCGGGGATGACTCGTGACGTGCTGACGACGTGGGTGGCGGACATTCTCGCAGCGTAGACCGCTTTTCTCACGGTAAGTTCGAGACCATGAGCTACCTCGAACAGACACTCACGACGCCCGACGGAAGACAACTCGAGGTCGCCACGCTGGGCGACCCGAGTGGTTTGACCGTCGTGTTCCACCACGGCACACCGGGATCGGTGAAATTGGTGAATTACTTCATGAAGATCGCCGACCAGTCGTCGCTGTTCTTCGTGACGTTCTCGCGCCCCGGTTACGGATTGTCGGGCCGCCTCGAGGGACGGAGCATCTCGTCGGTCGTCGCTGACGTGACCACGGTGCTCGGCGCCCTCGGTCGCAGCGACTACGTCGCGGTGGGCTGGTCGGGAGGGGGTCCTCACGCGCTGGCGTGCGCGGCGCTCGACGCCCCGCGGTGCCTGGCCGCGTGGTCGATCGCCGGCGTCGTGCCCGTGGACGCGGACATCAACTGGACCGAGGGCATGGGTCCCGAGAACCTCGAGGAGTTCTCGCTCGCGGTCGAAGGCGGATCGGAATACGAGGCGCACGTCATGCGTGATGGTGAGCGGTTCGCTGGTTCGACGCCTGAGAACATCGTCGAACTCTTCGGTGGACTGTTGTCCGAGGTCGACAAGGTCGCCCTCGTTGAGCACCAGGCTCGAGTGGTCCTCGCCGAAGCTTGCGCGCACGCGTTCGCCCAGGGCTATTACGGGTTCTACGACGACGACCGGGCGTTCTTCTCGCCTTGGGGTTTCGATCCCACCCAGATCGAGGTGCCGGTGTTTGTGTGGTTCGGCGACCACGACCTCATGGTGCCCCCTTCGCACGGGCAGTGGTTGGTGTCGAACCTTCCGACGGCGATCAAGGTGCACAAGCCCCAAGAGGGTCACGTTTCCTTGTTGACCAATCACGAGGACGAACTCGAGGGGTCTTTGCTGCGTGCCTTCGACGGAAGGTTCCGTCGCGGCAGTTAGTCCAAGCGACGCGTTCGCTCGCGTGGTGGGTGATAATGGACGTAAGAGTGAGGAATTCGATGCGCCTAGGCAACATGTACGGACCCGACGCCACCTTCCTGGGCGTTCCGGGGGCCGACCCCGACGACGTCACCCAGTGGGAGAAGGCGCGTGCGGCCATCATCGGAGCGCCCTTCGACGGCGGCACCTCGCATCGCTCGGGATGCCGGTTCGGTCCTCAGGCGATCCGCACCTCGGACTACCTGCCTCACGACGGTGCGCGACCGAGCCTCGCCCTCGGGGTCGATCCGCTGCTCGAGCTCGGTGTGGTCGACCTGGGTGATGTGCTCATGCCTTCGGGCGAAACCGAGCGTTCGCTCCGAGCCCTCGAGGATCGAGTGACGCGCGTCGCCACGCAGGGGGTGCTGCCTATCGTGCTCGGGGGCGATCACACCATCGCCCTGCCCGACGTCACGGGCGTCGCACACCACGTGGGTTGGGGTCGCGTCTCGGTTATCCACTTCGACGCGCACGCCGATACTGGCGACAGCCAATTCGGCTCCCTCTATGGTCACGGCACCCCCATGCGTCGGCTCATCGAGTCCGGCGCGTGTCGCGGCGACCGCTTCTTGCAGGTGGGCCTTCGCGGGTACTGGCCAGATCCCGAGACGCTGCACTGGATGAACGAACAGGGCATGCGTTCGTTCGAAATGTCCGAGATCGTCAAGCGCGGTCTGGACGTCGTGCTCGACGAGGCGATAATGATCGCCCTGGACGACTGTGACGCGGTGTTCTTGTCGGTGGACGTGGACGTGGTGGACCCTGGGTCGGCGCCGGGCACGGGAACGCCCGAGCCCGGGGGACTCTCGTCACGTCAACTGCTTGACGCGGTGCGGCGCATCGCCATGTGGGTGCCACTGGCGGGCATGGACGTCGTCGAGGTCTCGCCGCCTTACGATCACGCCGAGATCACCGCGTACCTCGCCAATCGCGTCGTACTCGAAGCACTCGGTGGTGTTGCCTGGCGCGAGAAGTCGTTGCGTGGTGAGGTCGTGCGCGACCCCACCGATCCGTTGCTGAAGGGCCGCTAGTAGCGCATCGAGTTGAGGATCGCCAACACGAGCTCTTCACTCGTGTCGGGGTGTAGGAACGCGAGTCGAGCGACCGTCTCGCCCTCCCACTTCGTCGGAGTCACGAAGGCCACCTGGTCGCGAAGAAGTTGCTGGCTCCACGCGGTGTAGTGCTCGTCGTCCCAGCCGAGTCGACGGAACAGCACGATCGAGAGGCTCGCCGGTCGAACCAGTTCGACGTGGTCCGCTTCGTCGATGAGTTGAGCGGCACGATCGGTGATGGCGATCGACGCCTCGACGGCGTCTTCGTAGGCGGCCACGCCGTTGGTCGCCAGTGAGAACCAGAACGCGAGACCTCGCGCGCGACGCGAAAGGTGGATCGCGAAGTCCGAGGGATTCCACTCGTAGTTCTCTTCCTCGTTTTCGTGCAGTACGTCGAGGTAGCCCGCTTGCTGGGCGAGGATCTTGCGCGCCGTGGTCGGATCACGGTAGACCAGCGCGCAGCAGTCGAGTGGTGCGTAGAGCCATTTATGGGGATCGACGATGAAACTGTCGGCGTGACGTATGCCCGTCAGGAGGTGTCGACGCGAGGGCGAGAATAACGCGGCGCCGCCGTAGGCGCCGTCGACGTGGAACCAGAGGTCGTTCTCCCTCGCGAAGGTACCCAGTCCTTCGAGGTCGTCGACGATGCCGGCGTTCGTGGTACCCGCCGTCGCCACGACGCCCACGACGTTGTCGGCGAGCGGGTCATTGGCCATGGCCGCCTCGAGGCGCGCCCTGGTGAAGCGGTGGTCGTCGCACTCGACCACGAGCGCCTCGATGCCTAAGACGTGCAGCGACTTGCCGACGCTCGAATGAGCATCCTGGGAGACGGCGAAGCGCACCTGGTGGGGAGCGAACTCGGGCCGCTTGGCTCGCCCGATGTCGCGCCCGACGGTGAGGCTCGAAAGATTGCCCATCGAACCCCCTGAGACGAAGGCGCCGCCCGAGCCCGCCGGCATACCCGCCTGGTCGGCGAGGAACTCGAGCGCCTGGTTCTCCAGCACCACGGCGCCCGCGGACTCGAGCCAACTCGTACCGTTCAGTCCCGAGCACGCCACCACCATGTCGAAAAGAAGTGAGCTCTTGGTGGGGGCGTTGGGTATGAACGCCAGGTAACCGGGCGAGTCGCACGAGATCACGTGTTGGGCGATCCGGTCCTTGAAGAAGGTGAGTACCTCTTCGGGATTGTTGCCCTCGCGCGAGATCAGGCCGCGCAGGTTGGGCAAGGGCTCGAGGGCGAGTCCGCCGAAGTCGAGGGGCACCGGATGGGTGAGCCGGTCTCGACAGTACGCGAAGACCGCCTGGGCGAGTTGCTCGTCGAATTCAAACATGTGTTGGCCCATGGCCCTCATCCTTCAAAGTGGTCCCGTTCAATCGTAGGCTCGAACGGCGACGAGCCGGAGTGGCGGCGAGTGCCAAATTGGCCGCGAACTACACTCGCCCAATGGCAATGGCGCGCGTTGGTTATCTCGGACCCGAAGGTTCGTTCTCCCACGAGGCGGCCTCGACGTTGGAGAACGTTGAAGGGATTGCCTGCGGTTCGATCCCCGAGGTGTTGGTTGGCGTGAGCAACGGCTCACTCGATTTGGGCCTCGTGCCGCTCGAGAACGCCATCGAGGGGACGGTGTCGGCCACGATCGACGGTCTGGTCTTCGATAACGACCTGGTGATCGAGCGCGAGATCGTCTTGCCCATTCACTTGCATCTGCTCGCGAAGAGAGGTGTGAGTCCTTCGTCGGTGACCAAGGTACTCAGCTACGTGCACGCTCTCGAACAGTGCCGCGGCTACGTCGCCACGCTGCCGCTCGCCACGACCGAACAGGCGACGTCGACCTCGCAGGCGGCGCGCGAGGTCGCGGAATCGAACGAGCCGTGGGCGGCCGTGGGATCGCTCATGGCTGCACGTCTCTTCGGACTCGAAGCAATTGCGAACGACATCGAAGATCATCGGGGAAACGCGACGCGATTCGTTCTCGTGGGTCGCGAGGTGATTGCGTCGCCCACCGGCAACGACCGCACGTCCATCGTTTGTTTCCAGGACGCCGACCGCCCCGGTTCGCTCTACGCCATCCTTGGAAGGTTCGCGGCGCGCGACATCAACTTGACCAAACTCGAGAGTCGCCCGACCAAGCAAGGACTCGGGGATTACTGCTTCGTGATGGAGTTCGAGGGCCATGTCGCCGACGACGTGGTCGCGGACTGCCTCGCTGATCTTCAGGCGCACCTCACGCGAGTGAAGTTCCTGGGTTCGTACCCGGTGGTCGGCGAGGGCGCGCAGGTTCGTCGTGAGGAAGTGGGCGAGGCTCGAAGGTCGGCGAGCGAATGGATCGAGTCGATCCGCTCGCGAGTACGTCCCTAGTCGTCCAGTTCGTGGTGCTCGAGCCAGTGGTAGCCAGCGCCCGCGCATCCGAGGAGCACGGCCGCCGAGGAGAGCCCCGCGAAGACCATTTGTCCGGTGCCCGCCCAGGCGAGAGCGAGGAGCGAGAGTCCGATCAACGCCCTTCCCGCGGTGCCCTGAAAGGGCGACTTCACCTCACGGTGAGTCCAGATCAGCAGCGCGCCGATGCTCGCCATGACGAAAGGCAGACTGAGCCGCTGGGCCTGTAGCTGACTGAGCCCCCAAGTGACCAGGAAGGACGCGACGAGCTGGAGAATCGTCGCGACGCTGAGACGCCGTTCGATGCGCAGCGCCTCGGGTCCCCGCGGCCTCGGCGCACTCGAAAGCAGACTCGGGGTGACGGTGATCGCGCCGAGCACGACGAGGGCACCGAAGAGGCCCGCGACGAGCGGCGAGGTGATCGGGGAGAGCGCGCGCACGAGCCACCAGGCGCCGAAGGCGACCTGCAAGCCCCCTCCCACGAGCAGCACGCGCTTGCGCCACTGTGCCTGGGCGTCCGTTTGCATGCTCGGAGTTTGTACGTGGCATTCGTGCAACGTGGTCATGACACGACCTCCTGGGCGCGCTGGTCGACCGCGTCGGTGTAGGACTTCACGGTGGCGGCGATGATCTCCGACCAGGGAGTCGGGGCCAGGGCGAAGGTGGCCTGGGCGAGCGACGAGTCCATGACGAAGTCGTCTCGGAACTGGTACTCGGTCTCACGCAGTTCGTGCATCTGGCGCGATACGAGTCCGAGTGTGTAGAGCAGTCGCCGCGAGAGTGCGCGCACGCGCACACGCCCTACGCCCGCGTACGCCGACACGTCGTTCGCGACCTCTTGCTGGGTTCGAGGTTCGTTCGACGGCACGTGCCAGGCTTTGCCCCACGCTCGTGGATCAGCGCCGACGGTGACGGCGAGACGCGCGACGTCCTCGGTATAGGTGAAGGTATGGGCGACGTCGCTGCGACCGATGGTCGTGACCGATCTGCCGGCGAGCACTCTTGGCACAAAACGCGATCCCACGACGCTGTCGGCTCGGGGTCCGATGTAGTCCGCGGCGCGTATCTCGACGACTTTGGCTCGACCCGCGTCGAAGGCCTCTCGTTGTTCGCGCCACATGCCAGCGCGTACCTGACCCTTGGTTCCCGGGGCCGCGAGCGGCGTGTCCTCGGTCAAGGGATGGCCGGCGTCGTAGGTCGGCGCGCCGATGGAAGCGGTGGCTGGTCCGTAGCCGTAGAGGTTCGAGACGGTGACCAGCACGGCGCCGCAGTGCGCGGCAGCCTCGAGTAGCGCCTGGTTGATGGGTGGCCAATCGAGCGCCCAGCGGTGGTAGGCGGGATTGACGCAGTTGTAGAGCACGCCCACCCCTTCGCAGAGTGTCGTCATGAGTGTGGCGTCACTGGCGTCACCGCGTACGAGTTCGCAGCCCTCGGGTCCGTTGCCCGACCGCGTGAGAACCCTCACCCGGGCCCCTTGATCGACCAGGTGTCGGGCCACCGCGCTGCCAATGGGGCCCGATCCCACGACCAGGTGCGGAGGGGGAATTCGTGAACTGGACATTGAGCCTCCTCGAGCGGTCCGCCACGGTGGCGCTTCGTCCGCTGCGCCACTGTAACACGAGCAATGCTCTAATACAAGAGCATCGCTCTATAAAATACTCGGCGCTCTACTTTGTGGCAGAATGGGTCATGGCTCCGGAGCAAATCAAGGCTGATGAGCGCCCTTCGGCGCCGCGCACCGCTCGGGACCGGGCTCGCGTGGAGATCACGGCAGAGATCCTGACCGCCGCGCGCCGGCACCTGGCGAGCGAGGGGGCCCCGTCGTTGAGCTTGCGCGCCATCGCCCGAGAGTTGGGCATGACCTCGTCGGCCGTCTATCGCTACGTGGCCAGCCGCGACGACCTGCTCACCTGGCTCATCGTCGACGCGTACAACTCGCTCGGCGCGGCGAGCGAACTCGCTGAACGTGGCGTCGAGCGCGAGGACGTCATCGGTCGCTTCCGCACCACGTGCCGAGCGGTGCGTCAGTGGGCCATCAGCAATCCCCACGAGTGGGCGCTCATCTACGGTTCACCGGTTCCCGGTTACGTCGCCCCGGCGGACACCATCGTTCCGGCCAGTCGCGTGCCGCAGTTGCTCGGCGCCATACTGGTCGACGCGGTGCGCGCAGGGCGCGTGCGCGAGTCGTTGATGGGCGAACGAGTCGACCCGACGCTTGACTCATCGCTCGCCCCACTTCGTGAGGCGCTCGGAATCGCCGTGCCGACCGCGGTCATCCACCAGGCACTGATGGTGTGGGTTGGCCTTTTTGGGGCAGTCTCCTTCGAGCTCTTTGGCCAGTTCCAGAACGTGATCGGCGACGGCCCCGGTGAACGCGACGCGCTCTTCGACAGATGCGTGCGTCGCTGGTTGGACGAAATCGGCATCGCCTAGGCAGCGCACCGATCCCTCGCTGGGGTCAATACAAAGGGGCCTAGGTAACGGGGTGAAGCGCATCTGGCGGAGGGAGTGGGATTTGAACCCACGGTGGGCAAGCCCACGCCGGTTTTCAAGACCGGTACATTCGGCCGCTCTGTCATCCCTCCGGGGACGATCCTAGTTGACCTGAGCTCTAGATTTTCTTGCGGTTACGTGCACGCGTTGCCATGTCGAGGTGCACCTTGCGCAGTCGCACGGACTTGGGCGTGACCTCGACGGCTTCGTCGTCGGCGATGAACTCCAGCGCCTGTTCGAGCGAGAAGACCGTCGCCGGCGTGATGCGCTCGGTGTGGTCGCTGCCCGAAGCACGCATGTTCGTGAGCTTCTTCTCCTTGGTCGGGTTCACGTTCATCTCGTCCGAGCGCGAGTTCTCCCCTACGATCATGCCTTCGTAGACTTCGGTGCCGGGCGCGACGAACAAGACGCCGCGGCTCTCGAGGTCGATCAACGCGTTCGCGGTCGTGGGCCCACGGCGGTCCGCCACGAGCACGCCGTTCTGGCGAAGTCGGATGTCGCCGAACCAAGGCTCGTAGCCGTCGAAGTTCGTGTGCATCATGCCGCCCCCGCGGGTCTCGGTCATGAAGTCGGTGCGGATGCCCACGAGCCCGCGAGCCGGGATGCGCCATTCCAGGCGCACCCAACCGGTGCCGTGGTTCACCATGTCGATCATGGTGCCTTTTCGGGTCGCCAACAGGGTTGTTACTGCCCCCACGAACTCCTCGTGGACGTCGATCGTGACGTGTTCGACGGGCTCGTGCAACTTGCCGTCGACCATCTTGGTGACCACTTGGGGCTTGCCGACCGTGAGTTCGAAGCCTTCGCGGCGCATGGTCTCGATCAGGATCGCGAGTTGCAATTCGCCTCGACCCTGCACTTCCCACGCGTCGGGGCGCTCAGTCGTGAGCACGCGCAGTGACACGTTGCCGACGAGCTCCTTGTCGAGGCGGTCCTTGATCATGCGAGCGGTGAGCAGTTTGCCTTCCGTGCCCGCGGCCGGTGACGTGTTGATACCAATGGTCATCGACAGACTTGGCTCGTCCACGTGCAACGGCTCGAGGGCGATCGGATTGTCGGGGTCGGCGAGGGTCTCGCCGATGAAGATGTCCTCGAAGCCCGCGACCGCGACGATGTCGCCGGGTCCCGCGCTCTGGGCGGGTACGCGTTCGAGTGCTTCGGTGATGAACAGCTCGGTGACCTTGGCGTGCTCGATCGTGCCGTCGATACGGCACCACGCCACGCGTTGACCGCGCTCGAGGGTCCCGTTGATGACCCGGCACAACGCGAGTCGGCCGAGGTAGGGCGACGCGTCGAGGTTGCACACGAGAGCCTGGAGTCCGTGACCCTCCTCGTACTCGGGCGCTGGTACGTACTGCTCGATCGTCTCGAACAAGGGCGTCAGGTCGCCCGAGGTGTCCTCGGGGCTCTTCGAGGCCCAGCCCTGACGGGCGCTCGCGTAGAGGATGGGAAAGGAGATCTGGTGCTCGTCGGCGTCGAGGTCCAAGAAGAGGTTCTCCACCTCTTGGACGACTTCTTTGACGCGCGCGTCGGGTCGGTCGACCTTATTGATCACGAGCACGACCGGTAGTCGTCGTTCGAGGGTTTTGCGCAACACGAATCGGGTCTGGGGCAGCGGGCCCTCGGCCGCGTCCACGAGCAGGATCACCGCGTCGACCATGGAGAGTCCGCGTTCCACCTCGCCGCCGAAGTCCGCGTGGCCGGGGGTGTCGATGATGTTGATCGTGAGGTCGTGCCACTTGACCGCCGTGTTCTTGGCCAGGATGGTGATGCCCTTCTCGCGCTCGAGGTCGCCCGAGTCCATGACCCGGTCGGTGAGCTCCTCGTGGGCGGTGAAGGAACCGGTTTGGCGCAGCATTTTGTCGACCAACGTCGTCTTTCCGTGGTCGACGTGGGCGATAATGGCGATGTTTCTAAGCGAAGTTCGTAAGGTCATGGCCATACCACGCTACTAGGAAGATCTTGATGTTCGGTTCCTAGGCCGCCATCTGGTGGTGACGACGCTCCTGGACGACCGCGGTTCGCACCAAATCCCTGGCGCCCGCGCGCAAATCGGCCATCGTGCCGTCCACGCTCAGCGCGACACCCGCGTCGGGCCACACGCCGATGAATCGTCGCGGCGCGATTCCTTTGGGGTTGGCGAGGGTGTCGATCGTCAGATCGCTGCGCAGGCCGGGTCCGGCGCTTTTGCCAGGGCTGCCCGAACGCACGCGCAGCACCACGCGACCTTCGCCGAGGGGCACGTCGAGGTCACGGCGGGCCCGCAGTGACGTCCGCGCTCGCGCCACGTCGTAGTAGGCGTCACTCGTGGCGACTCGCCACTCGACCTGCAGACCTTGGGCAATCTCGAGGACCTGGACCGCCCAGTTCGTCGCTTCGGCGCACACGAGTGCGACTTCGCTCGCGCTGAGCGAGGCGAGCCAACTCGCGAGCGAACCGGGCCGTGCGTAACCCGACGCACAGCGAAGCAGCTGGTCGTTAATCTCATCGGCGACGGCCTCGGTGGGCGCGACCAGCGCGTCGCGCACTACCCGACGAAGGGCGGCATTGCCGAGCAGGCGTCGCGCCGTGGCGGGCGACCATCGAAAGGAGGACGACGGCTGGCCCGCTCGTTCGACCGACCAGGCGTCGAGGCGGCGATGGTCGTTCGAGATCACCGCGCGGAAACGAGCGGAGAGGCTTCGCCGGTGGTCGTCGGTGAGCGCGACCAACGTTCCTGGAGCACCGACCACGAGTTCGTTGAGGTCGCGCGGCGTACTGCGGCGCAGCGTGAACGTCGTCATGCGTGACGTGCGATCGCCGAAAGCGCCTCGAGCACTTCGTGAGTGCTTCGCGTGAGTAGTTCGGCGTCCACGTCGAGCGACCACATTTCTCCCGTGGCGGTGGAGAACGAGGAAGTGCGAAGCGGCACGACGCCACTGCGTAGCGTCTGGACCAGGGCGTGGTAGCGCATCGTTCGCTCGGCCCCTTCGCCGAGCGGCGAGGTCGTCACGTCAAAGAGCGCCACGCTCGCCACCTCGCCCACGGTGGTACCGACCATCAGGTCGACGACGTCGCGCAAGACGACTGAGCCACTGGCGAGGAGTACGCTCGCGCGCACGGCGCTACGGGCCAACCAGTGCGGGGAGACCGGACCAAGCGATCGCGTCAAGGTGACCGCGTGGGCCGTGACGTCGGTCGCCAGACGTGCGAGGTCGTCACCACTGAGGCGATCGACGAAGTCCAGTAATTCTCCTGATCCCACTTCCAGACGCCACGCGCGCAGCGCGTCATCGAAGGGGTCGGTGACCAACGCCCCGACGCTCAAGAGACGAAGGACTTGGTTCACCAGTATGCCGCGTACCCGGGCGTGCGCAGAGAGTGCGATATCGGTGCTGAGGCTCTGTTGGCGCAGTGACGAGGCGCGCACGATCAAAGGCGTGGCGGGCACCGTGTCGTAGAGGAGTTCGAAGATCCCGTCCTCGAGGATCGAACGAAGGCCCGGGGCGCACGAGCGGTCGGTTCGAGGGCGGCGTCGGCGGTCGCCGCGCAACGCTTCGACCACGCTACGAGGAGAGGGGTCGGTGCACGTTGCCATGGATCCACTCTTGCGTAGGCCTGTGACACGCCCTAACGTGGCGTCGTGTTCATCGCGATCTTCTCGATCTTCGTCATCGCCGTGATCGTGTTATGCGTCCTGACCGTTCGTTTCGCAATACGTCGAGATCGCGAGCGACGTGCGCAGATGAACCCGGGACCTAAGACGTAGACTTCCTCTGCAACTCCTTGATCTCGCGATCGAGGTCCGCGATCGCCCTTTCGATGACGGCGAGTCGAGCCGAGAGCGATTGTTCGACTTTCTCGTCGACCCGCTCGTCCACGCGGTGATCGACCTGATCTCGGATCTTGGAGTCGAGCGAGTCGATCAGGGGCTGGGTGATCTGCTTCAGGCGAGCCTTCAAGTCGGGTGACTTGTCGCTCGAGGAGTTCTGCTCGTCGCTCATCCCTTGAGCCTACGTCGAGGCTGGCGCACAGTACGTCCCGGCGTTGAACTGCAGGGTGTTGAACTGGCCCGACCAGGGCGGGTTGGTCAGGGTGTTCGTCTCGGTCTGCAGCGTGGTGAGAGGCGAGCACGAGGCGTCGTAGGCGATGTAACCGCGCACGTTGGTGCCACTGGCACCCGCGACCGGCAACGGACCACCGTTGGCGAAGGCGACCGCTTCGAAGACTGAAATGGATTGGTTCGTGAGGTTGTAATTGCGGTATTCGGACTGGGTGGCGTAGACGGCGGGTTTGAGTGACGGGTCTATCGACGCCAGGCCGCTCGACCAGCCCGAGAGCGTGGCGGTCCAGTAGGTCGCGAAGGTGGCGAGTACGGCGTTCGACGATCCGGTGGGCGCGTCGAGTCCCGAGTGGTTGTCGGGATAGCCCTCGGGGTCATAGATGACCCAATCGGGTTTGAGTCCGACGCCCAAAGCCCGGTACTGGTCGATCTGGGACGCGACCCACGCCCCGGCGGCGAAACCGTGGCTGTAGTAGCTGGCGGACGTCTGGGGCTCGGTCTTGAGGGGTCCACTCACCGTCCAGAACGACAGCCACGTCACGCGTTTGTGTGAGTTGTAGATACTCTGGCCGAGCAAGTAGTCCGGCGAGGTCGCGATGCTCTTCGCGCTCGTGTAGCCGACCCACGGCGCGCTCTGCGTGCCGAGACCACCCGTTTCGCTGACGATGGGCCATCCGTTGGCGATGGCGACGGACCAGTCGCTGGTGGGGATGGCGTAGACGCCGACCCCTTGGGGGGGAGGTGAGCTCACGCCGGCGGCGTACAAGACCAGGTTCGCCCCCTGGGTGAGACCGGTGACGCCGGGCCCCACGGAGCGCGCGGCGCTACCGCCGGTCACCGAGACGTCGGTCGCGGTCCACGCGCTCGAGCCGATCGAACTCGTCAGGACGAACAGGTCGCCCCAGTTGGAAGCCTGGCCGGCGATGAAGAGTTGGGTGGCCGAGGCCTGCACGAAAACGGCACCGTCGAGAGGCGGTGCGCCGCTCGTCGTCGCCGTGACGTTGTCGAGTGACCAACTAGTCGAGGTGGTACCAATGATCACTGGCGATGTGAAGAGTTCGACGCTCCCGCTCGCGCTGAGCGCGACGAGGTAGTTCGACTGCGCGCTCGCGCTCGTTGAAAGAGCACCCCGCGCCGGGCTCGCGCCAGTCGTCGTGGAGAGGTTCCGGGCGCTCCAGGAACTAAAGGCCTTGTTCGAACTGATGAGTAGTTCCACGCTGCCCGCGGTCGTGATGGCGGCGAAGGACATGGTCGGGCCCGCGAGGGCGACCGGGGCACTCGAGATCGTGCCGATCGACGTGGCGTTCGAGACGTTGACGGGCGCGCCCACTGTCGGCGGGCTTTGGTCGTCGTGCCAACTGAGAGGGAGCACTTCGGCGAGGTTCGCGGTCGAGCGCACCGCCACGAACCCGTTCGAGCCCTCGAGACCGACGCTCGCAACGCCGGCGGCGACGCTGACGCCCGAAGAGGCCGTGAGGTCGGTGAGCACGTAGGGCGCGCGAGCACTGGCGCCCGCCACGTTCGGTGTTCGTGGGGCGACGACGACCGTCGAACTGATCAGTATGAGGTGGTTCTGGGTGCTCACGTATAAGACGCCGAGGTTTCCCGAAGGGTCAAAGAACACGACGGGGTCCGCGGCGGGCGTCGGTGTGTTCACCAGTGTCGAGAGGTCGGTCCAGGAGGTGGTACCCACCGCGTTCTCGACGTAGAGCCCGATCTGCGAATTGGCCATGCGGTAGGTCAGTACGTCCTCACCGTCTTGGCTCGCGGCGTGCGGAGTACCGAGCATCTTCGTGCCGTCGATTGAACTCTCGAAGGAGACGGCGTTCCAAGGCAGCGGACCAGAGCCGGTGTCCACGAATTGGTAGAGCGGTAGGGCGGCCGGTGAGTTCGTCGTCGCGACCGGATAGAGCGCGACGGGCAGCGTGGCGCCGACAATCATTATGTTCGCCACCATCGCGGCCCGTGGAAACTTCACTCGCATCCTTTGAGGCTGCTCACACCCATTTTTCCGCGGTGCACCCTAGAGAAGTCTAGGGGTGACCTTTATCACATCGTGGTCTCTTGACCAGACTGTCATGATCCGCCAACAGATCTCATGGTCGCGTGGTGACACGCGACGCCAGTGACGGTGCACTCGCGCCGACCGCGTTACGCGCACGCACGATCACCGCGTACGTGTGCGATTTCAGCAAGGTGCTGACACTGACGCTGCGCGACGTGGCGGAGAAGTTCGACCACGTCGAGCCGCCATTCACCGAGTACTGAAAGACGGTGATGGGTGAGGAACCAGCAGCGTCCGGTGCGACGAGGAGTCTGAAGCCGCGCGCTAACGCGACGAGGCTCGCGATCCTCGGCTGGCCCGGCACCGAGCCGGTGACGTGGGCGGTGCCGAAGGAAATCGTGGCGGTGTGCAACGTCGTGCCTTCGTAGGAGATCGTTACCGTCACCGGACCCGCGGTGTTGTTCGTGACCGTGAAAGCGGCCGTGCCACTCGAATTAGAGCTCACCGTGGCGCTCGCCTGGCCGGGACCCGCGGTACTCGCTGGCTCCGAGTTGATCTCGATGGTGCCCGACGCCGCGCTGGCGCTGACGCCGATCTGGGCGTTGGCGACGGGGCTGCCGTTTGCGCCCACGAGGGTGGCGCTGAGGTTGGCCGCGCTGCCGGTGGCGACGCTCGCGCTGGGTGCGCTGAAGGTGCTCTTGGCGGCGTCGAGTTTGGGTGAGCACAGGCCAGCGATGAAGGGTGTGCCGTTCGGGCTTCCGAGCCCGGAGGCCATGTCGTAACCGACGCCCGCGCTGTAGCCACCGACGTTGTAGACATCGTTGCTGCCGGTCGTGACGTCGTTGAAACCCACGCCGGCGCTGGCCATGGCGTAGAGCTGGGGGTTGATGAAGCCGAGTCGCGCCGTGGCACACGCCTGGGCCGCCACCGCGACGATGGCACTCACCAGCGGCGCGCCGATTGAGGTACCGCCAATGGCGCTCCAGCCCGTCGAGCAGACCTGTCGGCAGTGAACGATGCCGGTCGCGGTACCCGAGTAGTACTCGATGAAACCGGTGTTGGGGTCGGCCATCGTCGAGAGGTCGGGCACCATGCGCATGGTCTCGCCCGCCGTGATACCGGGCGCGTTCTGCCAGGCGGGTCGCGACCAGATGCCTGACTTGCCACCGCCGCCGGCGCCACCACTCACGCCGCCGTTCCAGACCGATTCGCTTAGGGGACTCGTACTCGTAACGCTCAGTCCGCCCACACCCGTGACGAGTGGTTGCGAGGCGGGGTCGTCAACCGCGAGAGTCGTAGGAGTGTAATTGTCGGGGTTGTTCGCACAGTCCGACGAACCCGAGTCGCCCGCCGCGGCGACGACCGTCTGGCCTTGGGAGGCCATCTGCTCGAAGATGGGCTGCTCCGAGTCCACCGATCCGCTCGGGTCCGTTTCGCAGATGCCCCACGACGTCGTGACGATGGTCGCGGTGTCGTCGTCGGCGATCTGTTGGTAGAGGTCGATCGGGCTCGAGCCGCTATCGGGTCCCTGGTAGACGTCGATGGTCGCTCCCGGCGCGAGCGCGGCGGCCTCTTCGATGTCGATGGTCGCTTCCTCGGAGTAGCCACCCGTGGGCCCACCGTCGACGTTGACTGGATTGATCGAGGGGCTGAGCCCGTAACAGGCGAAGTACGTCGCGATGTCGGCCTGGTCGTAGAGGCCGAGTTCGTAGGCCGCAATCGTCTGACCGGCGCCGGTGTCACCGCTGGCGTACTCGGTGCTGAGCCCGTACAACTGGGCCTGGACCGTGGCGGGGTACCCGCCCAGTGAGTTAGGTGTCGTACCCGCGGTGCCCGCTGACGCACAGGTGGTCGCAGCTGCGGCGTGCGATACGAGATGCGAGGGCGCGAGTGACGGACTGGGGTTCACCACACTGGAAAGCCCCGCCACACTCTGGACGTCGCTCGCGATCGAGCGGGGCAGAGTCGCGGCGCTGGCGAACTGGGCGACGAGGGTGCCGCCGGCGACGCGCACGGTCTCGACGGGTGTGTCAAAGGCCCGTGCGATTGCCGTGGTGGGACCGCTCACGTGGACCAGGACGTGGCTCGTACTGAGACTTTCGATACGCAAGCCGAAACCGCGCAGGTACGAACGCACGTCGGCGATGGTCGAGGCGCTCGCACCAAAGGTCTTCGCGTAAGAACGGGGCGTAAGGAAGTGATGGTACCTAGGTGACGCGGTGTTGTAGAGGCTCGCGATGAAGCTCGGCAGAGTTGACGCGTGCTGTTGGGTGAGTTGAAGGTCGAAGGAAACGTTGATGGTCTGATTGACGACCGTGTCCTTGGTGGGAAGTGGCGCGGCGCTGGCGACGACGACGCGTGGTTCACTCGCGACCACGGGTGAGGCGATGAGCGTGAGGGCGCTCAGCGAGATGGTGAGCGACACGACGCCCAGCCTTAGTAGTCGGGGGTGACGGTGCATGAGTACAGCCTAGGAAGGAGTTAGCCCACCGAGGATCCACGAAGGGGGATCTAAGCACTCCTTAAGGCAATTCTTAACTCTGGGGGTAGCCGGCCTTGGCGTAGCGAGCCGATAGATCGCCGCATTCGGCGCATATGGACTCAGGAATGAGGCCCGCGCGAATGAGCCATCCGAAGACGGTGCAACCGGTGCAGTAGCCGGCGAATCCTTCGAGTGACGCGGCGCCAATGAGCGGGATCAATATCCAGCGTGCGTCGGACCAGCTGTCGAGCAACCACGTCAACGTCGCCGCCACGCTGAAGGCGGCCCCCATTGCCTGGGCGAAACGCTTGGGCGGACCTGGCACGAACTTCTGCCAGCGCGTGATACGAGGTCCGCTCACGCGAACGGCGAACTGACCCAACGGCGACAAGGTCGGACCAGTGGCGACGCGCGCGAGGAAACCGTACGTGAGCGGGATCAGGATCCACGCCTGGTTAAAGACGAGCGCGGCGAGGGACATGACCACCACGCCGATCGCGACGGTGCGCGCCGACGCGTCGTTGACGGGATTGGGGAACGAGAAGAGCTTCTTCACCCCATATATCTTAGTGGAATTATCAGGATTTGGCCACTAGCCGGTGGTGGCGAGGTGGTACGTCGTAAAGACACCCGTGGCGATGATGAGTACCCGCACCACCTGGGGTGAGAGGTGCCTAATAAGTAGTGTCCCGAGCCACCCGCCGATGAGGGTGCCCACGAGCAACATGTAGATGGCGTCCCAGGCCAGATGGCCGTGGACGAGGAACACCGCCGCCGCGCAGAGGTTGATCATCAGCGAGATCACGTTGCGCAGGCCCTGGAGCTCCGCGAGTTCGAACGGCAGCGTCACCGCCATCACCGCGAGCAGCAAGATGCCCATCCCCGCGCCGAAGTAGCCGCCGTAGATCGACACCACGAACACCCCGACGAAGAGCATCCCGCGTCTCGAGGGGTACGTGTGCTCGAGGTGCTCGAGTCCCTTGGTCACCAAGGGAGCCAGCGCGAATAATACGGTCCCCGCACCGATAAGCCAGGGCACGACGTGGCGAAAGGTGCTCGACGAACCGACCAGCAGCAACGTGCAGCCGGTGCCAGCCCCTACGACGCACGACGGTACGAGCGAGACAATGAGCGACCGGTGCGTTCCGATCTGTCGACGAAAGCCGGCGATTCCACCTACGTAACTAGGCAGCACGCCCACGGTGGTCGAGATATTGGCCTGTAGGGCACTGATACCTGTGGCGATGAGCGTGGGGAATGTGACGAAACTTCCTCCGCCGGCGACGCCGTTCGCGATCCCCGCTCCGATCCCCGCCGCCAAGTAGATGCTCAGACGCGTGAACAGAGGAAGTTGGGAGGCGAGCATTATCCCCACTCTACGAAGGTGAAAACGAACCAAAGTAGATTGGCTAATGCCATGAATCTGCAGAACAATCCTCTACCGTTGACAGTGTGTACCTCTTGAGTGGCGAACTCATCATCCCCAAGGACGCCCCCAACGACCTCATCCGCGCCGCGGGTGGCATCGTGCACCGTTTCGTAGCGAACGGTCGCGTGGAGATCGCGTGTATCTACCGCGAAGCTCGTGGCGACTGGACCTTTCCCAAGGGCAAATTGGACGAGGGCGAGACGTTCGAACAGGCGGCGCTGCGCGAGGTCGCCGAAGAAACCGGCATGAACTGTCACGTGCTGCGATTCGTTGGCACGACCAACTACACGCACCGCAAGGGCAAGCCCAAGATCGTCGCCTACTACTTGATGGGCGTCAACGACGGTGAGTTCGCTCCGAACGCCGAAGTCGACGAGCTGGTGTGGTTGCCCTTGGAACAAGTGCGCTCGCACCTGACCTGGGACCGCGACCAGGAACTCTTCGACCTCGTCGACGCGTTGCCCGAACTGCACGCCACCGCGAGTTAGCGGACACGCTCTAAGAACAGTCTCGTAGCTTCGTGTTGTGGGCTGGTGAAGATCTGTTCGGGCGTTCCCTTTTCAACGAGGACGCCCTTGTCGAGGTAGGCCACCTGGTGCGACACGTCCTTGGCGAAGTTCATCTCGTGCGTCGCGATCAACATCGTCGTACCGCTTGAGGCCAAATCACGCAGCAGGTCCAGCACCTCACCGACGAGCGTCGGATCCAGGGCACTCGTCACCTCGTCGAGCAGCAGCAACGTCGGTCGCATCGCCAGTGAGCGTACGATGGCCACGCGCTGTTGTTGTCCGCCCGACAGCCGATCGGGGAACTCGTCGGCCCGGTCGCGAAGCCCGATGCGCTCGAGCAGCGCGAGCGCCTCTTCGCGCACCTCGGCTCGCTTGCGTTTCATCGCGTACACCGGACCCAGCACGATGTTGTCGAGCACGCTCAAGTGGGGGAACAGGTTGAACGACTGAAAGACCAGCGCGATTTGGCGTCGTACGAGGTTCGGGTCGATGCGACGGTCCTCGAGCGCTTGGCCGAACAAGGTGATCGAACCCGCGTCAATCGACTCGAGCATGTTCGCGCATCGCAAGAGCGTCGACTTGCCTGATCCTGACGCGCCGATGAGGCAGACGACCTCGTGGCGGTGCAGTTGCAAGGAGATGCCCGAGAGGACTTCGTTGTCGGCGAATCGCTTGACCACGTCCTTCAGTTCGAGCACGACCTCACTCACGAGCCGGCTAGCCGTCGTGAGCGGTCGCGTTCGATCAAGTGGTCGGTGAGCCTGGTCATGGGGATCGTGAGGGCGAGGAAGAACAAGGCCGCCGCGACCAGTCCACTGCCGTTAAAGAGCGTGGACGCGGAGATCTGGCCCGCGTTGGCGATCTCGATGACTCCGAGCACCGAGACGAGTGCCGTGTCTTTCTGCAGTGAGACGAAGTCGTTGAGGAGGGGCGGGATGACCGTGCGCACCGCCTGGGGCAGGACGACGCGGCGCATCGTCGACGTCGGTGTCAGTCCCAGTGAGCGCGCGGCCAGGAGTTGGCCGTGGGGCACCGAATTGATGCCCGCGCGCAACACCTCGGAGACGTAGGCGCTGTAGGTGAGCGTGAGGGCCACGACGCCGTAGATCGCGGGGGATTGGTTCGAGATGAAGCCAAGCTTCAACGCCGGTACACCGTCGCCGACCAGGTAGACGACGATGAGCAGCGGTACGCCACGAAAGACGTCGGTGTAGACCGTGACGAGCGTGCGTACCGGAAAGAGCACGGGCGTGTGACTGATGCGCACCCACGCGATCGTGAGCCCGAAGAAGAGCACGAGGACTTCGCTGACGAGGAACATCCAAACGTTGGTGAAGAGGCTTCGACTGAGGGCGCTGATCCCCTGGGAGGAGTGACCGTCCCAGGCGATGCGCATGTCGTGAAAATTGAAGAAGTAGTAGCGAAAGACCGCCCCGCCGGGGGCGACGAACAGGATGAGCACGATCGCGCCCACGAGCAGGACCGTCGAGATCGAGCTCGCGGCGAGGCCGCGCCGCCCGACGAAGAGTCGACTACGTCGAGAGCCGAAGAGGTTGGGAGTGTTCGACGAAGAGGCGTCGGTGTCGAGCGACACGGATTCTATGGCTCAATGACGGGCACGCTGGTGTAGATTCCGAGCCACTTGTGTTGCAACGCGGCGATGGTGCCGTTACTCGTCAGGGCCGCCAGGCCGACGTTGACGCACGCCGCTAGCGGGTTGCCCTTCGTGAAGAGCAGTCCGTAGTGCTCGCCAACGCTCGGGAATTGACCGACCTGGGTGGCGACCAACTTCTTCTTCGAGTTGACGATCTGGGACGACGCCATGTACTGCCCGGTCGGCGTGTCGATGATGATGGCGTCGATTTGACCTAGTTGCAGCGCTTCGACGGCTTGGTCGAGCGTGGTGAACACGCGCGGCGCCTTGTTGGGCTTGATGTGGTCGTTGATGTAGGCGAGTCCGGTCGTGCCGATCTGATCGCCGTAGAGGTAGTTCTTCAATTCGGCGGGCGTGTGGTCCTTGACGATCTTGTTGGTCTTGAGCGCGACGATTGACTGGTTCACGTTGTAATAGCTCGTCGAGAAGGTGACGGCCTGCGCGCGCGCCGCCGTGAATGAGATCTCGTTGATGTCGAAGTCGAAGTGCTTCGTGCCGGGGGTGTAGCTCGAGTCGAAGGGCTCGTAGGCCCACTTCACGTGTGACTTGGCGATCCCGAGCACGGAGGCGAGTGCGTACACGATCGCCGACTCGTAGCCTTTGGCGTTGCTCGGCTTGTTGTTCTCGAACCAGGGTGAATAGACCGGGTCGTCGGTGGCGACGGTCAGCGTGCCCTTGGTGTACTCCTCACCGGGCATGGTGGTCTTGCACGACGTCAGCGACGGCGCGGTGCTCGAGGCGCCAGCGGTGACGGTGAGTGAGATCCCACTCAAGATTGAGAGACTGACCACACCGGCGACGAGGAAGCGGAGAGAACGCACGTGAATCCTTTCAGTGACGACTACGAAGTAATTTTCTAGTGTAACGCTAGGAATTAGCGTTCGTCGAAGAGTCGTGATGGAGGTTCGCGGCTCTTTAGTAGGATAAATCTGCTTGGAGAGGTGGGTGAGTTCGGTTTAAACCACATTCCTGCTAAGAATGCGGCCTGCGAAAGCGGGCCCGAGGGTTCAAATCCCTCCCTCTCCGCCATTCACACCGAGCGCAGTGCGCTCGGTGTTGGCGCGTTTAGAGGAGACGGTGGTGCGGTACTGGATCGAGACACTCGGGTGCCCGAAGAACCACGTGGACTCGGAAAAACTCGCGGGCCTACTCGAGACGCAGGGCTACGACCTCGCGAGCTCACCCGACGAGGCCGATCTGGTCGTCGCCAACACGTGCGCGTTCATCGAGGCCGCCCGCGAGGAGTCGATCGAGACCGTGCTGCTCCTGGCTGATCAAAAGCGCAGCGGCGCGAGACTCGTGGTCACGGGCTGCATGGCCGAACGCTACGGCGACGAACTCGCGGCGGCGTTGCCTGAAGTGGACTTGGTCGCGGGCTTCGGCGAGAGCTTGACGGTACCCTCGACGCCGGTGGCGTTGCGTAAGCGAGCGACGCCGGCCTTTGACCTCTTGAACCTGCCGCGGCCCAAGAGCGCGACACCCTGGGCGTACGTGAAGATCGCCGAGGGTTGCGACCGACGTTGTGGCTTCTGTGCCATCCCGAGCTTTCGTGGCGACCAGCGCTCTCGTTCGGTCGAGGAGATCCTCGCCGAGTCGCGCGCGCTCGCCCAGGGCGGCGTCAAAGAACTCGTCCTCATTGCCCAAGACCTCGCGAGTTGGGGCCACGACCGTCGGCGGGCCGGGCGCGGCGAGGCGGTCGAGGTGCTCGACGAGGGTGGCACCCAGCCGCTCATTGAACTCACCAAAGCGCTCAGTCGCGAAGTCGAACGCGTGCGGCTTCTCTACCTGTACCCGTCGGGACTTACGAGTGGGTTGATCGAGACGATCCTCGAGACCGGCGTGCCGTACTTCGACCTCTCGCTGCAGCACGCGTCGCGTCCGTTGCTTCGCGCGATGAAACGCTGGGGCGACGCTGGACGATTCATCGAACGTATCGAGACCATTCGCAAGAGCGAACCGGACGCGACCTTTCGCTCGTCGTTCATCCTCGGGTACCCGGGCGAGACCGAGGACGACCAGAGGTCTTTGCTCGATTTCATCGACGCCGCGCAACTCGACTGGGCAGGCTTCTTCACCTTCTCCAGCGAAGAGGGCACGCTGGCCCACGGACTGGCCAACCAGGTGCCGCATGAACTAGCGCTCGAGCGACTACGTGAAGTGAGCGAGCGTCAGGACGCCATCACCGCGAGACGCCGCGACGCCCTCGTGGGCACCCGCCAGCGGGTGCTCGTCGACCGTCCCGGGGTCGCGCGCAGCGTGCGAGAGTGCCCCGAGATCGATGGCGTCGTGGTGGTCGATTCTTCATTTAGCGTGGGAGAAATGGTGGAGTGCGACATCGTCGCGAGCCACGGGACTGACTTGGAGGGGGTGAGGGTATGAGCGTGAAGGAACGCACCTACGGCGAGAGCGCCCTGCTGACGCCGGCGAACCTCATGACGGCTTTTCGTCTCCTCGTCTCGCCGGTCTTCATCTACCTGATCATCTTCGACCGCATCTCGTGGTGGACCGCGGGAGTCGGCTTTCTCGCCGCGGCGTCGGACTACTTCGACGGCATCGTCGCGCGACGTCACGGCACCACGACGTCGGGCGCGTTCCTCGACCCCTTGGCCGACAAGGTCATCGTGCTCGGGAGTCTCTACGCCTTGATCATCTGTCGGCCCCACGGGCTCAAGAGTTTCATCATTCCGGCGGTGATCATCACCCTTCGAGAGATCTGGATGAGTTTCTATCGCGCCAAGGCCGCGCGAAAGGGCATCAGCATTCCGGCGAGCAGACTCGCGAAATGGAAGACCTTCGTGCAGGATTGGGCCATCGCGTTTTGCGTGTTGCCCTTCACCGCCCATCACACCTGGCTCGGCGTCGCCACCATCTGGGTGGCCGCCGTGATGACGATCTACACCGGCTGGCGATACTACGTCGACGGCAAGAAGGTCCTCGCCAGTGCGAGTTGAGGTAGTCGCCGTCGGCACCGAGTTGCTGCTCGGCCAGATCCCCGATACCAATTCGCAGTGGATTGGCGAGCAACTCGCCGCGCACGGCATCGCGTCGCACTTTCATCAGCACGTCGGCGACAACCACGAACGCATCGTCTTGGCCTTTCGCACGGCCCTCGCGCGAAGTGACGCGGTCATCGTCTGCGGGGGGCTCGGTCCCACCCAGGACGACATCACGCGCGCCGCGTTAGCCGAGGTGATGAACGTGCGCCTCGAGCGACGTGACGACATCGTCGAGACCATTCGTGCGATGTTTCTGTCACGCGGTCGCGACATGCCCGACAACAACTTGCTCCAGGCCGACGTACCCGTGGGTGCCACGATCATCCCCCAGACCAGGGGCACCGCGCCGGGCTTGATCTGCCCGCTGGGCTTGAAAGTCGTCTACGCGGTCCCGGGTGTGCCCTACGAGATGACGGACATGTTCGAACGGGCCATCCTGCCCGACTTGATGGCGCGCGAACTCGCGCTCGGCACGACGTCGGTGATCACGAGCCGGGTGCTGCGCACCTGGGGAGCCAGCGAGTCCGCCCTCGCCGAAGCGGTCGGTGAACGTTTCGAGGCCCTCGAAGACGGCGGACGCGTCACGATCGCGTTCCTCGCCTCGGGCATCGAGGGGATCAAGGTGCGCATCACCGCGCGCGGCGACGACGACCAACACGCCGCGTCGTTGCTGAGTGATGAGGAGAACAAGGTGCGTACCCTCATCGAGCTCAAGTTGGGCGACATCATCTTCGGGGTCGACGAGCAGTCGATGGAAGACGTCGTGGCCAACCGCTTGGTCGGCCAGGAGCTCACGCTCAGTGTGGCCGAGTCGCTGACCGGCGGACTCATCGCCAGTCGTCTGGTGAACGTCGCGGGCGCCTCGAAGTGGTTTCGCGGGGGTGTCGTCGGTTACGCGTCGGACGTGAAGTACAACTTGCTCGGTGTGCCCGAAGGACCGGTCGTGAGCGCCGACGCGGCGAGGGCCATGGCCGAAGGCGTGCGCAGGGTGCTCGGAGCGGACATCGGGTTGAGCGTGACCGGCGTCGCTGGACCCGAGGAGCAGGATGGCCAGCGCGCGGGCACGGTGTTCGTGGGTCTAGCGATCGGCGACGAGATCACCGACGTCGCCCTGCGACTTCCGGGCGACCGACCGAGAGTGCGCGCCTACAGCGCCATCAGCGCGCTGGACGCACTGCGCAGGGCCCTCGATCGCTCGAGGGGCGTGAAGATTCTCCCCTAATCTCGGTGCAAGCCAAGGGGGCGATATGACATTGCTCAACGTTCGAGTGGATCCGTCAGATTCTGGTTTTGACCCACGTCGACTGGAACGGATCGAGACCCACTTCGACGCCTACGTGAAGGACCGACGACTCAGTGGCTGGCTCGCGACGGTGTCGCGCGGGGGTGAACTTGTCTGGAGCGCCAAGTCTGGTCACCAGGACCGAGAACGAGGAGTCGAGGTCCGTGACGACACGATATGGCGCATCTACTCGATGACCAAGCCCCTCACGAGCGTCGCGGTGATGATGCTCTACGAGGAGGGACTCTTCGATCTCAACGACGACGTCGGTCAGTGGATCGACGCGTTGAAGGAACCACGCGTTTACGTGTCAGGTCCTCCGACAAGTCCCGTCAGCGTGCCGGCGACCGAGCCGGTGCGGGTCCATCACTTGCTCTCGCACATGAGTGGGCTCACCTACGACTTTCAGAACTTGCACCCAGTCGACGCGATCTACCGAAACCTTGGTTACGACTTTGGTTACCCCCCGGGCGCGGACCTCGCACGGGCCGTGCACGACTGGTGCAGCGCCCCTTTGCTATTCCAGCCCGGAAGTCACTGGAACTACTCGGTCGCCACCGACGTGCTCGGTCGTCTCATCGAGATCTGGTCGGGCCAGCCGCTCGACGTCTTTTTCCGTGAGCGTCTCACCGGTCCGCTCGCAATGCACGACACCGAGTGGTGGTGTGCGCCCGAGAAGCAGGACCGCCTCGCGATGCTCTACGTACCACTCAACGGCGATTCCGTGCCCTACGAGAAGTGGGCGCAGGGGGCGTTGCACCCACCGCAGGTGCTGAGCGGCGGCAGTGGATTACTGTCGACCGCGTACGACTACAACCGGTTCATGACGATGCTGCTGCGCGGCGGTGAACTTGACGGCGTTCGCTTTCTATCGAGTCGCACGATCGACTTGATGACCCAGAACCACCTGCCCGGCGACGCCGATCTCGAGAAGTTCGCCACGGATTCGTTCTCAGAGGTCGATTACGCGGGCGTCGGGTTCGGTCTGGGCTTCTCGGTGAAACTCGATCAAGCCAAGAACAAGAGTTTGGGAAGTGAAGGTACCTTCGCCTGGGGTGGCGCCGCGTCCACCGCCTTCTGGGTCGACCCGGTCGAAGACCTGACGGTGAGCTTCTTCACTCAGTTGCTGCCAAGCTGGACCTACCCGATTCGCCGCGAACTCCAGCAGTTGGTGTACCAAGCGCTGGTTGATTAGTCGCGACATCGTGAAGCCCGTGACGTATGAATTCCTTCAGCAACTCGAGCCAGCGCCGCGCGCCGTCGTCGAGACAGGCGAAACGACAGCCCTGAAGTGAGTTTCAACGTCCTCGCCATCGATCAGGGCACCTCGTCGACGAAGGCTCTGGTCGTCAGCGAGACCGGCGACATCCTTTCCCAGGCCGAGATAGCCGTGCATCCAACTTCGGTGAGCGACGGTGGCGTCGAGCAGGACCCCGAGGAATTGCTCTCGTCGATCATCGACGCAGGTCGGGCCGCGCTGGCCGCCACGTCGTCGACCGTGCACGCCGTGGGCATCGCGAACCAGGGTGAGACCGCCGTGGCTTGGAATGCGCTCGGCGTGCCCGTCCACCCCGCGATCTCCTGGCAGGACCGTCGGTCGTCGAACGTGACCGAGCGACTGCGTGATTCGGCGGCGCGCCTGCACGCGATCACCGGCCTGCCGCTCGATCCGTATTTCACCGCGCCCAAACTCGCGTGGCTCGCTCAGCGAGTTGGCGACGACGTGCGGGTCGGCGGCATCGACGCGTGGCTCAATCTTCGTCTCACCGGGCGCTGCATCACCGACGCCAGCACCGCCTCGCGCTCGTTGCTACTGGATTTGGACACTCGCACCTGGTCCGACGAGGCAGTCGGACTGTTCGGTCTTGACGCCGATTCACTGCCCGACGTGGTTGACTGCGCGGGCGAGCTTGGCGAAACCTCGGTGTTCGGGCCGTCGCTTCGCGTCACTGGTCTGGCGGTCGATCAGCAGGCGGCGCTCGTGGGCGAACATTGCCTTCGTGCGGGCGAGGGCAAGTGCACCTACGGCACCGGCGCGTTCCTTCTCGTCACGACCGGCGCCACGGCCCGACGATCGAACAACGGACTCTCGGCGTCGGTGGCTTGGCAGTGTGGTGACGATCACGCGTACTGTCTCGACGGCCAGGTCTACACCGCGGGCAGCGCGGTGGAGTGGCTGCGTACGATAGGACTGATCGAGGATGCGGCGGATTTGGACGTCGTGGCCACGAGTGCCCCGAGTGATTCGGGCGTCGTGTGCGTGCCATCCTTCGTCGGACTGGGCGCGCCCTACTGGCAACCACGGGCGAAGGCGACGTTCGAGGGCCTGAGTCTGGACACGGGCGCCGCCGAGATCGTGCGTGCGGTCCTCGAGGGCATCGCCGCTCAAGTGGCGGTGCTCGTGCGCGCCGCTGAATCCGACCTCGGCGAGACGATACAGGTACTGCGCGTCGACGGCGGACTGACGAGGTCGTCGGTCCTGATGCAGACGCAAGCCGACCTCCTGCAGATCCCCGTCGAGTTGTTTCCGTCACCACACGCCACCGCGCTGGGCGTGGCCGCACTCGCGCGCTACGGCGCGCGAGCTGCGAAATCGATCGGCGAGGGATTGCCCGCGCCCGGTCGCCGATACGAGCCTTCGATCTCGGCCGCCGCCGCCACGCGCCGGCTCGAGCGATTCGAGCGTGCGGTGGCACGCGTCATGGAATCGTTGAGCGAGGGTCCGTGAGTCGCGACTCGCAACGAGACGATCCCTACGACGTCGCGGTGATCGGCGCGGGGGTCGTCGGTTGTGCGATCGCGCGTGAACTCGCGCGCTGCGAAGTGTCGGCCGTGGTGCTCGAGCGTTCGGGTGACGTCGGCAACGGCACGTCGAAGGCGAACACCGCAATCTTGCACACGGGCTTTGACTGCGTGCCGGGCTCGCTCGAGTCATCCCTGGTGTCGCGGGGCTATCACCTTCTGGGCGCCTACGCCGAGGCAACGGGAATCGCCATTGAGCGCACGGGGGGAATCCTCGTGGCCTGGGACGAAGAGCAACAGGCTGCGCTGGCTTCCCTGAGGGAAAAGGCCGAGAAGAACGGTTACAACGAGACCCAAATCCTGAGCGCCACTGAGGTTCGCGACCGAGAGCCGAACCTGGGCGAAGGTGTGCGCGGAGGTCTCGCCGTACCGGGTGAGTCCATCATCTGTCCCTGGTCGACGGTACTCGCCTACGCGCTCGAAGCGGCGACGGCTGGTGTGACGTTCTTGTTCAACACCGAGGTGACCGCAGTCGCGCGCGACGGAGAGCTCCACGTGCTCACCACCAACCAGGGTGAGGTTCGAAGCCGGTGGCTGATAAACGCGGCGGGGCTCTTCTCGAGCGACGTGGACGGTCTTTGCGATCACGACGACTTCAAGGTGACCCCGCGCCGGGGTGAGTTAGTAGTCTTTGACAAACTCGCGCGAGACCTCATCACCTCGATCATCCTGCCGGTGCCGACCCAGAGGACCAAGGGCGTCCTGGTCGCGCCCACGGTCTACGGCAACGTGTTGCTTGGCCCAACCGCGGACGACGTCGATGATCCCTTCGCCACCGCGACGACCGAAGAGGGTATCGCGAGGTTGTTCGCAGCGGGCGCGAAGGTGGTGCCGCGCTTGATCGACGAGGAGGTGACCGCGATGTACGCGGGCCTGCGCGCCGCCACGCAGTTCCAGGACTACCAGATTCGTGCTCACGCGGGCGAGGCGTACGTGTGCGTCGGCGGGATCCGCTCAACTGGACTCACTGCTTCGATGGCGATCGCCGAACACGTCGCGGGCCTGTTGCGCGCCGAGGGTCTCGAGCGGACGGTCCGCACGCCAGCACCCGCGATACCCGACATGGCTGCGCTCGGTGAGCAACAACTTCGCCGTTATCTCGACGAGGCGGCAATCGATCGCGACCCCGAGTACGGCCAGATCATCTGCCACTGCGAGCGGGTGACCCGAGGTGAGATCCGCGACGCCTGTGCGGGCGCGCTCGGCGCCAGGGACCTGGGCGCCCTGCGTCGTCGCACCAGGGCGATGAACGGTCGCTGCCAAGGGTTCTACTGCGGCGCACAGGTGGTAGCCCTGCTCAGCGAGCTGAGTGGCCGTTCGCCGGCGGCCCTGACGGGGCTTGGCTCATGACCAGGGAAAACAGGATCGACTGTGACGTGCTGGTCGTAGGAGGAGGACCGGCTGGACTGAGTGCGGCGAGAGAACTACGCGCCCGGGGCGTAGCGCGCGTGCTCGTTGTCGAGAGAGAGACGCAGGCCGGCGGTGTACCTCGACACTGTCATCACACGGGCTTCGGTCTGCGCGACCTGCACCGCGCCTTTACTGGTCCTCGTTACGCCGACGAGCTGGTGGGCCGTGCGATTGACTCGGGTGTCCAAATCCTCACGGGTACGACCATCACGTCGCTCGAAAAGGATGGTGAAGCGCGTGCGACGAACGCCTCGGGATTGCACGTCGTCAACTCTCGCGCCGTGTTGCTCGCGAGTGGCGCCCGCGAGCGACCGCGCAGCGCACGCCTCGTGGCGGGCGACCGACCGCCGGGCGTGTTCACGACGGGACAACTCCAGCAGTGGGTCTACGTGCACGCACTGCCCGTTGGTTCGTGCGCACTAGTGGTCGGCGCAGAGCACGTGTCGTTCTCGGCGATGCTGACGCTTCGACACGCGCACGTGAAGACGTTGGCACTCGTCACCGACCTCGAGGCACAGCAAAGTGTCGCTCCCTTCGCATTGGCCGCACGAAGATTTTTCGGGGTACCAGTGTGGACACGAACGCGGTTGGTCGCCATCAACGGTCGTGAACGTGTGCGCGAGGTCGTGCTCGAGGACGTGACGACTGGAATACGCCGCGTCGAACCGGTTGACGTCGTCGTGTTCACGGGCGACTGGATTCCGGAGAATGAACTGGCGCGTCGAGCGGGCGTCGATATCGATCCCGGCACGCTCGGTCCGGCGAGTGACATCGGCGGTCGCACCAACGTCGTGTCGATCTACGCGACGGGCAATCTTCTGCACCCGGTCGAGACCGCGGACGTCGCGACGTTGCGCTCTCGTGAGGTCGCTCGAGTGTTGGCCAATGATTTGGAAGTGGGTTTGCCTTCATCGACGGTCAAACCGATTACCGTGGAGGTCGAGCCGCCGCTGTCGTGGGTGTGGCCCAATCGGTTCGATCCGAGTTCGCCCGCGCGTCGGGTGGCCTTGCGCACGAAGACTTTCAGTCAATCGCGTCTCCTCGTCGCTCGCCAGGAAGGCCGAGAGTTCAGCCGTGTACGCCTCGGTCGCGTCGTGCCGAATCGGTCCCTCGGCGTCGACGGAGCGTTCCTCGCCGCAGCCCAGCCTGATCGCGGACCGGTCTGGCTATCGCTTGGCTGACTCTTTTTTACCCTCTGACCAGTAGATTTAAAGATAGATGCCAACGAGATCGGTGGTTCTCCGTGGTTTCACTCCTCACGAGAGTTGGTGGGCGAATCCTTGGCGTTGTGTGCACAAAAAAACGGGCCGGACGGACTTACCGCCCGAACCTACCTCCAATTAAGGTGGAAATTATGTCAAGCAAGTACGACCCGGACGAGCGATTTAGCCTGGACGCTGACCCTGAAGAGGCGCTGGAATCCATTCTCGGGGGCGCTGGGACTGAGGGCGAAGAGGTCGAAATGGACGACCCCGAGGAATCAGAACCCGGGTAATAACTTCATTCGCTGGACCCGTTTTAGGATTTGGCTAATGGAACATCGAGGGCTCCTAGGGGGCGTCAGCATTGCCCTGTTCTCGCTCGGGATCTCGCTACTCATCGCTTTCGGCACCGCGAGTTTCGCTAGGGACAAAGAGTTCAACTGGCTAAGTGGCTATTCGATCGTCGGTGAATCGCTAGTTCTACTTGGAGTGGCATTACTAGTCGGAACGATTGTCCTAATCCAACGCCAAAAATGGAAGTTGACTGAGGTGGGACGCTTAACAGGCAACGGCAACGACCTCATGGACAAACTCGAGACTTCGATCACGGGCGGGACGTCGGCGGTTCCGATGGACGAACTGAACCTTGCAATAGTCGACTGGGAGCAGGCAGTTGACAAATGGCTCACGACCTATCTGCCTCAGTACGCAAAGTATTTCCGCAACCGAGGTGGCCATGTCGATTTGATGTGGGAGAACGTGCCGCCGGAACACATGCAAAGCTCCGACACCGCTTCGTATGCGGTCAACATGACAATGCTTAGTGGGCACCTGTCCCGTCTGGCTGAGATAACGATGAAACTGTGACCCTACGCCTTGACCATCTCGTAGGACAAACGACCCACGAGTCGCGTTCCAAGGTCAGCCATACGCTCGGCGTCAGTCAACTCAAAAGTGCTGAAGCGGTAGTCAAACTCATTCAAGTACCGGTGCAGGTGCTTGGGGTCAACGTGAATGTGCGTACCCTTGAGTCCGCGCTTCAGTTGTGCGAAGTAGTTCTCGCAAAGGTTTGTGCCGTTCGTCTTGTCAGTTCCGTAGATACCAGCCTTGTGGTCTACGCGGTAGTGACCAGCCATCGTGCGACCAACGGGGACATACGCGTTAAGAAAGTCAGTGTGGAGCGTGGTCGTCGTCATGTCCACATTCGCACGCATCACGTCACCCAAGGACTTCGAGTCTTCCCACGTCACCATCTGCGATCGCACCGCGTGAGTGTCTACGTCGATCAAAGATACAACGGGCACCTTGTCGGTGCGTCCGTACTTGCCGACCACGCCACTCTTGTTCGCGTGACGGTATTCGGGGTCGCCTCCAATGTAGACCTCGTCAGCCACTACATCGCCAGAGAACAAAACGAAGTCATCGTGACTCATGGCCTCACGGATACGGTGAAGCATGTGCCACGCAGTGCGGGGGCAAAGCCCGTACTTGCGTTCAATTTCACGAGCAGCGACACCGTTCTTAGAGCAACACATTTCGAAGATCACCATGACCCATGTTCGAACGGGAATCTTCGTGGCGTGCATTATCGTGCCAGTCAGCACGGAGAATTGTTTCTTGCATGGCGCGCACTTCCACACTCGGCGCTCAGACTGGCTACCACCAGCCGTTGTGCGCGAAACCCCGTTAGAGGGTTCGATGTAGCGAACGTCCGTGTTCCCACATTTCGGGCAGACTGGTGTACCGTGCCAACGCAGGTTTTCGAGGTAGGCGTAGGCGTCACCTTCAGTTGCAATCTCACGGCTCAGACTGGCAATCGTTGCTTTCATAAACACAGTCTGGTGAGGGGGTGTGACACCGTTTACCCTGATGAGCGAACGGTTGTTCGCCAATGGACTAAGCGGAAGCTAACTCCGGATGATTGTCCATTTCTAGAACAGTTCGGGCCTTTATCCAGTCAATTTCCCACCCAGGGGTGTGAACGCCAGCGGCGTGAAAAGCAGATCGGATTATTGCACTCCCGACTTCCTGCGCTTCAAGCAGGTCATCTTTTTCCAGGGTTACTGACACAGTGATTGTGTGCGTCTTAAGGTTTGTAGACACATCGATATCTTCGCCCCGATGTTCTTCCAACGCATTTGCGAAAAGGTCAACGAAGGTCTCAACGTTCTCCTCCGTGAGCACCTTGTTCGAATCAGTCGGAACTAGAACTCCATCAAATATCACTTCGTATCGTGTCACTCTGCCTCCTTCCAGCAAGTCTTTTTCATATGCCCAAGTTTATTTTTCACGTAGTGAGCTCCGGACGGCGTGGAGTGGATGTGCTCCAAATGTTCGCCGCAAGAGCACTTTGCCTTGTAGATATTGCTCTTCCCCTTTGGGGGCTCAATCGACCAACCACCTTTTCGCACATCTTCAAGGAGTTTCCCAATCTCTTTGTCTGACTGCTTCCGTTCCGACACAAACGACCACGCTAACGAAGATTTGTCACCTAGTCAAAAGGTACCGAACTTTCGAGCCCTGTGCGGGGAAGAAATGTTAAATTTCCCCTTAGAACAGAGGGAAACGGAGCGAGAATACTTCCTGATGAAAGGGTCGAACGGGTGTCCGCTTTGTGGTGGACAAATCCCACAGGTGTAACTAGCCTGTGGATAACACCAGAAAGGAGGAAAAATGAGTAAGAAAGATTGGGCCTTTTTGGGGGGCCTTTGCACCATCGTGGTCGCACTCACCGATTGGGCAACGAGTGGAGAGTGGAGAGAAGTTCACACTGTGGCGGCGGTTGCCGGTGGTATCGCGATGATCGGAGGCGCGGCCTAAGCAACCCGTTTTTTTTGCGCACACAACGCCGAATCCTCTCTACGAACATTTGTTCGTAGTATCGTGAAACCAGGTGGAGACCGACCGATGTCACTAGGGGCACATAACTTTCCCCTATGACAAAGAATAAGGAGACAGCAATGCCAAGCGATGACCGCGCGAAGGCCCTTGACGCAGCCCTCGGCCAGATCGAGAAGCAGTTCGGCAAGGGTTCGATCATGCGCATGGGTGAGAACCTGCACATGAACATCGAATCCATCCCCACCGGTGCGTTGGCCCTGGACATGGCGCTCGGTATCGGCGGGCTACCCCGCGGTCGTATCGTCGAGCTCTACGGTCCCGAATCCTCGGGTAAGTCCACCCTCGCTATGCACGTGGTCGCCGAAGCGCAACGCAATGGTGGGGTGTGCGCCTACATTGACGCCGAACACGCCATGGACCCTGTTTACGCACGCGCCATTGGCGTGAACGTTGACGACTTACTTATCAGCCAGCCCGACACGGGTGAGCAGGCCCTCGAGATCTGTGACATGTTGATCCGTTCGGGTGCTCTTGACGTCATCGTCATCGACTCGGTCGCGGCGTTGACGCCGCGCGCCGAGATCGAAGGCGACATGGGTGACTCGCACGTTGGTCTTCAAGCTCGTCTCATGAGCCAAGCCCTTCGAAAGTTGACCGGCGGACTCTCCAAGTCGAATACGGTCGCGGTGTTCATCAACCAGTTGCGCGAAAAAATTGGAGTCATGTACGGATGCTTTCAGTACAACGCGCGCGTGGTCTTAGCCGATGGAACCACCGAGAAGATCGGCAAAATCGTGAATCAGAAGTTGCCGGTCGAAGTACTTTCCTACGACGCGAAGTCCGGAGCCATGGTCCCCAAGCGCGTGGTGAACTGGTTCGACAATGGTCGCACTGAAGAGTTCCTTCAGATCACGGTGGCCAAGCCCATGAAGAATGGCCGAGCCCAACTTGCGTGCACTTCCAATCACCTCATTCGTACGCCGGGTGGTTGGGTCGAAGCCGGGAAGTTGAAGGTGGGCGATCGGGTGCTCGAAGCGCTGCCGCATTATTTGTCGGATTTTCAGATGACGGCGCTGCGGGGCACACTGATGGGTGATGGCGCACTGTCGCCTACCCGAAGTGGTCATGGCGCGCGCTTCCGTTACACCCATTGTGCTGCCCAGACCGAGTACGCCGACTGGAAGGCTTCACTTTTCGCGAACGTGTCGTCGAGTCGAAACGTTCGTACTGACGGCGTCGTCACCTACGATTTCAAACCGCTACCGGAACTCGCGGACATGCGACAGAGCGTCTACGTAGAGGGCAAGAAGGTCCTGGACGATGACTACCTGAAGTCCCTTTCGCCGCTCTCGCTGGCGCTCTGGTACATGGACGACGCGAGCTTCTCGGTCAGGTCCAAGGGTGTACAGGTGCGCACGGAGGGGCATTCTGGTCGCGTGAGCATCTGTGTCGAGGCCATGGAGGAGCAGACTCGTGAGCGCCTCGTCGCCTATCTTGCCGATACCTGGGGGATTAAGGCCGACCTTACGTCGCAAGGCACGAGGGATCAGGCAGTTCTGGTCTTCACGAACGCCGAGTCAGCGAAGTTACAGGCATTGATCGCTCCCTACGTTCACCCGAGCATGGAGTACAAGCTGCTGCCGCGCTTTCGCGGTCGATTCAATGTCGAGGCGACCTTCGTGCCCATGAGCTATCAACTCATGGCGATGCCAGTGACCGATGTGCGGGTAAAGCCGCCGACGCGCTCGATGCACCGTTTCGACATTGAGGTAGAGGACAGTCACAACTATCTGGTTGACGGAGTGGTCGTGCACAACTCACCTGAGGTGACGCCTGGCGGGCGTGCGCTGAAGTTCTATTCGTCAGTGCGACTCGATATTCGCCGCATCGAATCGATCAAGGATGGTACTGAGGTCGTGGGCAATCGCACGCGCGTGAAAGTCGTGAAGAACAAGTGCGCCGCGCCATTCAAGCAGGCGGAGTTCGACATCATGTACGGCCAAGGAATTAGTCGCGAGGGATCGGTCCTCGACGTCGCGGTGGAACTCGGCTTCGTGAAGAAGGCGGGCGCCTGGTTCACCTACGAAGGTGAACAAATGGGCCAGGGTCGTGAGAACGTGAAGGCGTTCCTGCGCGAGAACCCCCAGACCATGGCCGAGATCGATGGCCGTGTGCGCGAACACTTGGCGACGTCACTCGCGCCTGATGTCGTTGGCGCCAACGATGACGACTCAGGCATCGACATCGACTCGCCCATCACCTTGGACTGAGCACAATCCTCCCGGCGCATGAGCGTCGGGAGGATGCTTGTCCGCACTTGGCACGAGTACGGTGGAGCCAATGCTGAGCCGCGAACCACTGCGTCAACCGCCGAAGCTTCGCTTGGGTGATCAGGTGGCGATCCTCTCGCCTTCGTGGGCCGGAGCGGGCGTCTTTCCCGCGGTCCACGAACTCGGCCTTCACGTCCTGCGCGAGGACTTGGGTCTCGTGCCGGTCGAATTCCCCACGACGCGACAAGTCGAGGCGAGTCCTCGCGATAGAGCTCGGGATGTCAACGCGGCGTTCGCCAATCCTGAGATCAAGGCTCTGATGGCGGTGATCGGCGGATCCGATCAGATCACGATCCTGCCGTACTTGGACCCAGAGGTGATTGCCGCCAATCCCAAGGCGTACTTCGGCTATTCGGATAACACCAATCTCTTGAACTATCTCTGGCGCGCCGGGATCGCGAGTTATCACGGCGGTTCGACCCTGGTGCACCTGGCCCGGCCCGGAGGCGTCCATCCCGTCTTTTTGGCATCGCTACGCCACGCACTGTTTGATCACGACAGTGTCGAAGTCATCGCCCTGGAGTCGTTCACTGACCTACAGCCGGAGTGGGCAGACGTTTCGACGTTGGAGAATGAGCTGGCGACGACCAAAGAGTCAGGTTGGCATTGGCACAACGCCGATCGCGTCGTTGTCGGTCCGACGTGGGGTGGCAATCTCGAGATCCTCCACTGGAACCTCGCGGCCAACCGCTGGATCGAGTCCAACGAGGCGTATCGCGGCTGTGTGTTGTTGCTCGAAACTTCAGAGGAGATGCCCTCGGCTGAGGAAGTGTTTCGGATGCTTCGCGACATGGGCGAACGTGGTCTGCTCGAGCAGTTCCCAGCCGTCGTGTTCGCCAAGGCCAAAGCCTGGCACCCGCACGCGCCTCTGGGTGAAAGCGATAGGTTTCGTTTCCGCCTCGAACAGGAACAAGCGATCCTGCAAGCGTTGTCGATCTACCATCCCGATGTCATGTTGGTCTATGGTCCCGACTTCGGACACACCGACCCTCAGTACGTCCTGCCGTACGGTGGGCGGATGACCGTTGATGGTCCGTCGAGACGAATTATCGCCCATTACTGAGTCGGCGTTGTCGACGCAGATTCCTACACCGTGATCTCGTGGTCCTTTGGGACGAAGTGTCGCGTCTCTTGACGGAACTTGAAGGTGAAGTCAGGCCAGATGACGGTGTTCTTTCCCTGCGCGTTCAGGTACCAACTCGAACAACCGGTGCCCCAGACGGTGCCCGGGAGCTTCTCTTGCAGCCCTTGGGTCCATTTACGCGCGGCATCGATTGTCGGTTCGACGCGCGCGCCGCGCTTCAGAGTCACTTCAATGGTCTTGATGATGTAGTTAAGTTGGCTCTCGTGCATGAAGATAATCGACGAATGCCCCAGGGCGGTATTTGGTCCTCCCAGCATGAAGAGGTTGGGGAAGTCCGGAAACATGGTGCCCTTGTAGTTGGCCATGTCGCCGCAAAACGCCCGGGACAGTTTCTCGCCCTTGGTCCCGTGGACCTTCTCGCCGATTGGATTGTCGGTCACGTAAAAGCCCGTCGCCGCGATCAGCACGTCGAATTCGTGCAGCATCCCGTCGGCGGTTCGAATGCCCTGGGGCTCGATGCGTTCAATGGGTTCCGTGACGAGCCCGACGTTCTCGCGTGAGAACGTCGGGTAGTAGTCGTTGCTGATCAGTACCCGCTTGCAACCCAGCCGGTAGTGGGGTGTCATGCGTTGGCGAAGTTGCGGGTCGGGAACCTGGCGCTCCAGGTGCTCACGAGCCAAGGTCTCGCCCTTGGTCATTCGAGAGGGATCCTTCACGAAACCGAGCACCATCAATTCACGTCGCCAGTAACCGAAGGCGCGGACGACTTTCTGGGCGAGGGGCACGACTCTGTACAACCGCTTGCTTCGCTCACTCACCACGTGGCCCAGGTGCGGCAGTATCCACGACGGCGTGCGCTGGAAGACCTCGAGGTGGCCCACGAATGGTGCGATCTGGGGCACTGTTTGGATGGCGCTCGCGCCGGTACCGATCACTCCCACCCGTTGGCCAACGAGGGTGACGTTCTCATCCCACTGGGCGGTGTGCATGACCGATCCGGCGAACGACTCGATGCCCTCGATGTCGGGCATGCGGGGCTCGGCGAGTCCGCCCACGGCGAGCACGACGTTGTGAGCTTGAAAGACACCCTGGTTGGTCGTCAAGTACCAGAGCTTGGACGCTGGATCAAAGGAGATGTCAGTGACGTCGTGGTTGAACTTGATGAGTTCACGTAGGTGGTGCCTGGTGGCGACGTCTTGGAGGTAGGCCCAGATCTCGGGTTGATAACTATAGGTGTTCGACCATCGCGGATTTGGCGCGAAGGAGAAGGAATAAAGATCGCTCCCCACGTCGCAGCGACATCCGGGGTACGTGTTGTCGCGCCACGTGCCGCCGAGGTCGTCCGCGCGTTCGAAGAGCAAGAAGTTGCCAATCCCGGCGTCCTTCAGCCGAATCGCTGTGCCGAGGCCCCCGAAGCCTGATCCGATGACCGCAACGTTGAGAATCACGTCCAGACGTTACACATTCCGCTAAGCCTCCTTTGACGACGCGCGGTAGCGTGACTCGGGTGAGTGCTCGCCTGCGATTTCGTCGACTGCTGGGTTCCTCAATCCGCCGCGCTAGGGCTTACGCGTACGAAGTCGCCACGGTGGGACCCGCCGACGACTACGCGAGACGTTTTCACTATTTCGGCGACGGGGCTGCGCTCATGGCGCCCCAGGGCGTGCTCTACAACGAGCGCTATCTGTCGATCGGTGACGAGACGTTGATCGGACCCAATGTCTGTCTCACGGCCGGTATCAGTGGGGACCAGGAAATGCTCTCTTCGCCGGTCGTGACTATCGGCAGACGCTGTGTCATCGGACGTGGTTCGCACATCATCGGCCACTGGTCAATCGAACTCGGCGACGAGATCCAGACCGGGCCCTACGTCTACATCACCGATCAGAACCATTCCTACGATGACCTCGACGAACCGGTGGGCTGGCAGACGCCAAACGAGCGGGCGGTCAGCATTGGTTCGGGCAGTTGGCTGGGGGCCAACGCAGTCATTCTTCCCGGCACGACACTGGGTCGAAACACCGTCGTGGCGGCGGGCGCGGTCGTGCGGGGTACCTTCCCTGATCACGTGGTGCTCGGTGGTGTGCCCGCCAAGGTGCTGCGCCACTACACCGAAGCAGGCGGGTGGCAAGCGGGCCCGGCCAGTTGAACTCGCTGTTCGGCATCGACCTCTCGCCGCTGCGCGAATCCAAACAGTATCGGCGACTCTACGTCGCGGGACTGTTCTCGGCCTTGGGAGGACAGGCGACTTACGTGGCGACGGCGTACCAACTTCGTCAACTCACACACTCGACGCTCGAGGTCGGTGCGCTCGGGCTCGTCGAGCTCGTGCCGCTGCTCTTCTTCGGACTCTACGGCGGCGTGATCGCGGACCGGTGGGACCGGCGTCGCGTCATCATTGCGAGTGAAGCAACGCTGATGGTGGCGACCGGACTGCTTGTCGTGAACGCGTTCCTCCACCACCCTCAGGTTTGGGCGATCTTCGTGCTCGACGCCTTCATCGTGGCCGCGGGCAGCATCCAGACGCCAAGTATCTCGGCGATGAACCAGATACTCGTCGACCATGATCAGCAACGAGCCGCGTCACAACTGAACGTGCTGCGCGGTACGTCGATGTCGATCATCGGACCCGCACTCGGAGGACTGCTCTCCGTGCTCATCGGACCCGGCTGGGCCTACGTCTTTAACGTCGTCACTTTCGTGTTCTCAATCGGTTTGTTCATCACGCTCGTACCCGTACGTTCGAGCGCCGATCGCAGCGAGAGTCAGACCGCACTAATGCGCGAAGGCGTACGCTACGCGCGAACTCGTCCCGACGTCGTCGGCACCTACCTCGTCGACCTGCTCGCGATGACCATGGCCTACCCGGTCGTCATGTTGCCCTTCGTGGCGGCGCACTTTCATGAGACCTACGCCCTGTCCCTGCTCTACTGTGCCTTGCCCGGAGGCGCACTACTCGCGACACTGACGTCCGCGTGGACCCATCGCGTGCACCGACTCGGACGAGGTCTCGTCTTCGCCGCCGCCGGGTGGGGAGTCGGTATCGCGGTCTTCGGCTACAGTTCGTCGCTCTGGCTCGTCTTCCTGGGACTCGCCGGCGCCGGAGGCGCCGACGCCTACAGCGCGACGTTTCGCCAGACCATCTGGAATCAGTCCATCCCACCATCGATCCGCGGGCGCATGGGGGGACTCGAGATGATCTCCTACGCGCTCGGTCCGATGGCCGGACAGTTCCGCGCCGGGGCCATGGCGGCCTGGACGACGCTGCGATTCTCGCTCACCTTCGGGGGACTGGCCTGCACGGGCTCGATCGCCGCGGTGGCCGCGGGTCTGCCGTCGCTGTGGCGCTTTGACGTGCGCAGCGATCCGCACGTCGCCGAGGTCCGCGAACTACGCCGCCGCGAGGGCTAATCGAGTGCGGCCACCTACCGACCTAGCCACTGCTTGAAACCGTCGATTCGACCGAAGGCGAGCCTCTACGCTTCTAGCGTGCCGACGTCCACCTTCCTCGTGACCGTGAGTGGGCCCGACCGCGTGGGCGTGGGCGCCGAACTCTTCGCGGCCCTCTCCTCACTCGACCGGCTCGGCGCGACGCTCACCGACGTCGCTCAGATCACGATCCGCGGCGCGCTCGTTCTGTGCGCCGAGGTCGCGGTGGGCGACGGTATCACCATCGATTCGATCAGCCATGCCCTCGGCGAGCGCGATATCGAACGTGCGGGGATCAGCGCGAGCGTTGAACCGGTGACCCCGAGCGACGTCGTGCACGGAGGACGTCTCTTGGTGACTCTGCTCGCGCCTTCGATCAGCGCTCGCCAGCTCGACGCGGTCTTTGGCACCTTTGCGCGCAACGACTCCACCTGCGAACGAATCGTGCACCTAGCGAGTTATCCCGTCGATTGCTACGAGCTCGTCGTGCGCGGCAGTAACCACGCCGAGTTGCGTGGGCAACTCGCCGCGGTCGCCAAGCACGTCGGACTCGACCTCGCCGTCCAGCGCGCGGGACTGCACCGTCGCGCGAAGCACCTGGTTGTGATGGACGCGGATTCGACCCTGCTCCAGGACGAGGTCATCGACCTGCTCGCCGACGCGTGCGGTTGCGCGAAGGAGGTGTCGGCGATCACTGAGGCCGCGATGGCCGGAGAGATTGATTTTGGCGAATCACTGCGCCGACGCGTCGCATTGCTCGCGGGGCTTCCCGAATCGGTGCTTGGCGACGTGCGCGCCAAGCTGCGCCTTGCGCCGGGCGCGCGCACGTTGCTGCGTACCTTGCTGCGACTCGGTTACGTTCCTGCGGTCGTCTCGGGCGGTTTCGTCGAGGTCCTGGCGCCCCTGATGGCTGACTTGCACGTGGACTATCTCGAAGCCAATCGACTCGAGATCAAAGAAGGCGTCATCACGGGTCGTCTCGCCGCGCCCATCGTCGACCGTGCCGGCAAGGCACGAGCGCTCGAACGCTTCGCGCACGACGTGGGCGTCCCGCTCGAGCAGACCGTCGCGGTGGGCGACGGGGCCAACGACATCGACATGCTCTCGGTCGCCGGCCTCGGCATTGCCTTTAACGCCAAGCCGGTGGTCCAGGAGCACGCTGACGCGGCCCTCTCGGTGCCGTATTTGGACGCGGTGCTCTATTTCTTGGGCATCAGTCGCGAGGAGATCGACACCGACTAGATAGTGGTACCGTCGTCCCACGACGCCGTGTCGTCGTCAGCGCCCGGGTGGGGTAAAAGCGCTTCCTTTTCTAATTAAGCACTTACTATCGGTTGATTACTGAGTAGTAAGGTCTCGCTAACGCGAAGGAGGGGTCGTGAAGGTATCGATCGACGCAGAGATCTGTCAAGGCCAGGGACGATGTTTTTCGATCGCGCCCACCATCTTCAGTTTTGACGATCTGGGCAACGGTGTAGTCATTGGCGACGGCACTCTAACTAAGCAAAACCTTGACTCAGCGCGACTGGCGCAGTCCAACTGTCCCGAGCACGCCATCTTCATCGAGGAGGAGTAATGACAATCAAGCCACCCGTTGAAGATTTCGCGACCGACTGGGACCACACCGATCCGCAGTGGGTCGCGAACCCGTACCCGATCTGGGAGGACCTGCGCGAACGTTGCCCGGTCGCGCACACCGAACGCTTCGGCGGTGGCTGGTTCCCCGCGACTCACGAGGGCGTGACCACCGTCGCGAAGGACACCGTGAACTTCACCAGTCGCACCATTCTCGTCGGCAACGGTCGACCAGGCGAAGAGGCGCTGCCCGCACCGATCGGTGTCGCACCGCCCATCACCTCAGACCCACCGTTTCACGCGATTGCCCGGCGCATCATGTTGCCCGCACTCGCGCCCGGACCCGTGAACGCACTCGAACCGCAAGTGCGAGCGCTGTGCCAGCGTCTTCTCGACGTAATGGGAGACCACGAGATAGTGAACGCGGGACTCGAGTACTCGCAGTACATCCCACCCGCGGTCATCAAACAACTGTTGGGATTCCCCCCAGGTGACGAGGAACTCTTTCGCGAGATCATCCACATCATCATGGAAGGCGTCGATCACACCGAAGAGGAGCGCATCGAGGAGTTTGCGCCCGTCGAGGAGTATTTCGTCAAGCAGATCGAGGATCACCGCGAGAATCCTCGTGACGACTTCACCAACTACTTGTTGAACGTCGAGGTAGAAGGTCACAAGCTCGCCGATGAACACATCTTTGGCACGATGGTACTCACGCTCGTGGCCGGTATCGACACCACGTGGTCCGCCATTGGTGCGTCACTGTTCCACTTGGCCACCCACCCCGAAGACCTCGAGCGTCTGGTCAACGAACCGGACTTGATGCCCGTCGCGATCGAGGAGTTCCTTCGCTACTACGCGCCGGTGACGATGGCTCGTTTGGTCAAGCACGACATGGAGTATCTGGGCTGTCCGATGAAAGAGGATGACTGGTTGCTGCTCGGCTTCCCGGCGGCGAACCGTGATCCTTCGGTGTTCCCGGACGCTGACAAGTTCATCATCGATCGCGCCGAGAACCGTCACGTCGCCTTCGGACTGGGGATCCATCGCTGTGCCGGGTCGAACCTGGCGCGCATGGAGCTTCGCGTGGCGATTGAGGAGTTCATCAAGCGCTACCCACGCTTTGAACTCGCTGACGCCGGAGCCGTTACGTGGGCTCCGGGCCAAGTGCGTGGGCCACGTAACCTGCCCGTTCGAATTCTCGCGTAGGGATGACGAGGTCGGCACGTCACGTGGGGGCCCGATGACTGATCGAGAGCCGGTGCTCGACTTCTCGACCGACTGGGACCACACCGACCCGCAATGGGTGAACGACCCCTACCCGATCTGGGACGACCTGCGCGAACGTTGCCCGGTCGCCCACACCGATCGCTACGGTGGCGGTTGGTTTCCCACGACCCACGACGACGTGTCAAGAATTGCCAACGACACCGAACACTTCACCAGTCACCAGGTGGTGGTGACCAAGAACAAGTTTCCGCCCGGCGCTCCGCCGGCGCCCATGGGCGGTGCGCCACCGATCACGTCGGACCCGCCGTTTCACGCCATGGCCCGTCGCCTCTTGTTGCCGGCCTTCGCGCCGGGACCGGTCAATGCCCTCGAGCCCCAGATTCGCGCCTTGTGTCAAAAGCACCTCGACGGCCTGCGGGGCCGAGCCAAAATTGACGCGGGTCACGAGTACGCCCAGTACATCCCGCCCGGCGTGATTGCCCAGATGCTCGGGTTCCCGCCCGAGGACGAAGATCAGTTCCGCGATTTCGTCCACGTGGTGCTCGATCTCATCGACCTCGAACCCGAAGTCCGAGGACCGCTTTTTGATCCCATCAACACGTACTTCACCGAGCAGATCGAAGACCACCTCAAGAATCCGCGTGACGACCTCACGACGTACTTGCTCAACGTCGAAGTGAACGGGCAGAAACTCGCACCTGAACACGTGCGTGGTTCGATGGTCCTGATACTCGTCGCGGGTATCGACACGACCTGGTCAGCAATCGGCTCGTCGATCTGGCATCTGGCGACCCACCGAGAAGACCTCGAGCGACTTGTGCGCGAGCCCGAGCTGATGCCCGTGGCGGTCGAGGAGTTCCTGCGCTTCTACGCGCCAGTCACCATGGCTCGACTGGTGAAGGAGGATTACGAGTTCCAGGGCTGTCCGATGAAGAAGGACGACTGGGTCCTGCTCGGCTTTCCGGCGGCCAATCGCGATCCTCAGGCGTTCGCCAAGGCCGACGAGTTCATCATCGATCGTGAAGTGAATCGCCACGCCGCTTTTGGACTGGGTATCCACCGGTGCGTTGGCTCGAATCTGGCTCGTCTGGAGCTACGCGTGGCGATCGAGGAGTTCATCAAGCGCTATCCGCGCTTTGAACTCGACCCATCGAAAGACGTCACCTGGGCGCCTGGCCAGGTCCGCGGCCCTCGCGCACTTCCGCTAAGGGTGACGTTCTAACCGAACCGGCTGATCACCAAACGGACGATTTCGGCGAGCGGGGGCGTGACGTCCACGCGCACGCCGTGTTCGTCGTCACCTAGGGGCTCGAGAGTGGCCAATTGGGAGTCGAGCAGGGAAGCGGGCATGAAATCGTGGTCTCGTGCGGCGAGGCGTTCGGCCAAAATCTCGGGCGAAGCGTCGAGGAACACGAAGTAGACCTCGGGCACGTAGGAGCGGAGGATGTCACGGTAGCTGCGCTTGAGCGCCGAGCAAGCCACCACGAGGTCACGCTCATCATCGCGGGCTTCGCTCAGGTTCTCGCCCACCGCGTGCAGCCAGGGCTCTCGTTGCTCGTCACTGAGTGGATCACCGGCCGCCATCGTCTCGAGATTGTCGCGTGAATGGAGCCAGTCCGCATCGATGAACTGTGCGCCGAGCGAATCCGCGAGACCTTCGCCCACGGAGGTCTTGCCTGATCCCGACACTCCCATGACGACGATTGAATGACTCATAGGCTCACGAGGGCTTTTCCACGTGACCGCCGAATTGCGAACGCATCGCTGAGAGCACTCGCGCGGCGAAGTCGCCCTCGGCTCGAGACTCGTAACGCTGCCACAGTGACGCGCTGATCACCGGCGCGGGCACCGACTCGTCGATCGCCGCCTTCACGGTCCATCGTCCCTCGCCCGAGTCCGAGACCCGGCCGCTGAACTCGGCGAGTTCGGGCGACTGCGCAAGGGCGGCCGCAGTGAGGTCGACCAACCAGGAACTCACGACCGAGCCGTGACGCCAAACCTCGGCGACGTCGGCAACGTTGATTTCGTAGGAGTAGAACTCGGGGTTTTCCAACGGAGCCGTTTCGGCGTCCGCCTCGCGCACGAGAAGACCCGCGTTGGCGTGCTTGATGATGCTGAGTCCCTCCGCAATGGAAGCCATCATGCCGTATTCGACACCGTTGTGGACCATCTTGACGAAGTGTCCTGCGCCGCTGGGTCCACAGTGCAAGAAGCCCTGCGACGCTTGGTCCGCGAGCCGCCCGGGTGAAGGTTCGCCGCCCGGGGCGATGGACTCGAAGATCGGCTCGAGTCGCGCAACGACGTCCGCTTCGCCGCCAATCATCAGGCTGTAGCCACGTTCGAGACCCCAGACGCCGCCGCTCGTGCCGCAGTCAACGTAGTGGAGGCCGTGTTCCTTGAGTGCCGCCGCTCGCACGATGTCGTCGTGGTAGTAGGAGTTCCCACCATCGATGATCACGTCGTCGGCCTGTAGCAGGGGCACGAGTTGGTCCAGGACGTGCTGGGTGATCGCCGCGGGCAGCATCAGCCAGACGGTCCGAGGTGTCGTGAGTTGGTCGACGAACTCTTGGAGCGACGACACACCGACGATGTCCTTCGCCTCGAGGGTCGCCACGGCGTCGTGGTTCACGTCAAAGATAACGGCGTGATGCCCGTCGCGCACGACACGTTGGACGAGGTTGGCTCCCATTCGTCCCAGTCCGACCATTCCCAGTTGCATGGGTCTACTCGTCGTCATAGACCGCCTCCTTCTTCTGAGTGTGGCGGCGTCAAAGGCCGAGGTGGGGCGTCGCGCCTGACCAGAGTTCGGTCATCCAGTCCTCAATCGCGTGGGGCTCGCGGGGCAGCGCCTCGGAGAGATTCCTCGCGCCGTCGCTGGTGACCAGGACGTCGTCTTCAATGCGCACGCCGATGCCGCGGTACTCCTGGGGCACCGTCAGGTCATTGGGCTGGAAGTAAAGACCCGGCTCGACCGTGAGCACGTAGCCTTCGTGAAGATCACCGAGGTACTCCTCGTTACGGGCGTTCGCGCAATCGTGCACGTCCAAGCCCAACATGTGACTCACCCCGTGCAACGTGTAGCGGCGGTGCAATTGGCGGTCCTTGCGTAGCGCCGTCTCGGGGTCTTCTTCCAAGATCCCCAGCTCGTGCAGACCCTCGGCGAGCACACGCATCGCGGCGTCGTTGGGGGCCATGAAGGGCACCCCGGGCCGGACTGCGGCGATGCCCGCCTTCTGGGCGCGCAAGACCAGTTCGTAGATCCGGCGTTGGGCGGGGGAGAACTTTCCACTGACGGGCATGGTGCGCGTGACGTCAGCGGTGTAGAGGTTGTGGCACTCCACGCCGGCGTCGAGCAGTAACAGATCGCCCGCGTGCACCTCGCCGTCATTACGCGTCCAGTGCAAGGTTGTCGCGTGCGAACCACTCGCGGCGATGGTGTCGTAGCCCACGTCATTGCCCTCGACGCGGGCGCGAAGATTGAAGACGCCTTCGATGACGCGTTCGCCGCGACCCTGGGCGAGGGGTAAGGCCCGCACGACGTCCTCGAAACCCTTGACCGTGTAGTTGACCGCGAGCTGCAACTGGGCGATCTCGAAATCGTCCTTCACGAGGCGCTGTTCGCTCAGGGCGATCGCCAACTGCTCGTCCTCGTCGTTCCCGTCGAGCAGCGCGTCGACGTCGTCGTCGAAACCCCGAAGCGTGAGGACCTTGGTGGCGTCGAGTGATGCGAGGTCCTTCTCGAGGTACTCGAGCGGCGCGGTCTCGATCTCGAAGTACGTCGCCGATTCCTCAACCCCTCGGCGCACTCCTACCCACAATTCACCGTAGCGGGCGTCGGTGAAGAATTCGTGCGTGTGATGGTCGCGCCGGTGCGGTACGTAGAGCGTCGAACGCGGACCTGTCGCGCCCGGGGCGATGACGAGCACGGCGTCGGGTTCGCCACAGCCGGTGAGGTAGAAGAAGTCGGTGCCGGCGCGGAATCGGTAGTCCGTGTCGTTCGCACGCACCTTGGGGTTGCCCGTGGGGATCACGAGGACGTGGCCCTCGAATCGTTGGCCGATCTTCGTGCGGCGCGCGGCGCTGAACGTCGCGGCGGGGTGCACTTCACTCGACGGTGCCGCGACGTCCCAATTGTTCGTCATGTGCTCGAAGAGCACGCGCGGGCACGGTGGGCGGTGCGGTCCGACCCACACCCAGTGCTCGGAGATCGGATGTTCGGCGGAGACATCGGGTTCGGGTACGCCAGTGTTCTCACTCACAGTCGATAACTTACTCGTGGGTCCGCGAGTCGCGTCCTATGCTCGAATTCATGGACATTTCAGTGCAGCAACGAGGAGCGGTCGCGGTGATCACCTGGAACGAGGGTGAGAATAGGGTCAATCTCGATTCGTTGGGCCGTCTGAACGAGATCCTCGACGAACTCGAGCAGCTCGAAGGCCCACTGGGAATCGTGCTGACCGGTCAAGGCAAGTTCTTCAGCAACGGCTTGGACCTGGAGCGCTTCGGCTCGAACCCGAGTGAATTCGCCGCTACGCTCGCCGAACTGAACCGGACCATCGGCCGTTTGCTCGTCTTTCCCGCCTACAGCGTCGCTGCTCTGAATGGTCACACTTTCGCCGCGGGTGCTCTCATCTCGTGCGCGTTCGACTACCGGGTGATGCGGGCCGACCGGGGCTACTGGTGCATGAACGAAGCCGAGATCGGTCTGGCGCTCGACCAACGCCTCTGGTCGATCCTCGCGAACCGGCTTCCGCGTCCTACGGCGATCGCCGCCGCGACGACCGCCCACCGATTCACCGGGCCCGACGCGCGCGCCTTCGGCATCGTCGAGTCGCTAGCCCAGGAGAGCGAACTGCTCGATCACGCAATAGGTGTGGCCGATCGCTACGCCACGCTCGATCGAAAGGTCCTGGGCGAGCACAAGCGCTTGATCCACGGCGACGAGGCTCGCTTGCTCGGTTTCAGCGTTTGATTGGTCAATCCTTCGTGGAGCGGCGCACTAGACGCCACGCTGACGGAAGCGCTACGCCCGCGAGAGCCGCCTTGATGACGTCACCAGCGACGAAGGGCCACATGCCAAGTGAGAAGGCCTTCGCGAGTGAGACGTGCAGGTCCACTGCGAGCCACGGCAAGGCGATCGCGTAGAGCAGGACTTCGGCGAGGACCATCGAGAGTGCCGCGCGCATAATGTTGCGGTCGCTGCCCCGGGCGGCGAGCCAACCGAGCAGCATGCCCGCCGCGACAAAGCCCACCAGGTAGCCGAACGTCGCACCCGCGTAACCGCTCGAGTGATCCGCGAACCACGGCACGCCCGCGAGACCCGCGAGCAGGTAGAGCGACATCGAGAGGCCGGCGCGGCGCCAGCCGAGCGCGGAACCCGCGAGGAGTACACCGAGGGTCTGGCCGGTAATGGGGACCGGCGTGAAGGAAAGGTGAATCGATATCTGGGCGAGGAGCCCGACCAGTCCCGCCGCGCCGACGACGAGCAGGATGTCCGCGACCACGGTCCGGGGAAGCAGGTCGGCGAGGACGCGACGTGGTGCGGTCTGAACAGCAACGGTTGACATGAAGTTCTCCTAATTGTGGCTGACGTAGAAACATTAGCGAAGACCGACGCGCCGCCTTTTTCTTGCCCTTGAGGATTGTCGTGGGCTCGCGAGTTCAGCGCGCGAGCGGTGCGACGAGGTTCACGAAGGCTCGGTCACTCGCGCGTTCGATGTGCTCGGCGGCATCGAGTAGTCGAGCCTCGCTGCCCCAGGGGCCGAGCAGTTGCAGCCCGATAGGCATCTGTGAGTCGCTGAGACCCACCGGGATCGAGATGGCCGGCGCGCCGGTCAGATTGGCGAGCGAGTTCTGTCGGACGTTGGGCACGTCAACGAGAACCCGGCCCGAGGGAAGCGTGACCCACGGGTCATCCAACGTCGGCGCGGTACTTGGCGTCGCGGGCCAGGCGAGGAAGTCCACGGTCTCTAACGCTGCGGCGAGCGAGTAGCGCACCGCCGCTCGCACTCGGTCAGCGCGCGGAACGAATCGGGCGGGCGCCAACATGCCCGCGAGCAGTAGCGCGCGCGTGGGCTCGCTCAACGTGGCGAACACTTCGGGTGATGGGATGCCCGCTTCGGCGATAAGGCGAGCGAGGAACGCCGCACCGGCGAGTTCGAGGTTGTCGATCTTCACCTCACTGACCTTCCAACCAGCGAGCGTGAGTGCCTTGGTGCACGCGTCGGCGGTCTCGTGGTCGACGTCGTTCCAGAATGGTTGGCGCACGAGGCCCACGCGAAGTCCGCTGCCGCTCTGTTGGGGCAACGGACGCTGCAGCATCGCGGCGGTGAGCATGCGTGCGTCACCCCCGTCCCTCGCCACGAGCCCCGGAGCGCTGAAGGTCGTCGCCGCGCCGAAGTAGCCGTCGTAGGGGACCGATCCGTAAGTGAGCTTGAGACCGACCACGCCGCAAAATGACGCGGGGATTCGGGTTGATCCACCGCTGTCACTGGCGAGGCTGCCCGCGACGAGGCGGGCCGCAACACCCGCGGCGCTACCCCCCGACGATCCTCCCGCGCAGCGCAGTGGATCCCAGGGATTGTGCACGGGTCCGTAGGCGGAGTAGATACCCGTCGAACCGATGCCGAGTTCGTGTTGGTTGGCGATGCCGACGACGATGACCCCGGCGTCACGAAGGTTTCGGTAGGGTCCCGAAGCGCCGGCGGGGATCAAATTGAGTGTCGTGCCGTTGCGTGCGGCGCGCCATGGCAGGGCGTACATGTCTTTGACGGTGATTGGTACGCCGTATAAGGGACCAGCGGGTGCCTGACTGATCTGAACCTGACTCAACTCGTCAAAGACGACCGGGGTCGAGTTGATGGCGGGGTCGCGGTGACGGAGACGTTCCAAGGTCGCTTCTAGAAGTTCTTTCGCGCTGAGATCCCCGCGGCGAATCGCCTCTGATTGTTGGCGCAGCGTGAGGTCCTGGGGGTGGGTCATGTCGCCTTAGGCGCGTGGCGCAGGTCGACCCCACGGGCGGGAAATTCCTCAAGGTCGATGCGGTCGAGCATCTCGAGCTGGCTAAGGGCACTCACGTAGATCATTTCGACCAGGGCCAGCTCGTCATTATTGACTTCGATGCCCGCCTGGAGGTATGTCGCGCGCGCCCAATCTTCGAAGTTGCTCATCAAATCCATTCCTGCTTTCACGAAGGGCCACGGGCCGTCTTCGCTCCCATTCGATGCTATCCATCCGTCGAACCCCCGCCGAAAGCGGGGCTATGACCTGATGCGGATGCGTGGGCCTACTACGTTGTTGGAAACTTGGAGGATGGTATGGGGGCAGAGGAACGGATTTCCGAACTGGGACTGGTCATATCCGATCCTCCGTCACCGCGCGCGAACTACGTGCCCGCGGTGCGCTCAGGTTCGTTGCTTTTCGTTTCGGGTCACGGTCCATACCGACCTGACGGCTCGATGACCACGGGCAAAGTCGGAGGAGACCTCAGCCTCGACGAAGGTCGCGACGCCGCGCGACTCGTCGGACTCAATCTGCTCGCTACGTTGCGGCGCGAACTCGATTCACTGAACCGGGTCACGCGCGTGGTGAAGGTTCTCGGCATGGTGAATTGCGCTCCGGGCTTCGTGGACTCACCCGCGGTCATCAATGGATGCTCCGACGTCTTGGTCGAGGTGTTCGGTGCAGCGATCGGCAGTCACGCTCGTTCCGCGGTGGGCGTCTTCGAACTTCCCTTCAACATCGCCGTCGAAGTCGAGATGATCTGCGAAGTCGACGGAAATCCGTCTTAGATCCAACCCTGGTCGCGGCTGATCTGCTCGACGTCGCCGATGCGTAGGCCCGTGCGGCTCTGCAACGTGCGGATGAGTCCACCGGCCTCGTAGAGCGATTCATGGGTTCCGGTGTCGAGCCACGTAGTCGCACGAGAAAGTATCTCGGCCCGCAGTTCGCCCATTTCCAGGTAGAGGTTGTTGAGCGCAGTAATCTCGAGTTCGCCTCGGTCGCTGGGTGTCAACTCGCGTGCGAGCTTCGTAGCCTTCTCGTCGTAGAAATAGATGCCTGGAACCGCGTAGGTGCTCTTGGGTTTGGCGGGCTTCTCTTCGATGGAGATCACCTTGCCGTCGATACCGAATTCGACCACGCCGTAGGCAGAGGGGTCACTCACTTGGTAGGCGAAGATGAGTGCTCCATCGACGTTGGTGTTCTGCTGGAGATGTGTACCCAGCCCCGGTCCGTAGAAGAGATTGTCACCGAGTATCAACGCGCACTTGTCGCCGTCGAGAAACTCCTCGCCGAGAATCAGCGCTTCGGCCAGTCCGTTGGGTTTCTCTTGGACGACGTAGGTGATGATCATGCCCAACTGCGCACCGTCACCGAGCAGTCGTCGGAATGCGTCCTGGTCGTGGGGCGTAGTAATAAGGAGAACTTCGCGCAGACCCGTGAGCATCAGCGTGCTGAGCGGGTAGTAGATCATTGGCTTGTCGTAGATCGGCAACAACTGCTTTGAGACAGCGCGCGTTATGGGGTAAAGACGTGTTCCGCTTCCCCCAGCCAGAATGATTCCCTTCACTCCATTAGTATAGAAGTCCGGTTGCTCCCTACTAAAGGTCGAGGTACTTCTATGCGCGTAGTCATAACTGGGGCCGCCGGGTTCATTGGCTCACGTTTCGCTGAGCTTTTCCTCGAGCAGGCCGAGCGCATGGACTACGACGACATCGTCATTCTCGACGCACTCACGTATTCGGGTCGTCGCGAGAATTTACTCGACGTGCTGCGCGACTCGCGCGTCACCTTCGTCGAAGGTTCGATCCTTGACGAACGGATCACCGATGGCGTCATGGATGGTGCACGCGCCGTGGTGCACTTTGCCGCCGAGAGTCACGTAGACCGCTCGATCACTGGCGCGCGTCCATTCTTCGCAACGAACGTGTTGGGGACACAGCAACTGCTCGAGAGCGCACGGCGCGGTGGCGTCGAACGGTTCGTACACGTCTCGACTGACGAGGTCTACGGATCAATTCAAGAGGGCTCGTGGCGAGAAGATCACCTCCTCGAGCCAAACTCGCCTTACTCGTCGAGCAAAGCGGGCTCGGACCTCGCGGCACTTGCCTACCACCGCACGTTCGGTCTTGGGGTCATGGTCACCAGGTGTTCGAACAACTACGGGCCCCGACAGTTTCCCGAGAAGCTCATCCCCTTGTTCGTGACCAACTTGAGCCAAGGCCAGAAAGTTCCGCTCTACGGCGACGGTCTCAACGTGCGCGACTGGCTTCACGTGGACGACCACTGTCGCGGCATCCAGCTCGTGCTGGAGAAGGGACGACTAGGGGAGATCTACAACATCGGTGGCGGGACCGAGCTGACCAATCGCGAAATAGTGGACCAGCTTCTCGAGCTGTGTGCCAGTGATCAGTCCATGGTTGAGGCGGTCGCGGATCGTCTCGGGCACGATCGTCGCTACTCCGTGGACTGGTCCAAGATTCGCAACGAGCTCGGCTATCACCCCCAAGTCCCGTTCGAGCAGGGCTTGAAGTCGACGGTGCAGTGGTACCACGAAAACGAAGCGTGGTGGCAACCGTTGAAGAACCCCGCGTCGTGAATCTCACAGAACTCTCGATCCCCGGTCTCTACGTACTCGACTCGCCCGTGCACGGCGATGAGCGAGGTCTCTTTCGTGAATGGTTCAAGCTCGGTGACGTCGAAGCGGCGGGCGTCACCTTCCAGGCGCAGCAAGCCAACTTCTCCTTATCGTCACGCGACGCCGTGCGCGGGTTGCACTACTCGATAGCTCCCGAAGGGCAGGCGAAGATCGTCACCTGCGTGATCGGTGAACTCGTCGACGTCATTGTCGACATTCGAGTTGGTTCACCCGCGTTTGGACGGGTGGAGATCATACCTCTGGTGGCTGAACAGGGGAAGTCGGTACTAGTGCCCCGCGACGTGGCGCACGGCTACTGCGCGACGAGCGAACGAGCCGCGCTGTGCTATTTGATCTCATCACCGTTCAATGCACCTATGGAATTGGAGATCAACCCACTCGACCCCGCGATCGGGGTGCCGTGGCCATTGTCGGGTGCGCCGGTACTGAGCGCCAAGGACGCCGCGGCACCGACACTTGAAGAGCGCCGGGCAGCCCAGCAACTACCGGCCTTTCGCTGAACCTCGGCTTCGAACCCCATTGCACGTTCATTGCTAGCGTTGCCATCGTGAGCACTGCTCCCCTTCGACTCGTCACCGGTGACGACTACGGCGTCAAGATCGACCACGCGAGTTCGGTGCCCTTAATGAACTCCGAAGCACAACTCAAGTCAACGCTCGCGGCACTTGCCGGCGTCGACGCTGTGGGCCTGGAGGGACGCTGCGCAAAACTCGCGACTCGCTCGATCAAGAAGACGACGAAACTTGCCGCGATCGACCTGGCGATATCGATGGTCGATCTGACGACCCTCGAGGGCGCCGATACCCGGGGACGAGTGCGTTCCCTCTGCGCCAAGGCAATGCGACCGGATCCCCGGGACCTCACCGTGCCTTCCGTCGCGGCAGTCTGCGTCTACCCAGACCTCGTCGCCGAGGCTCGGTCGGCGCTCGGCACTTCGAAAGTGTCTGTTGCGTCGGTGGCGACGGCCTTTCCGTCGGGTCGCGCGTCGTTGAAGGTGAAACTGCTCGACGTCGCCGAAGCCGTGGACGCCGGCGCCGACGAGATTGACATGGTAATCGACCGAGGGGCGTTCCTTTCCGGTCGCCTAGGCGAGGTCTTCGAAGAGATTGCGGCGGTGAAAGAGGCGTGTCGTGGCGCCCACTTGAAGGTGATCCTCGAGACCGGTGAACTCGTGACGTACGACAATGTGCGTCGTGCGAGTTGGCTCGCCATGCTCGCCGGCGCGGACTTCGTGAAGACCTCTACCGGGAAAGTGGGTGTGAACGCGACGACCCCTACTGCGCTGGTGATGCTCGAAGGTGTTCGCGATTTTGCCGAGTTGACCGGAAAACTCGTGGGAGTGAAGGTGGCCGGCGGCATCCGCACCACCAAGGATGCGTTGCGCTATCTGGTGCTCGTGAACGAGACGGTGGGCTCATCCTGGCTCAGCCCCGACCGGTTTCGGTTCGGAGCGTCGTCGTTGTTGAACGACCTCTTGATGCAGCGGCTCAAGCGGCAACGCGGTGCCTACGTGCGCGCCGACGAGTTCAGCGGTGACTGAGATGGATGAGCCGGAGCTCACCAATTCGCGTCTGGGTTCGCTCGAGTACGATCCCGCGCCCGAGTCCACGGCTATCGCGCACTTTCGACCGAGTTACGGGATCTTCATCGACGGCCGGTTCACGGACCCGTCATCGCACGAGCAGTTCGTCAGCCTTAATCCGGCGAACGAAGAGGTGTTGGCGACCGTCGCTCAGTCGAGTCGTGAGGACGTCGACCGAGCGGTGGCGTCCGCGCGCCACGCCTACGACACGGTGTGGTCCAGGACCAGCGGACCCGAACGTGCCAAGTATCTGTTTCGCATCGCGCGTCTGATCCAGGAGCGGGCGCGCGAGCTCGCGGTCGTCGAAACCTTGGATAACGGCAAACCCATACGCGAGTCACGTGACGTGGACGTGCCGCTCAGCGCGGCGCACTTCTTCTATTACGCGGGCTGGGCCGACAAGTTGGGCTACGCCGGCTTTGGTCCCGACCCTCGGCCAATTGGCGTGGCGGGTCAGATCATCCCCTGGAACTTCCCCTTACTCATGGCGGCCTGGAAGTTGGCCCCCGCGCTCGCGGCGGGTAACACCTGTGTCCTGAAGCCCGCCGAGACCACCTCGCTCAGCGCGCTGCTGCTCGCTGAGATCCTGCAACAGGCGGACCTTCCCCCGGGCGTCGTGAACATCATCACCGGTGACGGCGCGAGCGGCGCGGCCCTCGTCGACCATCCCGGCGTTGACAAGATTGCCTTCACCGGTTCGACCGAGGTTGGCCGACTGATCCAACAGCGCGTCGCCCCGAGCCAGAAGCGACTTACGTTAGAGCTCGGCGGCAAGGGCGCCAACATCGTCTTTGACGACGCGCCGATCGACGAGATGATCGAGGGGATTATCGACGGGATCTTCTTCAACCAGGGTCACGTGTGTTGCGCTGGTTCGCGTCTGCTCGTCCAAGAGTCAATCGCCGACGAGGTCCTTCGCCGACTGGTACGTCGCATGGAGCAGTTGCGCGTGGGCGACCCCATGGACAAGAACACCGACGTCGGCGCGATCAACTCGGCCGCGCAACTCGCTCGCATCCGCGAACTGTCCTCCTTTGGCGAGAGTGAGGGGGCGACGCGCTACACGAGCAGTTGTATGTTGCCTGACAAGGGCTACTGGTTCGCGCCGACGGTCTTCGCCAACGTCTCCCAGTCGCACCGCATCGCGCGCGAGGAGATCTTCGGACCGGTGCTCTCGGTGTTGACCTTTCGCACGCCCGAAGAGGCGGTCGTCAAGGCCAATAACACGAACTACGGTCTCGCTTGCGGGGTGTGGAGCGAAAAGGGCAGTCGCACCTTGTGGGTCGCCCAGCGCCTTCGCGCGGGGGTCATCTGGGCGAACACCTACAACAAGTTCGACCCATCGAGCCCCTTCGGGGGCGTGCGCGAATCGGGATTCGGTCGCGAGGGCGGGCGTCATGGTCTGGAGGCGTACCTCGATGTCTGAGCCGCGACTGGATGTTCGAAAGACGTACAAGCTCCTCATCAACGGCGCCTTCCCCCGTTCGGAGTCGGGTCGCAGTTATAAGGTCTTCACCCAGAGCGGTGAGTTCCTCGCCAACGTCGCCCAAGGTTCGCGCAAGGATTTGCGTGACGCCGTGCTCGCGGCGCGCGGCGTGCAGGCCAAGTGGTGGGCTTCGTCGGCCTACAACCGTGGCCAAGTGATCTACCGGCTCGCCGAGATGGCCGAGTCGCGACGCGACGAGTTGGCGGTCCACGTCGGTGCCGCCGAAGGACTCAGAGCACCCGAGGCCTTCGCGAGCGTCGCGCGGGCAATCGACCGAATCGTCTGGTACGCCGGCTGGACCGACAAGATTACCCAGGTCTACGGCGGGGCCAATCCCGTGGCGGGGCCGTTCTTCAATTTCTCGCTGCCCACGCCGTCGGGAGTGGTGGCCGTGCTCGCGAGCCAGGAATCGTCACTCGAAGGCTTCGTCGATGCGGTCCTCGCGCCGATCGCCGCCGGCAACACCGTGGTGGCGCTGGCGAGTGAACTGCGACCCACGCCCGCGGTGTTGTTGGGTGAGATGTCGGCCACCTCGGATTTTCCAGCGGGCGTGCTCAACATCATCACCGGTGTCACGTCGGAATTGGCACCGACGCTCGCCAGTCACGAGGAGATCGACGGCATCGACCTCGCAGGAGTGGGCGTTGACCAGGCCAGTGAGCTCAACGTCATCGCCGCCGGATCGATCAAGCGCGTCTTTCGCCCGAGGCAGAACGACACCGATCCCACACGTCGCCTGCGCGCCTTCATCGAGACCTCCACCGTGTGGCACACGATAGGACAATGATGGCCGATCCCTACGAATTGAGTCGCCAAGCCGCAAGCGAGTTGCGCGAGATGACCGGCATCGGTACCTACAATCTCGCGATCGTGCTGGGTTCGGGTTGGCGTGAAGGCGCGTCGGCGCTGGGCGTTCCCAGCAGCGAGATAGTCGCATCCTCGCTCAGCGGTTTCGTCGCGCCGACGGTCGCTGGTCATAAGGGCCAGTTGCTTTCGGTGCGCGTGGGTGACAAGAACGTGCTGTTGATCGCAGGGCGCGTGCACCTCTACGAGGGCAACTCGGCCGACCAGGTGGTACACCCGGTGCGCACCGCCATCGCCGCGGGCGCCCAGACCGTCGTGCTCACCAATGCCGCGGGCGGCATCGATCCAGCCAAGGGCCCTGGCACGGTCGTGGTACTGCGCGACCACCTCAACCTGACCGCGACCTCGCCGATGGAGGGTGCGCCGCCCCCGCCGCCGTACGCCACTCGTTTCGTCGACCTGACCGACCTTTACAGCAAGCGACTGCGCAGTGTCGTCCACGAGGCGGTTCCGGACCTCAGCGAAGGGGTTTACGCGGGATTTCGCGGACCACACTACGAGACACCCGCCGAGGTCGCGATGGCTCGCACGATGGGGGCGACGCTCGTGGGGATGTCGACCGTTCTCGAGGCGATTGCTGCGCGCCACCTGGGCGCCGAGGTGCTCGGACTCAGTCTCGTGTCGAACTTCGCTGCGGGCGTCGCCGCGGGGGCGCTCAACCATCTCGAGGTGCTCGAGGCGGGCGAGCACGCCGCGAGTTCGCTCGGCGCGCTGCTGGCGCGACTCGTCCCGGTCCTGTGAACAAAATCCTCCTCGCAGAAGTGCTGCTGTGGATCGCGAACGACCCTGACGAGAAGGACCGCGGTGAGCTCGAGCGACTCCTCGAGACCGACGACGAGCGAGAACTTCGCACGAGGTTCACGTCGCCCCTGCACTTCGGCACCGCGGGCCTGCGCGGCCCCGAGATGGCCGGACCTTCGGGAATGAACCGCGCCACGGTGTCGCGCGCGACCCAAGGCGTAGTCGCTTGGCTCGAGGTCACCGGCGTCGATCTTGGCCGGGGCGTCGTCGTCGGCCGCGACGCGCGTCACGGTTCGGAGAAGTTCAATGACGAGGTGGTAGCGGTATTGCTCGGTGCGGGCGTGCGCGTGTTCGAGATGCCCGAACCCCTGCCGACACCTTTTGTGCCCTACGTCGTCAAGTCCCTCGGTCTCTCTGCGGGCATCATGGTCACCGCGAGTCACAATCCGCCGCGCGACAACGGCTACAAACTCTACGACCAGAGCGGCAGTCAAATCATCGCCCCGAGTGACGAGATCGTCGAGGGCTTCATGGCGAGTGCCTCAACTCCTCGTCGCGGCGAGCGCTCGGGTGACCTGTACAGCGTCGTCGATCCTGCGGTACTGGACGGCTACGCGCGACACATGGTCGCGCGCTTCGGGGTCGACTCGAGTGATCTGGCCATCACCTATACGCCGCTGCACGGAGTCGGGGGCGCGGTGATGGCCAAGTTGTTCGCGGCGGCGGGCTACGCCGACGTTGCCTTCGTCGAGGCCCAGTTCGCACCGGACGGTGATTTTCCGACACTCCCGTTCCCCAATCCCGAAGAACCTGGTGCGCTGGACCTCGCGATCGCGCAAGCGGACGCCGCGAACTCGACGCTCGTGATCGCCAACGATCCCGACGCTGACCGTCTGGGCGCAGCGGTGCGCTCGGTGGAGGGTTGGCGAGTTCTACGCGGCGACGAGATTGGTTGGTTGCTCGCATCATCGCTGCTGGTTGGCGCGGGTCCTGACGACGTGGTCGCCACCAGCATTGTGTCGTCGACGCTGCTCGAAGCGATGGCGAAGGAGGCGAAGGTCCGCTACGCCGTCGCACTGACGGGTTTCAAGTGGATCTCACGCGCGGCCGGCAAAGGAGTACTGCGTTTTGGCTACGAAGAAGCGCTGGGATTCGCGGTCGACCCACTGGTAGCGGACAAGGACGGCATGTCCGCGGCGCTCGCCCTGTGTCAACTCGCGCACGAACTCGCCCGGGCGGGCCAGACCCTGCTCGACCGTCTCGACGAAATCGAGTGTCACTTCGGGGTCCACGCCGGCGCACAACTCTCCATTCGCGTCGATCACCCCGGCGGATTGGGCGTCATCGCCAGAAAAGTCGACGCACTTCGCGCGACGCCACCCACATCTCTGGGTGGACTCGAAGTGACCGGCGTGGTCGATCTGGCCTTGGGCGCCTTCGGACTCTCGCCGACCGAGGGCGTTCTCCTGGAACTCGGCGAGCGCGGGCGGGTAGTCGTGCGTCCTTCGGGCACGGAGGCGAAATTGAAGGCCTACATCGAAGTGACGTCGACGCCGGTTTCTACCACCGACCTGGCTCGCGAGCGCGACGACGCGGCACAACAACTTGCGCGGGTGCGCGACGATCTGGCGGCGTTACTCGCGCTCTAAAGCGAGCGCAGCGCGGCGTAGCCGGGCTTGATGACCGTGTTGATCATTGCCAGGCGTTGGTCGAACTGGTAGAACGAACTCTTCGCGGCATTGAGTGTGAACCATTCCATGTCCGCGAGCGTCCAGTTGAAGGTTGCGGCGCAGTTCTCGAACTCGGTGCTGAGTGAGATACCGCTCATCAGCCGATTGTCGGTATTGAGCGTGACGCGGAATCGCAGTTGGCGCAGCACCTCGATCGGATGAGTGGCGAGCGACTTGGCGGCGCCGGTGTGGACGTTCGAGGTGGGGCATACCTCGAGCGGGATTCGCCGGTCGCGCACGTAGTTCGCGAGTCGCCCGAGCTCGTATGAATCGCCCACGTGCTTGATGTCGTCGACGATGCGCACGCCATGACCGAGTCGTTCTGCGTTGCAAAACTGCACCGCCTCCCAGATCGAAGGGAGCCCGAAGGCCTCGCCGGCGTGAATGGTCATGTGGAAGTCCTCACGCTGGATGAGGTGGAAAGCGCGTAAGTGCTCGGTCGGTGGGAACCCGTCCTCGGGTCCGGCGATGTCGAACCCGCACACGCCGTGGTCACGGAATGACACCGCGAGCGCCGCGATCTCTTCGCTTTCGTTGGCCTGGCGCATCGCCGAGAGGATGGCGCGCACCACGATGGTCCGACCTTCGAGGGTGGCCTGTTGGGTGCCGTGGGCGAAACCTTCCAGCACGGCTTCGACGACCTCGTCGAGCTTGAGCCCGCGCTGGAGGTGCAGTTCAGGTGCGAAGCGCACCTCGGCGTAGACAATGCCGTCGCGCGCGAGGTCGAGTGCGCTCTCGCTCGCCACGCGATGCAGTTGCTCCTTGGTCTGCATGAGTGCGGTCGTGTGGCGGAAGCCTTCGAGGTAGCGCACGAGGTCACTGCCCGGCGCGTCGGCGATGAACCACTCGCGCAGTTCAACCGGGTCCTTGGTCGGCAGTCCGTGGTAGTCGATGTCACGCGCAAGTTCCAGCACCGTCTCAGGTCGAAGTCCTCCGTCGAGGTGCTCGTGCAAGAGGACCTTGGGGGCCATCTCGATGACCTCGCGCGTGAGTGCCGGCTCTGACATGAGCCAAGGCTAGCCAAGGTGACTGGTAATTACTTCGTGATCTTTTCGAGCAGGATCGGGGCGCGCGCAGACTGGTCGTCACTGATGGTGACGGCGTCGCGGATCGCGTCGCGTCCACGCACGAGGTGCTCGTCGTCGTCGGCGTACAACTCGAAGAGTGGCTCGCCCGTGGCGATATGGTCGCCCTCTCGCACGAGGCAAAGAACGCCCGCGCCCGCGCTCACCGGGTCCTCCTTGCGGGCGCGGCCCGCTCCCAGGCGCCACCCCGCGACGCCGACGCGTAGCGCGTCCACGGCGGTGACGTAGCCGCTCGCATCAGCGGAGACGACGTCGTGCAGCGCCGCGGGAGCCAGCACGGCGTCCGGGTCTCCACCTTGGGCGGCGATCATCGATCGGTAGACCTCGTAGGCGGAGCCGTCGTCGAGCTTCAACTGCGGGTCGGTATCGATGCCCACGAGTTCGAGCATGACGCGTGCGAGCCCGAGCGTCAGTTCGCGAACGTCGTCGGGGCCGCCGCCCCGTAACACCTCTACCGACTCAATAACCTCGAGTGCGTTACCCACCGCGCGGCCCAGCGGCTGGTCCATCGCGGTGAGTTGGGCCACGGTCGACACGCCGTGACCTTCGCCCAGCGCGACCATCGTCGAGGCGAGTTCGCGCGCGCGTTCGATGGTCTTGATGAACGCGCCGCGTCCCACCTTGACATCGAGCACCAGCGCCTGAGTTCCCTCGGCAATCTTCTTGGACATGATCGACGACGAGATGAGCGGAATTGATTCGACCGTGCCCGTCACGTCACGCAGCGCGTAGAGCCGACGATCGACGGGTGCCAGCCCGGCGCCCGCGGCACAGATGACCGCGCCGATCGATTCGAGTTGCTCGCGGATCTCGTCATTGGAGAGTGCGGCCCGCCAGCCCGGGATCGACTCGAGCTTGTCGAGCGTACCGCCGGTGTGGCCGAGACCCCGACCCGAGAGTTGCGGCACCGCCGCGCCGCAGGCGGCGACCAGGGGCGCGAGGATCAGCGAGATCTTGTCGCCGACGCCGCCAGTGGAGTGCTTATCCACGCTCGGACGAGAGAGACCTCGAAGGTCAAGGGTCTCGCCCGACGCGATCATGCGATCGGTCCAGGTCCGCAGTTCGCCGTCCGCCATGCCCCGAAAGAAGATGGCCATGAGGAGCGCGGACATCTGCTCTTCGGCGACTTCACCGCGCTGGTAGGCGTCCAGGACCCAGGTGATCTGGTCGTCACTCATCTCGGCGCCCTCACGCTTCGCGGTGATGACGTCGACCGCGGAGAAAGTCATGGACTCGCGCGTATCCCGAGGTCTTCGGGGCCGAACGCGTCGGGCAATAGCTCGTGCAGGTGCCGTGGCGGCGCGTCGGGGCCCGCGTCGACGAGCAGCCCGTTGCCACCGTGTTCGTAGAGCAGCTGGCGACAGCGTCCGCAGGGCGCGATGGGTTTGGCGTCGCCCGCGACGATTGACACGGCGGCGAGACGTCCACCGCCCTGTCGGGTGAGGTCGCTCACGAGCGAGCACTCTGCGCACAACGTGAGACCGTAACTAGCGTTCTCCACGTTGGCTCCTTCGACGACGCGGCCGTCAGTCGTGTAGCCGGCCGCTCCCACCTTTACGTGTGAGTAAGGGCTGTAGGACGTCGAAGTGGCGTGAATCGCTCGCTCACGAAGTATGTCCCAAGGGATTTCGTTCAACGAACTCACGGTGGTAACAGTACACTTCGCTCAGCGTGAACAATTCCTTGGCACACCATGTCGTGTTGAGCGACGAAGTCGCCACCGCTCTGAGCGAGTCACGTCCCGTCGTCGCCCTGGAGACGACCATTGTCGTCCAGGGTCTGCCCGCGCCGATCAACCTGGAGGTCGCTCGCGACTGTGATCAAGCGGTACGAGACTCTGGATCGGTGCCCGCCACCATCGGCGTGCTCAACGGCAGCGTGGTGGTCGGGTTGAGCGCGAGTGAACTCGAGGAGCTCGCGTCACCGCAACGAAAAGCGGCGAAGTTGTCATCGCGGGACCTCGGCATCGCGCTGGCGGTCGCCACCGACGGCGCGACCACCGTCGCGGGCACGATCGCCGTGGCGCATCACGTGGGCATCGACGTGATGGCGACGGGAGGACTCGGTGGTGTTCATCGAGGCGCCGCGCAGAGCTTTGACGAATCCGCCGATTTGACCACTCTTTCGCGCACGCCAGTGCTCGTGGTGGCTTCGGGCGTCAAGTCGATCCTCGACATCGGCGCAACCCTCGAGCGCCTGGATTCGCTGGGCGTGCCCATCGTAGGATTTCGGACCACGAGGTTTCCCGGCTTCTATCGCGCGAGCAGTGGTTTCGACCTCGACTGGTCGGTCGACGATGCCACCCAAGCGGCCCTGGCGTTCTTGAACCACCGGCTGTTTTCTCCCACCGGCATGTTGATCGCGAATCCCGTCCCCGAAGATCGACAGTTGGACGCCCAGACCCACGACCACGCTCTCGAGAGTGCACTCGCGCTCTCGAACCACCTGGGCGTGACGGGAAAGGAAGTGACACCGGTACTGCTCGCAGAGTTCGCGCGCTTCACCGCGGGTGAGAGCGTGCAGGTCAATCGCGACCTCGTCGTGTCGAACGCGGCGCTCGCGGGTGATATCGCCCAAGCCTTTACGAAGGTGCGCCCGTGAACCAGAAGCGCGTCCTGGTCGTGGGTGACGCCATGGTCGACGTCGTCGTGCGGGCCCTCGAACCAGTCAACATCACCAGTGACACCGCCTCGAAGGTTCGTCTCGGCCGAGGGGGTTCGGCCGCCAATATCGCGGTCGAATTGGCGCTCGATCATCACGTGGCCTTCGTGGGTGCCGTGGGCCACGATGCGGCCGGCGAGATCTTCCTCTCGGACCTTCGTTCAGCCGGCGTGGCACCACTGGTGCAGATCCTTCCTGGTTCGACCGGTGTCGTCGTCGCGTTCGTGAACGACGACGGGGAGCGCGCCATGCTCACTGACCGCGGCGTCAACGCACGACTCAGTGACGACGCGGTGAGCGATGCACTGGCCGTGCCCTTTGATCACCTGCACGTCTCGGGCTACACCTTCTTGGATCCGCGCACTCGCAAGATCGCGACCGAAGCGCTCGGTTCGGCTCGTCAACTTGGCGCGAGTACCTCAGTCGACGTCTGCTCGGTCGGTCCGCTGCGACAACTCGGCGCGATCAGGTTCTTGAAGGCCATTGGTCGGGTGACTTTCCTCTTCGCCAACGAAGAGGAAGCGTGCGCGCTGGGCGAGTCGAAGAGTCTTCAACGAGCCCTCACCGTCGTTCGCGCCCACGCCGAAGAGGTCGTGGTCACCCTCGGTCCCGGGGGAGCGCTCGTCGTGAGCGACGGCGAGCTCGTGGCCAAGCCTTCGCGTGAGGTCGAGGTCGTCGACACCACGGGGGCGGGCGACGCCGCTACGGGCGCGTACTTGTCGAAAAGGCTCAGTGGTCGAAGCCGCGATCAATCCCTCGAGCTCGCGATGAGTCGAGCGGCCAAGGTGGTGCGCAAGTTGGGTTCGCGCGCCTAACCCGCCTGGTACGGCAGGCCGTCGGCCGCCGGCGCTCGCACCCGTCCGACGAGCCCCGAGACCACGAAGATCGTGATGATGTAGGGGAACATGGTGAGGATCTCGGTCGAGATCGGGATGTTGTAGGTCTGCAGGTTGTCCGCGAGGTAGACCGACATGCCGAATAGCACGCAGGCCACGACTGCGCCCGACGGGCGCCAGCGACCGAAGATCATCGCCGCGAGAGCGATGTAGCCGAGTCCCGACGTGATACCTGGCTGGAACTGACCTTGTTGGCTGATGAAGGCCACACCGCCGACGCCAGCGATCGCGCCGCCGAGCACGACGTTGATGTAGCGCACGCGCGCCACGTTGATCCCGACGGTCGCCGCGGCGTGGGGGTGTTCGCCGACCGCGCGCACGTGCAGGCCGTAGCGGGTTTTGAACAAGGCGAAACTGACGCCACCGATCAGCAGCAGCATGAGGTAGAAGAAGGCGGATTGGTTGAAGAAGACCGGCCCGATGATGGGGATCTTGTCCAAGAGCGGAATGGCGAAGTTCCCCAGTACGTTGCCCGTGTTCAGTTTGGGGTAGGGCGTGAAGATCTGCAGGTTGAGATACGACGACAGACCGCTCAACATTGTCACCAACACCACGCCCACGATGATCTGATCCGAGCGATAGCGCACCGCAAGGAACGCCAGTATCCAACCGATGATTCCTCCCGCCACTAGACCCCCGATCGCGGCGTAGAAGTAGTTACTGGTCGTCGAAGCGATCGAGGCGCCGACGAAGGCGCCCGCGATGAACTGACCTTCGATGGCGATATTGACGACGCCCGCGCGTTCGCACATCACGCCGGACAACGAACCGAAGATGAGCACCATGGTCACTTCCGAGCTGCCCACGAGAATCGACGTGAGATCGATGAAGGAGACCTGGGATGGCCCCGGCGTGCGCACGGCCCAGAAGAGCAGCGCGAGCAGGAACAAGACCGAGATGAAGCCGAACCTGCCCATCACCCCACGCCGGGGTTGGCGCCACAACACTTCGAGGCCGACGCCAATCATGATCAGTCCCAAAATCACGTTGGTCCAAAAGGTCAGCAGCGTGAGGGTACCGAGATGCCACGGTGCGTTGGTGAGGATATCGACCGGACTGAACGTCAGGGCGGAGTGAGCTCGCGATGAAGTATTGAGACCCAGCGCGATGAGCGAGAAGAGGCCAATGACGACGATGATGACCCCGATGACGCGCGTGCGACCCACGGGCACTTTTCGAACGGAGGGCGTGTCGACGGCAGGCGTACGTTCCTCGACGCTCATGAGTTCCACCCCTTTGTCGCGAGTTCGACGGATTGGCTCGGAGCGCCACGTAACCGGAAGATCTCCTTCACGAGTACCGGCGTCGCGACGAAGAGCACCACGGCCGACTGAATGACCGTGGCGAGGTCGAGGGGGATACCGGTCGTGGCCTGCATGGCTCGCCCCCCGACGCCGAGGGCAGCGAAAAGGAGCGACGACCAGACAATGCCCATGGGACGGTTACGCCCGAGCAGCGCGACGGTGATCGCCGTGAATCCGATGCCGGCGTTGCCAATGAGAAAGACGCCGTCGATGTAGTGGGTCGTGCTCGCGACCTGCACGACACCCGCGAGACCCGCGAGCCCGCCCGAGATGAGAAACACCACGATGACGATGATGCGTGCATTCATCCCGGAAGCCCGAGCGGCCTGTGGATTCGCCCCGGTGACGCGGAATTCGAAGCCGAGCGACGAGCGATCGAGTAGCCACCAGGCGAAGAACACGACCGCGACGGCGACGAGGACGCCCCAACTGACGCGCAGTCCCGACTTGGCACCAAAGATTGGTGCCAGTTGCGCCGAGGGGTCCAGCGTGCGCGAGATGTCGTTCTGCTGGCCGGGCTGTTGGAGCGCAGTCGAGAGGACTGCGAAGAGCAGAAAGGCGTACAGCACGTAGTTGAACATGATCGTGACGATCACCTCATGGGCGCCCGTGAGGGCCTTCAGCACGCCCGGCACGGCGCCGGAGATCACGCCGCCGGCGATACCCGCCAACAACGTGAACGGGATGTGAACCACGGTCGGCATGTGGATCATCGATCCCGCGGCGGTACCGATGATGCCACCCAGGACTGCCTGACCATTGGCACCGATGTTGAAGATGCCCGTTTGAAAGGCGATACCGACCCCGATGCTCACGATGACGAGCGGCGTCGCGTACGTCAGTGTCTCCGAGATGGGCGTGAGGGTGGCATCCCAACCTTTGCCCGTGGTCAGTGAATGCCAGAAACCCTGCGGGTCGACAATAGAACCAGTGAACATAGTGCGATACGCCGCACCGACGTTGTCGAAGGAGACCTTGAGCGCGTGGCCCGGGGCGCCCCAACTGTGGAAGATACCCCGCCACGCGTCGAGTACCGCGGGCGTGGTGGTGATAATGATGAGCGCCCCGACGATGAAGCCGAGCACCAGCGCGAGGGCGGCGACCACGATCGGGTCCTGGGAACCTATCCGGTGCAGGAGATGACGTCGCGGCTTGATTGCGTCGGGTACGGTAGCGACCGAATCAGACATGCTCGACCTGCGTCTCTCCCGCCATGAGGAGGCCGATCTCCTCGCGACTCACCGAAGGATCGACGATGCCGCTAATCTTTCCCGCGAACATCACCGCGATCCGGTCGCCCAGGGCCATCACTTCGTCGAGTTCGGACGAGACGATAAGCGAACCATTGCCCTCGTTGCGGTGCTTGACGATCTGGCGGTGCACGTACTCAATGGATCCCACGTCAAGACCCCGGGTGGGCTGGGAGGCGATGAGCACTTCGAGGGGCCTCGACAGCTCGCGCGCGACGATGACCTTCTGCTGGTTGCCGCCGGACAAGGAACTCACGAGCTCGTGGATCGACGTCGTGCGGATGTCGAATTCCTGGACCCGGTCATGGGCGTTTTGATCGACGGCGCGGAGATTTCTTGTGCCGTGCTTGGCGAAGGGCGCGCGTTTGGGGGTGTTGAGCACCAGGTTGTCCGCAAGCGACATCGACAGCACGAGTCCGTAGCGTTGACGGTCCTCGGGAATGTGGCCAATACCCGCGTCGAGCGCTTGGCGGGGTGTCACGTTAGTGATGTCGCGACCGTTCAGCGTGACGGTGCCGGATTCGACGGGTCGAATGCCCGTGAGGGCTTCTACGAGTTCGGTCTGGCCGTTGCCCTGCACGCCGGCCAACGCGAGGATTTCACCCGCTCGAACGTCGAGTGATACCCCGTTCACGGCAACGAGACCGCGATCGTCGCGCACGACCAGGTCGCGAATCTCCAGTACGTCCGCGCCCGGTGCGAACGCCGACTTTTCAACGGTGAGGATCACCTCTCGTCCCACCATCAGTGACGCCAGTTCCCCTTCGGAGGCCGTGGGCTTCGCAGTGCCGACGACCTTGCCCTGGCGGATGATCGTGATGACGTCAGAGACGGCCTTCACCTCTTTGAGTTTGTGCGAGATGAAGAGAATGGATTTTCCCGAGGCGGCGAGTGAACGCATGATCGACATAAGGGCGTCGATCTCTTGTGGCGTCAACACCGCCGTCGGCTCGTCCAGGATGAGGAGTTCGGCGTCGTGACTCAGGGCCTTAAGGATTTCTACTCGTTGTTGTAAACCGACCGGGAGGTTCTCCACGATGGCGTCGGGGTCGACCTCGAGGTTGAACTCCTTGGAGATCCGACGAATCTCCTCGGTGGCCCGCTTGTAGTCGACGCGGTTGAACGACTTAGTCGGTTCGAATCCGAGCACCACGTTCTCGGCGACTGAGAAGACGGGTACCAGCATGAAGTGCTGGTGGACCATGCCGATCCCACGACGAACGGCTTCTCCCGAGTCGGCGAACGTGGTCACCTCGCCGTCGATGAGGATCTCGCCCTCCTCGGGGTGCAAGAGCCCGAACAGGACATTCATCAACGTCGACTTGCCAGCGCCGTTCTCGCCGAGCAGACAGTGGATCTGTCCTGGTTCGACGGTGATGCTGATCGAATCATTCGCGGTGAAGGAACCGAATCGCTTGGTGATCTCGCGCAGTTCTAATCGCATAGTGGCTTATCGTACTCAGACGAGAGGCCCGGGCTGATGGTGCCCGGGCCTCTCGTCTGAGTCACTAAGACTCGTTAACAACGCTTAGCTGGCTGGGTACTTGTTCGGGTTCACCGAGATCGTGCCCGCAATGACGCCCGCCTTCGCCGTGGCGATCTTCGCCTTCAGCGACGCAGGAACCTTCACACCACCGAGCTCCAGCTGTGTACCGTTGTTCGCCAACGTACCGATGTAGGAACCACCCTTGAAGGTGCCCTTGGCGGCGGAGAGGACTGCCGCCTCGACCGAAGGCTCCACGCCCTTGGCGACGGTACCGACGAAGTACTTGCAGTCAGTCGCGTCCGACACACAGCCGTTCGAGTCGACCCACATCACGTAGTGACCAGCACCAGCCTGTTGGGCGGCGGCCACCGAGCCGAGGCCCACGGAACCAGCAACCGGGAACACGATGTCAGCGCCAGCGGCGAAGTCACCGGCGGTAATCGTCTTTCCAGCGGTCTGGTCGGTGAAGTTTCCGACGAATGTTCCCTTACCGGCGCACGCGGCGAGGCTGCACGCACCCTTACCAGGAGTCCAACCTAGGACCTTAACCTTGGTGCCGTAAGTCTTGTTGTAGTAGCGAACGCCCGCGACGTAACCGTTCATGTAGAGGGTCACCGCCGGGAAGTTCTCGCCACCGTACACTCCGACCGTTCCAGTCTTGGTGATGCCCGCGGCGAGTACGCCACCGAGGAAACCGCCCTGGTCGGTCTCGTACTGCAGTGCGAGTAGCTCGTGGCTCTTAGGAGCCGAGGGCAGGTCGTCGACGATCGCGAACTTCTGAGTCGGGTGGGCGTTCGCGGCGGCGGCCGTCGCGGCGTCCATCAAGAAGCCGACGGTCACGATGATGCCGCAGCCCTTGCCGATGAAGCTGGCGATGTTCGGCGCGTAGTCAGCCGACGAGGTCGACGAGAGATACGAGGGAACAATGCTCGAATCCTGCTTGGCGGCGGCTTGCAGACCGGCCCACGCCGAAGCGTTGAACGACTTGTCGTTGATGCCGCCGGTGTCGGTGACGACGCACGCCTTGAACGTGCCGGCCGCTCCGGCCGAACTTACCGCCACCGTCGTGGCGGCCACGCTTATTGTTAAAGTGCCCAGAACCAATGCAGCGGCCCCGAGCGTCGTAGTGAGGCGTCGAACGCTCCCCATGTGTTTCTCCCTTTATGTAGTCAGTCTTTGAGAATCAAGACTGTCCAATCGTGTGGAGTTTCCCCGACATGGTCGCGTCACACGGTTAGATGTTTATCAACGCGAGGATAGCCCTCTGGAGAAGAGGCTGTTGGGTCCGGCGTGTGAATTCTTGCGTAAATACGACCTTTTCGGTCAGTGATTCACGGCGTGATTGGAAACACGCGGCACAGCGAAACTGACCACGAGTGCCAACAGGGTAATCAGCGCTGAAACCTGAAAGGTTCGTTGGTAGCCGCTAACGAGGGCGAGGGGTGAGGCGGGACTCGTGAAAGTCGCGCTGCGGTCGGCGGCGACGGTCGCGAGGATGGCGAGGGCGAGCGAACCGCCGACCTGGCGAGCGGTGTTGAGCACGCCTGAGGCGAGTCCGGCGTCCGCACGGTCGACGCCGGCGGTGGCGGTGTTGGCGAGGGGCGAAAACAGTAGACCCATGGCGAAGGCGCACAGGAATGCCGGCGGCAGCACCGATCCCCAGTAAGAACTGTCGACTTTGATCATTGAAATCCAGAGGAATCCGAGGGTGGCGATCGACGCGCCCACGAGCAGGATCGGTCGGCCACCCGTCTTTACCATGATCCTCGAACTGATCTGGGCGCCCGCGATGATGCCGATCGCCATGGGCAAGAAGGCGAAACCGGCCTTCACCGGTCCGTAGTGCAGGATCAACTGGAAGTAGTAGGTCAGGAAATACCACATGGCAAAGAACGCGCCGCCCACGAGGAACATGACCACGTTGGCTGAAGTGAGCGCGCGCGACTTGAAGATGCGAAAAGGCACCAAGGGGTGTGAGGCCACTTTGGATTCCCAGAACAGGAAGATGATCAGCGCGATGGCACCGGTGAGGAACCAGGACAACGTGAACGAGGAGCCCCAGCCACGCGACGTGGTATTCACCACGCCGTAGATGAACGACGCGAGCGAGCCCGTGACCAGGACCGCACCCGTGACGTCGAGCTTGACCGTGGCATCGCGATTGCGCAATTCACGAAGGTACATGGACGCCACGATTGCGGCCACGATGCCGATTGGCACGTTGATGAAGAAGACCCAGCGCCACGAAGCCCAGCCGGTGAGGATTCCTCCGAGCAGACCGCCGACGGCGCCACCCGCTCCCGCGACCGCGCTCCAGGCACCGATTGCCTTGGGCATGCGTGGTCCCTGGAAGGTCGTGACGATGATGGTGAGCGTCGCCGGTGAAAGTATGGCTCCTCCAATTCCTTGGACCGCGCGAATCGCGACCATCTGGGGACCGGTCGCGGCGAAGCCGGCGCCGATGCTCGCGATGGTGAAGATGGCCAGTCCCGTCATGTAGACGCGCCGACGGCCAAAGATGTCGGCGGCCCTGCCGCCCAGAAGCAAGAATCCAGCGAACGTGAGCACGTAGGCGTTCACGACCCACTGGGCGCTCGAGACGCTGAAGTGCAGGTCATGACCCATACGAGGTAGCGCCACGTTGACGATTGACACGTCGAGCACGACCATGAACTGTGCCAAGCACGCAATCGTCAGGATTATCCAGTCGGGCGCGTGGCGATGGGGGGCTTTGACCTTTGTTGACATGCGACGAGTGTAACGGTGGCGTGTCGCATGAGTCACCGACCCCTCGTCATCGCACCCCGAATTTGGGTAACACTAGGTGTCATGGCAGCCCAGTTCATCTTCACGATGCGCGACCTTCGTCGCTTCTATCCCCCCGACCGCGAAGTGCTTCGGGGCATCAACCTTTCGTTCTATCCCGGCGCCAAGATCGGTGTCATCGGCGCCAACGGATCGGGCAAGTCCTCACTGCTTCGAATAATGGCAGGACTCGATGACGGGTTCACCGGCGAAGCTCGCTTAACCCCTGGTTTCAGCGTGGGCTATCTCTCGCAGGAACCTCAGCTCGACGAGTCCAAGGACGTAGTGGGCAACGTCGCCGACGGCGTGGGCGAGCAACGCGATCTGCTCGTGCGTTTCAATGAAGTGTGCGCGGCGATGGCCGACCCGGACGCGGATTTCGACGCACTGCTCGCCGAGCAGTCCGATCTGCAGACCAAGATCGACGCCGCGGGGGCCTGGGACCTTGAACGCACACTCGAGATCGCCATGGACGCGTTGCGTCTTCCCGCGCCCGACGCGGACGTGAGCACGCTGTCGGGTGGCGAGCGCCGTCGAGTGGCGCTCTGTCGGCTCCTGCTCTCCAAGCCCGACCTGCTCTTGCTCGATGAACCGACGAACCACCTCGACGCAGAATCGGTCGCGTGGCTTGAGCGCTTCCTCCAGGACTACGCCGGCACCGTGGTCGCGATCACCCACGATCGCTACTTCTTGGACAACGCCGCGTCGTGGATCTTGGAACTGGATCGTGGTCACGGTATTCCGTGGGAGGGCAACTACTCCTCGTGGTTGGAGCAGAAGCAGGCACGCCTCGCCTCCGAAGAGAAGGCGGACAAAGCACGTCAGGGCGCGCTCGAACGAGAACTCGACTGGATTCGAATGTCCCCGCGAGCTCGTCAGAGTAAGGGCAAGGCCCGCGTGAGTGCCTTTAACGAACTCGTGGCCGAGTCCGAAGCCGCGGAGCGGCGCTCTGACCGCCTCGAGATTGTGATCCCTCCGGGACCGCGCCTCGGCGACATCGTCGTGAACGCGAGCCATCTCGCCAAGGGCTTCGATGATCGCCTGCTCATCGAGGATCTGACGTTCCTCTTGCCGCCGGGTGGCATCGTCGGTGTCATCGGACCCAACGGCGCTGGGAAGACGACACTCTTCAAGATGATGCTCGATCAGGAGAAACCCGATGCGGGCACCATCGAAGTGGGCAGCACGGTGGCGTTCGCTTACGTGGACCAGAGTCGTGACAGTCTCGATCCCGAGGCCACGGTCTTTGACGAGATAAGCGGGGGCCAAGAGCACATGGTGGTCGGCCATCGGGAGATCCACGCACGCGCCTACGTCGCGAGTTTCGGATTCAAGGGCAGTGACCAACAGAAAAGAGTGGGAGAGATCTCCGGTGGCGAGCGAAACCGAGTCCAGTTGGCCAAGGTGTTGCGCAACGGCGGCAACGTGCTGTTGCTTGACGAACCCACCAACGACCTGGACGTGGACACGCTGCGCGCACTTGAGGATGGCCTCTTGGGCTTTCCCGGGTGTGCGGTCGTGATCAGCCACGACCGGTGGTTCCTTGACCGCATCGCGACCCACGTCCTCGCCTTCGAAGGCGACTCCGTCGTGCGCTGGTTCGAGGGTAACTTCAGCGACTACGAGGCTGAGCGTCACAAGCGACTCGGCACTGACGCGGACCAGCCACATCGATTTCGCTATAAGCCCCTCACGCGCTCCTAGCGACTGCGAGGCTTCGAAGGGTTAAGTATTTGCTAGAAGTAGAGTGCACTTCGTGGGCAACAGTACGGATTATTCGACGTATTTACGCATAAACGACCTACTCGAGTTGCAGATTCCCTTGACCGACGACGCGCCCGATGAACTGCTGTTCATCGTCGTGCACCAGTCCTACGAACTCTGGTTCAAAGTGATCATCGACGAACTTCGTCGCGCGAATGGCGCGTTGCGGGAGAACGAGCCCTGGCGGGCCACGGCGCACCTGCGCCGCATGGTCTCGATCGAGGATCTTCTGCTCGAGCACCTGCGGGTACTGGAATCCATGTCACCCGAGGGATTTCTACAGTTTCGCGATCCGCTCGATCCCGCCTCGGGCTTTCAATCGTTCCAGTTCCGCGCGATCGAGTTCCTCAGCGGCGCCGGCAAGAAGGCCATGCTCACCTTCGAACTGTTCAGCGAGGCTCAGCGCCTCTGGCTCAAGGAGATCAGCGAGGAGCCCTCGCTTTGGTCGACGTTCGAGCACTCGCTTCGCCAGACTCTTGGTGCCTCGAGCGAGGATCTCTTGGACCTGGTGCGTGCGCTCTACGTGAGTCACGTCACCCCCGAGACCTCGGCCTTGCACGCAGTCGCCGAACTGATGATGGATCACGACGAACGCTTGGCGATGTGGCGTCATCAGCACATGATGATGGCGGGTCGCCAGATCGGCCGACGCCCCGGCACCGGTGGGAGCGATGGCATGGCCTACCTGGACACGACTATTACGCAACGGCTCTACCCTTTTTTGTGGGAAGTGAGGTCGGTACTGTGATACTGCGTGACGACTGCCAGATAATGGATGACCTCGACGAACTCGCGTCCCTGCGCGGCGAGTTTCGTCTCCGCGAAGGCGAGATCTACCTCGACGGCAACTCGCTCGGACCGGTGAGCGAGGCGTCGAGTCGACGGGTTAACGAAGTGATCGACAACGAGTGGGCCAAGGGCCTCGTGCGCAGCTGGAACAGTGCTGGTTGGATGGCAGAACCCACGAGGCTCGGAGACAAGCTGGCGCCGCTGATCGGAGCCGAGCCAGGCGAAGTACTCGTCGCCGACACGCTCACCTTCTTGCTCGCCAAGTTGATCGGCGGAGCGCTCGAGCTTCGAAAGGACCGTCACGTGGTGATCACCGACGTGGCCAACTTCCATTCGGATCTCTACATCGTCGAGGCGATGGCCGTCCGAGCCGGTCGAGCGGTGAGTGTGAAGGCGATCGATCGTGACACGCTTGACGAAGCGCTCAATGACGACGTGGCGTTGGTGATGCTCACGCACGTGGACTTTCGCACTGGTGAGATGCTCGACATGGCCGGTATCACCCAGAAGGTGCACGACGCGGGGGCGCTCATGCTCTGGGACCTCGCGCACTCGACCGGGGCAGTGCCCGTAGACGTGACAGGGTGTGACGTCGACTTCGCGGCGGGCTGCGGCTACAAGTATCTGAACGGGGGACCGGGTGCACCGGCGTACCTGTATGTGCGACGTCGTTGGCAGGGAACTCTCGAGAACCCTTTGCCTGGCTGGTTGGGACACGCCAGGCCCTTTGACTTTGATCTGCGCTACGATCCAGCCGTGGGCATGCAGGCGTTCGTGACGTCGTCGCCGTCGATGATTGCACTTGCGGCACTGAACGGTGCACTGGACGTGTTCGAGCGCGTGACTATGGACCAGGTTCGAGCCAAGAGCCTCGCTCTGACCGATCTGTTCATCGCCCTGGTCGAGGACCGGCTTCCCGGCGTCTTTGAGTTGGTGACGCCGCGTGAGCACGCCAAGCGCGCCAGCCAAGTGGGGCTTCGTCACCCCGAGGGTTACGGCATCGTGCAGGCATTGATCGAACGCGGCGTCATCGGTGATTTTCGCGCGCCCGACATCTGTCGCTTCGGCTTCACGCCACTCTACGTGCGCTTCGTGGACGTCTACGACGCAGTCGAACGTCTGGTCGAAGTCATGGGCTCGGGGATGTACCGTGAGGCGCGTTTCACCGTGCGCAATCGAGTCACCTGATCACTGCGAGAAGATGATCGTCCGCTTTCCCACCAGGGCGACGCGGTCCTCGGCGATCAATCGCACGGCACGCGCCAGCACGTTTCGTTCGATATCGCGACCCAGCGAGACCAGGTCGCTTGGTTTCTTCGCGTGACTCACGCGAACGACGTCTTGTTCGATGATGGGCCCTTCGTCGAGTTCGGGGGTGACGAAGTGCGCGGTGGCACCGATGAGCTTCACGCCGCGTTCGTAGGCCTGGTGGTACGGCTTGGCTCCCTTGAAGCCGGGCAGGAAGGAATGATGGATATTTATCGCGCGCCCGTTCAGTTCCGCGCAAAGTTCGCTCGAGAGCACCTGCATGTAGCGCGCGAGGATCACGACGTCGACCCGGAACTTGGCGAGGATGACGCGCAGTTCGTTCTCGGCAGCCTCTTTGGTCGAGGCGGTGACCGGAATCTCGAAGAACGGTACACCGTAGCGAGCGGCGAGCGGTTCGCAGACGTCGTGATTACTCACCACCGCGACGATGTCCAGGGGCAGGTCACCCTGCTCGCGTCGGTAGAGCAGGTCGGCGAGGCAGTGGTCGAATTGCGAGACCATGATCAGCGCCCGGCGCGCCACCTCTTCATTGCGGATGCCCAGTTGGGGAGAGAAGTCGGCGAGCTCGACGAGGAGCAGGTCGCGCACGGCGTCAATGTCAGCGTTCTCGGTCTCGAATCGAGTACGCATGCAGAATTGATTGGTGACTGGATCGGTGAACTGGTCGTTCTCGAGGATGTTGCCGCCTACTTCGACGATGGCCGTGCTGGTGGCGCGGACGATCCCGGGTCGGTCCGTGCACTGCAGGGTCATGACGTAGGTGAACATGCTCTTCTCTTTCACCACAAAGCGTAGAAGGTAATCAAGCGCGCTTGGCAGTAGTGGACGGTGGTTCTTCGCTCGTCTACTTCTTGTACGAATAGAAACCTTGTCCGGACTTGCGCCCGAGGAGTCCGGCTTGGGTCATGCGTGACAACAGCGGGGGCGGAGCCATGTGGGGCTCTTTGAATTCCTCGTAGAGCGACTCGGCGACCGCGAGCGTGGTATCGAGCCCTATGAGGTCGGTCAGTGCGAGAGGTCCGAGCGGATGCGCACAACCCACCACCATGCCGGTGTCAATGTCGTCGGCGCTCGCGAAACCTGATTCGAGCATTCGAACCGCCGAGAGCAGATAGGGGATTAGAAGGGCGTTCACGACGAATCCTGCGCGGTCAGGCGAGGTGATCACGCGCTTCTTCAAAGGGCCGCTCGCGAACTCGTGGACGCGCTCAGTCGTCTCGGCGCTCGTCAGCAGAGACGAGATGACCTCAACGAGTTTGAGGACCGGCACTGGATTGAAGAAGTGCATGCCGATGACCTGTTCAGGACGGCGAGTGGCCATGGCGAGCTTGATGATTGGAATCGAAGACGTGTTCGTCGCGAGGATGGCGTTGGAATCCTGTACGACCGCGTCAAGGGTCTTGAAGACCTCGACCTTGGTCTTCTCGTCCTCGGCGACTGCTTCGATGACCAACTGGACGTTGGCGAGCTTGGCGAAGTCCTCGCTGAAGTGCAAGTTGGATCGGGCCAGCGTGGCTTCATCCTCAGGTAGTTTTCCCGAGCTGACCGCGCGTGAGAGCGACTTCTCGATGCGATCTCGCCCGGCGTTGAGCGCTTCGGCGTTTCGTTCAATGACGGTCACGTCGCTGCCCGAGCGCGCCGCGATCTCCGCGATACCCGACCCCATGAGGCCGCAACCGACTACACCAATCCGCTCCATAGGAACTCCTTTACGGTGACGACGTCACGCCGTTCCAAAAAAGTCTAGGTCGGCTGCTCGGCCCTTTCGAGAGTTAGTCCACCAGGGTGTAGGTGTTTTCGAGTTCGTCTTGCAGCACCGTTGCGACGCGCGTGGTGGTGTCCACGACCAGTTCGGCGTCGAGCACGCGCGACCGGTAGGACCAGCCTGCGGGAAGCTCGAGCGTGGCGCCAAGACCGCACAGTGCCGCCTCGGTGAGACTCTCGTCGACGCCCGTGCAGTACGCCTGCATAACGTAGGTGTTGGCGTGGGGCGAGATGAGTTCGTGCACCGAGCTCCCGGCGTCGAAGTACCAGATTGCCCCCCGGTTCACGTGATGCTCTCGATAGAAGGTCCGCACGACGTCGCCGTCGAGTTCGAGCGTGGCGACCCGGCGCATCTCGATGCCACCGAAGTCACGGATCACCGGCTCCACGTTCTGGACCTTGCCGATGCCGTCCATCAACCAGAATCGCGGACCATTCAGGAGCGCGAACGTTGCGTTGGCTTCTTTCGCGACGGTTTCTGGATCGAGGGCGCGCCAGAGTTCGTCGGGACACTGGTTCATGGGAAACGAGTTGAAGACTTCGACCCGTTGTTCGCCATCGAGGTAGGCGAGCAGGACCTCGCCGTAACGCATGCCACGCAGGTTGGAGAGCTGTCGTTCCGACGTGGTCATGGCGGTGCCCTCATCCCCGTGTCGCGTAATTCCTCCTTTCTTAGCACTCGGACGTCTTTGACGTCGCCGCCCGCATCGTCCCCGGGGCTGACGGTGTCGCTACGATGGACCTTGCCCGCGTAGCGAAGCGACTCTCCAAGAAGGCTGGGACCATGGACACCATCAACGTCATCATCGAAATCCCTCGTGGCAGTCAGAATAAGTACGAGTACGACCACGAGAACCACACGATCAAACTCGATCGGCACCTCATCGTCTCGATGGGCTACCCCGCGGAGTACGGATTCATCCCCGAGACCTTGGGCGGTGACGGCGACCCGCTGGACGCGTTGGTGCTCACCGAATACCCGACATTCCCCGGCTGTCTCATCGAGTCCAAGATCCTGGGCATGTGCATAATGGAAGACGAGAACGGCCAGGACGAGAAACTTCTCTGCGTTCCCGACTACGACCCCGCCTGGAAGAAGGCGACCGACATCACTGACGTTTCCAAGAGTGTGCTCGACCGCATCAGCCACTTCTTCACGGTCTACAAGGACCTTGACGAGGGAAAGTGGATGAAGGTCGAGAACTGGGTAGGTCGTGACGCGGCGCTGAAGGAACTCGAAGCGTCACGTCAGCGCTTCAAGGGATAGCAGCAGCCCGGCCCGTGACGATGGAAACGGCCGTTGAACCGAGCGAGACCGAGGTACGTCATTTCGTTCTCGCCACGCAAGCATTCTTCTTCCTCGCCGTCAGCGTGTGTGTCTTCATCAATCACAGTGCCAAGGCCGAAACCAGCGGCATCTCCTTTTACGGCGTGTACCACCGAACGCTCGCGATCATCATCCTCGGGTTCTGCGCTGGCTCGTTCGGCTTGTGGCGGGCCTCAACGTACCTGGCTCGTGCGGGTCTCGCGCACCTTACGGTGCTCGGTCTCCGGTTCCTCGCGCTGGGCCTTATCCTCCTGTTGCTCACGCCCTACAACAAGGGAACGTTCTTCAACTGGACTCACATGAGCGTGGGCGTCGTCACGGCGCTCGTCCAGCTCGCCATCGCGACCCAGCTGATGGTGCGCTACCGATCCTGGCAGGCGGTGAGTGCGTTCTATGTGCAGCTCTTCGGCGGCGTGTGGGCCGGTGCCTCGTTGCCCGACTGGCGTTTCTCGTATCTCTTGGTGGGTGAGTTGATTTTCGAATTGGGCTTCAGTTGGACTCTGATCGAGTGGACCTACGCTCTCTATTCCCGGCGTTCACGTTTGCTGCAGGTCTCTCGATAGAGTCTCGACGTGACGTACTCCGACGCTATTGACATCGAAGCCAGCCCCGAAGCGGTCTTCGCCGTGGTCGCCGACCTCCCGGCCATGGGCAGGCTTTCGCCCGAGAACACCGGGGGAGAGTGGATGGGAGCGGCCAGCGGCCCGACCCTCGGGGCCAAGTTCAAGGGAACCAACCGGCGCGACAGCGAGAAGTGGACCACGACGGCGCGCGTCACCCGTTTCGAGCCACCGACGTCCTTCGTCTTCGAGGTCACGTTTGGTCCCTTTCGTGTGGCGCACTGGGGCTACGAGATCCAGTCAACGCCCCACGGCTGTCGCGTCGTCGAGACCTGGAAGGACCGGCGCAATTGGCTGGTTCGTCGTCCCGATAAGAAGAAAGGATTCGATCGCGCGCTCTTCACCCGAGAGTCGATTCGTACGACCCTCGAACGCCTCAAGACGACGTGCGAGACAAGCACGAGCGCTGGCTGAACCATGGACGTCACAACTTCGCCGTAGGGTGTGGTTATCGCAAAGACGTCAGGCTTCCAGAGTGGTGGTGAGACCCAAAGGGTGATGGACGCTGCGCGTTCGCCGGGTTGGAGTATCGGGCTCGGGCGAAGCGGCCAGATAATGGCGACCCAGGACTCGGGCGATATTGGCATGCCCTGGGTGATCAGCGCCGCGCGCGTGGGCAAGGGCATGCGCGTCTCGCTCTATCGACCCGGCGACGACACCGAGGTCGAGGGCGAAGTGATCGGTGAACTGAGCGGGAATCCGCGCGAGATGGGACGGCAACTCCGCTCGCTGCTCGAAGACACGGTGCTCGAGGAGAATGAAACGTAACAGACCGTTTACCAACGCCGGGTAAAATGTTCATTCTGCGCTGTAGCCACGCTGAGGAATCGACGATGAAACTGCATATTGAGGACTTCCCCAAGGTCGTCCAGCCCGTGCTGCGCTACTTTCACGTTGATTTTGACCCACGTCGTCCGCCCTCGGGCGCCGAAGTCGCCCTGGCGTCACTCGTGGCCGTGGTGGGCTCACTCGTGGTCGACATGGCCCTCGTCGCGGTAGGTACCCGGCTCTTCCCTTCGGTACGCAACTATGGCCACTTTCATTTTTCGGATTACGCAAAGCTCACGGTTGTCGGCGTGGTGATTGCCTGCGTGGCCTGGCCGATCGTCGTACGTATCTCGTCCAAGCCCCGTTGGCTGTTCTTTCGAATGGCGATCGTGGTGACCATCGTGCTCTTGGCCCCCGACGTCTACATTTGGCACCAGGGACAGCCCGCGAAGGGCGTCGTAGTTCTGATGTGCATGCACCTGGCTATCGCGCTGGTGACTTACAACGCGCTGGTGCGAATAGCGCCCACGCACCGTCACCGCCGTCGGACTCCGGCGCATCAGGCCTAGGTGTGCAGGAGGGCGGGGTCCACTGCCGCGAGTACGAGGATGATGGTCGCGGTCAGCGCGATCAGGACCATGGTCCAGAACCACACGACGATGGAGCGGAATCGGTACGTTCGTGCGACCAGCCGGTCCGTGAACGACCTCGAGCCCAGTTGGTCCTTCACAATCGCGATACGACGATCACGCCACGTCAGTCCGTGGATCTGAGAGGCGCCGTGTGCCTTTTCGTGTTCGAGCAGCCACGCGGCGTCGGTCAGTTCGGAGAGTCGGTGGGCCGACAGCGAGTGCAACGCCGCGAGCGCCACGATCATCGCCAACGCGCTCGCCAGGATTCGCCCGGCCTGCGACGTCGATCCGGCGAGGGCGATGGTGAGCAGGAACGCCTCGCCCGTGAGCGCCATAGTCGGCATCTGCCATAACAAAACGTCCCACTGCTGACGACGATTCGCGACGACCGAATACTGGTCGAGACCGTCCGGTTCCGCTTCGTACTCGTTGCCCGACTGTTCACTCATGTCACACCGCCTAACCGCAGTTCTAGTACTTGATCGGCGTTCGCTGCGAAGCGTGCCGTCAGACGACTTCGCGAACCTGCAGGACCTCAGCAACTTTCTCGAGCACCGGAAGCGAACGGCGCAGCAGTGACTGTTCACTCTCGCTCAGCGACGCGAGGGCCGTTTCGAGAGCCTCGGTGCTCGCCGTGCGGATGGCGTGAATGATCTGTCGACCACCGGTGGTGAGTTGGACCACGCTCGCTCGACCATCGAGGGGGTCTGACACTCTTGCGACGTAACCGTCGTCGACGAGTGAGTCAACGATCTTGCTCATCGAGGCCGCAGAAATCCCTTCGAGGTTGGCCAACACTCCCATGCGCACCGGCTCGGACTGCTCGATTCGCGCGAGCGCCGAACCTTGCGAGGGAGTGACGTGGTATTCCGCGCGAATTCGCAGCGCCCGGTAGATCCGCAAGACCGCCACGCGCAAGGCGGTGGCCGACGACTCCGGGGGCCCGGAGACCCTGCTCTTGTTTGTCACCGTGGTCGCCACATTTCCATTATACTTAGTTGACACTAACTAAGTAATAGCAATTTCGAACTTTTCCCTACGTCGACCCGGAGAGACCATGGCTTCTGCTCCAGCGCAGCACCCCGACCGCTACAAGTGGATTGCCCTTTCGAATACGACGATGGGTATTTTGATGGCCACCATCAACGGATCTATCCTTCTCATCGCCCTGCCCAACATCTTTCGTGGCATCAAGTTGAATCCATTAGCGCCACAGAACACGACGTACTTCTTGTGGATCCTGATGGGATTCCTGCTCATCACTTCAGTGCTCGTGGTGAGTTTGGGCCGAGTAGGTGACATCTTCGGTCGCGTGCGAATGTACACGCTCGGCTTTGCGATCTTCACTGTCTTTTCGATCCTGCTGGCCGTCACCTGGATGACCGGACCAGCCGCGGCCCTGTGGATCATCTTCATGCGCGTTGGTCAAGGCGTGGGCGGCGCATTCCTCTTCGCCAACTCGAACGCCATCATCACCGACGCCTTTCCCCCCGACGAACGTGGTCTGGCTCTAGGTATCAACGGCGTCGCCGCGATCGGCGGCGCGTTCATCGGACTGATCCTGGGCGGTGTGCTCGCTCCGATTGAATGGCGCCTGGTGTTCCTGGTCTCGGTGCCTGTCGGCCTCTTCGGCACGGTCTGGGCCGCGCTGAAGCTGCGCGACAGCGGCGTACGGAACCAGGCATCGATCGACTGGTTCGGAAACTTCACGTTCGCTATCGGACTCATCGCGTTGCTCACCGGCATCGTCTACGGACTCCAGCCCTACGGCGGTCACGCGATGGGTTGGACGAGTCCGTTCGTGCTCTCGTGCATAATCGGAGGTTTGATCGTACTCGTCGTTTTCGTCATCATCGAGCTTAGGGTCAAGGAGCCGATGTTCCAGCTTCACCTGTTCAACTCCAGAGGCTTCGCGATGGGCAACGTGGCGGGTTTGATGCTCGCACTCGCCCGAGGTGGTCTGCAGTTCATGCTCATTATCTGGCTTCAGGGAATCTGGTTGCCCGAGCATGGTTACTCGTTCGCGCGTACGCCGTTGTGGGCGGGCATCTATATGGTGCCGCTCACCGTGGGCTTCTTCATCGCGGGACCAGTCTCGGGGCGTCTCGCGGATCGGCACGGCGCGCGTAACTTTGCGACCCTGGGACTCGTGTTGACCGGCGTCAGTCTCATTGGACTTCAGGCGATTCCAATCAATTTCTCGTACCCAGTCTTCGCCGGTCTGCTCCTCCTGGTGGGCCTGTCGATGGGTCTCTTCGCCGCGCCCAACACGAGCGCGGTGATGAACTCGCTGCCCGCCAACCAGCGCGGGGCCGGGGGCGCGATGCTCAACACCTTCCAGAACTCGGCGAGCGTGCTGTCCATCGGCTTCTTCTTCACGGTCATCACGTTGGGTCTAGCGACGTCACTGCCGCACTCGCTGTTCGCGGGCTTGACCGCTCAAGGCGTTCCGGCCGCTCAGGCGACGGCCATCTCGCACATACCCGCAATCGGCAGTCTCTTCTCGGCCTTCCTCGGCATCAACCCCATCCAGACCCTGCTCGGGGCCCATCTCCTCGCCCAACCCGGCGTCCACGCTTCGGTGCTGCTCGGACGCAGTTTCTTTCCCAGTCTGATCGCCTCACCTTTCGCCAAGGGATTGCACATGGCCTTTCTCGCGGCCGCAGGAATGTGCTTCATTGGTGCGGTCTTCAGTTGGATGCGAGGCGGCGGCGTGCAACACCACGTGCACTCGATGAGTGCTGAGACCGAAGAGGGTTTGGCGGGCGTGGGCGACATCGCCATGGCCGAGGTCGGTGTCGGATCGGCAGGTACCGGCATCGAATCGAGCTTGACCGAAGCGCCGTCGAGCGACTGACGGAGGGACTATCGGTGGTCCCAGTCACCGTCGGTGGGTCGACCTCAAATGGCGTGGCTTCGGATGTTCCCTGCCAACAAGTACTTTCGCCGCAGGTGACTGTCCGCGCCGAGGATCCCTTGGAGATTCGCGCCCCGCGACAGTGGGTAGGAGAAGGGCGACGAGCGGACTGAGGGCGCTGAAGACTCGCGAAGTGCGAAATCCTAAGATTCGTACGCGGGTCGAAAGGAGGTCGAATGACGGAATCTGAGAGAGCGGCTGTCGGTATCGAAGGCTTCGCGGATGGCACCCGCTATCAGACGGCCCGGCCTGGTTACCCCGCTGCAGCCGTATCGCACCTCGTTCAGTACCTGCACATCGAGTCGACCACGAGGGTCGTCGACGTAGCCGCAGGAACGGGGCTTTTCACGAGAGAGCTTCTGCCCTTCACCTCGCACGTCGTCGCCGTGGAGCCCGGACCTGGCATGCGAGACGAGTTCGCCGTGCAGCTTCCTGCCGTCGAGGTCTTCGACGGCGCGGCCGAGAACTTGCCGCTCGCTAACGCGTCGGCCGACGTGATCACGGTGGCCCAGGCTTTCCACTGGTTCGATGCCGACACGGCGCTGGAGGAGTTTGCGAGAGTCCTGGTTCCGGGCGGTGGACTGGGATTGCTCTGGAACGAACGCGACGAAAGTGTGGAGTGGGTTGACGCGATGAGCCACGCCATCCTCTGGCACCTGAAGAAGCCCTACGACATGGCGACTGATTTCAAGGCGATACTCGAACGAGGGGCATTCGTTGACGTCGAAAAGTGCGCGTTCAAGAACTCCCAGTTGGTGGACCGATTCTCGCTGCACCAGCGCGTGTTGACGACCAGCTATATCGCAGTCCTCGATGCAACAGAGCAAAGGAAGATTCTCGATGACGTGGACGATGTCGTCGCGTCATTTGACGAGACCTTCGATCTTCCGTACGTGACGACCACCTACTGCGCTCGTGCTGCGCGCTGAGCACAACGGGCTCTGGTCAGTTCGAAACGATGCCCGTTCGCAGGACGGTCCTCGCGAGAATTCCCAACGTCGCGCGAAGGGTTGATTCGGGTAGCACCGGGAAGATGGCGGCGTTCTTCCATTTCTGGTTCGCGCCCGACCAGTCGTAGTACGAAGTGACGATCGTGCCGTTGTCGACGGGTTCGAGCGAGTAGCCGTAGATATGGCCTATGGTGCCTCGAAAGACGCCAGAGACGTTCCAGGCGATCTCGCGATTCTCCTCGAACGTGGTGATGGTGACCTTCACGTCGTACTTGCCCATCGGGTAGTCGTTGAGCGCCTCACGGTCCATGTGCACGACGAACGTATCGCCCACTTTGGTGACCTCGGTCCCTTCGGCCGCGAGCAGCATCCCCGAACTGTCGATAGCGACGTGTCCCTGGGGCGAACGCAGAATGGCGAAGATCGCTTCGGGACCCGCTTCAATCGTGCGCGCTACTTCCAGTCGTTCAATGGTCATGGCCCAGCCTGACAGTTTTGAGGAGCAGCCGAGCGATTTTTGACCCACCACCTGGTAGAAATACCTGATTATGAACCGAATCGCAATCGTGGGCTCTCCGGGTTCGGGTAAGACCACGCTGGCCGACCGACTCGGGAGTCGAATCGGTATGCCGGTGATACACCTGGACAATCACTTCTGGCATCCCGGTTGGGTCGAGACCCCGGCCGAGGAGTGGGTGCCGCGCCAGATCGAACTGCTCGCGAGACCATCGTGGATCGTCGATGGCACGTACTTTCAAACGCTTGACGTCCGATTCGAGCGGGCGGACACGATCGTCTACTTCGATATCTCGAGGTGGCGTTGCCTCTTTCGTGCGATCCTTCGAAGTGTGACCCATTTCGGTAAGGACGTACAGGCCGACGGATGCCCGGAACACTTCGACCCGACGTTCATCAAATTCATCTATCACTTTCCCCGTGACGTGAAGCCGAAGATCGATGAGGCTATTGCCCGTCACGCCGCGACCGTCGCGGTAATCAAGATTGAGTCGACCGAGGACGCTGCTCGTTTCCTTGAATCGGTTCGCAGCTCGTAGAAGAACGAGGGTACGCGAGGACTGGCCCCTACGTGAACCAGTAGCGTCGAAGCCTTCGCGATCCCTCATCGATGTCGATGACGTCCTCAAGTACGCCGCCGCACCTTTCGATGACGCACGCGGAGCCGACATTGTCGTCCAAGCACGTCACGAGTACGCGGGCCACCCCTTGGCTTCGCGCGATGATGAGGGCCTGGCGCAAGATCTCGGTGGCGTAGCCACGTCGACGATGCGCGGGCAGGACCCCGTAGCCAATGTGACCTCCCGTCCTTTTGAGGTCCTTATTGAGACTGAATCGAATTCTTGCACTACCGACGATTACGCCGTTGACGTCGGCGACGAGTTGGGTCGCGGGCACGAGGCCCACCGAAAGACTGAGACGACGTCGGTGTTCGTCGATTCTCCTCAACCACTGGTCCCACGCCATGCCATCGTCCAAATCGAGCAAGAGAAGGGCGCCGTCGTTCTTCATGACCTCGTTGGCCTCGCGTGCCGACACCTCGTCATCGTGCGTGTAGGGTCGCAGACGCAATCGTGGCGCGTCAACCGGATTCTCCGGACTCGGATTTATGGGTTCGGTCAGAAGGTCGGCTCGAAGTTCGGGCGCAGCACCAGGCCGCTCTTGCCGTCAAGGGGTTTTGCGCACAGGATCTGGTGGATCTCTAGATGGTGGCGTTCGAAACCGACGGCTGAACCGGCCATGTAGAGCCGCCACACCCGGGCCCGCTGCTCACCCACTTCTTCGACGGCCTCGTCGAAGCGCTTGACGAGGTTCTCAACCCAATGGCGAAGGGTGAGCGCGTAGTGCTCGCGCAGGCTCTCGAGGTGTCGGACCTCGAAGCCGTGCGCCTGGAACATCGAGACCATAGTGCCGACCTCGTGAAGCTCGCCGTCGGGAAAGACGTAACGTTCGATGAAGTCACTGCCGGTCTTGGAGGGACCTCGCATACCCAGGGCGATCTGCATCTGGCGACTGAGTTCGGAGGCCTTGGAAGGCTGGGGATCGGCTTCGAAGGACACCGGGCGACCAATGGCGTGGTTGAGGAACCGACCGCCGGGCTTGAGCAGGTCGAAGAGGCACTGAGCGTAGGGGGCGAGTGAACGACGTCCCACGTGCTCGGACATGCCAATGGAACTGATGGCGTCGAATGGCCCATCCTTCACGTCACGGAAGTCCTGGAGGCGAAATTCGACCAGGTCCGAGACGCCAGCGAGCTTGGCTTGTTCGGTGGCGTAGCGCCGCTGAGGTTCCGACAGGGTCACGCCGACTGCGCTCGCTCCGTACTCTCTGGCCGCGTGGATCGCCATAGCGCCCCATCCGCAGCCAACGTCGAGCAGTCGCATGCCCGGTTGCAGGTCGAGCTTTCGCGCGACGAGGTCCACCTTGCGTCGTTGAGCGACTTCGAGCGTGTCGTCAGGCGACTGAAAGACCGCGCAGGAATACGTCATCGATGGACCAAGGACCATCTCGTAGAAACGATTCGAGACGTCGTAGTGGTGCGAGATGGCGTCCTTGTCGCGCGCGCGACTGTGCAGTGCGCCGCGTTGCCTGGCTTCGATCGAAGGGGGAGGTAGTCGCCTAAAGGCTGCGGTACCCACTTCGGAAGCGAGGCCGCGCACGTTGGCCAGGGTGAGAATTTGCCGCAGTGGGGGAACTTGGAGACTGAAGAGGGCGTCGAGGTCACCGTCAACGTCAATGTCGCCTGCGACGAAGGCGCGGGCGAGTCCGAGTTCGCCCGGTCGACTGATGAAGCGCACCAGCGCGTCACGTTTGAGGATCTTCAGGGTGATGTTGTTCGCCGGCGAGACGACGCTGGGCGTCGCGCTACTGCCGTCGAACGCCTCGACGCGAAACGGCAACTGACCGTTGAAGATCGATGAGACAAACGACGCTACGTCCACGAACCCTCCTGATTCTCGACGACTTCGTATAGCCGTTCTACTAGAAAGTGGGCTTCATCAGCCACGTCAGGGTGACGTGGCTCGCGAAGACGCCTCATCTAAGGCGAATTCCTCTTTGATGTGCCATGTATTGGGCTCGTCGCGGCCCACCAGCAGCGAGACGTGGTGAGCGGAGGCGTCAAGTGGTAGGCCCGGGCGGATGGCGGCTTCGATGAGGTCGAGATGCTCGGGTGTCGCCTCGTCAGCGACCGTGAGGTGGGCGAGCACTTGCTCGAAACGCCCTTCGTAAGGGGGATACTCCGGGAACAGGTCAAACACCGCCCGCGTGAGTTGTTCGAAGGGTTCCTCCGGTGACGGGGCTAGGTAGAGAATGCGGTCATTGAAGCGACGGGTCTCGCGGAACGAGAAGTCAAAAGCTCCAAAGGCCCCAAACAGCGTGCGCAGTTGGGCCCTTAAGGAGTGATCGATCAAACGTGGTGGAACGAAGGGGTACAGGACTGTGACGTGGGCAGGTACGCCGTACGTCGCGGCCTGATCGTACTGGCGGCGCCACTCTTCTACGAGGTGCTCGGACTCAGGTACGAGAACGACCAGCGCGCTTTCCTCGGTTGGCATTGGCAATCACGTTAGGGCACCGGCGACCATTGGGTCCGCTTGATTCTGACGGAGGTTTGGCTACACTCCGAACAATGGGCTTGTTGGGCCTGTTCGTGAACCTCGAGGTGGCCGTTGAAGGGATCTGACGTGGGAATCATCATCGCATCGATAGCGGGTGTCATTGTCTTGCTGGTGATTTTCGCCATTGTCAAGGCTGTTCGCATCATTCAACAGGGTTTCGTGGGCGTCATCACTCGTTTCGGCGAGTTCAAGGACATCAAGAACCCCGGTCTGTGCTTCATCATTCCCTTCATCGAAGTCATGAAGATCGTCGACGTGCGCGAGACGCCACGCACCGGTGACCGCCAACAGGTAATCACGCGTGACAACGTGGCGGTGATTGTGAACGCGACGATCTTTAGCCAAGTGGTTGACGTGCGCCTGGCGCTGTTCACCAACTCGGACTACCTCGTCAGCGTCGACAATCTGGCTCGCACGTCGGTGCGCGCCGTTTTCGGCAGTATCACCCTGGACGACGCCTTCTCCCAGCGCGAACGAATCGGCACGATGCTCCAGACCCAGATGGAAGAGGCGACTGACAAGTGGGGTGTGCGGATAAACCGGGTCGAGGTCCTCGAGATCACGCCACCGGACCAGATACTTCAGGCGATGGCCCTCCAGAAGCAAGCCGACCAGGAGAAGCGGGCACGAATCCTTGAATCGGAAGGTCAGCAACAGTCCGCCGTGAACGTCGCCGACGGTCAGCGCCAAGCAGCCATCAAAGAAGCCGAAGGTGGACAGCAGGCTGCCATTCTTCGCGCCGAGGGGAATCGCCAAGCCCAAATGCTCGAGGCCGAAGGCCGGGCCCAGGCGATTGCCTTGGTCTACGCCGCCATCAAGACCGCGGCACCCGACCCGACGCTGGTCGCCATCCTGCAACTCGATACCCTGGCCAAGTTCGCCGAAAGTGACAACACCAAGTTGATCATCCCGGCCGAGAGCGCGGCGCTGCTGGGTGCAGTCCAGGCGATCAAGAGCGTGATGGCCGACGTGCCCACTGCGACGCCGACGGCCTAGGCGACTGATTGATCCGATCGTGCCATTGAGCCCTATATATACGTGTTGGGGCAGAGGTAATCGAACGGATCAGGAAGGATCCACCCACAGAGTGGTTCCGTAAGTCTTTCGCACGACAATCGGCGATCCGGCGGGAATCGGCTCGATCCAATCGGTGACGGCTTTCCAGGACTCGCCTTGGATCTTGACTCGTCCCGGGTGGTTCTCGTCACCGACGGTCTCTTCAACAAGTCCTTTCAGATTCGTCAACGCGCTCTTGGTTGGTCGTGAGAGGTCGGTGAGTAGCGTCCGGTGGAAATTCTTCACGGCGAAAGGTCGAAGGGCCGCCAGAGTCACGCCCGAGATGATGAGCCAGAAGACCGACTGCAGGGCGAAAGCCACGCCAGCGAAGGAGAGGATCAGCGCCACTGCGGCCCCAAAACCTATGAAGAGGGCAATGAAAGCGTTGGTGTGGATCTCTGCCACGATGCAGACCAGAAGAATCACTAACCAGAAAACAATGGCCATGGTTGGGAGTATACGGTTTAGGCCTTGGGTTGGGTCTTAGGGCGGGAGCGAGTTCGAGGAGCTCTTCGGGGGGGCCCGACGCGGGGTTCGGGCTCGTTTAGCGCCACTTTCGTGGTGCTGGCTGACGAGCTCCAGAACTCCTTCACGATGACCTGGATGGTCGCGGCGGTGGGCACGGCGAGCAAGACGCCGACGAGGCCGCCGAAGATTCCTGATACCCATGATCCAAGTTCTGCTCCCACCAGGATGGCGACGAAGACGACCAGGGGATTGAGTTTCACCGTCTTGCTCATGATCACCGGGTACAGGACGTGGTTCTGCAGGAGCATCACGACAAGAAAGACGACCAACATCACGATGCCGGCGGACAAGGAGTGGATAGCGGCGAAGAGAACCGTGGGAAATCCCGCCAAGGCCCCGCCAATCGTCGGCAGGAAGTCGACCAGGAGGACCCACAGGGCGAAGAGCAACGCGAAGGGCACGCCAAGGATCTCGAGGGTGACGAAGACCGCGACCGCCGCGACCGCCGAGATGACAAGATTCGCGAGCATGTAACCCAAGGCGGCTTTGCTGATGGCCGAACTTATGCGCCGCACTCGTTCGGCGTGCTGGGGCGCAATCATGGCAATGATGGCTTCACGGATCTTGGTCGCCTCGAGCAACAGGATCATGACGAACGCGAACATGGTCACGAGAGCGAAGAGCACGGTGACGGCGCCCTTGCCCAGGGCCAAGGCCGGCTTGCTCAATCCCCTGGCGAGCGAGACCAGTTTCGACGAGTTCTTATGGATCCAGTTGTCCACGTGGTAGTGGCGAAGCAATTTTCCGAGCCAGCCCTTGCCCTGTTCGGCGCGATCAACGTAGGAGGGAAGGGTGTGTGAGAGGTGGGTCAGGCTATTGACGAGCGGATCGCCGAAGGCGAACGCGAGGGCCGCAAAGATGATGACGGTGCCGAGTGCGACGATGGCGACGGCATAGCCACGTCGCTTGATCTTCCATCGTTCGAGACCGTCGACCAATGGATTGAGCAGCAGCGCGATGAAACTGCCCACGACCATCAGCAGCAAGATGTCGCGCAGGCGGTAGAGCACTTTTCCCGTCAGGTACACGAGGACGACCACCATGACCGCCGTAATGATGGTCAACAACGGCACGTCGTTCAGCTTCGCGCGCAGGATTATCCGGGCTCGGCGAGTCTCGGTGTACTCCTCTTCGGGGGTCTTCTTCACCACGCCATTCTCCTCGCCCGCTCTCGCCTCACGTTACTCCGAGGCCTCCAAAAAACTGGTAGCGAATCCTTGCTGGCGCGTTCACCTGTCGTCAACTCGCCGAGTCGGCGTGGCGCATTGAGCCGTAGCGGCGTCGGAAGAGCACGTAACAAACACCGCCGGCAATCGTCGGCAACCAGTACGAGCCAAGGCGAAACACGAGCGTCGCGAGCACGGCACTCGAGCTGGGAACATTCGCAAGTACGAGCAGGCCACTGAGACTTGCTTCGACGATGCCGATGCCACCGGGGGTGATCGGTACGAGTGCGATCACCGCGGTCGCGGCGTACGCGAGAAGGACCAGTGAGGGATTCGGATGCGCACCGGTGGCGCGCAGCGCGGCGAGCAGGCTCATGTAGTCGAGTCCGATGCGTCCAGCTACCAGGAGGACTGCCTTCCACCAATTCTTGCCAAGGTCGGATCGCACGAGGTCGCGTTCTCTCACGAGCCGCCTCGGCAGGTCATCGCGTGATCGTTTGAGGCGAGGCATCTTCTTGAGGAGCCACTGCAGAGCGCCTCCAAGGAGAAGGAGCAACTTGTCGGTCGAGAGCAACACGGCACCCAGCGCAGCGATCAAGATGAAACCGACGACACCGAGTTCGGCCGCGTGTACGAGACCCGAACTGACGGTGCCCCCGGCGATGACGGGTAGCGCGAAGATGGGTAACGAGAACAGTCCCGCGATGCCGATGATCGATGAGACAGCGAGACCACCGGCGGCCTGCACGGAATCGATACCCGACGCCTCCAACATTCGAAACTGCACACTCGCACCCACTGCGTCGCCGCCGGGCAAGGTGTTAGTCACCGCGTTACCGGCGAGGCCGGCGGTGACGATCGCGAACCAATCGCGAGTTCGCAGTACGAGACGAAGTAGCGCCATGGCGCAGACGAAACTGAACACCTCCGCGAGAATCGCCAGTGCGAACCACCAAAGTGAAAGCGACGACAACCGAGGCCAGGAGGAGATGACGCGAACGAGGGCCGGGAGCACGATGTAGAGACTGAGACCAGCGATGATGACTGCGATGACGCGACCGACCGACGACTTTGACCGACGAGGTGGCGAATCCATGTCTAACGGTTTAATACATTCGACAGGGCGTGCGACACAAAAGAAAGAATGGCGCGCGTGCCAGAAATCGTGTTCAAGAGCCCTGCGATGGGCCCGCCAGCATGGAAAGTGAACCGTCGCGCGGAATGGCTATCCATCCCTCTCGTGTCGCCGCGTCGCGAAGGGCAAGGGGAATTGATTCAGTGAGTCCCGTCAGCGCGGCACGACTGACCAATGTGGCAATCAACGCGTCAAGGACATTGTCATTCTCGACGCACGTAGCTCGTTGCTCGGCGGTGAACAGGAGCCACCCAGATGTCGCGTTCGCGACGTCTTCGATGAGCGCGGCGCGTCGCTCAACGTTCGCCGTGCCCTTGTAGCCCTTTGACGTGAAGCCCCAACGCGCAAGTGCGGCGGCGGGGTAGACCTCGATGACCCGACCCGAACCATCCAAGGGAGGACGCGGAGTGATTCGCGCGAACAAAGCAGCCGCTCTCATCGTGGGGATCGCGATGCGGTCAGTCGCGACCGAAAGTGGCAATGGTAACTTCAGCGTCTCGTGCACCCAGTTGTCCGTGCTGCGAAGTCGATAGTCCTTCAGGTTGGTGACGTGCTCGTAGTTGGCGGGCCACGAACCGTCGTGGGCGTGCATGCGCAAAGCCTCAACGAATGGCGAAGGCCAACCGAGTGGGACGTCAATGCCAACCTTGGTGACGCGTGATACAAGTTCCAGAATGAAATTGTCGTCGCACGATGACGTGAGCTCAGTGATGACGGCTTCCGCTGAGGTCCAAGTGATCGAACAAGTTGCGGTGTTGGAAGCCTGGGACGCGAAGTCCACACCCGCGGTGACGATGGCGTCGTGATGATTTGTCATGCTTGTTCGCCGAGTTGGCGCAGCCCTTCGATCGCAATCTCCTCGAACGTCGCCAGAGAACAGTCGAATGGCGAATCAGGTTCGGGCCAGTGAATCACCAATTCGGTGATGCCGAGTGCGCGGTAGCGGCCGGCCCAATCAACGAAGGCGCCGAGTGAGACGAGTGGCCTTTCATTGTTCAGTCCGTCGAGCAACACCGTGGCGACGTCGCCTTCGTGACGGCCGTGTCGTTCAAGCGCGGCGCGAAGGAATTGGAGTTGGCGAGTCACGTTCTGTTCGCAGGTTGCGTCGTCGTCGCGACTTTGTCCGGTCGTCACCCAGCTTTGTGCGAAACGTGCAGTGAGGTCCATGCCGCGAGGACGCGTGGCCGCAACGATGAATGGCGGCCGGGGTTGTTGAACCGTGCCGGGCAGCATCCTTGCGTTGGATGCGGCGTAGAAGTCACCTCGTCTGTTCGTGATCGGCTCGCGTAAGAGTGTGTCGAGGAGAGCGACGAACTCTTCGAATCGATCGGCCCGCTCGCTGGCCGTCCAGCCGTCGTGACCGAGAACTGTGGCGTCGTTGCCGATGCCGCCCGCGCCGAGACCGACGATAAGGCGTCCTTCCGAGATGTCGTCGAGCGAGAGCAGGTCTTTGGCGAGAGGTACCGGATGACGGAAATTTGGCGATGTGACCAACGTTCCAACCTTCAACCTTAAAGTTTCAAGTGAGGCTCCGACGAGGGTGGGCACTGCTCCGTACCAGGGGCGATTCTCCAGACGTTGCCAGGAAAGATGGTCGTACGTGTACGCGGCGTGAAAGCCAAGGGCCTCCGCCCGACGCCACTTTTCTTTCGACGTCGCCCAACCTTCAAGTGGCAGGATCACGGTGCTCAACTTCATGAATTGACTCTAGAGACATCCGAGGTGAGCGACGAAACGGTGCTGATCTCGCAACGTTTCATCAAGATTTCAAACGCCCGAAACGGAGCCATTTTGAGCAGTGCGAGGGTTAGGCTTTTGGTAGTTGAAAGGTTTCTGAAGGGGTTTACCGCGATTAGTGCTTTGAAATTGCAGTTTTTTGGGGGAGGTGTGGTTCTACGAATGGTGATTCGCGGTACCGCCCAAATTAAGATAGCGATTCAGTGGAATTTGAACGTGGGGTTTCGAGTCCGGAAGATATGCACCGCATTGATCTCTTCAATTTTTCAATCAATTTCAGTCGTTAATGAATCTGTGAGGCAAGAGTGGCGTTAAAGAAGAGAGGCGACAAAGTCGTTCGGCCAGAAACCGGTGCTGACAACGCCAACGCGACGTCACAAACGGACGTGAAGGACAGGCCGTCGTCGAACGACGCGGCCAAAGTTGGTAGCAAGTTGCGCCCGGGCAGAGGTTCACTGAAGGGTCAACCTATATTCAACGACAACACCGTTACCGACTCAATCTCGACCAAGCCCCCGTACCAAGGTCGTCTTGGTCAACTCCTACTCGAGAAGAAGCTCGTGACCCAGGATCAACTCGATCGTGCGTTGCTCGAGCAGTCGCAATCGGGCGGCAAGTTAGGTGAGGTACTCGTGGCGATGGGCGTGCTCGACAACCAAGCTCTCGCCAGTGAGCTCGCAACGTTCTTTGGTCTCACGGTGGTCAACCTGCGTCGTGACAACGTGGACCCGGCCGTGATTGCGTTGGTACCCGAAGAATTAGCTCGCGAACAGATGTTGATCCCCGTTCGACTCGAGGACAACTCGCTGTACGTCGCGGTGGCGAAACCGACGGACCAGATGCGTGACTATCTACAAGAACTGACGGGTCACAAAGTCATCTTGATGATTGCGCCACCGAGTGACATCACGTGGGCGATCGACAGCAATTATCGCGCCATAAGTAACGTCGGCACATTGGTGCAAGCGTTCGAGGCCGTCGAAGAGTCTCGTCGTCGAAGCACGAACGAACCCGAAAACGAAATTCCTATCGACGACGCGCCCGTGGTTCAAGTCGTCGACCGCATCTTGACCCAGGCGATGCGCGACCGTGCGTCAGACGTGCATATCGAGCCGGCCGAGGAATTCGTTCGCATACGATTTCGCATCGACGGTGCGTTGAAGGAAGTTCTGCAGCTACCAGTATCGATGGGACCGGGCCTGGTGAGTCGCGTCAAGATCATGGCCAACATGAACATCGTCGAGCGACGTCGACCCCAAGACGGTCAGTTGACCATCACTGTCGACGGTAAAGAAGTTGACGTACGCGTGGCGACCGTGTCGACGATCATGGGCGAGAACTGCGTCATGAGAATCCTTGACAAGACGCGATCCGTCTTTCGACTCGGGGACCTCGGTATGCCGACTGACACTCACGCGCAATACTCGAAGCTCGCTCGTTCACCATTTGGCATGGTCCTGTGCGCGGGGCCCACGGGCAGCGGAAAGACGACGACGCTCTACGCGACACTCTCCGAGGTGAACAACTCGACTCTCAACATCATGACCATCGAAGACCCTGTCGAGTACATCTTCCCGACGATCAATCAGATCCAAACAAACGATCAAGCTGGCTTGACGTTCGCCACCGGACTGAAGGCGATCCTCCGTCAAGACCCTGACGTGATTCTCGTTGGTGAGATCCGTGACGTAGAGACGACGCGAGTCGCGGTGCAGTCCGCGCTCACTGGTCACTTCGTTATCTCTTCGATGCACGCAACTGACTCAGTCTCTGCGTTGCACCGATTTCTTGACATGGGTATTGAATCGTTCCTCGTCGCGTCGTCAGTGCTCGCCATCGTCGCGCAACGACTACTTCGCCGTATCTGTCCCTCGTGCAGGGCGCCGTACATCATGACTGATGAAGAGCGCGAGTTTTACGACGAGAGCGGCGGCCCGCAACAAGAGATCTTCTATCACGGCACCGGTTGCAACTTCTGTAACGACACTGGTTACAAGGAGCGCATCGGTGTCTACGAGTTGCTCGTCATGACGCCCGAGATCAAGCGCCTCATCGTGGGTTGGGCGACGCAAGAGGAGCTGCACAATTTAGCAATGAAACAAGGCATGAGGACGCTTCGACAAGAAGCCGTTAGCCTTGTAGCACAAGGCATCACCACGGTGGCTGAAGTGATTCGGAGTGTCTACACCCTATGAACCTTCCATTCCTTTCCAGTGGCAAGACCGACCGCAGTCTCACTGCGTTCAAGTACACCGCGCTCGACGAGAGCGGCAAGAAAGTCGCCGGCACCGAGATGGCGGCGTCGTTGGGCGCGGTGCATCTCGCACTGATTCAGCGCGGCTTGCAACCGCTCGACCTTAAAGAGAAGACGAGCATTCTCAAATTTGAGATCACCAAGAAGATGGTTCCGCGCGCTGAGGTCATGAACTTCACCCGCCAACTGGCCGTCTTCATGAAGGCGGGCGTTTCGATCATGGAGGCGCTCGAGGTGATTGTCGAAGAGACGCAGAACAAGTTGTTGCGAAAGATCATCTTCGACCTCATCGACAGTCTGCGCTCGGGGGACACCTTCGCCACCGCGTGCGCTTCGCACCCCGAGGCTTTCCCGAATTTCTACGTGGGCATCCTCGAGTCGGCGGAATTGACCGGCAACCTTGACCAGGTGCTGAACCAACTCGCTGAATACATCGAACGTGACCAGGCCGCCAGGACGAAGGTTACGTCGGCACTGATTTATCCTGCGGTGGTGGCGGCGATGTCGGTGGTAACCGTGCTCATTCTGACCGTCTTCGTGCTACCGAGGTTCAGGGTCTTCTTCACTTCACTACACGCCAAACTGCCGTTGGTTACCAGGTTGCTGATGTCGATCGCGGGCTTCGTTGGGAAGTGGTGGTACGCCGAGATTGCGGTGGTCATCATCATTGTGGCCGGTTTCATCACCATGAAACGATCAGAGAAAGGGCACGCGATCCTCGACGCGGCGATTTTGAAGCTCCCAGTCATCGGTGACATCACCCAGACCGCGGTCCTCGAGCGTGTGTGTCGGATTCTCTCCTCGATGCTGCGCGCAGGTGTTGACCTACCGCGTTCCATGGCGGTCACGGCAGACTCGGCGAACAACGTGGTGTTCCACAATGCGCTGGACGATGTTCGCGACGCCATGATGCAGGGTCAGGGTCTCGCTGGTCCGATCGCCCGCACTGGCCTCTTTCCGGGTGCGGCGCGCCAGATGTTCAGAGTTGGCGAGGAAACGGGAACCCTGGACCAGCAGCTCACGGTCGCGGCGGATTACTACAACCGCGAGTTGGAAACCAAGTTGGAACGCGCCACCGCCCTCTTTGAACCCGCGATCATCGTGTTCATGGGCGTGGTCGTGGGTTTCGTTGCGGTAGCCCTTATTTCAGCCATGTACGGCATTTACAATCAGGTCAAGGTTGGATGAGAAGTAGTCGACTTGCGGGGCGCGGCCCAGGAGGGACCAAGCGGCGAATCGCTTGGTACGACCGACGACGCACGAACCCAAAGTTTGACGCCAACCAGAAGGGTTTCACCCTGATCGAACTGATAATCGTGGTCACGATCCTTCCTCTGATAATCGGTGGTCTCTCCTACGGGCTACTGACGGTGCTGCAATTGCAGTCGAGTGTTTCGAACAAATTGACCGACACGAGCGATGCGCAGATTGTTTCGTCGGTTTTCGCAAGTGACGTCCAGTCGGCGCTTTCCATGACGACCCAAAACGGCACGACGAGCCAGTGCGGCCCGGGTACTCAGTTACTCGGACTCGAGTGGAATCCGAGCACGATCAAGCCGTACTTTATGCAGGACACGGTCTCCTACGTGGAGATACCCACGGGGACGGGCTCGACCCCCACGTACTCACTGGTTCGCCAGGAGTGCGTGATAAACCCAAATGGCCCCAACGCGGGCAGCCCAATTACTAGCTCGACGCCCGTCACCAGTACGACGTACCTCTCAGTGGACATTCCCAATCCCAGCAATCAACAGC
>Ga0302278_10000109_pt1 | contig 100071 bp, 94 predicted proteins | sample III_Bog_N3_2_FD_194543 | JGI IMG/M metagenome (GOLD analysis project Ga0302278, IMG submission 194543) | Peat permafrost microbial communities from Stordalen Mire near Abisko, Sweden - III_Bog_N3_2 | ecosystem: Environmental > Terrestrial > Soil > Wetlands > Peat | place: Sweden: Abisko...
GCGTTCCCTTTTCCTGGCGCCAACCATCCGAACCCGAATGGTGACCATGACCACGGAGAGAGGGATCAACGCGCAAAGCGAGATAAACCACCAGCTCCAATACCACGGCGTCAAAACTCTGAATGGGAATTCCGCCCTGTATCCGCTCCACACGCCGAACCCGTCCTGCGCTTCCACCTCCAGCCGATACTCGCCTGGCGCCAGTTTTGCAAACTGAAGTTCTCGTTGACCAGTCTCGGTCCATGCAGAATTCGCACCCTCCAGCCGGTAGCGAAACACGATCTCATTTTCGCGCGGAGCATTGGGTACCGAGTAACGCGCGATCAGCGAGTTGGATGGGGCTCTAAACGATGGATTGCTCAGCCCGGAAACATCCGTCTTACCCATGACGAGCTTGGTAAAGACCACTTCGGGAGCCTGCGTCGAGCCATAGCTCATCGGCTTGAAGCGGGAAAGTCCGCCGCTGGTTCCAATCCAGATGGTGCCATCGGCCTCTTCTGCGAATGAATTCAGGTTACAGTCGTCCCAGGCCAGCCCGTCGCTGGTGTCATAGTGGCTCCAGCGGGAGCCGTCCCACATGTCCACGCCTCTTTCGGTCCCCACCCAAAGCCGCCCCGATGCGTCGGAATCCAGGAAGTAAACCAGTCCGTCGCTGCCTGGCCGCTGCACGCCTCTCTCGATTGAAACGCCGGTTCCGGTCCCATCCGGGTTGGGATGAATACGGTCGATCCCGCCTCCGTATCGATAGCCCACCCACATCGTGCCATCCGCTCCCGCGCCTAGAGACAGCACTTCCTGATTGCTCAAGCCATCGGCGCGCGTCCGGGTAGTCCAATGCCCGGCTGCAAATTGGAACAGTCCGCCTGCGCCTCCTGCCCAGATGGTTCCGTCCGTCCCTTGCGCTACCGCCCAAATGCGCGTCGACGGCAATTCGGTAACTCGAGAAAATCCCTGGTACGGCGCCCGCGCCATAAACAAACCTAACTCTGTCGCGACCCACAGCCGGCCTTCGCGATCGAAGCGGATGGTATACGCCGCCTTTCCCGCAAGGCCCTGATTCTCCCCAAACCACTCCACGGTCCGCGTTCGGACATCGAGGCGGCCTACTCCAAGCGTTTCCGTTCCGACCCATAGGTTCCCGTCCGAATCCATTTGCAGACTGTGTACCGGCGAACTGCCCAGGCCGGGGACGCTCTTCCACTGGATACCGAATTGTTTGCGCTCCCCGCGAAATAACCCAGATTCCGTTCCCACCCATAGCGACCCGTCGTTCCGAGGCAGAATCTCGTAAACTATGTCGCTGCCCAGCCCGCTCCCGGTTGAGTAGCTCTCCCACTCCCGGTATCCCCGCCACTGGGCCAGTCCACGACCGGCCAGTCCAATCCAAAGCGAATGCTGCCGGTCTTCGAAAGCCGAGTAGACTGTTCCGCGAAGCCCCACTGATCGGTCGATCTTCTGCCAGCCGTTTTCCTTCAGAATCAGCAACCCATCTGGCGATGGGAGCAGTATGCGACCGTCCGCATCGATTGCCGGGGTACCCCCGAATGCACCCCCTGGGACGGCGGGGTCTGGCCGCTCAAACCTGTCGCGCCCCGTCCGCAGCTCAAACACGCCTTCATTTCTCGAACGTACCCAGAGGTTTCCTTCCCGGTCTTTCAAGATGACCTGCACATCGCGATCCGGCAGTCCGCTTTCTCGCCCATATACCGTGGTTCCGGCGGAGTTGACGCGACAGAGCTCGTGGCCGCAGCCGTACCACAGGGTATCCCCATCCACGAACACACCTGACGCAGCGGGCACGGAAGTCCCGGGAGGCGGGGGCAGGATGCGCGCGGCAAATCCACGTTGTGCCCCGTGTTCAGAACTGGATGAAAGCTCCTGAAGTCCGGCTTCCGTTCCCAGGTAGGTGTGCCCCTTCCCATCCGACTGGATGCCCTGCGCCGTACTGACGATCTTGAATGCGCCTTGAAGTTCCTGGAAACGATTGCCCGACAGGTGGAACAAGCCAAAGTCTCCGCCAACCAGCAGAGACCCGTCCGGCGCCGCGCCAAACGCCGCGCTGGAATTCGGCGGAATTCCCTGTGCCGGCCCAAAAGCCTCAAACCGTTCTCCGTCGTAACGGTAGATGCCATTCTCCGTGCTCACCCAGAGGAAGCCGGCGCGGTCCTGATAAATGCGGCGCACTGCCAGGTTATTCAGGCCCTCTGAAACACCAAGATAATGAAAGCTGTACTCCTGCGCGCAAAGAATTCCCGAGTGCATCCCCAGAAGGAAAAGAGCGAGCGCGATTGCTTTGCGGACCATCGGATACATAGATCGGCGAAACCGGTTTCGGACTTCAGGCAGAACTGGTTTCCAACGTCTGGCCGGCGGGAAAAAGGAATGTTCTCCCAGCCTGATCGGGCTGCCGGTCGGGTCGTTGGGTGTGCGCTCGATGCTGAACCTCCCTGCCCGGAGACAGATATGCATAAATCTACGCGCAACCGCAGTGCAAATACGTTGCAATTCGGCACAGGTTGCGATGGAGCGGTGATTGCAGGCGGGAGTGTTTCTTTAGAATTCATCTAACTGCTTTAGAATGTGGTGGCCAGAGACGGGATTGAACCGCCGACGCCGGCCTTTTCAGGGCCGCGCTCTACCACTGAGCTATCTGGCCTCAGTGCAAACTTCTCGTTGCAATTCTCCGCGCGGATTCCGGTATCGCCGGATAAGGTGGGCGAGTCCACGAACACTGCGCTCAAAATCAACTTCCGCCAGTATATCAACTCCCAATCTTCCGCGCCAAACCCGGCTCTGCAAATCCTGCCCATTCCAACAAACCTCGACTACACTGGAAAGCAACCATGCGCCGATTCGCCCCCCTTCTCGTTTCTCTTACCCTCCTGGCCGTTGCGTGCTCCAAGTCACACACCCCACCCGTCTCCGAGACGGAAGCGCGCGCGGCGCGCGCCTACCAGTCATTTGCCGCTCAGGGACCGTTACCACTGCGCGCCTTTCTGGCCCAGTTTCCCAAAGGGGCAGACCTGCATGTCCACCTTTCCGGTGCGGTCTATGCGGAGAGCTTCATCCGCGCCGCGGCCGAGGACGGGCTTTGCGTAGATCCCGTGGCCCTTAAATTTGCCAAGCCCCCGTGCAGGGGAAAGCTGATTCCGGCGCCCCAACTCTCCGGAGACATTACCCCGGCCAACCAGGATCTTTATGATCGGCTAGTCGACGCATTTTCCATGCGCAGCTTTGTTGCAACTTCAGGATTCAGCGGCCACGACGAATTCTTTGCCACCTTCGCCCGATTTGGCGGACTCAGCAAGAGTCATATCGGCGAGTGGGTAGACGAGGTGGCCAGCCGGTCCGCGGCTCAGAACCAGCAATATCTGGAACTGATGCAGACCCCGCCCTTCAGTCACGCGGCAATCGTCTCTCACAAGGTCGGCTGGAATCCCGATCTGCCGAAGTTGCGCCAGGCCCTTCTCGACCAAGGGCTCCGAGACGAAGTCGCCGCCGACCGCGAAGAGGTCCGCGCCGCCGAAGCGCAACGCAGCCGGATTGAGGGTTGCGGCACCCCCCAGGCCGCACCCGCCTGCCAGGTGGAAATTCGCTACATCTACCAGATCCTCCGCGCCTTCCCACCCGAGCAGGTCTTTGCCCAGACGCTGCTGGGGTTCGAGACCGTTCAGGCCAGCATGGACGCGCACGAAACAGGCTTCGTCGGAATCAACTTCGTCCAGCCTGAAGACGGCCTGGTTTCCATGCGCGACTATACCTTGCAAATGAAGATGCTCGACTACCTCCACTCCGTCTATCCCAAAGTACCCATTAGCCTTCATGCCGGCGAACTGGCTCCCGGTCTGGTTCCGCCGGAGGGGTTGCGATTTCATATTCGCCAGGCCGTTGAACTGGGACATGCCCAGCGTATCGGCCACGGCGTCGACGTGATGTACGAGGACAACGTCCCGGCCCTGCTGAAGGAACTGGCGCAGAAGCACGTAATGGTCGAAATCAACCTCAGCTCGAACGAAGGCATACTGGGCATCGAGGGTGAGAATCACCCGTTTCCCGTCTACCGCCTCAACCACGTCCCCGTCGCGCTCTCCACGGACGATGAAGGAGTCAGCCGCATCGACATCACCCACGAATATGTTCGCGCCGCGCTCGACTACCACCTGAGCTACCAGGACCTGAAGCAACTGGCCCGCACCGGAATGGAACACAGCTTCCTGTCAGGAGAAAGCCTGTGGGCCGCGCCAGACGCCTTCACCACGCCCGCTGCACCCTGCAAAGGCCAGCCGCTCGGCGCCGAGAATCCATCAGCCGGCTGCAAAGCATTCCTGGACGGCAGCGAAAAGGCCGCAGCGCAGTGGGAGCTGGAACGGAGATTCCGGGCGTTCGAGGGAAGGTTCTGAGAAACAGGGAATAGGGAACAGGGAATAGAAAGCTCGGTCGGTGAGGCTGTCTGTGGATTCTCGCTCCGCTTCGCCGCTTGTGGGATTCTTGCAATCTGCCGGACATCTCCGAGCCGGAACAGCCGTCTAACCGTAAAGCGGCTATCTCGCGCCATTATTCCTTTGATATGGCTATGGCTTCAGGCTTCAGAAATGAGGGCGGGTCTGATCGGAAACCCAGCAAAGTTGGCATACGGACGCAGCGATCCGAGCCGCCGAACCGCAGATGTCCGTCTGCGGCCGGCTTGCCGAATTCTTCTTTGCCTGGCGCTCTTTGGCATTGCAATCCAGGGATGGTCTCAGCGGACTTCGACGATCGCGCCGGAAGACAGGGTTTTGTCTGGCGAGGACCAGGATGCCGCTCAGAATGCCGCGCCCCGGACGCAGCCGAATCCCGCGAATTCTGAGATCCAGTCCCCCTCTCAGCCAGCGCCTGGAAGCATCCATGGAGTCGTGGTTGACCGCGACGGAGATGTCTACGAGGGCGCAACCGTCGAACTCATCCAACCCGGCTCCCTCGCACCCTCACAGAGATCGGTCACATCCGACAACGACGGCAAATTCAATTTCGACGGCGTCCCTGCCGGAGCTTTCAAACTCACAATCTCATCTCGGGGATTTGCGCCCCAGGTTCTATCCGGAGTCCTTCACCCTGGCGAAAGCTACGATGCAAAGCCAATCCTCCTCCTGGCCGCCGCTGCAACCAGCGAAGTGCGGGTTACAGCATCCCAGAATGAGATAGCGGTTGAACAACTCCACGAAGAAGAAACGCAGCGCGTGCTGGGCGTGATTCCAAACTTTTATGTCAGCTACGCGCCCAATGCGCCGCCGCTATCGTCCAGACAGAAATTCAATCTGGCCTGGAAGTCGTCGATAGACCCAATTTCATTTCTTGCCAGTGGATTTTTCGCGGGATTCGAGCAAGCCACCAACGTCTTCAGCGGATATGGGCAAGGCGCGCAGGGCTATGCCAAGCGTTATGGAGCCAGTTTTTCCGACAACTTCATTGGCACCATGATCGGCGGCGCCATACTGCCCAGCCTTCTGAAGCAGGACCCGCGCTATTTCTACAAAGGAACCGGCACTATCCGCGCGCGAGTTTTCTATGCAATTGCGAATGCGGTCGTCTGCAAGGGCGACAACGGGCATTGGCAAACGAATTATTCCGGCCTTGGGGGCGGACTGGCGGCGGGCGGAATCTCGAATCTCTATTACCCGGCAAGCAATCGCAGTGGGCTGGCGCTGAGTTTTGAGAATGCGGGAATCGGCACGGCCGAGAGCGCGGTCCAGAATCTCTTTCAGGAGTTTGTAGTCCGCAAGCTGACCCCCAGGATTCCCAATTACGGGTCGCCGAAGCCGTAGCGAATCTTCAGAAAAGCGGCAGATCCTTTCGTTCTCGGGCAGGCAGCGATAAGAATTTCCGGCAGTCAGCCGAATCAGTCTTCCGGCGGCAGTGTCTCCGTCTTACACTCACTCCATGGACAACGAGCGTATCCGCGAAATCTGCCTGGCGCTCCCGCACGTTGTGGAGACCCTGAACTGGGGCCACCATCTGGTCTACTGGGCTGGAGACCGAGACATTGGCGGCAAGATGTTCGCCATGACCGACCTCGACGGCACCGGGACCGGCGTCCTGTGGTTCCACTGCGGCCCGGAGCGATTTCATGAGCTGCTCGAAAACGAGGGAATCCGCGCATCTCCCTATCTGGCCAAAGCGCACTGGGTTACCATGGAGCGCTGGGACGCGCTTCGTCCGCGGGAAGTGGAAGAGGAGTTGCGGCTCGCCCGCGATCTGATCTTCGAAAAGCTGCCCAAGCGCACCAAAGCCGTGCTTGCCATGCCGGAAAAGGAGCGCGCCAAAGTCATCCGCGAACGCAGAAAGCTGCTGGCCGAGCGGGCGAAGGCCAAGAAAGGGTGAGATACGAGCTTTCCCCTGCGGATTTGCGAACGGGAACGGATTGTCCCAGGAGCACGTATCATGGAATGACTCGCCAAATCCGCGGGTCTGTGCGCAAACGAGGCGCTGAACCCATGATGAAGTTTTTTCTGTGGTGCATTCTTCTGGTGCTGTGCTGGCCGCTGGCGCTGGTCGCCCTCGTGCTTTATCCGGTTGTGTGGCTGCTTCTGCTGCCGTTTCGGATTGTAGGAATCGCCGTGGGCGGCGTGCTGGAACTGGTGGGAGCAATCCTCTTTCTCCCCGCTCGTCTTCTCCGCGCCATCTGACCGGGGCACATTTCCCATTCCAGAACGTGGCCCGGCCGGCGTTCCGCCTCCGGCACCGGCTGGCTTTTTTCTCCCCCATTTGTCGGCTGCTGGACCCGGACATCTCCTAGACTTGGCCCTAGTCCGGGGATGAAAACGGCTGAAGATCTTCGCGGATTGCCCGCCGCGTCAATGCCTGGCTCAGGGTGCATCCTAATGATCCGATTCCGCGCATTCGTCTGTGCCGCGGGAATAGTCGCTTTGGCCGCTTCGTCAAACAGCCAGAGCGAGATATTTCCCAACGTTCACAGCCAGCCCATCGTCATCCAGATCGTCGACGGCAGGGATGGGAAGCCGCTGGCCCACGCCCGGTTGAGCCTGGTCGCCGGCTACACCAGGCGCGATCTTCATTTGCAATTGTGGCAAGAGGAGGCGTTCACCGACGATCAGGGCAGGGCTCGGATGTCGAGCGCCATGGAAGACCTTCCGATCCTTCAGGTCGAGGTGGCAAAAGGCCATCTTTGCGCCGATTCCCACGCGACAACCGTAAGCGTGGAGCAGATCAGGCGAGACGGGCTGAGTACGCCCAATCGTTGCGGAACGGTCACGGCGGGAGACTCTCCCGGCGTCTTTACCGTCTTTGTAATGACCAAGATCGCAAAGTCGAAGCCGGCATTGAATTCCGGGCAGCCCGCCAGCCTAATTGCAGCCAGAGGCAACTGATCCCTCCCTGCCAGCTTGCAGCGGACAGGCTCCCTGCGGTAGCGTCACCCTCAGAGACTCGAAGACTGCCGGGCTGGCCCTCGGCTTGCGGCGTCAGGCTCGGGATCACGTCCAATGGTCAGAGGAGAAGATCGATGCGCGGATTTCTGCCCGCGGCGCTGGCGGTGCTGATGCTTGCCATGCCGCTCACCACCCAGACACAGACCTCGGACGATGCCGGCGCCAAAAACACCCAGAAGGCGCGCGCAGCTCTCGACGCCATGGTGCAAGCCATGGGTGGCTCGGCCTGGCTCAACGTGAAGAATCGGATGCTGCAAGGGCATGTTGCCGGTTTCGACCACGGCAGGACTGAGGAAGGCACCACAGATTACTGGGAGTACCACGCCTGGCCCGATGAGGACCGCATCGAGTACACCAAGCACCGTGACGTAGTTCAGTTTTACCTGGGCCGACAGGGCTGGGAGGTGACCTACCGAGGCAAAAAGATGCTGCCGCAGGAGCAGTTGGACGACTGGCTGCGCCGCCGCGACCACTCCATTGAAACCGTAATCAAGAACTGGCTCAACGATCCAAAGACCATTCTGGTGTACGAGGGCCAGCGTCTGGAAGAACGGCACCTTGCTGACCAGGTGACTCTCATTTCGGCCGAAAACGAGGCCGTCACCATCCAGACGGATACGCAGACACATCTCCCACTGCGGCGCACCTTCGAGTGGCGCGACCCGGTCTTCAAAGACAAAAACATGGACGCCGAGGAGTACGACGATTACCACACGTTTGACGGCATTCCCACCGCGTTTACCATCACGCGCTACAAAAACGACGAGGTTATCCGCCAGTATTTTGTCACTCACGTAACCTATAACCAGCAGTTGGCGCCCGATTTCTGGAGTGTGGACGCGGCCGATCGCCGCATCAAGAAGTAGCGGCATAGGTTACAGATGACAGATTACAGCGAACAGCCGGCTGTCAACTGTAATTTGTAACCTGCAATCGGTGATCCGCAGCCTGCTTTATAATCCTGTCCAGTGCGAATGGGCAGAGCCCTTCGATTCTTGGAGCTGGAGAATGACGTTTGACATCCAGGAGATCCTGGGGTTACTGCCTCACCGCTACCCGTTTCTGTTGATTGACAGAGTTGTTGAGTTCGAGCCGCGCAAGCGCCTCGTAGCCATCAAAAACGTGACCATCAACGAGCCCTTTTTTCAGGGTCACTTTCCCGGCTATCCCATCATGCCGGCGGTGCTGGTAATTGAAGCGATGGCCCAGGCCGGCGCCATCATCATGATGAACGAGATCCCCGACCGGGAGAAGAAACTGGCGGTCTTCACCGGCATCGACAAGGCCAAGTTCCGCAACCAGGTGACGCCTGGCGATCAACTGCGCATCGAGGTGACTGTGCTGGCTTTCAGGAGCCGCATGGGACGCATGGAGGCCAGGGCGACGGTGGACGGCAAGCTGGCATGCGAGGCCATACTGAGCTGCGCAATCGTGCCACGCGTACGCGAGACTGCTCCGGAAGCCCCGCCTGCGGCCCAAGCGGGGAATCCGGAGTGAGCGACCATCCAAGCGCGGTGATTGCTCCGGGCGCCGTGGTTCCGGAGTCCTGCGCCGTCGGTCCCTTTTGCACCATTGGTCCTGAAGTTGTGCTGGGTGAGGAATGCACCCTTATCTCCCATGTGGTTCTCGATGGCCGCACGCGCATTGGCTCGCGCAATATCTTTCATCCCTTCGCTGCCGTTGGAGTTGCGCCGCAGGACTTGAAGTACGGCGGCGAACCAACTGAGACGGTCCTCGGCGATGACAACACCATCCGCGAGTCTGTCACCATCAGCCGCGGCACGGTGGGAGGCGGCGGCATTACCCGCATCGGTTCCGGGAATCTGCTTATGACCTGCGTACACATCGGCCACGATAGCCATGTGGGCAGCCATTGCATTCTGGCCAATGCAGCCACGCTTGCCGGCCACGTGATTATCGAGGACTACGCGACGGTTGGAGCCTTCAGTCCCGTGCATCAGCATTGCACCGTGGGCCGCTATGCATTCATCGGTGGCGGGACGATTGTTACGCAGGATGTGCTGCCGTTTTCCAAGACTTCGGCGCGGCGCGAGAACAAGGCCTTCGGGGTGAACAGCGTGGGGTTGGAGCGGCGGGGATTCAGCGCGGAGCGGATCAGGGCGCTGCAAAAGGCCTTCCGGCTGCTACTGGTGTCGAAACTGAACACGACCCAGGCGATTGAGAAGATGCGGGAGCTGGAGGGCGAGGACGTGGCGCTGCTGGTGGGCTTCATCGAGCGCAGCCAGCGCGGGGTTATCAAGTAACCATGAAACTCGGCTTGATCGCCGGCAACGGCCGCTTTCCGTTTCTCTTGCTCGACGCAGCTCGGGCGCAGGGCTTGTCCGTCGTGGTGGCGGCGATCCGCGAGGAGACCGATCCGGAGATTGATCGGCGCGCGGCAGCCGACGCCGGAATTACAGTCCATTGGCTCTCGCTTGGCGAACTCTCGCGCCTCATCGACACCTTCCAAAAAGAAGGCGTCTCAAAGGCCGTGATGGCTGGCCAGGTGAAGCACAAGCAGATCTTCTCCAGCATCCGGCCCGACTGGCGCCTGGCCAAACTGCTGCTCAACCTGCGCACGCGCAACACCGACATGCTGCTGGGCGCGGTGGCCAAAGTCCTGGGCGACGAGGGCATCGAACTCATCAGTTCCACGCAATTCCTGGAGCCGCTTCTCGCCCAGGAAGGAGTGCTCACCGCGCGCGCGCCGTCGGACGAGGAACGCAAGGACATCGAATACGGTCTTGGCGTGGCCCGCGCCGTCGCCGGATTCGACATTGGCCAGACCGTGGTGGTGGCCGCCCAGGCCTGCGTGGCCGTCGAGGCCATGGAAGGCACGGATGCGGCCATCGAGCGCGCCGGCGAACTGATGCGCTCGCTCGCCGACGGCGCTTCGACCCTCGAGCGACGCCTCACCGTCGTCAAAGTGGCCAAACCCAACCAGGACATGCGATTCGATGTTCCCGTCATCGGCATCGCCACTGTGGATGCCATGGTCCGCGCCGGGGCCAGTTGCCTCTCCGTCGAGGCCGGCCGTACCCTGCTGTTTGATCGCGAAGCCCTGCTCAGCCGAGCCAATCAGGAAGGAATTGCCATTGTGGCCGCTCCGCGCTGATACTGATGTCCGGGAGAGTTTTCGGAGTCCCGCAACCCCCATTCCCCGTCGAATCAACTGGAGGTCCCCAGTGAAAATGCCAAGAAAGCCAGTTCTCTTCGCTGTCGCCGCGGTCGTTGTGCTCGCGGTCGCCCTCGTCACCGTCCACGCGGACGATCAACAGATTATGCCCTCCGTTGGGCAGGTCGCGCCCACCTTTACCCTTCCCTCGCAGGACGGCTCGCAGATTTCGCTGGAGAGCTTTCGCGGAAAATGGGTGGTTCTCTACTTCTATCCCAAGGATATGACCAAGGGCTGCACCATCGAGGCTCATAACTTCCAGCGCGATCAGGCCCAGTACGACGCCGCGAATGCCGTCATCCTGGGTGTGAGCGTAGACACACCGGACAGCCACAAGGAGTTCTGCACCAAGGAGGGACTCACGTTCCGCCTGCTCGCCGACCCGGAGCATAAGGTTGTGGATGCGTATGGATCGCTGGGCCATTTTGGACCCATGACCATCGCCAGCCGCAACACATTCCTCATCGATCCTCACGGCAAAATCGTGAAGGAATGGACCAAGGTGGATCCGTCGGTTCACTCCGGTGAAGTGCTTGCCGCGCTTGCCGAGCTCAAGAAGTAGCCGACAGCAAAGAGACAAGTCTATGCGGCTCCGCCAAATGGAGCCGCATTCTTCATTGCCCCGGAGAACAGCGCCGGACGATTCGCATCCGAGGACGAAATGGCAACTCAGCTCGCACACCAATTCCGCGACGAATTGAACGCCCTCCACGCCACGCTGCTCTCGCTGCCGCCTGACCTTGCGGATACGCCCTGGCGCGACGGCGGCTGGACCCGGAAACAAATCGTCGGGCATCTGCTCGATTCCGCCGCCAACAACCGCCAGCGCTTTGTCCGCGCCTCCATTGACGGCCAGTACACTGGGCCGGGCTATGCGCAGGACGCGTGGGTAGCCGCGCACGGCTACGCCAAGCAGCCGTGGGAGACGCTGCTCAGCTGGTGGCAGGTGGAGCACGAGATTCTTGCGGCTGCGGTGGATCACATCCCCGAAGAGCGGCTTGGGGAAAACTGCACGGTTGGCGCAGGCGAGCCGGTTACGCTGCGCTTTCTCATCGACGATTACCTTAGGCATCAGCGCTGGCATTTTGCGCAGCTCGCTAAGCCCTCTTTTTGATCGACTCCAGCAGGGCACCGTCGATGCGGGTCTGCCAGCCTCGGCCGGTTGCCTTGAAGTGGTCGATTACCTCTGGCGACAGACGCAGCGACACCAGCTTTTTTGTAGGCGCCTTTTGCGGGCCGCGCTTGCTTCTGCGAACCAGCTTTCCATTGCGAACCAGGTCGGCCTGTGCAAGCCAGGCGCGCGCCGCCTCGGCGTCGTTCGGGTCGTAGGGTCCGTCCCCAGGCTCCCAAGGAATCGGATCGCCTTCTTTGTAAGCCAGGACACGCTCCCAGTCCGTTTCACTTTGTGTCTTGTTCATACTGTTGGTGCTCCTCTCGGGATGCAGGCCGGAATGAGATCACATGGACGTCGTTTCCACGCTCGGTGTAGATCAGCGCCAGCAGCCTCCCTCGAATCACCGCCAGGGCAAGGTCCATCCAGCGTTGCTCACCTTGGCGGCTGCTGTCGTAAGTGCATTTCTCGGGATTATCGTAGACCAGGCGAGCGTCTTTGAAGTCAAGCCCGTGCTTCTCAAGGTTAGACTTCCGCTTTGCCTCATCCCAAACTAGCACGCTTTAATTGTAGTTACAATATAACCAAAAAGCGACTGGCATCGGGGCCAGTTGTACGACTGATTGGCTCGGTCTGTGCCAGAAACTCATGAGAACCGCGCGAATTGTTCACGTTGAACATTCCTGAGGAGGGATCCACCTCTACAGCTGATCGAAAATATCCCGGAAATCCCAGACACCTTCTTTTCCGTTGAGCCACTCGGCGGCGCGGACGGCGCCTAACGCCAGGCAGTGGCGGCTATTGACGTTGTGGCGCAGTTCGAGGAGGTCGTCGGGGCCGGCGGCGGTGACGATGTGCTCGCCATTGGCGTCGGCGATGCGGTGCGAGATGACTTCGACTGTCGTGTCGACCCCGATCTTCGCTTGTTCGGCCTCGACTATCTCACGCAGCGTGATGGCGGTGCCGGAGGGGGCGTCGAGCTTGGTAACGTGATGTGTCTCGGTTATCGAGAAGGTGTAACCATCGAGTTTGGCTAACTCGGCTGTCAGGCGGAAAAGCTTCTGCACGCCGATGGAGAAGTTGGTTCCATACAGCAACCCGCCGCCGCGCCGTATTGCCAGAGCCTTCATCTCGTTCAAATGCGCGTACCAGCCGGTGGTGCCCACAACGATGCGCGCGCCCACAGCCAGCACGGCGCGCATGTTCTGCACAGCGGCTTCGGGCGCAGTGAAATCAATCACTACGTCCACTCCGGCCAGGCTGGGCGCGGTCAGCGCGGAGGCGCCCTCGTTCTCGGTTATATCCAGCGCACGCACGCCATGGCCGCGTTCGCTAGCCACCTGCGCAACGTAACTACCGGTTTTTCCTTTGCCCAGGACAAGAATCAGCATGGATTCCTTCGAAATAGTGAAGAGTGAACAGTGATTAGTGAAAAGTGATTAGTGGATAGTGAACAAAGTACATCAAAAAGGTGAAAAGCCCATACGAGGCGCGCTCTGTTCACTGTCCACTATTCACTGATCACTGTACTTCGCCCACGTCGAAAATGTTGGGGTCGGGATCTTGGAAGAAGGCGGCGTGCAGCGAGCGCACGGCCTCGTCCGCGTCGTCTTCGTCGATCATAAAGCTCATATTAATCTCGCTGGCGCCCTGCGAGATCATTCTCACGTTGATGTGGCGGATGGCGCTAAACACCTGCGCGGCCATGCCGCTTTTTCCGCGGATATCCTCGCCAACCATGCACACCAGCGCCTTCCTGCCTTCGTATTTCACGTCGGCGTGCCTGCTCAGGTCGGCGGCAATCGAGGGCAGCTTTTCGTTCGAGTCCACGGTGAGCGAGACGCTCACTTCGCTGGTCGAAACCATGTCGACCGCGCACTGGTGCTTGTCGAAGATCGAGAATATCTCGCTGAGATAGCCGTGAGTCATCAGCATCCGGCTGGCCACCACGTCGATGATGCTCAGCTTTTTCTTGACGGCAATGGACTTGAACGGGCTTTTGCAGTGGGGCGCAAGCGAGGTGATGCGCGTGCCTTCGCAAGTGGGGTTGCGGCTGTTCAGCACCTGTACGGGAATGTTCTTTTTGACTGCGGGCAGAATGGTGGCCGGGTGCAGCACCTTGGCGCCGAAGTAGGCCAGTTCGGCCGCCTCCTCAAAACTGATGACCTTGACCCGCAAGGCGTCCGGACACACACGCGGATCGGTAGTCATAATGCCGTCCACGTCGGTCCAGATCTCGATCGTCTCGGCCGAAAGCGCCCCGCCGATCAGCGCGCCGGTGAAGTCGGATCCGCCGCGGCCCAGAGTGGTGGTAATGCCTGCCTCGTTGGAAGCGATGAAGCCGCCCATCACTGGAACCTTACCCAGGCTGGTCAGCGGCAGCAGTTGCTCCTGGGCGCGCTTGTCCACGATAGCGTCCAGCGGGGCGGCCTTCTGGAACTGCGAGTCGGTAATGACAAAGTCGCGCGCATCCACATGGGTGGCGTCGATGCCGCGCTCAAGGAAGGCCGCGGCCACAATGCGGCTGGAGAGGCGCTCGCCATAACTCACAATCAGGTCGGATATACGTGGGGTAAGCTCGAGGATTGCCGCCAGGCCGCGCAGGATTTCATCCAGGGAATCGAACTTCTGATCGATCAGGTTCTGCAGCGCGGAAGCCTTGGCAAAATCCTTCACCAGCGCGGCCGCCGTGTCGCGATGGCGGGATCGCAGGCGCGAACCGATTGCCAACGCCCCGGTACGGTCGCCCGCGGCCGCTGAAGCCGCGGCGCGCAATAACTGGTCGGTCACTCGTGCCATGGCGCTGACCACGACCACCGGCTGCTTGCCCAGAGCCAGGCGTCCGGCCACGATTGCCGCGGTTCGACCGATGGCAGCGGGATCTTCCACCGAAGTGCCGCCGAACTTCATTACTACCAAGCTCATGCCAATCTTCCCATGGTTCAAAGGCGCATCATGCGCGCGCGGCGACCTCGACTATCGGTTCCAGCATGCCCTGGCTGGCCAGCAATTCGGCGTTCAGAATGGCCGCGCCGGCCGCCCCGCGAATGGTGTTATGCGAGAGCACGGTAAACTTCCAGTCCAACACGCCGCAGGGCCGCAGCCGGCCCACGGTTACCGCCATGCCATTGCCGCGATTCCGATCGAGCCGGGGCTGCGGGCGATCGTTTTGCGGAGCCCACTCGATGGGCTGATAGGGGGCTGTCGGCAATCCCTGTCCCGACAATGGGCGGAACTCCGACCACGCGGCAAGAATATCCTCGCGCGTGACCGGCCTGCCCAGCTTGCCGCCGAGCTTGATCGAGACGCTTTCCGTGTGGCCATCCTCCACCGCAACCCGGTTGCATTGAGCGCTGATTCGCGCCGCCAGCGGCGTTACGGATTGGCCTTCCAGCCGGCCCAGAAGCTTCAGGGTCTCGGCCTCCATTTTTTCTTCTTCGCTGCCGATATAGGGCACCACATTGCCCAGAATGTCCATGGACGGAACGCCGGGATATCCTGCGCCGGAAACCGCCTGCATGGTGGTCACGAATATCTGCTCGATCCCGAACCGCTCTTCGATGGGCTTGAGTGCCATGACCAGCCCGATGGTGGAGCAGTTGGGATTGGTAACCATGTAACCGCCAGACTCCCGGCGAGTGGGCTGCTCCTCGATAAGGTGCAGGTGGCCGGCGTTAATCTCCGGAATCACCAGCGGCACGTTGGCAGCCATGCGGTAAGCGCTGGAATTCGAGATCACGGCGCAGCCGGCCGCGGCAAACCTGGGTTCCAGTTCGCGGGCAATGGCGGCGTCGAGAGCGGCAAAGATGATTTTCGGCCCAGGTTCGCCGCCGGGCGTGGCGGACAGCGGGTCGGCCGGCGACACAATCATGCGGGCGATGTGCTCTGGCATGGGGGTATCGAGCCGCCAGTTAGCGGCCTCGCCATACGGCTTTCCGCTGGACCGGTCGCTGGCTGCCAGCCAGGAGACGTAGAACCATGGATGCCGCTCTAGAAGCTGAATAAAGCGTTGGCCGACCATTCCGGTCGCGCCCAGGATGCCTATTGGTAGTTTTGTTTGCATGGCCGTTGACTCTCCAGTGTACAGGAGGATGGGGGCGGCACAGCAAAAAGGTCATGGGTCAGTTGGCGGGGTATGTGCCTGAGGATCGGAGCGCATGCATTCAGCGCTGCCCGGTCCACCCTGAAACATGTCCCGCACATTTGCAGTTTTGTCGCCGAAGTGCGATTCTGACCGACGTAGCCGTGGGTATCGGGAATGCCGCTTCCGTCGGATTCTTTATCTGGAGGTCTTCATGCAACTGCTTCGTACCCTTCCATTCAGTTGCATGATTTCAGTGTTGCTGGCCGGTAGCTCGGCGACGGCTCAGGACCCGGCGATCTCTCCAACTTCCGGAGCCGATTCGAATGGGCTGGTGCGTCTCGAAGCCAAAGATGGTCAGACCCATTTTCGGCTCGGCGACCTCATCACGCTTGAGCTGGTCTTCTCCAATCCCGGGTACGTGCCGCCGTCAGAGTCGCAGAAGCTCACTCCCATCCAGCGTGCCAGGCAGGCTGCGGATTCGCTCACTGGGCAGCACAACATCAATGGCACTGACTATGGCGACCTGGCCGATACAGTTACCATCACGCCGTCAGCCGGTTGGTTTCAGTGGCAGGGCAAGAGCGGTCATGACTACATGTCAATAGAGGTGCCGACCGATCATGAGATCCGCATGCCCCTTGTTCTAAATCAGGGATATGTATTCAGGGAGCCGGGGCATTACGAAATCAGCGTCACAACATCCCGTCTCGACAATAGGCCGCTGACCACAAACTCGATTGGCCTGGACCTAACCGCGCGGGCCGCGGATGAGGAGCAGGCGCTCGTGCGGAGCCTCAACGCGCAGCTCGCCAGTCCCCTGGCCGCCGACTGCTCCGGCCCCTGGGGCAGGGGGAATCCCGCTGCGGAACAGCTTGCGGCATTGCCCGGCGACGATGCCGTCCGGGCCAAAGTTCGCTGGCTGCTGGCCGAGGAACAGGAAGACGTCCGGCAGGAGATGGCGGGCGGACTGGCCGCCTCTCGCAACTATGAGCTGCAGCTGCAGCTTCTCGAAGACGCCTGGCGCAACCCGCAACACACTCCCGACTCCAAAATTCGGAACGCGATCGAAAACACCCGCGCATTCCAGGCCGGCAAAATGCGGCCTGGATGGCAAATGATCGTCGACCCTCAAGCGCCCACTTCCACGGACCATCGCCTGGCGGACGAAAGCCACGCGGACCTGCAGGCCATCGTCGATTCGCTCCCCCAGCGCTCCGGTCAGAACCTGGCGGATACCGCCTATTTTCTGATTGAGTTCGCAAACGTCGACCCAGCGCAGCAGGCTGCCGTTCGTCCCGTCGTCCTCTCCGAATTCGAGCAAATGGATTCCATGGAACAGGGCATGCTGCTGGGGAACGCCTGGCAAAGGATACGCGATCCGTTGCTCGTGCCCGCGCTGCGAACCATGCTCGAAAAGCCCCCGGGGGAGTTTGTCGGCTACGGGCCGCCGTTGGAACGCTTGATCGAGCTCGACCCGGCAAGCGCCAAGCCCTATGTGGTCCGGGAAATCTGCGATCCGCATTCCAATGTGCCAATGAAGCAGATGTCTGCGCTGCCCGACGGTACGCTTCCGGAGACCGACGCCTGCCTGTTGCGGCAGATGACCGCCAATGCGCCGATCGACAAGCCCAACGGCATGACCCCCTGGCCTGAGAAGGCGCTTATTGCCGGTCGATTTGCGTCTGGCGCCATCTATCCGCAGGTGCTGGCGCTTTATCGCGCCCATCCGGAGTGGAACGACACGGTGCGCGGCGCCACCATCGCCTATCTGGCGCGCTGGCATCCAGAAGTCGCTGCTGAATTATTGCCCTCGTCAACCCTGAGCAAATCGACGTATCTCCTCTTCACCCTCAACAACGTTCTAGCAGCGAGGCACGGCATCTATCCCGAATCTTTGCGACTTGCTTTGCGTGCATGGATCGCGCAAGGCTCGGACAATGAGGCGGAACAGGCACTATATAACCTGTCGAAGTTCGGTACTCAGGATGACGCCGCCGTCGCGGTTGCGCGCCTGGAGCGCCTCGCTTCCGATTGGAATGGCCGGGCGGCAGAGCTGACCTCGCCCACGCCCAACCCCGAGGCACAAGCTGCGTTTCAACTTTGGCAGGAACTCGTCCTCAGTCTATGGTCCAAAGAGGGCGCGTGGGTCTTGCCGGATGCTGAGCGTCACCGTATCAAGCGAATGTGCCTCGGTACCGCATGTCAAAACTGGGCCTCGGACGGTGAAGGCTGGTCCGAGTCACGCTAGAGTGCCGGAGGTACTTGATTCGGATGGATCGGCATCGCCGCGCCCTTTCCCGCCACCGTCGTCCATTCCCGCACATACCACCGCTTCACAATGCCATTGGCCACATACGGATCCGCTTGGGCAAACTTCTCCGCAACCTCGGGCGAGTCGCCCTTGAAGAGCAGCACCCCGCTGTCAACTGGATTCGTAAGCGCGCCCGCCAACACCAGCTCGCCCTCTTCGCTTGCCTTCCAGGCCATTTCTAGATGCGCGCCGCGAAACTCGCCCCGGCGGGCAAGGTAGACGTCGCTGAGTTCGTAAAACAACAGGTAATGCATTTAGCTGTCATGCTCCTCGGTCGATTTTGTTGCGCAGTTGAAAGGGGAAAAGCGGCCGCTCTGCCATCTTCAAAAGACGCCCGGGATCAACCGCTTGGTCTCCCGGCTATATGCAGCGTATTCTTCCCCAAATGCTTTATGCAACGCAGCCTCTTCAACGTAAATCCGGTATAGGATTCCTAAACTTGGAAGAATAAACATCCACGCCAGACCCGCCCAGTTGCGCGAACGAAGCCCGACCGCCAGAAAAATCAATTCCATGCCCAGGTAGGAAGGATGCCGCACCAGCCGGTAGATTCCTCTTCTTTGCACCTTCTGCAACTGCCGGATTGCCACGTTCACGCTAAACGCCTTTCCCAGGGTGACAATTGCTGTAACTCGAATGGCAAGTCCGGCCACCAGGATGCCCAGGCTCAAGGGCCTCAGCCATGGGGATCCCGAGAAGATTCTGGCGGGCGCAATCTGGGCGATCCAGTCCTCGCCCAGGAAGGCTGCGGTGATCATGGCCCGCAAAATCCATAAAGATCCACGGTCCTGAACCTTCCCACCGCTTCGCCGGGTGTGCATCGTCAAAGCGATCAGGCCTTCACCAATCAGCCAGCCGTAGCAAAGCCACGGGAACACACCCTCAATGTTCATTACGGCTCCTCGCTTCAAATGCGTTGACGTACCTACGCTGGCGCGCACCTTGCGGTTCCGCACCGCCGCGTTTCACCGCGATCCGGTTGCATCGCGGAAACCAACGGCGCCCATGGGGCGAAAAGCCCTAACCGCGACCGTCAAGAGTGAGTCTACTTGGGAAGGGACTTTCGATCGAGTAAGTGCATCGTCGCGGTTAGGTTAGTTGCTTGATCCGGTTCGAATATCGAGCGGCGAACCGCTGTGGTAATCTTTCCTGGTTTCTGGGAGGCGTCAGGGTGAGTCGCTTTACTCCGTATATTGCCGTTGCCGCCGTGTTGTTTGCATCTTCTTTGATGGCTCAGAACAATGCGCCTGAACCCGCTGGATCTGGGACAACTCTGCGCATCACCAGCCGTGCGGTGCTGGTGGATGTAACCGTCACGGATCGCAATGGCAAGCCGGTAACCGGGTTGAAGCGGGACTCCTTCAGCGTCTCGGAGCAGGGCAAACCGCAAGCTATCTCCTATTTTGAAGAGCACAACGGCGCAGACGCGGCTATGCAGGCCCAGAAGGTGGAGTTTCCCGCGATGCCTCCTGACGTGTTCACCAACTTCTCACCCATCAAACCTCCCGCGGCTGTCAATGTGCTGCTCCTCGACTCGCTGAATACCCTGCCTGAAGATCAAATGATGGTCCGCGAGCAGGCCAAGAGCTACCTGAAGTCCCTGAAGCCGGGGTCGCGCATCGCTATCTTTGTTATGGGAATGAAGCTCAGTTTTGTGCAGGGATTCGCGGACGACCCTGCGCTATTGACCACGGCGCTGGGTTACAGAAAGAACGCCAAGCCCGAGCCGACTCCGCTGCTTCCGTCCCAGGCGGAAACCCACGCGGAAGAGATGCTTGGCGCGATGATGATCGCCCCGGCGGGTAGCGGTCCGGGCGGCACGGCTGGTTCGCCGGCCATGATTGCCGGGCTCGCGCAGTTCCTGGACGAAACCCACTACGCCCAGACCAGTGACCGCGAATATCGCACCATTCAGAATCTGCAGCAACTCGCCACCTTTCTCGGCGGCTTCCCCGGACGCAAAAATCTGGTCTGGCTGTCCGGCACCTTTCCGCTTGCGCTCTTTGGCCAGACCGAAACGAGATTTGAAGGAGCCGTCAAGAAGACCGTTAATCTGCTGAACGCGGCGCGCGTCTCCATCTATCCAATCGATGCGCGCGGCGTGGTGGGAAATGCGTGGTTCACGGCCGGCAACCAGGACAGCCCCGGAAGCACATCCCCGAGTTCGTTTATCGGTCCGCCCCCCGGCGTAGCCGCTGGGTCGCCCAACGCCGGCGCGGGCGGGATTTCGGCTTCCCTGCAAAATGAAAACATGGGTCTCAACGCCAGCCATGAAACCATGGATATGCTGGCCCGTGAAACCGGCGGTCAGGCGTTCCACAACACTAACCGCCTGTCGGATGCCATCGCCAAAGCGGTCGCTGCCAGTGATTTTTTCTATACCGTTGCGTACACGCCGACGGACCTTAAGATGGACGGCGCCTTCCGAAACATCGATGTGCAGGTGAATGGAACAAAGTACACTCTATCGTTCCGCCGCGGCTACTATGCCCTCGACTCGGATTTACCTGGCGCTGCGAAAACCACCGAGCAAAAGGTACTGGAAACACAGGCCACCCAAAACCCAATGCCGATGGACCCGCTGCGGGCATTCATGGATTTCGGCATGCCGCAGACCGAGCAGATCCTCTACAAGGCTTTGATCCATCCGATGCCGGAAAAACCAGATGCCGCGCCAACCGGCAAGCCTGCCGGCAAAGTCCCGCTCACGCGCTACTCTGTAGACTTTGCCGTGAACTTGAGTGACGTGAAATTGAAGCTGGATTCCGATGGCGATCGCGAGGGGACACTGAACGTGTCTCTGATCGTCTACGACAAATACGGCACGGTGGCCGCCCGAGGCGACTACATTGGCCAACTGAAGATCAAGCCCGACGCCTACAAGGCCTTTCAGCTTACCGGCGTGCAGATTCATGAAGAAATTGAAGTTCCCAAGGGGCAGTTCTGGCTGCGTACCGGCCTCTACGATCAGTCCACGCACAAGGTGGGCACCATGGAGATTCCGCTCAGCTCAGTAAAGCCGTTGGAAGTTGCCGCAAAATAAGGGCAGCCAAGCCGGATTTCCGCAGCCGTGGGACGACCGAGCAGGTGGCGGCAGCCGCGGAGCAGCTTACAGCGCGCCACCGGAAAACTCGAATACTCTTTATCTCATTGCAGCCAGCACCGCGTCGGCAAACTTGGTCGTTCCAGCCACTCCGCCGACGTCGCGGGTCAGCGTCTTGCGTTCGGAATACACCGCTTCCAGTGCCTTCTGCACCTTGTCGGCAGCCTCCATTTCGTCCAGGTGGCGCAGCATCAGCACTGCGGATTGCAACAGGGCCGTGGGGTTGGCAACATCTTTGCCGGCAATGTCCGGCGCCGAGCCGTGCACCGCTTCAAAGATGGCGCACTCCAGGCCGAGGTTGGCGCCGGGAACCAGGCCCAGGCCGCCGACAAGCCCCGCGCACAAATCGCTGACAATGTCGCCGTAGAGATTCTCCAGAAGCAGGGTGTCGTACTGGAACGGGTTCATCACCAGTTGCATGCAGGTGTTGTCGATCAGGTGCTCTCCATAGACGATGTCGGGAAATCCCTGGGCCACCTGGCGCGCGCAGCGCAGGAACAGGCCGTCGGAGAGCTTCATGATATTGGCTTTATGAATGGAGTGAATCTTTTTGCGCCCATGCTTGCGTGCGTACTCGAAGGCGAATTTGGCGATGCGCGTCGAGCCTTTTTCGGTGATTACTTTGATGCTCTCGACAACACCTGGCACGACCTCATGTTCCAGGCCCACGTACTCGCCCTCGGTGTTTTCGCGGACGATGATCAGGTCCACACCGGGCCAATGCGTAGCCAGGCCGGGCAGATTCTTGACGGGGCGGAAGTTGGCGAACAGATCGAACTTTTTGCGGAGGGTTACGTTGATGCTTTTGAAGCCGCCGCCGATGGGCGTCGTGACCGGTCCTTTGAGGGCGACGCGGGTGCGTTCGATCGACTCGGAAAGCGCCGCGGGAATGTACTCGCCGTAGATTTCGAACGCCTCGGCGCCGGCGGCAAAGCGCTCCCACTCAAACTTCACGCCTGTGGCTTCAAGAATGCGGACCACGGCCTGGGTAACTTCAGGGCCTATGCCATCGCCGGGGATAAGAGTTACCTTGTGGTTCTTCGCGTCGGTCGTCATAGCTTTCAGCCTCTAGTTCCTAGTTTCTAGCGTATCGCGGCAAAATCAGGTTATTCATGGATACGGCGCGCGGAGCCCTAGCTGATCGGCAATCTCGCCCAGGCGGCGATCCCGGGTCCAAATTGAAATTGATCGGTCAATGAGGGCCGAGGCGATCAGATGTAGATCTGTAACGCCAATTCCCCGGCGCTCAAGCCTGCGGGCGTCGACGAGGAGAAATAGATCGTCCATTCTTGCCGACTGGGCCTGATACAGCTTTGCCAACTCTGATAATACCTGCCCTCTGTTCGCTATGGAACCAAGGGCAAGTTCCAGGCGAACAAAAGGGTGGGTAGCAACCTGATCGTTCTCGAGAAGCTTTACGAGCGATGGTTCAGGACTGCGCAAATGGTCGATCCAGACCGAGGTGTCGACAAGGATCATTCCCTGACCCGTCGGCGCGGCGCGGCGGTGGCGTTGGGATCGCTGCCGCCAAGGGCAGCAAGCCTTCGGGCCGCTTCGGCGCGAACCAGGCGTGTGAGCGCTTCCCTTACCAAGGCGGCCTTCTCCTCAATGCCGGTGTACTCCTGTGCCTGACGGATCAATTCGTCGTCGAGTCCAATAGTAGTACGCATGGAAACCTCTCCGTCATCAATTATAGCATCGATTCGATGATGATTTCAGCACCTACGTAAAGCGACCGGGCTGCTATTCCATTCGAACGCCTCGGCGCCGGCGGCAAAGCGCTCCCACTCAAGCTTCACGCCGGTGGCTTCCAGAATGCGGACCACGGCCTGCGTAACTTCAGGGCCAATGCCGTCTCCGGGGATGAGGGTTACTTTGTGGGTCTTGGTTTCTGTCATTTTTTTCCTTGAGCTACTTCTTGCCTTTGCTCCCACTGCGGCCGCCGAGCAGCCCTTCTAGCTCTTCCTTGAACTCGCGGACGTCTTTGAAGTCCCGATAGACCGAAGCAAACCGAATGTACGCCACTGTGTCGATCCCCTTCAGGTGCTGCATAATCAGCTCGCCAATCTCGCTTGTGGTGCGCTCGCGCTCCGGAGCATCGACGAGAAATGTCTCCGCCGCGTCCACAATGGCCTCCAGGTTGCTGGCCGGCACGGGCCGTTTCTGGCAGGCATGCAGCAGCCCGGTTAGCACTTTTTGCCGGTCGAAGCGCTCGCGCCGTCCGTCCTTCTTCACCACCATGTAAGGAATTTCGTCGATGCGCTCGTAGGTAGTGAAGCGGCGGTTGCAGCTCTCGCACTCGCGCCGGCGACGGATCGCATCGGCCTCCTTGCTCTCCCGCGAGTCAACAACCCGGTCCTGCCCGAAACCGCAATAGGGACACTTCATTAGCTGGATTCTATCGCGCGAGAGCCCGCATTGGCTGATTCCGGGAATGGAGATCAAGATTCATTATCCCAGACCTCATGCCGATGCGGTGCTATTCTGATTCCGGAAGCGACATGGAAAGCCCAATACAGCGCAATCTCGACGAAATCATCCGTTTGTGCCGTCAGCACGAGGTTCGCCGCCTGGCGGTATTTGGGTCGGCAGTCCGTGCGGACTTTGACCCGCGACGCAGCGATATTGACCTCCTGGTTGAGTTTGAGCCGATTCCAGTCGTTGACCGGATGCGGAACTTCAATGCTCTGCGCGACGGTCTCGCTGAAGTGTTGCGCCATAAGGTCGATTTGGTTGAAGACGGCGCGATCCGCAATCCATATGTTCTGAAGAGCGTTTCAGAACAACAGCAGATTTTGTATGCAGCGTGACGCCAAGGCCTATTTGTGGGATATCGTGAAAGCCGCGGCCAGTATTGGTTCGTTCACGTCCGGGAGGGCCTGGAGCGACTACCTCCAGGATGAGATGCTGAGATCGGCGGTCGAACGTAAATTCGGCATCATAGGGGAAGCGCTTTCCCAGTTGCTCCGTTATTTCCCTCAATATCGGGATCGGATCACACTTCCCGGAGATATCGTCGCCTTCCGAAACCAGATTGTTCATGGCTACGCAACCGTCCGGGATGACATTGTTTGGGAAATTGTCCAGATTTATCTACCGCGGCTGCACGGGGAGGTCTCGCAACTGCTCGAAGAGCTTGATCCTCAAGCGCAAAAGTGACGCACCCCAGCCGGCTGGTTTGCATCTACCAAAAGTGAAGGGCTTCTGCCAGCCAAATCAAAGTGAGTCAAGTTCGCTCGCCTCTGGCTGAGCCGGCAGAAGAATCGGAAGAAATTGGCAAAGAAAGTTGCGGAACTCTTTGTAGAGGTTCTTGCGGGCGCCGGTGTCGAGCGCATCTATGGTGTGGCGGGCGATTCGCTCAACGGTATTACCGATTCTGTGAGGGTACGTACCGGCATCGACTGGGTAGGCGTGCGGCACGAGGAAACAGCCGCCTTTGCCGCCGGAGCGGAAGCAGCGCTGACGGGAAAACTGGCGGTTTGCGCCGGCAGTTGTGGCCCTGGCAATCTGCATCTCATCAACGGTCTCTACGACTGCCATCGTAGCCGTGTGCCGGTACTGGCCATTGCGGCGCATATTCCGTCGCAGGAAATTGGCAGCGGATACTTTCAGGAGACCCATCCTGAGCACCTGTTCAAGGAGTGCAGTCATTTCTGCGAGCTGGTTTCTCATCCCTCGCAAATGCCGCGCATTCTTGAGATTGCGATCCAGACGGCCTTGTCGAAAAAAGGCGTTGCCGTCGTCGTGATTCCCGGCGACGTGGCCCTTTCCGACGCCGTGAATCAGGAGCGGCGTGTGGCCTTCACTTACGCGCAGCCCAACATCACTCCCCGCAAGCAGGAGCTGGACTTGCTCGCCGCGGAACTTAATCGCGCGCGAAAAGTCACCATCCTCGCCGGGGCCGGTTGCGCGGGCTCTCACGATGAACTGGTAGCGCTGGCCGGCAGGCTGCAAGCGCCCATTGTTCACGCCCTGCGTGGAAAAGAGTTTATCGAATACGACAATCCATACGATGTGGGAATGACCGGCCTGCTCGGGTTTTCTTCCGGCTACAAGGCCATGATGAGTTGCGACACCTTGCTGATGCTTGGGACGGATTTTCCCTATCAGCAGTTCTATCCCAAAGACGCGCGCATTGTGCAGGTGGATCTACGTGAGGAGCAACTTGGCCGCCGCAGCCGCATTGACCTGGGTGTTGTGGGCGGCGTCGCGGAGACGTTGCAAGCCCTGCTTCCGGCCATTGAGCAAAAGCAAAGCAGGAGCCACTTGGATGCCGCGCTCGAGGACTACCGCGAGGCTCGCAAAGGTCTCGACGACCTGGCTACTGGCAAGCCTGGACAGCGGCCAATCCACCCGCAATACGTGGCCAAGGTGCTGAATGAGCTGGCCGCGGAAGATGCCGTATTCACCGCAGATGTGGGAACACCCGTAATTTGGGCGGCGCGCTACCTCACCATGAACGGCCACAGGCGGCTGCTCGGCTCGTTCAATCATGGTTCCATGGCCAACGCCCTGCCCCAGGCCATTGGAGCGCAAATCTCCCACCCTGGCCGCCAGGTTGTAACGCTCTCCGGTGACGGCGGCGTCTCCATGCTCATGGGCGACCTTCTCTCGCTCCGGCAATTGAATCTCCCTGTGAAGGTGGTTGTGTTCAACAACGGATCGCTGGGATTCGTCGAACTGGAAATGAAGGCGACGGGCTTTTTGAGCCATGCCACCGACCTGGTGAACCCGGATTTTGCCATGATCGCGGAGGGGACGGGAATTCTGGGAATTCACGTTGACGACCCGGAACAGGTTCGCCCTGCGCTGGAACGGTCATTCGCGCATCCAGGCCCTGCGTTAGTGGATATAGCGGTGAACCGGCAGGAACTGGCCATGCCTCCCAGCCTCAAGCTCGATCAGATCGTCGACTTCAATCTCTACATGGTGAAGGCGCTTCTGAACGGTCGCGGCGACGAGATTGTCGATCTTGCCCGGACGAATCTGTTTCGGTAGTGAGGAAGGCGGGCAACTCGTGCATTGGCCAGGCTAACAGTTACACTTTCAAGGCCAACCGCAGGAGGCAATGAGCTATGATCAACCGCCGTACATTTTTGAAGACTGGCTTGACAACCGGCGCAGCCGCAATTCCACTGGCTGGCGCGCTGAATGCTCTTACGCTCTCCGCCGAAGAGGCCGCAGCCGCAGTCGCCACCGCAAATCCTGCCGTCCTCGTCTCTCTGCCCCGGCGGCTCAACGCGGTCGATCCAGCCACCGAACCATGGCAGCAGAAGGTTCGCCGTGTGGGCCAAAGCAATATGACCGAGCACGACCCTGCCGTGATGAATATCGAGGAGTGGGCGGACTATTGGCGCTCCTGCAAGACGGATGTGGTCTACGTGAGCGTTACCGGCATCCTCGCGTTCTATCCCTCGGAAGTGAAGTTTCACCGCCATGGAAGATTCTTGAACGACCGGGACTTCTTTGGCGAGTGTGTGGCCGCGGCCAAAAAGAGGGGAATGCGCGTGGTGGCGCGTATGAGCCCCGACCTGAACTGGGGCGACGCACTCGAAGCGCACCCGGAGTGGGCAATGCGCAATAAGGATGGGTCCGTCCAGTTCAGCGGTGAAGAGCCGCGCCTGTTCAAGACGTGCATGTTTTCGAGCTACATGGACGACTACGTGCCCGCCATCATGCGCGAGGTAAATTCGCTTTACGACGTGGACTGCTTCTATACCAACGGCTGGCCGCCGCTCGGCAGCCTGCCTGAATGCCATTGCAGCATCTGCAGCAAGCTGCCGTCTGCGGATACGGTGGGCTACTGGCGCGCTTTCAATGACCGCGTCTTTGAGCTTTGGATTAAATACGACAGCATTGCCAAGGAGAAGAAGCCAGATAGCTTTTTCTTTGCGAATCTCGGCGGAAACGTCCACGCGGGACCAAATCTCCACCGCCTCGGCAGCATTGCGGCCTGGTTTCAGGGAGACAATCAGGGGCGCACCAACGAAGATCCTCCCGTTTGGGGATGCACGCTGCAGGGCCGCGTAAGCAACGCTGTAATGGATGGCAAGTTTGCCGCCAATATTACCGCCGCTTACTCTACCGGCATCGTGCCGTGGCGCAATGCATCCAAAAATGCCGCCGAGGCGAAGATGTGGCTGAACGAAACGCTGGCCAGCGGATTGATTCCGTACTACCACTTCATAGGCTCGGAGAATGGATTTGGCGAAGATCGCCGCTGGCAGACGCCGGGCGCCGATTTCTTTCGCTGGACGGCAAAGCACGACGCGCACTTCAAGGTCCGCCGCTCAATAGCCAATGTTGGCGTGGTCATGGGACAAAGCACGCAACTCCTCTATCCTGGCCCGGCAACGGCGCACTCCCGCACATACATGCGCGAGACCACGCACGGCATCTACGAGACGTTGCTGGCCGGGCGATTCGCATTTGACTTCGTGCACGAAGATCGGCTGGAGCTGGATCGGATTAGCAAATACAGGGCGCTGCTGCTGCCCAATATCGCCATGCTCAGCGATCGGCAGTGCGATCAGATTCGAGAGTTTGCCCGCCGGGGCGGTTCCGTCATGGCCAGCTTTGAGACCACCCTCTACGACGAGAACCTGAATCCACGGCCCGACTTTGGCCTTGCCGATCTGCTCGGCATCGGCAGAGCTGGCGAAGCGATCGGAACGAATGGCAATGCATACTACGGGCGCATTGAGCGCCCGCATCCCATCCTTGAAGGCTTCACAGACACAAACTGGCTGCCGGGCGCGCAGAATCGAGTCCCGCTGAAGCCCGTTCCGGATCCAATCCTTACCGTCGTGCCCGGTTTCGTCCGCTATCCGCCCGAGTTGGCGTATCCGCCTTCCCCTCATACGAATGAACCCGCGGTAGTGCTCAGCGAAAACGGCTCAAGCCGCGTGGCCTACTTTCCCGGAGACGTCGAACGCACCTACTGGCTCACCGGCCACGGCGACTTGCTCAGGCTCATGCACAACACCATCCGCTGGATCACGCGGGATGAGCGCGTGATGAGCGTGGAAGGCGAAGGGTTTGTCGAGATCTTCGCCTGGGAAACGGAACCAGGCTACGCTGTGCACTTGCTCAACTACACCAACCCCAACGCTCATCATGGCTGGATGCAGTCGGTCTATCCGCTCGGGCCACAGACGGTAAACCTGAAGCTTCCGCCAGGCTTACGGGTCAAGTCTGTCGAGTTGCTCAGTGCCGAGCAAAGTGTTCCGTTCCGCATGGAGGACCGGGTGCTGCGCTTTACCATTCCGCGTGTCGGGGACTATGAGGTAGCGGCGGTTAGCCTGGGTTAACGCCGAGGACCCTTGGATGCCTCCGCATGGAGGCTCCCGCAGACAATACTTAAGTTGTAACTTGACAATTAAATCGAAGAAGGTGATACTTAAGCATGCACTTAACTAATTGTATTTGAGAGGACGGAATGAACACCATGGAACAACAACCCGTAGTTCACAACACATTCGTCGTCGAACGCGCCTATCCTGTGCCGCCGGAGCGCGTTTTTGCCGCTTTCGCCGACCCGGTCAAGAAGCGCCGCTGGTTTGTTGCACACGAAAGCCAGAATGTCGAGACCTATGACATGGACTTTCGCGTGGGGGGTAAGGAGTATTACGCTCTCGGATTCAGCGAGGGTCACCCGTTGGCAGGCCGCACACTCAAAAGCGAAAACATGTACCGGAACATCGTCCCTAACCGGCGCATTATCTTCACCTCCACCATGGCCCTGGAAGATAAGTGTTTCTCGATATCTCTGGGCACGGTTGAGCTTTTGCCAACTGAGAAGGGCACCGACCTCATCCTCACATTTCAAAGCGCATTCCTCGAGGGCGCCGATGGGCCCGCGATGCGGGAAGCTGGATGGCGCGGGCTGCTCGACAAACTGGCAGCGGAACTCGCCCGCTGACCACGAACGGAGCGGGAAGGGACAGACGAATGCCTAAAGGGAAACCCGATATCGGCCGTGTCTTCCACGCCCTCGGCGATCCCACACGCAGGGTGATCGTGGAGAAGCTCAGCCAGGGACCCATGTCGGTCTCGCGACTGGCGGAGCCGCTCGCCATTACTCTAGCCGCCGTCGTTCAGCACTTGCAGGTGCTGGAGGAATGCGGACTGGTGCAGACAGAAAAGCTGGGGAGAGTGCGCACCTGCAGCATCGAACCCACCGGGCTCGATGTTGTAGAGCAATGGATCAAGGATCGCCGCTCGGTGTGGGAGAACCGGCTCGACCGGTTGGGCGATTTCCTTTCGGAGCCTTGACACCGACTGGAGCTACTGCAACACTTTCAGGGATGGAAGTACAATTCACTCCCGAGCAGGAGTCCAGGTTGGCGGAGATCGCCTTTTTCGAAGGCATTGCGCCAGACCAACTTGTTCGGCATGCCGCGCTGAGACTGATTGAAGAGGATGCCCGTTTGGTTGAGGTAAGCGAAGCGAGCGCTGCGCAGAAGGTGTGTCCTGAGTGCGGTCACCGATTCCGAGGGAACGGGTGGGACGGGATTGACGCGCATTGGCGATCGCAGCACGAAAGTATCCTGCCATACGGTAAGGCATGGCCGTTGATTCAATCCGGGAAGTACGATACCCCAGAGCGCGAAGATATGGAGGATATCTTCATTGCCGAAAAGCGCCTTGAAGACCTGAGGGCGGCCCGCAGCCAGACGCACTCCCTGGAAGAAGTGGAGCGCGCTCTTGGCCTGGCTGATTGGGATAGATGACGCTGCAAAGAAGGATCTAATCTAGCCAAGCTCGACAAGCAAATTGCCCGGCGAATTACTGGTTTTCTGCGGGAGCGCGTGTCGTTGCTGGACGATCCGCGAAGCCTGGGTCATGCTCTGAAAGGCTCCGAGTTGGGAGACTTTTGGCGCTATCGCGCTTGGGATTGCCGGATAGTCTGCGAAATTCAAGACCGCGCCTTGCGCATATTGGTCATCCAGATCGGCAACCGGCGCGAGATTTATCGCTGACTAGCTCAGAAACTCAGCAATCGCAGCCACAACAGTCTCCTGCTCATCCTCCCGCAGTTCGGGATAGATCGGCAACGCCAGCACTTCGCGCGCGGCGCGCTCCGCTTCAGGGAAGCTGCCTTCGACATAGCCGAGGCCTTTGAGCGCTTCCTGCATGTGAAGCGGAACGGGGTAATAGATCTCGGAGCCGATATTGCGGGTCGTGAGACACTCGCGCAGCTCGTCGCGGCGGGCAGTGCGGATCACGTACTGGTGCCAGATGTGGCGTGTGCTCCGCACCTCTTGCGGAAGAACGATTCCGTGGGTGGGATAGAGGCCGGATTCGGCCAGCCCTGTCGCGGCGAACAGCTTGTGATAGCGCTCGGCAACCTTTCGGCGGGCATCGTTCCAACCGGCAATATACTTCAGCTTGACGCCCAAGATGGCGGCCTGCATGCCGTCGAGACGCGTGTTCCATCCAACCTCGTCGTGGTAGTAGCGGCGGCGCATTCCGTGCTGGCGCAGCATCCTGGCGCGTTCGGCCAACTCATCCGAATTGGTCGTCACCATACCAGCATCTCCGGCAGCGCTCAGGTTCTTGGTGGGGTAAAAGCTGAAGGCTGTAATGTCGCCAAGTCCACCGGCTTTTATGCAATTCCACTCGGCGCCGTAAGCCTGGGCGGCGTCTTCAATCAGCCTCAGCCCATGCTCCATTCCGAGCCGCGAAAATGAAGTCCAATCGGCGCACTGGCCGTAGAGATCCACCGGGAGAATCGCGCGAATCGGCGCGGTCCGCATTCCATCAACAACCGCTTCCACCTGCGCCGGGCACAAATTGAATGTTCCAGGGTCGATGTCAGCCAGCACCGGAGTCGCTCCAGCGCGCAGAATCGCGCTCACCGAGGCAAAGAAGCTGAACGGAGTCGTCACGACGCCGTCACCGGGCCCGATTCCGGCGGCAGCCAGAGCCAGCCACAAAGCATCCGTGCCCGAGGAGCAGCCGATAGCGTGGGCTACGCCAAGTTGTCCAGCCGCGGCTCGCTCAAAAGCAGTTACCGGCTCGCCCAGGATGAACTGCTGAGTTTCCAGCACCGCCCCGACCGCTTCCAGCAACTCCTGATGCAGCGGAGCGTATTGGCGCTTCAGGTCCAGCATGGGAACTGGCTGTGAGTTCAGAACTGTACATCGCGAATGGGTAAAGACATCTTGCACGGGACTATTTTACCGCCTAGCGCTTTGTGGGCCAGCCGCCCTGGGTAACATTGGCTACCGCGGAACCCTCGCCACAGGGAAAGAATCGCCGACAATTGAACCACGAAAAGGAGTATTGCCGCAGATTCCGGTAATTCAGGCAGGGGACGGATTTGGCGGTGACGCTTGCCGTAAGCTCGCTCGACCCAACCTCACGAACGGCTACGGGGAGTACTCGATCTCCGCTCTAAATCGAAGAGTTTTGAAAGAAAATTGTTTTGATAACTCTTCCGAGTTGAAATGGTTGGCAAATCGCTGTAATGTTGTCACATTGCGGGATTAGGCGGCTCCGGGACTTCTGGCGCCGTGCCCGCTGAATTGTTGTTTCACGCACATCCACTTTGGTTGCATCCAAACGATCAACAGGAAAGCAGGAGATCGGCACATGGAAAACAAGCCGGCACAAAATATTCAGGACACGTTTCTGAACACGGTGCGCAAAGACAAAACACCCATCACAATTTACCTCGTCAGCGGCGTCAAGCTCACCGGAAAAATCCGGTCTTTTGACAAGTATTCGGTGCTTCTGGAAAACAACAGCCAGGAGCAGTTGATATTCAAACACGCCATTTCGACGGTGGTGAGCAACCGGAGCGTGATGCATCTCGAGCATAGGCCGGTGGCTATGGGTGGAGGAATCGGCCCCTCCGCTGTAACCGTATCGGGTTCGTCCCCGGCGACTGCGGAGACGCGATAGCAAGCGGGAAGCGGTTTCGATTGGCAAGGATGGAGAGCAGCACCGGCGGCTCCGCTCGAAGTACCGGGGCACCGGCGACAGATCCTGATCGCGGGGGTGGAGCGCCGGAGCGGGCTGTCCTGGTGAGCGTGGACTTCAGCTCCCGCTCGCGGAGTATCCGCGCGGGGGCCTCTGGCGCGCGTCCCGTAGTTTTGTGCGACTACTCGGCCAGCACTACACCATCGTGTGACGAGGTCCCGGAAGACGCGGCGCATCCTTTCTCCTCGGGCGCAACCGGCCTCGCGGATCCCCCGCAAACTCCATTGGAACTAAACCGGTCGGACAAGGAAAGCCACAGTCTCGACGCCGGCGAGTCCATGGCCGAGTTTCGCGAACTTGTACTGAGCGCTGGCGGCGTGGTTGTTGCCGAATTGGCGCAGCACCGCGCGCGGCCCGATCCGGCGACCCTGATCGGCTCCGGCAAAGTGGAAGAGATCGCGGGCGTTGCCGCTTCTTCCAATGCCGATCTCGTGCTGTTCGACCACGATCTGTCGCCTACGCAACTACGCAATCTCGATGCAGCGCTTCCGTGCCGCGTGCTCGATCGAACGCAATTGATCCTCGACATTTTTGCTCGTCACGCCCGCACCAGCGAAGGCCAGCTTCAAGTGGAGCTTGCGCAGCTTGAATACATGCTGCCCCGGCTCACCGGCAAGGGCAAATCCATGTCCCAGTTGGGCGGCGGCATCGGAACTCGGGGCCCCGGCGAAACCAGGCTTGAGACCGACCGGCGGCGGATTCAGGCCCGCATCGACCACCTCAAGGGCGAGCTGGACGGGGTGCGGCGGGTCCGTAAACAGCAACGCCAGCGGCGCGAAGCGGTCCCCGTGCCTACAGTGGCGCTGGTGGGCTATACCAACGCCGGCAAGAGCACGCTTTTCAATCGCCTAACCGGCGCACAGGTGCTGCAATCGCCGCGCATGTTCGCTACGCTCGATCCCAAGCTGAGGGCCATCGAACTCCCCAGCCGCCGAAAGATTCTGCTTTCTGACACGGTGGGATTTATCCGCAACCTTCCCCATACTCTGGTAACCAGCTTCCGGGCGACGCTCGAAGAAGTAGCACAAGCCGAAGTGCTCCTGCACATCCGCGACGCCGCTTCAACGTACGGCGAGGAGCAAAAGACTCAAGTCGAGAAGGTCCTTGGCGAGCTTGGAGCGTTGAACAAGCCGCGCATCGAGGTGTTGAACAAAATCGACTTGCTCGACGAGCACCAGCGTGAGGGTCTCATTGACCGCAGCCGGGCAACTGGCGAGAAAGCCGTTTCCGCCCGCACTGGCGAAGGAATGGAAGCCCTGCTCAAGGCGATTGACAAGGCATTGCATTCCGATCCGTCCATCGAAGCCGAACTCAGCGTTCCGCAGAACGAGGGCGGGGTGCTGGCGGCCATTGAGGCGGGAATGGTGGTCCATCGGCGCGAATATGAGGGCAACCTGGTCCGGCTGGCCGTCACCGGTCCCGCGTCTCTGCTGGGCCGGTTGCGCAAATACCGCACGCGCGAAGATTGACCCTTCCACTTTCCAAATGCCGTTGATTTAATTTGCCGACTTAGCAATGAACCCCGCCAGATCGTCCTTCAACTGGTGCAGTGCGTCCACGTTCAGATAGATCATGTGCCCCGAGGGGTAATATCCGAACTGCACATTGCCTCGCAGCGTGGGATCCAGGTCCATGTGCGACAAATCGTACTCTGTAATGAAGAATGGCGTTGCCAGGTCGAAGTAGCCGTTGGCCGAAAAGACCTTCAGATGCGGATTCTTGCGGATCGCGCTTCCCAGATCGGCAGCAACATAGGGTTGGGCCTGCTCGCTGCCCGGTCCCATTCCCGGCCCGCCGCTGGTCGGCTTGTGCTTCCAGTCCCACTGGCTATTGGTTTCGGCGCTAGGCCGGTAGGCGTCGGTGCTCTCGTACTTCAGCTCCCGCCCCAGGTAGTCATGCAATGTGGCCACAAATGCGCCGGCGATGCCCGTGTCGGAGGCGTCGTAGCTGGGATTCTCGCCTGCGGAGTCAACATCCACCCCCTCAAAGCGCATGTCGTAGCGCCCCAGGGTTCGCCGGTCGTCGCGCAGCACTTCTTTCCGGAATCTCGCGGGAGATATACGCAGGTTGGCTTCCTTCACATAGTCCACGCCCAGCCCGGTCAGCCGGCTCACCTCTTTGGCCACCGTATCCAGTTGCGCTGCGGGCAGGTTATGCCCGGCAAACAGCGCCTGCGCATAGGGTCCCGAGGCAAATACGCGCGCCTGTTCCACCCAGTCCGAAATGTTGGCCGGTTTGTTGGGAATCTTGTTGAAATACCAGGCCGCCGCCGCATAGCTGGGCAGGTTGCCAATGTACAGCATGTCGTACCCGCCGGCCCGGATGTTGTAGTTCAGAATCGACGAAATCAGCACCACGCCGTTCAATTGCACGCCATCGTTGCCCAGCATATCGGCCAGCGCGGCCGACCGCGTTGTCCCGTACGATTCGCCAATCAGGAACTTCGGCGAATTCCAGCGCTGATTCGCCGTAATGTAGCGGATGATGAAGCGATCAAAGGCATGCAGGTCTTGGTCCACTCCCGCAAAATCCTTCACAGTCGCCTTGCCAACGGCTCGCGAGTAGCCGGTCAGCGGCGCGTCGATGAAGACCAGGTCCGTCTTGTCCAGCAGCGAATACTCGTTGGGAACCAGCTTGAATGGCGGACCCGAGGTGGCGCTCGGGCTGTCGGTAACGATGCGCACCGGCGAGAACGATCCCATGTGCAGCCACAACGTGGCTGAGCCCGGCCCGCCGTTGTAAAGAAAGCTCACCGGCCTCGACTGCGGCTCTGCTCCGTCCAGCGTATAGGCCACGTAAAAGATGCTGCCATAAGGCTTGTCTTCCTCGTCGCGGATGATCAGCGTGCCCGCGGTCGCCGTATACTTCAGCGTCTTGCCGCCTATGGCCAGTTCGTGGTGCGTTGCCACGGGCTTTTCCGGCGGAATGGGAATCGCTTCCTTGTCGGCATCTTTATGGTCGGCATCCTTGTGCGCCTCAGCGCCTGTTGAGGGCGGCTGCGCGGCGTTTCGAGTATCCTGCGCCCGCGCCGTTGGATTCAGAAACAAGCAAGTCACGACAACCAACATGTAAATAGAAAGCCGATATGCGGATTTCATTCCTCGGGTGCCTCCAATACGGATTGAATCATCCTAGCACTGCATTGCTGGCGTTACGGGCTACTTATGTTCTATCGCTTGGCCGCGCCGGCAGGTATGACAGGCGTCAGCAGCCCCTGGGCGCGCAGCCAGTTCTCAAGCAAATTCGGCCATTGCCCCAGGGCCGCGTCACCCTTGCCCAACCCGGTCCCATGAGGCCCGTTTGCGAAAATATGCGCCTCGGAGGGAACGCCGGCTTTCACCAGCGCCTCGTAGAACCGCAGCCCCTGCTCCACCGGAACGGTTTGGTCGCTGAAGGTGTGGTACCAGAATGTTGGCGGCGTGTCTTTGGTGACGAACAAATCCGGCGAATACGAAGCCTGCAACGCCGCGCAGCGGTCCATCAGGTTGTAGAGCTTGCAGTAGTTCAAGTGCGAGGTGTCAAGGGAGATGGCTCCGATCCACGGGTAACCGAGCACCAGATAATCCGGACGGCTCGAAGCTCGGTCGATGGGGTCGTCGGCGTCTGGATTGCCGGGCACAAACTGCGTCCCGGCGAGTGCCGCAAGGTGTCCACCGGCAGAGAAGCCGATGACCACGATCCTGGCCGGGTCAATGTGGTAATCGGCGGCGCGCCCCCTGACAGTTTGCACGGCGCGCCGGGCGTCAAGCAATGGAACGGGAAGGACGTAGCCGTGCGAGGTGAGCCGGTAGCTGAGAATGAAGGCGCGAAAGCCGCGCGCGGTAAACCAGTCGGCAATCTCGCCCCCCTCAAGGTCGGCTGCAAGCCCCCGGTACGCCCCGCCGGGAAGAATCACCACCGCGGAGCCATTCTCCGACCCGTGGCGCGGGGTGAAAATCGTCAAAGTGGGTATATCTTCGCAGGTCTTTCCCTTGGCTTCGGGCGCGTCGCCGGGCCACAGGCGGATGGTCTGGATTCCCAGGAAGTCGTTATTCGTGCCGGCCGTTGCGCAGGGTTCCTGTTGTGCCTGCGCCGCGCACGCCAATGCCGCCAAAGCCGCCAAAGCCAGAATTGCGAAAACTCGCCTCATTGGGAACCTCTTCGACGTTTGCCAGGATTAAAGTCAGTGAACAGTACACAGTGCACAGTGGACAGCTTCAATCGTCAGTTGTTCACGGCACACTGCTTTACAACCACAGCGCCGTGTGTCCCGGACAGGGATTCGCAGCCTGCGCGGTCAACTCCTCCGCCAGCTCAAACCCATAGCGCGCAAAGTAGAAGGCAGCGCCGTGTACCCGTTCCTGTAACGCCCCGCCCGGATAAAGCGCCTGGCAAACAGCATCGGCGTGACGCCCAAGCGACGCCTCCCGCTGCAACTGGAAGTTGGCAGCCAGCGTCCGCAGCCGGCTCATCTGGTAGCGCATCTTGCTCGCCGCGGTCTCCGCCGACCGGCCCAGTCCTTCGTCCAGGCCGCTCATCCATTCCTGCAGCGTGGTCAACTCGGCGTCCAGCGCCACGCCGGTGGCAGCCAGCTTCCGCTTCCCTTCGATGGGCATGGCGCGAGCGGCCAGCAACTGACCAAGCGCGACCGGACCGCCGGCCCCGATCTCTGGCCCGCATATCTCAAAAACCCGCTCCAGCGTCAGCTCGTGCTGGCGCAGCATCTCGGCAATCGCCGGCTCAATCAGCGTTCCACTGAAGCGAGGTTCCACGGGCGTCATCCGCCCCAGAATGCGCTCGAACAGCACGGCGGATTGGGCAAAGTACGCAATCTCCGCCGGCCCTCCAATAGTGACCGAAGTCGATAGCAGAAAGTCCTGAAAAACGGGCCGCAACAGCGCCGAGGGCGAAATGCGCTCCGGCTCGGCCTCCAGAATCCCCACCAGGTCTGCCGTTGAAAAGCTGAGCCGGCCACTTGGAGAGAAAGCCTGCCACAACCCAGCAGGCTCCTCCGCGCTTGGGGGCATCCGCTTCAGCGCCAGCCGAGCTCCGGAACCCTCGTCAATCAGAAACAACAGGCTGTTCTGCCCGCCCACGGCCACCTGCGCATGATATCCGGCAGCGACCAAGTCCCAATTGCGCTGGGTCAGCGCGGCGTGCAATTCGTCCGCACGCTCCAGGCCGGCCCGCAGCACCGGTGCGCCCATGCGATGAGCCTCGCGCACGCTCGCATCCAGCACCAGCAATCCCTGCTTTGCAAAAGTCTTGGCGTAAAACACCCGGAAGGCCTGTGCAAACGTGTTCCCTGGCTTGTAGGCCTCCGCCAGGATCTCCATGGCTTCAGACGGGCCAAGCAGCTCCCAGGCCTGTTCGACCAGCGGGATAATCCGCTCGTCGAGCACCAAGCCGCCCACTGGCCGCGAAGCCTCTCGACCCGGCGGATAAACCAATTTGCGCAGTTCGCGTCTGGCCGGAAAGGTAACGTGGTTAATCTCTTCAAAGTCGTGGTCTTCCGACGCCAGCCAGAAAATGGTGGCGTGTGGGCGGCCTGCCGCCGTGGCCGTACGCGCGCGCGCCATCGCCGTTGCCGCCTTGAATGGTGTGAACAGTGGTCCTCCGAACAACCCCACCTGTTGCCCGGTAACCACCGCTCCCGCGCCCTGCCTCAGCGCATTCAGAGCCAGTGCGCCAGCAGTCCCCTCAGCCGCCGATTCTGCATTCTGCGTCCCAAGCAGCGCAACAAGCTCCGGCCAGTGCGCCGGGACGGACGGACGCGCCTGCCATCCTACCTGCGAGTCTTCGGCGGGTTGCCCAGAGGTGTAGAAGCGGCGCGCGGCCGCGTCTCCGGCACAATAGTCCAGAAACAGCCGCGAAAAACCCGGCGCAACGGTATTAGGATGACACTCTGTAGTCGGCAACTCGTTCCTTTGGGACAATGCGGCTCTGTTAAGGATGCCACGCCGGGCGGAATCGATGCACAACTGCCTAATTCTGGTCAGCCGCCCCGCCCCGTTATGCGTATACTTTGTAACGGATCGTGACGCAATTGCGTTGCCAGGAGAGATCGGAATGCCCAGTGACGAAAACCCCGCCGAGGTAAAGAAAACGCCGGCAAAGACGGTGAAGAAGGTGGCAAAGAAGTCGCCAGTCAAGTCGCCGAAGAAATCGCCGAGCAAGTCGAAAACAGCCGTACCGGCCAAAGCGCCGGCCGCAAAAAGGAGGCCGGCAAAGCCGGCAAAGAAGCAGGGCAAGGCCGCCAAGGCCGTGCCAGTTGCGGAGACTGCGCAACTGCTTAGCTCCGAGGTCGTTTATGAGGGACCGCTTTTCCGCGTCTTCCACGACAAGCTGATTGAGCCGGGTGGCCGCGCCAGCGAACGCGACGTCATCCGCCACAACGGCAGCGTTGTCATTCTGGCCATTGACGCCAGGAAGAACAAGAAGAACCCCTGGATTGTGGTTGAGCGGCAATATCGCCACGCCGCCAATCAATTCCTATGGGAACTGCCCGCTGGAAAGCTCGAACCGGGTGAAGACCCGCTTGCCGGCGCAAAGCGCGAACTGGCCGAAGAAACCGGCTACAGCGCCAGAAACTGGAAGCCGCTGGTGGAGTACTATGCCAGCCCCGGTTTTCTGGGCGAATCCATGAAGGTATTTCTTGCCGAAGGGCTCGTGGCCGGAGACGCTCATCCAGAGGACGACGAGCAGATTGATTTTCGGCTCGTCAAGCTCTCCGACGTGCTCAAAATGATCGAGAAAGGCGCCATCCTTGACGGCAAGACCCTGTCCAGTGTGCTCCTGTACGCGCGCCGGGTCCGCGGTAAGCACAAGAAGTAGCTCGATATTCCTTCGCTTTCTCCGGCAAACTCCGGTACGGGCCAGCGGTCACCACCGGTCCGTACCATGCGGGAAGTCTCATTTACTGGGATTGCTTTTTGAAATCCGAATCAACCTTTCTTGCATTTTTCACGTCTTAAGGTATAGCGGCGAGCATTCCCCTGTCCGTTCACTCGCTCACCGCCACTTCACGCTCGATGCAAGAAAGCAGGAGCCTGTGGCTCAATTCAAAGGGAAGGTCAAGTGGTTTAACAACGCCAAGGGCTACGGATTCATTGGACGCGATGACGGGCCGGATGTATTCGTTCACTATTCCGCCATCCAACTCGACGGGTACAAGACTCTGAAAGAGGGCGATGAGGTTGAGTTCGACATCGTTCAGGGCCAGAAGGGCCCCCAGGCGGACGCCGTAATCCGCTTCCGGGACGCAGCCGCTCACAACGCAGCCTAGCCGGATAAGCACCGGACGCTTGCGCCAATCCACCCCGGCAGGTGGCTCGCCGATTGTGCGTCTGAATCCTCGCTGTGTATCATCCCCCTGCTTTCGCGCTTAGGCGGGCTTGGCCGGTTCCTCGCCGTAAGCCGCATTCAAGTTCGAAATCCTCAAGCTCTCCCGCCCTAGTACTTTGTCGGCTACTTGCACCCTAGTCATTCCGCGCTCCCGGCTCCGATTTCTGTTCTACTGTTCGCGGAGACTAATCCGATGGACAACCCCACCATAGCTCGTCTGCTCGAGGAAACCGCCGACCTGCTGGAGATCGACGGCGGCGACAGTTTTCGAATCCGCAGCTATCGCCGCGCCGCGGAGGCCGCAGAGCAAACCACAGTCGATTTGATGACCGCCGCGGACTCGACCGCCCGCCTACTTGAAATTCCCGGCATCGGCAAAGGCATGGCCGCCAACCTGCAAGCCATTGCCGCCACCGGCACGTTGCCCCTGCGCGAGGAGTTGCTGGCCAAATACGGCGCGGGCCTGCTGGAACTCCTGAAGCTGCCTGGAATGGGCCCCAAAACGGTAGCCCTGCTTTGGGATGCGGCCAAAATCGCCGGCATCGACCAGCTCGCCGAGGCCATTGAAGCAGGCCGCCTCGTCGGCCTTCCCCGCATGGGAGAAAAGCAAATCGAGAAGCTGCGCAAGGGCATCGACGATTATCGCCGCAGCGCCGGACGCTTCCGTATCGATGTTGCGGAGGAGGCAGCCCAGCGTCTCTCAGCGTACCTGTTGTCCTTCACTGGCATTGAGCGAGTATCCCCGGCCGGTTCCCTGCGCCGAGGCCGCGAAACCGCCGGCGATCTCGATCTGCTGGTCACCGGGCCGGCCTGCGCACCCGAGCACACCGGGGCCGCCGTTGACTATGTCGCAGCCTACCCCGGCATCCACGACATCATCGCCAAAGGCGAAAACAAGGTAAGCTTCCATCTCGGCGATGGCTTGCAGGTGGACGTGCGTCTGCTTCCCTCGGCCAGCTACGGCGCTGCGCTGCAATACTTTACCGGCTCCAAGGCGCACAACGTCTCGCTGCGCCAGCGCGCTCTCAAAATGGGTTACACCCTCAGCGAGTGGGCCCTTTCCCGCCTCGACAATAACTCGACCGTTGCCGCGGCCACCGAGCAGGAGATCTACGCCGCCCTGGAAATGGACTGGATGCCACCCGAGTTGCGCGAGAACCTCGGCGAGATTGAGGCCGCCGCCCGGCACGCGCTGCCGAAGCTCATTCAAAAGGCCGATCTGCGCGGCGACCTGCACATGCATACCACCGCCACCGACGGGCATAACTCCATCCGCGAAATGGCCGAGGCTGCCCTGGCCTGCGGGTTCAGCTACATCGCCATCACCGACCACTCCAAGAACCTGGCCATGACCAATGGCCTCGACGAGAAGCGCGCCCTCGAGCATGTCCAGCGCATCCGCGAAGTCGATCGCCAGATGGAGGGCCGCATCCGCGTCTTCACCGGAATCGAAGTCGACATTCTGGCCGACGGTTCACTGGACCTCGACGACGAAGTCCTCGCGCAGATGGAGATTGTCATCGCCAGCGTTCACACCCGCTTCGAACAGAGCCGCGAAGAGATGACGGCGCGTGTTCTCAAAGCCATCGAGAACCCCCATACGCGAATTCTCGGCCATCCCACCGGCCGCCTGCTGCTGCGCCGCGAGCCATTCGCCCTCGACCTGGGCGCGGTTCTGCGCCGCGCCGCCGAACTGGGTGTGGCCGTCGAGCACAACGCCGCCCCTGAGCGCCTTGACCTGAATGATCGTGACCTGCGGCTGGCCAAGGAGCTTGGCTGCAAAATCGTGATCGACTCCGACTCCCACGACGCCCGCAACCTGGGCAAGATGGATTACGGCATCCGCCAGCTTCGCCGAGCCTGGCTTGGGCCGGAGGATGTATTGAACACCCTGGGAGCAGCGGAACTCCTTGGCGCGCTCAGACTCCGTCCCTGAAAGGTATCCCATATAAGCGCAGCGCTTTCTCGCGATACGAGCCGATTCCGCCACATATCTCCGCCCCTCCGCCCAAAGTGCATTCCTTTCGATGCAATCCTGACCACACACCCCGAGTGCATCCTGAAAATCGTCCCCCCTTTTCTGATCAGGCGAGATAGAATAAGGGCGCGATGAGTCTACTTCAGCTGGATTCCCCGGAACTGGACGATGCCGCCCGCGGCGAGGACCTGACCAAAGGCTCCAGCCACGTGCTCTGGACCAGCGGTATTGCCGCCGTGCTGGTGATCCTGGCCGTTGTTATCTACGTGATCGCCGGCCAAAAGCCGCCCGTGGCCACCGGAGAAATCGAGCAGGTCTGGGTTCATCCGCAGCACACTGAAGGCAAGTCGGTCGACGCCAACGGCGCCGCCATGGCCAAGGAGAGCTTCGACCAGGTGCTGGTATTTTCCCAGGTCAAGCTCCATAACCAGAGCGAACATGCGCTTGTGCTTCACAATGTCATGGCCAACGCCACGCTTCCCGACGGAATCCACTCAAGCTATGCGGCCATTCCAGCCGACTACGAGCGGCTGTTTGCCGCCTACCCGGAATTGGCGTCGATTCATGGCAAGCCGCTTGCCCTCGACTCCACGATTCAACCCGGCGAAACCGTCGAGGGAAACCTGGTTTCGGCTTTCCGGCTTACCAAACAAGAGTGGGGCGCGCGCAAGGATTTGAGCTTCACCTTCGGCCTTCTCTATCAGCCGAGCCTAGTGCTCACGCCCCACCCCGAGGTGGTTATCGACCGGTAGTTACCGGAACGGGCGCGTTCTTGGGCACCGCCAGATACCCGGCGACTGTCCCATTCTTTGCCCCCACGGAGTTCACCACGATCTCAAAAAGCAGCGGATCCTTGCCGGCATAAAACTGCATCGGCTCGTTCAGATTCCTGTCCTTCTTCTCGTACTCCTTGTCATCCGCATACACCACAATGGTCACCTTGCTTTTCTTCGAGTCGGCCTTCTTCAGCTCCAGGCTCACAGTGCCCACCGGCTTCCTCTGTCCCTTCGCCAGCGTGAACTCGTAAAACGTGCGGTCTCCCTTGTGCTTCAGGACCTCGAGCTCACTGCCATTGCGCGCGATCAGGCTGCTGTGGTCGCTCAAATCCCCCTTCATCGACGTCAATTGCGCCACTGCGGAGGCCAGGTCGTTCTGCGTCTTGCCCAAATCCGTCTTCACCCCGCCCACATCGGTCTTCACGTCTGAAACCGCGCTGGAGACGGCGCTCACCTGCTGCGCGGTCTGCTTCTGGGCTGTGGCCAGCTGCTGGGCGTTGGCCTCGTCGGCCTGTTCGCGGCGAATTAACTCCTCCGCCCGAGTGTCCATCTGCTTCTGCGTCAGCCCCAGCGATCGGCCCAGTTCATCGGTAGCTACCTTCAGGCGGGCATCGGTTTCGCGCAACTCGGCTTCCAGCTTCACGTTCTGCTGCTTCGCATCGGCCAGTTCCGCCTGCTGCGACGTTAACCTTCCGCTCAGCGTGTAGCTCCAGATCAGCCCGCCAATCGCGCCCAAAAGGGCAAGCGCGATTACCGCCAGCAATGCGCCGGAGTATTCCCGTGGAGTATTGTCGTCTTCACTCATTTGTTTCCCTTTCATCTCTTCGGCGGCCCTTCCATCGAACCGCTCTTGCTGGGCCGGCCAAGGCCCTCGTCCTGGTGACCTTCTGTCCCCATTAGACGCCGGTTGAAGGTTCTCGTACCGGAACCTTCCGCGTCGCGCGGCAAATTCCGGCCCTTCCAGTCGAACTCCGGCGTTTCCACGCGGCGCTTCACCGGGGAATCTACAGAATATAGAATGAAGGTGGTCCGTGTCCGAAATGCTTGCGCATGCTGCCTGAATCCCGGCCGCAGATCGGTTTCAGCATCATTTGCGTCCCGCACTCCGTGACAAGCAGGGAATCGTTCCGTTATAAACATCTATACCGCATTTTTTGGCGCTGAGCCTCTGTTTTTCAAGGTGGGACTTCCGCCGCAACCAGAAAAATCTTGCCGCAAGAGGGAGATCCGAAGGCCATGTCGACCGCTGTCCAAGGAAAGGGTCTGGAAGGAATTGTCGCAGCCAACTCCGGTATTTGTTTTATCGACGGAGAAGCGGGCGTGCTGGCCTATCGTGGAATTGACATTCACGAGTTGGCGGAGAGTTCGACCTTTGAGGAAACCACTTACCTGCTCTGGAACGGTATCCTGCCCAACCAGCTCGCGCTGCGCGAATTCCACTCGCAACTCGCGCTTGCCCGGTCGCTCGACCAGCGCATTGTCGACATGCTGAGAACCTTTCCCGCCACCGCAACCCCCATGGAAGTGCTGCGAACGGCAGTCTCCGCCCTCAGCTTTTACGATGCCGACGAGAAAGACAACTCCCACGACGCCAATGTCCGCAAGAGTTACAACCTCACCGCGCAGATTGCCATGATCGTGGCTATCTACGATCGCCTCCGCAAGGGCAAGGAAATCGTTCCACCCGACCGCTCGCTCTCCCACGCCGCCAACTTCCTGTGGATGCTCAACGGAGAAGTGCCTTCGGAGACGGCCACCCGCACGCTCGATATCGCGCTCATCCTGCACGCCGATCACGAGCTGAACGCCTCAACCTTTGCTGCCCGCGTAATCGCAGCCACCCTGGCAGACATTCACTCCGCCGTCACCGGCGCCATCGGCGCGCTCAAGGGGCCTTTGCACGGCGGCGCCAACGAGGGCGTCATGCGCCTGCTCTACGCCATCGACAAAGCCGGCGCGGATCCGGTGGAATACGTGAAAAACATGCTGGCCGCCAAGCAGAAGATCTCCGGCTTCGGTCACCGCGTTTACAAAACCGAAGATCCCCGCGCAACCCACCTCCGCCGAATGAGCGAGCAGTTGGGCAGGGATGCCGGCGTTCCCAAGTGGTTTCAAATGTCCCGCGCTATCGAACTGTACATCAAAGCCGATAAAAAGCTGAACGCCAACGTGGACTTCTACTCCGCCTCCACCTACGCCACCCTCGGCATCGACATCGATCTCTATACGCCCATCTTCGCCCTCAGCCGGATCGCCGGCTGGGCCGCCCATGTCATCGAGCAGTTGGACGACAACCGCCTCATCCGCCCCCGCGCCGAGTACATCGGCCCCATGTACCCCTCCCCCTACGTTCCCATGGAAGATCGCGGATAAGCTGCAAACTCCGCAGTAACTGGCTCTTGCCATTGAGTGTCAAATGGCAAGAGGAATCACCCAATGAAAGCCAGACTCGTTCTTGCCCTGCTCAGCGTCTGCATGATTTCGGGATGCCATAGCTACGGACATCTCTACCAGGTGCGGGGCCCGCTCGCCTCTGCGTCGGCGTCGCCTGTGTACGCATTCAGTTTTACTTTTCCAGGGTCGCCCAGAAATGAACACGACCAGAATGGAGATTTCTCGATGGTCCTCTTCAATGGAGAGAAATTTCAGGGGCCTTGGAAGATGATGTATCGGAAGCCGGGAGCACCGATTGCGGCCGTCGGAACACCAGTATCCGGCAATATGGCTGCCGCCTGGGACACGGTCTATGGACAGGGTTTTTATGTTGCCCAGGTTCTCGGCGCACCCTATTTCGCTCATACTATGTTGACCGGAAGTCAAGGGACGACTCTGCGGATTGAGTGGCGCGAGTCCGAATTGCGGGGTGCTACCATCGTCGACACGAAGGGCGTAGCCCAGGACAGCAAGGGCAACATTTACAAGCTTGTCCTCTAACATTCGCGGCAATCTGGTCCTCGATGGGAATCCGCCGCCCGCCTTTCCGGTCGGATTGATTCCCATCGAGCATCGCGGATAGAGATAGAGCCGAGGAAATCTACGGTCCGGAGCCTCCTCAATCTCACTGCTCCAGCAATCCAAAAACAGCCACCCCGGTCTGGGTTCCAACATATACTTTTCCATTCACAATCAGGGGCGTGATGAACTTGTTCCCATTCCCGAAGCTGTCCCTCCCGCCGGCCGCCTGCCCGGTGTTGTAAAGCTCATGCGTCAGGTTCGCTGTATCGTAGGCATGCAGAACCCCCGGAGCGCTCATGCTGCTTTCCAGTGCCCATACAATACCGTCCTGGGTTCCGTTCGCTGAAATGCTCGGAGTTGTTCCAGGATAGGGGAACGAAGTGGACGACCGGCTCGATGGAGTCGTTGCGAGCTTTGCATCCGTCATCGGAAACGCCTTCAGCGCATCCCCAACCGCGCCATAGTAGAGCACGCCGTTAAAGAAAGCGGGTGTGGCGAAAACTTGGCCTGCAAGTGCGCCCATAACCTCCTGGTAGATGTTCGGATCGGTCACAATGCCGGCTTCGAATTTACCCATATTGTCCCGGTCTGCAAGATAAATGTTGCTGTCTTTTCCTGCGCCAACTATCAGGTGTCGGACCACGCTGGCTGCATCTGTTTCGTCCGGCAGCAGAACCTCTCCGCCCGATCCCAAATCCTCGTCTTCATCCGATTCGGTCACGGTGTTATAGGTTTCGAAGTAGTCCTCAACCGCAAGCGCGCCACTGGTCGAAACTTTGAGCATCGCATTGCCGAAGTCGCCGTTCGCGGGAAAGCCGCTCGCATCCAGGGTGGTATCGAAACTGCCGTTCGCATCCAGAAAGTAGAGATTCCCGCTGCTGTCCGCGGCCATCCCGTCGCCGCTCATCCAGATGGACCCTTCGCTGCCGTTCGGCGTCAGGTTCAGCACCTGCGTCTGCTGCAAAGTGGATTCGCTGTAACCCATCACCCAGCCCGTATAGGGTCGAATGTCGCAGTGCGACGAAAAGCCCAGGTAAACATTGTCGTTCAACAGCAACAGTGCCGCGCGCTCCTTGTATTGGCCTGGCTCGAAGAGGACATTGCCGCCCGATGCGCTGGCTCCCGTTCCTGGATAGATTGCGGTTATCTCTGTCGGGCTGCCGCCAATCTCCGCGCCGGTGGTGATATCCAGCGCATGAAGCCGCTGGTGATAACTCCCGCTTGCATCCTTGGTCATTCCCACGGTGAACAATGTGCCATTGACCCCCTGCCTGCGATCGATTGCCGGCGTCGATGTAATTCCAATCTCGGGCGAAACCTGGCCGCAGCCGCGATCGTCGCTTGTTGTTTCGCCGCTCCCAACAAGCGAGACCTTCCAGAGCTGCGCGCCATTATCGGCATCGAAGGCATACAGGCTGCCATGCTCGGTGGCCACATAAAGCACACTGTGAAGGCCGCCCCCGACGATTACATTGGCAAGGTAAAGCGGCTCCGCGTCCACCAGGCCGTCGACGGTGTCGAAGCCGATTTTGCCGAACTGCGCCGAGTTCACATTGCTCAAGGTCAGTATGGTCTCCTCTGCATTCAGTCCATCTCGCGCAATGTCGTCGTGATACGTGGTCACATCCGGCGCGTTGGTCATCGCCGCAGCCTTCACCGTCAGTGCGATTGACGACGAGTGAGCCAGGCCGCCTGAGGCGCCCGTCAGCGTTACAGTCACGGTAGCGGCAGCCGCTCCAATCGACGCCGTTAGGGTTGTAGATTGCGCACTCCCCGGAGTTAATTGAAGCGTTGCCGGGTTGGCCTTTACTCCGCTCGGGAGTCCGCTGATTGCGACCGAGACAGTGCCGCTGAAGGAATTGATTGCGGACGCCAGGACGCTCAACTGAGCACCGGCCGACCCGCCCACAATACTCACCGATGCCGGGGACGTGCTCAGCGAAAAATCGGCCACGGCAGCGGGATGGGATCCTCCGCCTCCGCCGCAAGCCATCACCGTAAAGCACAAGAAGGGTAGGCACGCAGCCGAAATCTTTGCAATCGTCGGCAGACCGTTGCAGCGCGATACGAGAAGGCTCATGGGGGAATGCCCCTCTGTGGACAAATTAGACCATTTGAATGGGGAAGTCCAAGGCCCGCTCATCCTTCAACGATGCGGTTTGCCGGCCTCAACCTCAACCACATCCTCCAGAATGAGTGAGGCTCCGCCCTGTCCTGTGTACTACGCCGATCATGCAGCAGATGGCGGAACACCTTCCGGATTCCGCATATTTTGCTCCGGTGAACATCCTTATCGACAAGCGCGCGCCCTCTGTGCCAACCCAGCGAGCGCCGCAACGCCGGGCCCACGGTCGCCGATTCCCGGTTCCGAAGTGATCGCTCGGCCTCGCCGGCGGAGCTTCACTGCCGAGTATAGGCGCTCCATCCTCGACCAGGCCGATGCGGCTCACGATGCCGGCGCCGTCGGTCTTCTGCTGCGGCGCGATGGGCTTTACTACTCGGACGCAACCAGCGCAAGCGTCATTATGGGAAATTGGGCATTTACCTACGACACTCTGAACCGCCTTGTGGCCGGAACGGATTCCTCGACCATTGGCACTTACAAAGGAGACACCTTGTGCTGGGCATTCGATGCCTTCGGCAACCGCACCACGAAGGCAATGCTGACCTCCGCCCGCTCCTCGAGCCTGACTCCGAACTTCAGCTTCAATTCGAGCAACCAGATTCAGAGCGCTCTCTATCACTACGACGCGGCAGGCAACGTACTCGCCGACGGCCAGAACCAGTATCTCTACGACGCCGAGGGGCGGCTCTGCGCCGTGGCCTTTGGGAACTCGGGGGACATGATACATATTCACGCCAATTTTGGCTGGTCAGTGGCTGAGCTTTCGGTTGTCGGCCTGCGGCCCGAGCGCGAAGTGCGATCTTGCTGGGTGCAGCAGGTCTGGGTTCTCAAGCCTGGGAGACCTCGAACCGCCGCACAGCAATCGTTTTTTTGTGGTTGCTTTCGAGGGCGTGGCCAATTTCCGCCGCACCCCAAGCGGTCGATAGAAGCCAGGTTCCCTTCGGCGTTCGACCAGGAGGTGAATTGCGAAAGTCCCAGCATGGTCGAGCCTACAGGCTCAATCCGAAACTGCCCTTAACGTCAGTTCGTCGTCTCGGGATTCAACCATTCGGATGAGTGTTTCTCAATCGCAATTCTGATCATTTGGCTTCGCGTTCGAACTCCAACTTCGCGAAAGAGTTCCCGAATTACGGCCTTGATCGCGCATGCCGAGGCATGCAACTCCCATGCGATCTCCTTGATTGCGAGTCCCTCAAGAATGCCTCTCAGCGTCGCTCCGGCGGGAAGTGCGGTACCGCGTGTCTTCTAAGCGTGCCGTTTGGGCATTCCCGGCAGCAATAAGAAAACGTGAGGTCCGTGAGGTCAGCCAAGTGTCGTCATTGGCAACACGATTGATGGCCACGACGAGTTAATTGGGATTGCTGTGCTTCAGGAAGACTCCCGAGGCCCCGGCCCCCATAACCCGGAGATTTGCCTCATCGGTGATTCCTCCTGAATCCATTGGGACTTTGATCTCCGGCTTCGACAACCTTAGCTCTGCCAGCAATTTGAATCCCTGTTCCTGGCCCAGATCGAAGTCGAGCAAGACTACATCGACTCCCGTCTCTGAAACAACGGAAAATGCCTCGGCCACGCCTGCACACCGCCCTACAACGCGAAGGCCGGGAGTATTCTCAAGAATCCAGCTCAGGCCATCACGGAGGGGGTTATGATCGTCCACTATCGGAATGCGAATGTAGCGCATTGTTCATCCTGCCTTTAGGCAGTCCGACCTTGGGGCTATGCGACTTACCGCGGCCAGCGCCCGATAATTACGAACAGCGCCAAAAGAAACGCCGCAATGACGTTCCCAGTGTGCTCCTTGCGGCGCGCATGATAAATGACTGCGACAACTGCCAGCAGCGCTAGCAAGGCGGCAGACAGCCGAAGAAGAATGCCCGGTGGCCACAGATCGACCGGAACAATCACGCAGAGCGCTGCCGCAATCTCCAATAAGGCGATTGCGGCAGCCAACTCATCGGGCATTTGATCGAAGCCGGACATCGCCGGCTCCTGTACAGCTCCCACATTGCGTTTTCGGACAAGGATCTTACTTAATCCGGCAAACAGAAAGACACCAGCCAGCACGATTTGCGCAATCCAAAGTAGGCTGTTCATCGGTTCACCTGCCCCCAGATTCAGATCCTGGTTTCCGTTGAAAAGAGCATGACTTCCGGCGATGTTAAATCGAAAGGCGTACAATAGATGAGAAAAATATAATGATTACATAATGTAAATGTCAAGAGCGCGGATTTCTGATGTTTCAGTTGGCTGCCATATTGAGCGTCCCAGGCTGGTGTTCTGACCGTCCGCGAACGCAAAGTTGCGTGCCCTTTTGATTTTCGCCTCAACGCCGGGCGCGCTGCAGCCCGAATCCAAAACGGGGCGTGAGGAAGGCGAAAGCACCATTGCTTCCGACTTTCCCACGCCCAGGCATTCCCAGAAACTCATAGAGTTCCTTGCGCTCCGCCAGCCTTCCAACAAGCAGAATGTTCGGTCAAGGCTTGGGGACGCTGTTGATTGTCTTCAGGATCCGCGCGATGATCTGGTAGGGGTCGCCTTCGGAGTTCGGCCGGCGATCTTCCAGGTAGCCTTTGTAGCCATTCTTGATAAAGTTGACGGGCAACCGGACCGAGGCGCCCCGGTCGGAAAGGCCGTAGCTGAACTTGTCGATGGCCTGGGTTTCGTGCAGGCCGGTCAAGCGCAGATGGTTATCCGGGCCATACACGGCAATATGCTCCGAAATGTTGGCCTCGAACGCGGTCATCAGTGCTTCGAGGTATTCTTTGCCGCCGACTTCCCTTATGTACTTGGTCGAGAAGTTGGTGTGCATACCCGATCCGTTCCAGTCGCCCTTGATGGGTTTGCAATAGAGTACAAGGTCCACTTCGTATTTCTCGCATAGGCGCATCATCAAGTAGCGGGCGGTCCAAACGTCATCGGCCGCCTTGGCCGAGCCCTTCGCGAAGATCTGGAACTCCCACTGACCTTTGGCCACTTCGGCGTTGATGCCTTCATGATTGATGCCGGCGGCAAGACAGAGCTCGAGATGTTCCTCGACGATTGTGCGGGCCAGGCTACCCATGTATTTGTAGCCGACGCCGCAGTAGTATGGGCCCTGAGGCGTGAGTGGATAACCGTCCTTCGGGAAGCCGAGAGGACGCCCATCCTTGTACAGGAAGTACTCCTGCTCGAGACCAACCCACAGGTCGGGATCGTTCTCGATGGTGGCGCGATAGTTGGTGGAGTGCGGCGTGCCATCGGGGTGCATCACTTCGCTAAGAACGATGTAAGCGTCCTTGCGGCTGGCATCGGGATAAAGCGCGACAGGCTTGAGAACGCAGTCAGACTTGCTGCCCTCGGCCTGCATGGTAGAACTACCGTCAAAGCCCCAAAGGGGCAGGTCTTCCAGAGCGGGCGGCGTCTCAAACGATTTGAGAAGAGATTTGCCGCGCAGTTCGGGGATGGGTGTTTTTCCATCAAGCCAGATGTATTCGAGTTTGTACTTCGTCATGGTTCTCCTTTTTGAGCGGAAAGAAAGCTGGGAACGCTAGTACAAAACTAGTGAAGGCAGCATAAAGAAGAAATAAATATTTTATAAAGACGGCTTCGCCTTTCTGCCGGCTACCGGTGACGAGCAACGAGGATCATCAGCAGCAGGATCACAACCGGGATGAGCGCCAATCCGGTGTAGTAAAGAATCTTGCGCGAGAGCTGCGATTTGCGTTTTTGCCAGTCGCGCAACTCCGGCCGGTCTTCCACACCAACCTGATCCTGATTGGCGAGGTCGTGCGCAAACTCCTGGGCCTTGGCATATCGATTCCTGGGATCTCGCTCCAATGCGCGGCATAATATCTCCTGTAACTGCGGAGAAGCGGAAGGATCGGCGACTCGAAGCGGGACGGGATAGTTTAGCAATCGCTCATTCATCAACGCCATCGGCGTGGGTCCGGAAAAAGGCAGTTTCCCTGAGAGCATTTCGTAAAGAATCACGCCCAGAGAATAAAGGTCGGAGCGGCCGTCTCCGCGCTTGCCCTGCACCTGCTCCGGAGACATGTAGTTGGGTGAGCCGAAGACGGCGGTGAAGTTGGCATAGGTTAGCCGGCGCGCGGCAGAGTCGCCGGCAATGCCGAAGTCGATGAGCTTGATCCGGTCTTCCGCATCGACCATGATATTCTCCGGCTTCAGGTCACGGTGAACGACGCCGTTGGCATGAATGTACTCCAGCGCTTCCAGAACGCCAATGGCGATGCGGGCGGCGCGATCCTGAGCGATTCCGCCCTCATCCATGATCTGGCGCAGCAACCGGCCCTCGCACCATTCCATGACCATGTAGATTCGCGAGCGCTTCTCGGGGCCGAACACGCGCATCACTGCCGGATGATTCAGCTTTTCGCCGATGCTCGATTCACGCCGAAAGCGATCGAAGAGGATGGGATCGGCTTCGAGGTCCGGATGAGGAATCTTCAGGGCCACCGTGCGATCGTCGCGCAGATCGACGGCGCGATAGATTGAGGCCATGCCGCTGCGCGCCACCGGCGCCTCAATGCGGTAGTTATCGATTTGCGCGCCTGCTTCTAGGGTGTCGTGAAAGCCCATTTTGCCGTATGCTCCATTCAAGTCTCACTCTCAACTGTAAGCGAAAGCGGTGCCTGAGCAGTCGAATCTCGGTGGCACGTCTCCCGACTTTAGCTGTGCGCGAATCGACGGCATGTTGCCAAGCCACCCTATGCGGGCAGCCGATAAGGCCTGCCGCGGTACATGCCCACCTGCTCCACCGAGCGAATGCGAATGACCTGCGCGGTTGTGTTGTCGTTGCCGTCGATCTCCACAGCGCGCCCAACCAGTTCACGGGCCACTTCTTCGACATTCTTGTTCTGGGAGACGATTGCCGCGATTGCGGTTTCGCTCATCTCGTCGTGCAGCCCGTCGGAGCAAAGTACCAGCACGTCGCCCGCTTGAAGCGTCAAGGCTGTGGTCGACGGTGAAACAAACATCTCCGGGCCAAGGGAGCGAAGCAGCACATGACGCGATTCGGATTCAGACATTTGGCTGGCGGAGATGAGGCCCATCTTCCGCTGTTCGTTCACCCAGGTGTGGTCTTGCGTAATCTGCCGGGCCTTGCCGTTGCGAATGAGGTAACAGCGGGAATCGCCCACGTGCGAGACGATGGCCTGATCGTGGCGGAGAGCACACACCACAATCGTGGTAGCCATGCTCCTGCCTCGATACTCAGGTGCGAGAGTGCAATCGTGGACAGCCGCGTTGGCGTGCTGGATGAGCCTTGGGAGAAGACCGATGAGCATGGTGCCAGCCTGCGCCCTGGCAAACTCTTCGATAATGACCGATATTGCCGTGGCGGATGCTACCTCGCCCAGGTCCATGCCCCCAACGCCGTCGGCCACGGCGAACAGATAACCGTGGGTCCGCGCCTGCTGCCGCGATTCGGGGATGAACGAGCCCATCGCGTCTTCGTTGTTGGTGCGGACCTTGCCGAAATCGCTTGCCTGGCCGAACTGAACATCCAACATGGGCGCCGTCGCCTCATGCATCTTCCAAATTCCCGCGTGGAAGATGCAGCTTACAAATTGTTCGACATCGAATTCAAAAAGCCACTGGGTGGTTCTCTGCCCCTGCTCTCTCGGGAAGAGATCGGGAATAGAGTCCACCCAGTGGTTAAGGTTCCGTTGAGGTTTGGCTCAGACAGATGTCTTGGCGGTGAGCAAGACCGCCTTGCCCTTCTTTTGCGATGACCGAATGAAGTAAATAGCCCCATAAAGGCCCCAGGCAAATGAGATGCCCAGCGCGCAGAGCGGTTCCATCTTGGTTCCCAGGTTGAAGAACGGACCTGCTACGTAAAAGCCCATGCAGACCAGGTTTGCCAGGAGCCCGAAACCGGGGATGAGCAGGTGCTTCACAAAGCTATAGTCGGGGCGCTCATGGAAGGCCACGATGCAGAGGAAGCAACTGAGCGCGTAAAGAATGAAGGTGCCGAAGTTCGAAGTGAGCGTGATGGCGAGCAGCGAGTTTGGCAGCGCAGCCAATCGATCGTGAGATAGATAGCCGACGCTGGAGAAGAGGCCGTGCGGCAGCGCGGCGATGGTTGCATCGGTGGGCGCAGCCGCATCTCCAAAGACGAGCGCAACGGCGACGACGCCGATGACGGCGGAGATGACGGCGAGAGTCCAGATAGCCTTGCGGGGGGATAGAGACTCGGCGTGCAGAATGCCGAAGTGCTCAGGAGCCTCATCGTCCTTGCCCATGGCGTAAGTCACGCGGGCGCCGGTATTCATGCAGCTCAGCGTGGTGCCGATCAGCGCCAGGAACACGGTGAAGGCTTCGGCCAGCATGAACCACTTTCCGTTCCCGTGGCCCAGCAGAGCATCGCCGACGATGATCATCATGTCGCCGATGGGAGCGGCGGATCCCGACGCGTTGGCCATTGAGTAGCCCGAGTTCAGGAAGTAGTTTGCCGCAAAATATTCAATCAGGTAGCACACCAGCCCCTGGATCAGAAGGGAGGAGATAACGGCGATGGGAATATGTTTAGTGGGGTTCTTTGCCTCGCCTCCCATCGAGGTCACCGATTCGAAGCCGACCAGGATCAAAATGGCGACGGTGGCCTGGATGAACATGTAACTCAGCTTGTGCGGCATTACCACCGAAGCCGCGGAAGTGTGGGTGAGGAAGTTGCCAGTCGCGTCCGTCTCAGGGTAGGTGATTACGTAGGGAACCGGCTTGCCTGCCGTGTCGAGCAAGGGCATTGGGTTGCCGCTTGCGTCGCGCATCGTCGAGCCGTCCTTGGCTGTGGCGAACTGGAAGTTATAGGTTGCCAGGGTTTGCCCGTCGTATTGGTATGCGGTTGGCCCGGTGGTTCCTGAGGGATGGCTGGCGCGATAGCCCAATGCCAGGACGCTGAAGACGACCAGTGCGGAAATCTGGATGACATTGATGGCCAGGTTGACCGCGGTCGAAGCACCCGCGCCCTTTGCCGCGATCCACGCAACAAAGAATGAGAACACCACCGCTACCAGCGCCATGAAGACAGGGCCGGGGTTGGAGCCGCTCATCACATTAGGCCAGAGAAAACCAACGATATAGCCGCAGAAGACGCCCGTGACAGCCACCATCACGCCGGGATAGACCCAGTAGTATAGATGCGAGCCCCAGCCGACGATGAACTTGGCAATGCGGGCGTACTTGAACATCTTGTCCTGGGACAAGAGAGCCTGCTCAGCATAGTAGTAGCTGGAGCCGGTGCCGGGGTAGAGCTTGGAGATTTCAGCGTAGGCAACCGCCGTGGCCAGACAGAGCGCCAGGGCCGCGAGGATGCCTATCCACATTGCTGGTGCCGTGGACGGTTGGCCCGCGACGCCTGTGTTCGCCTGGATTGCGAAGGTGAGCCAAAGAAAGGCGCCGGGGGCAATAAGAGCCATTGCGTTGCTGGTCAGCCCCGTTAGACCCAGGGTGGCCTGCATCTGTGGTGCTTTTTGATCTGCCATGAGCATTCTCCTGAGAAGTGAAGTTCGTCTGGGTGCTCCCGGCGGTTGGCCCCCGGGAATTTCTGATGTCTTGCCCGTTTTGGAGTTTCAATCCGGGCGGATGCGGGCTGGTTTCATTGAGTTAGCTGAAGACTAGAGACGGCGCGATAAAGATGGAATGAGGAAACTGAAAACAAAAGTTAGGAGGCCGTGTGTAGCTAAGCCTGCAAGCACACTGGCTGTGCAATCCCGGCCGGACGTAAGGGGAATCGCCGGCCGGAATCGCAGGTTCGCCGCGCGTTAGCGCTTGGGGCCGAAGAAGGCGATGAAGGCAACCGTCAGCGTGGATTGCGACTTCACCCAACTCGAGGCATCCTTGTGGAAGTAGTCCACGGAGGAAAAGTCGCCGCGGTATTCAACCCTGGTCAGCAGGCCTTCCACCCACTTGTACTCATAGGTCCCAGTGAACTCGTAAAGGTACTGCCTGGAGCCCGTCTGAAAGCCGTCCGGATCGTTGAAGTATTCAAACCTGCCTGCCACCGCTTGCTTGGCTGACGCCTGTTCGTGGAAGGCCCCGGCAATGCCCTGCCAGTGGTTCAGCTTGTTGTCGCCCTGCGCTTCAAGCGCGTCGCGGTTTGAGCCGTAGTCATAGTTGATGTAGGCGTTGAACTTTCCGGGCGGCGTGAACAAAAGCGTGGTGTCGATAAGGTTGCGGAGCCCGTAAGTGGAATTGGGGTTTTCAGGGCCGACAATGTAGTTCACATTCCAAGCATACTTGGGCTTGGTCAGCGCGCTTGTGAACACGCCGGTGACTCCGCCATTGCTTTTGGAGACGTTGTTCCAGCCATTCACCAGTTGAAATCCGACGGTCTCGGTCTTTGTTACCGGCATCGATGTGCGCACGCCGAAGTGCCAGTAGGGAATAGCATTCACAAACAGCAGTGAGCGCGAGTAGTTCCAGTTATCCTTCGCTTCGATAACTTCCGCTCCAGCCGATGTTACGAACTTGCCGAGGTCCAGTTCGAAGCCCTTCGCCTTCGCCGGCTTCAAGCTGAGGAACGCCTGCTCAATGTAATTGAGTTGATCGGCGCTGGGAGTGGCATTGGTTGGGGCGGAATTGATCAGCGTGTTGGCGCGCCCGTAAAGAAAGTCGATATGAGCGCCCACTGGATCGGGATCGTGATTCAGGGTCAGCTTCGCGGCGCTCAATTCAAATTGATCGGCCTTGTCGTTGAAGTTGTAAAGCTGGTTGACCTGGTCACCTGCCGAGCCCGGAACGGTGCTTGCGTCGGGCTGGTTTGTGTTGAAGCTGTAGTACCCGTCGATAAAGCCGCTGATATCCATTGGGCCGACGCTCCACGTCGGCGCTGCCGGAGCCGCGGGAGCTGCGGCAGCCTGATCTGCCGCAGCCGGAGCCGGAGTGGCCGGCGCTGCGGGAGCAGGTGTTGTGGGAGCCGGGGTTTGCGCGCCGGCCATAAAGGCCACGGTCATCAGGGCGCCGGTCACTGTTTGGAATATGCGATTCGGATTAAAGCAAATTGCCACTGTTCCCTCCAAGAAAGATCTCGTTCAAATACAAAGTGTGGTTACAGTTAGGAGTTCTGAGGCGCGAAACTGCGTCTGGTCCGGCGCTATCTCACCGCCGGCCAAGCACTTACTTCTACACAGGCACACTTATGGTGTTGAATCCCCAAGCGGGGATTCAGGGGCTGACGTGTTGGTTGAATCGTTACGTCGTAAATCTAGTAATGCAAAGATTGCATAAAGAACTCCTTAAAAATAGGAAAAGATTTCTTTATCGATTTCCTATACAATTCCTCATATCGGTATGAGTCTCCTTTGTTTCCGGCGCCCGTTCGTGAGCGAATCTGCAACGGGGAGCCCACAAAAGCTGTGGTGAAGAGTACATCGGCAGCGCAATCGGATCTATCATCCTGGCGAACTAAAAGGGGGGTGGCTCAGTGTCTCAAACCTTCACAGTCGCAGGCTCTGGGCATGCCGGAGTTTACAAGAGGCAGGCAGTTCGCCGAACCGGGCAGCTTCGATTCTCGGTACTCGACGGATTGGCGCATGCGTACAAGACGCCGTTGACGGCCATTCTCGCGGTCAGTGCCGGCCTCAGCGAAATAGGTAAGCTCTCGCCCACGCAAACCGATCTGGTGGCGTTGATCGATGAACAGGCTCGCTCGTTGAGCGAGCTGACGACACGCCTGTTGGTAACTGCCCGCCTGGATGCAAGGGAAGCTCAGATCGATGCCAGGCCGGTGGGAGTGGTGCCGATGCTGGATGACGCCGTGGCGGGACTCAGAGCGCGTCTCGCAGGCAGAAAGGTCGTCATCGATATCGAGGACGAGAGTCTTGTGCTTTGTTGCGATCGCCAGTTGATCCTGATGCTGCTGACTCAGTTCATTGACAACGCCAGCAAATACGCAACAGCTGGAACCGCGATTACCATTCGTGCCGCACAGGCCAATTCCGAGATGATATTTTCTGTGCACAACTTTGGCCCCGTCATTCCCCAGGTGGACCGTGAGTGCGTCTTCGACCGCTGCTCCCTTCCATCGTCCCTTTCCAATCGGACAGGCAACTTAGGATTTGGCGTTTCGGTTGCCAAGCGGATTGCGTCGGTTCACACTGGATATGTTTGGGTCACAAGCGATGAAGCAATGGGAACGACGTTCTTTGCGGCTATCCCATCTACACCGCGGCAGAGGAGCTGATGATGAGCGAGAGTGCCATTCGCGTTCTTGTAGTCGATGACGAATCGTCCATCCGGAGGGCGCTGCGCCCGCCCTTCATTGAACTTGGCTTTCAGGTAGCGGAAGCCTCGCGCGGCGAAGAAGCTTTGCAACTGCTGCGCGGCGCCAGCTTCGATGTTGTATTGCTCGATATCAATATGCCAGGCATCGGCGGCATTGAAACGTTGCGCCGCCTGCGGTCGGTTTATCCCAAGCTGCCGATTCTCATGCTCACTGTTCGCGATCGGGAATCGGAGAAGGTGGAAGCGCTGGAACTTGGCGCTGACGATTATGTCACCAAGCCATTCAGCACACGCGAATTGATTGCCCGGATGCGCACGGCTGTTCGCCGCATCCACGCCCCGTCGCGCGTTGAGACCGCCCCCATCGAGATTGGCGACATTCGTCTCGATCCGGTGAAGCGTCAGGTTACCAAACACGGTGAGCCGTTGCATTTCACTCGCAAGGAATTCGGCATCCTGCACTGCCTGATGAGCCGCGCCGGCCGTGTTGTTCCTAACGCCAAGTTGCTTACCGCGGTTTGGGGAGCCAATTGCCGCGAGGAAATCGAGTATCTGCGGGTCTACGTCAACCAGATCCGCAAGAAGATCGAGGACGATCCTTCCAACCCGGTTTACTTGCTCACCGATCTTTACGTGGGATACCGGTTTGCCGACTCCAGGGCATTTGTTGAAGACGATGTCGATGTTGGAGTCGATGAAGGCAGCATGCAATCGGAAGAGAGCGGAGTCTGCACAGTATAGCGATCGGCTTTCCGACGGCTGGTCGTTGAATCGGTAGCCGACGTAGGCATCCGTCAACATGGAAACAGGGTTGGAAGGATCGACTTCAGTCTTTTTGCGCAGCAGGCGAACGAAGGTTCTAAGGTACTCAGGTTCATTACCATACCCAGGCCCCCACACTACCAAAGCGCCGACTGATCCAGGCTCTGCCTCAAGAATTCTCCGAGCGGCTTCCGTAATCGAGTTATCGCTGGAGACCCCTCGCAGATGGCATTCCCTGGCCACATCTTCTTCGCCCACCGCCCAGTCCCCTGTCCGATCCTGGTATCCCAGGTTCACATCGAACCAGGCAACTGCCTTTGCGTCGAATATCCTTTGGATCGGAACCACCAGTTGCGGACCGGCCGTTTCAAAAGATAAGGGCTGTCGCTGAGCCTGAAAAAATGAAGACGGCCCACGAAGAAGTCAATAAATACTCTGTGCTTAAGTCGCCAACTCGCGCTGGGCGAGGTTGCGGCGGTCGGAGTTGAAAAAGAGTGAGACACCGGGTCAGGTCGCCGGAAGATTGCGCTCAATCGGAGTTGGATGTAGTGTCACCACCCACCGAGCCACGGTCCGCGGCAGATAAGCATTTCATCTCAGCGCCGAAGACTGGACAGATTGATGCCAGCCTTTCGGACGGGCCGCTGCGAAGTATGGCTTGAAGTGTTAGCCCCTTGACAATTTCAGTATCTGTCCAGAGAATTGGCCCGGAAGAATGCGAAGGTCGCTATGTTCCCCGGATGATTCTCTTGTGTTCATCCGATACAAATCAAACAATTGATTCTATGTGGTTTTTTAGGTAGCCCATGAGAGAAGCGGATTTGAAATTGCCGTTCGCGCTGGAAGACTGGATCGTAGAACCGCAGTTCAATCAGCTTTCCCAGGGCAATGCCAGCCGACGGATCGAACCCAAGGTTATGAGCGTTCTGCTACTGCTGGCTGCCCAGGCCCAGCGCGTCGTCTCGAAAGACGAAATCCTCCGCGCCGTCTGGCCAGACACGTTCGTGGGCGAGGATGCGCTCACACGCTGCATTTCAGTGTTGCGCCACACCCTGGGGGACGATCCCCACAATCCTCGGTTCATCAAGACAGTTTCCAAGGCTGGTTACTGTCTGCTGGTTGTGGTGCGCCCGTTGGGATCCCTCACTGCAAATGAGCCGCGCCCGGATTCCTTCTCCCCGCCGGTGGAGAAGGAAAGATCATCCTCAGTTTCCCGTTTGGCCGAAAGTTTGCTGACGGATTCGCCAGCCGCGTCAGCGGTTCAGCCAACCGCGCCGGGGACCCCTCCAGCTGCGGAATCGGCTGGCGAGAGGAATGCCGGAATGCGTATTGGAGCCGCCGCAATTGCCCTCCTGCTTGCCAGCGGAATCGCAATTTGGGCGGTTCGGGCGATTCGGGCAAAACCGACTCCACCTGCCATCCGAACCGTTCCATTGACAACGAACGCAGGCGAGCAGAGCTGGCCGGCCTTGTCTCCGGACGGGAAGCGGCTTGCGTTTGTCTGGGCAAAGGAAGATGGCAGCCGCCAGCACATCTACATCAAGGACATTGGCAGTGAGTCGCTCCTCCGCCTGACGGACCTTACCGACGATGAATACAGCCCGGCCTGGTCGCCGGACGGCAACCAGATTGCGTTTCTCTCGTCGTCGGATGCCGGTCTGGGCCTCTACGTCGCTTCCGTGTCTGGTTCGCCTTCCGTGCGCAAGGTTTATATCCCTGCTGAGACCACGCGCTGGGAGCAGGGCGCTCTCTCCTGGTCTCCGGATGGCAAGAGTTTCGTTCTGGTGGATCACATTGGAGCCCAGCCGAGTTCGTCGATTTACCTGATCGATGTGGAAACCATGCGCGCTCACACCCTGACCGCTCCTCCGTCCGGCTGGGAGGGAGATCTGAGCCCGGTATTCTCTCCCGACGGACGGAAGATCGCATTTCTCAGGGCGAGCGAAAGCTGGGTGATGGACTTATTTTGGATACCGGCCGCCGGAGGCATGCCACACCAGATTACGCATGACGCAAAGACAATCAATGGCATCGCCTGGTCCTCGGACAATCGATCCATCGTCTTTTCCTCCAATCGGGCGGGCCAGTACGCTCTCTGGATGGTTCCGCTGGAGGGAAGTGCGCCTGAGCGCATGCCGGTGGGAACCGAGGATGCCATTCAGCCCGCCATCGGCCGGAACGGAATCAACCTGGCCTTTGTCGAGTACTCCGCCATCTCCGGTATCCTCCGCGTTGCTGCGTCAAAGGACGCTTCCCATCAGGCCGCGGCGTCGGTGATCGTCTCATCGACCGCGCAGGATTCCGCCCCCAGCATCTCTCCTGACGGCACCCAATTTGCATTTCAGTCCTGGCGCAGCGGCAGCCAGCAAATCTGGGTCTCTTCCATCGACGGGCAATCTCTGCGGCAATTGACGCCTGCTGACGGCAATCTCTCCGTCTCAGGGAGTCCGAGCTGGTCTCCAGATGGCGCCCGAATTCTTTTCGATTCCAGGATTGACGGTCATGCGCACATTTTCGCGATTGCAGCCACAGGCGGCAGCCCGAAACAAATGACGTTTGGAGAGGTCAACGATATCGTTCCGCGCTGGTCGGCTGACGGGCGTTCCATCTATTTCCGCTCCAACCGCGGCGGGCGCTGGCAATTATGGAAGCTGTCTGCCGGGGCCGGTGCGCCGCAACCTGTGAGCAGCAACGACGGAATGGTCGGCCAGGAGTCGCCGGATGGCCAATGGCTCTACTTCGCGCGCGGGGGCGAGAATGGCATCTGGCGAATGCCGGCATCGGGCGGGGAGGCAGTCCGCATTCTCGATCAGCCGGTGGCGGGTTACTGGGGCTATTGGACGGTTAGCCCAGTCGGCATTTATTTTCTGGACCAGAGACAATCGACCCCGGCGATATCCGTCTACGATCCAGTTACCCGGAAAACAACAATCTTTGCAAAGCTGAATCGGCTGCCGCCGTTATATTCGGGATTGAGCCTGCTTCACGATGGGCGGGAAATCCTGATCAGCGACAAGCACGACGCGGGAAGCCACATCTCAATTGCGCAAGGCGCATTTTGAAGGAGGCCCGAACCGCTGGCCCGAGCCTCCTTCCCGACACGTGCTACAGCAGATTCAGTTGGAACGACTCGCTGGTTGACGCGTTGCAGGTGTTGATCTGCAACTGGAGGTTGTTGGTTGCCGCTCCGCCGGGGACGTTGAGGCAGAGGCCGCTGTTGTGGTCAATGAACTCATAGTACCCAGTCGAGAGCAGAACCGGTTCGAACTGCTCGTTGAGTCCACCGCCGTAGGCCCATAGCTGCATGTCGGTTCCGGGAGAGGTTCCGAGGCCCACTACATTCCAGGCCGCGGTGCTCGAGTTATAAGTCGTCACCTCGTAATAGCCTCCGCCGGTAGCCGTGAATAGCCATTCCTGGTTCAGGTTTCCGGAGTAGCACGTGTACTGTTGCAACTGCGTACCGTTGGATGTGCTTCCACCGGTATCGTCGATGCACATTCCGCTCGCTTCATTGACGATCTGGTAATAGGTGGTTGTCGAGATGCCGCTGCCGGCTGCCTTCGTGGTGGCTTGCGCCTGCGACGAGGCTGCCGATGTGCCGTCCGAGTCCACCGCCTTGGCGACATAGTAGTATGTCGTCGAAGCGGCGAGGCCGGTGTTGGAGTAAGTAGTACCCGTCAGCCCGCTTGCAATCAATGTGGTCGGATTCGCTGTGGTGCCGCCGTAAACGCTGTAGGAGCTGATGGTGCAGTTGGCCGGAGGTGTAACCGCGTTCCAGCTCAAGCCGATAGCGCTTGAGGAAGAGGCCGTTGCTGTGAGCCCAGTTGGCGCCGAGGGAACCGTGGTGCAACTGGGAGGGGCTTGTGTGGTACCGCTTGCCTGCGTGGATGCCGCGGATGTGCCGTCCGTGTCGAGGGCTTCAACCACGTAATAGTAGGTTGTGGAAGCTGTGAGGCCGGTGTTGGAGTAAGTTGTACTCGTGGACCCGCTTGATAAGAGGGTGCTCGAGGAGGGAGTGAATCCGCTGGTTTTGCTGCCATAAACGTTGTAAGAACCGATGGTGCAGTTGGTGGGAGGAGTAACCGCGTTCCAACTCAAGCCGATGGCGCTTGAGGAAGAGGCCGTTGCGGTCAGTCCACCCGGCGCGGAAGGAACCACGGAGCAGGCGGGCGTGATCGCGTTCAGTTTGAACGACTCGCTGGTGGCTCCGTTGCATGTGTTGATCTGCAACTGCAAGTTGTTGGTTGCTGCGCCGCCGGGGACGTTGAGGCAAAGGCCGCTGTTGCGATCGACGAACTCATAGTACCCGGTTGAGAGCAAAACGGCTTCGAACTGCTGATTGAGCCCGCTTCCGTAGGTCCAAAGCTGCATATCCGTTCCAGGCGTGGTTCCAAGATTGACGACATCCCAGGCCACCGTGCTCGAGTTGTAAGTCGTCACTTCGTAATAGACACCGCTGGCCACCGTAAACGCCCATTCCTGGTTCAGGTTGGTCCCGATAGCAGCGCATGTGTACTGTTGCAGAACGGTTCCGTTGGAAGTGCTTCCACCGGTATCGTCCGCGCACATACCGCTCGCCTCATTGACGATCTGGTAGTCGGTGGATGTCGAGATGCCGCTGCTGGCCGCCGGAGTGATAGCGGTTACCTGATTGGAAGCTGGAGAGGAGCCGGCGGCATTTACCGCTTCGACCACATAATAGTAAGTCGTCAATGCGGCAAGGCCTGTGTTGGAGTAAGTTGTTCCGCTCAGTCCGCTGGTAACCAGGTTGCCCGAGCCAGGCGTGAAGCCACTGGTAGTGCTGCGGTATACGCTGTAGGTCACGCCGGAGGTGGTGCTTGCCGTCCAACTCAGGTTGATCTGGGTGCTGGAGGCTACAGTGGCCGTCAAGGCAGTGGGTGCATTCGGCGCGGTGGGCGATGTGAGAGCGCTTGCCTGATTGGAGGCCGCGGAAGAGCCGTTGGAGTTCACCGCTTCAACAACATAGTAGTAGGTCGTAGAGGCGGTCAGGCCTGTGTTGGAGTAAGTTGTCGTACTCAGTCCGCTGGCGACCAGGTTGCCCGAGCCAGGGGTGAAGCCGCTGGTGGTACTGCGGTAGACGCTGTATGTCACGCCGGAGGTGGTGCTGGCGGTCCAACTGAGGTTGATCTGGGTGCTGGAGACGGTAGTGGCCGTGAGGGCAGTAGGCGCTGCCGGCGCGGCGGGAGTTGCGGCGCTTGCCTGATTGGAAGCAGGGGAAGTACCGGCCGAGTTCACCGCTTCGACAAGGTAGTAATAGGTCGTCGAGGCGGTCAGGCCTGTGTTGGAGTAAGTTGTCGTACTCAGTCCGCTGGCAACCAGGTTGCCCGAGCCAGGCGTGAAGCCGCTGGTCGTGCTCCGGTACAAGCTGTATGTTACTGTGCCGCCGGTGGTGGGCGCGGTCCAGCTCAGGTTGATCTGCGAGTCTGAGGCCGCGGTTGCCGTCAAGCTGGTGGGCGCGGTTGGAACCACTGCCGTGGTGGTAGCAGTCGCCTGGTTCGACGGACCGCTTGAAGCGGTGGAATTTACAGCTTCCACAAGATAGTAGTAGGTCGTTCCAGAGGACAACCCGGTGTTCGAGTAAGTTGTCGTGCTTAGCCCGCTGGTAACCAGGTTGCCCGAGCCTGGGGTGAAGCCGTTGGTCGTGCTACGGTAAACGCTGTAGGTCACGCCGGAGGTGGTGCTTGCAGTCCAGCTCAGGTTGATCTGGCTGCTGGAAGCTGTCGTTGCCGTCAGGTTGCTCGGCGCACCGATGGTTCCCCCTGGGGTCCAGTAGAAAGTGGCTGCTGACTCTGCCGGGAGTGTGTAGACGAAATTTGTGTTGTTGGGAGCCCAGTTCACGTCGAAAGTGGCGGACGCGGTTCCATCGTTGTACACGAGCAGGACAATCGATCCATTCGGGTTCTGGAAGGCAACATCTTCAATGCCTCCGGCTGCAATTGCGGCCGAGTTCGATTCTATGCGATACGCGCCTGGAACCACGCCGTTCACCATTCCGAAGGTGTAATAGGAAGTGGTTGGGGTCACGGTCGCCGGGCTGACGCCGGTGTTGATGGTCACGAATCCGTAGCAGTTGGTGCATCCGCCATTCTGCGGCCCGGAGTTCTCGTCGAGCGCCATATTCCATTCGGTGACGCCTTTGGCCCAGTTGCGCGTGGTCCCGATAATGATATTTTCCAGGCCCCATCCGAAGTCGCCGATAAAGGTTCCCGAAGTTTCTCCCGAGCATTCCGTGAACCACACTCCAAAGTTTGGATATGCCGCTTCCACGGTGGATTGCGCTGACGGCGCGCCCGAATAGCAATGCCACGAGATTCCCGCTATATATTGGGCTGCCGCACTGTCGGCCAGCAGTGTTTCCGGATAGGTGGTGTCGCCCCAGTTGTGTTCATAGCCAAATATCTTGGTGCTGAGGCCGGCATTCGCCAGCGCGGGCCCAAGATCGCTGGCGATGAAGGTTGATTCTTCGCTTGCGGAGAAGGTTTCAGTGGGATAGCTGCCATTGGAGTTCTCAGGCTCGTTCTGGGCGGCGATCGCATACACCGGAATGCCTTCCCCCTGGTACGCCTGGATCGTCTTGACAAAATACTGGGCAAGCGAGGGCATATAGGTATCGTTGAAATTGCCTCCGTTCATCGTGCCTGAGGCTTTCATCCACGCCGGAGGGCTCCAGGGAAGCATTTCAACCTTGATGTTCGGATTGACCGCGAACGCCTGCTTCAGGACTGGAATCGTGTAAGTCATATCTTTTGCGATGGAAAAGTTCGCTAGAGGCACATCCGTTTGGCCTGAGGGCATGTCGTCGTAGCTGAAGTCCCCCTGCGCGGAAGCGTCGGAAGCGCCCATTGGCTGCCTCAGCATTGTCAGACCAATCCCGCTGGTGCTGCTGAATAGACTCTGCATCAAAGCAGTTTGCTGAGCGGAAGTCAGGTACTTACCGACGTTGTAGGTGGAGGAATCGGTAAACGAAGCGCCGAAGCCGTCCATCTGCTGATACGTCACGCTGGGAGTAACGGTGATGGTATATGTGCCGCCTGTCCCAGTACCGAACGATACCGATGGTTGTTTCGCCAGCAGCTCAGACTGAGTTCCAGTCGTTTCCACCACGCTGACGGTCTGCGCAATTGCGCGATCGACCGTTCCAGAAAATGCTGCCGGCAGGACACTCAGGAGCAAGCAAAACTCAAGTTTCTTTGGCATTGTCATTCCTTCTTCTTGGCGATTGTTGTGGTTTCAAGAAAGCCCGGTATGCGAATGCTGAAAGCGGAGCCCCTGGGACGGGCAGAGCAAGTCAAACCTTCCGGCTCCGGGGACGAAGTTCCTCTCGTACGGCTTGATTGCGGCGCATTCCCGGGGATCTGGAATCAGGCATAGAATTCTCTTTCGGCGCAGAATCGAAACCGAAATGAACGTTAGCCCTCGCAGCGCACGATAGTCCTTACTTTGCACTGATGAAATTCCGATGATATTCCGATGATGCGGCTCGAAGGGATGCTTATCTATTGCAGAATCAAAGCGATGTTAGCCTCGGTCGATGCTGTCCTTCGCCAAAATGCCCACCTGCCGGCGAATCGAGCACATGAGCATTAGCACGTCCCGTGTGAAAATTGTCCTATGCCGCCCCCTTTTGCGAGGCTCACGTCCGTTCTGTCTTCCCAATTCTTTCGCTCTCGCCACAGTCTGCTCTTGGAAAACCTGGCCCTTCGGCAAAAGCCGACCATCTTGATCGGCTTGCCATTCTCGTCGAGGTATTCCACGCGCTCGGGAGGAATGGGATCTTCCTCGTCATCCGCCGGAACAACGGGCGGAGGCATCGGGGGATCGTCCGGGCTCGGTTCGCAAATCTGCACCGGCTCGGCTTGGTTTTTGCGCGCGCATTTCAAGCCGCTGGTGCCGATACCGATGGGAGCCCAGGACAGCTTTGTGTTTTCCTTTGAGGGGATTTGACCTTGTTCCTGGATTACCGGGTCCTACGCTGTTGGATGCCCCTCGGATTGGCAATGTTAAACTCCCCGGCATCCAGCTATAAGACCGTTTATCGCATGCGGGCTTACAAGGAATGACAGCTCGCTTTCCGCTCGGGGCGGGGTCAATTCCGACACAAATTGCCCTTTCAGATTCAGGGTCAATCCTCTCAATTGAAACCATTTACTTCATTTCTGCTCGAATTGGCAATGGTTCGCAAATGCCCACGATCCAGTGGTGCGACAAAGCTATTGCGCTCTGCGTTCCCGGGAATGCGTTCTGCAATTATTGGGGAATCTCGGGTTGGAAAAATCAGCCAAATTACTGTAAGTTATTGATAAATATGGTAGGCACGACTGGACTCGAACCAGCGACCTCTTCCGTGTCAAGGAAGCGCTCTAACCAACTGAGCTACGCGCCTGCAATGCGATCTCTGCTAGTTTAGCAGGATCGGTGCGGTAGGGAAAGATGGGAGTGTCGCTATCCTATCTCATGATGTACCATCGTTGACGAACGGCGATGCCCGCTCCGCTGGGGAAGCGCACTGGCTTGAATCCTGCGGGGATCGCTCCAGTCCGGTGATTGCAATAGCCTGCCATGGACGACGCTTCGAGCACACGGTTGAACCCAATCCGCACCGCTCCAAACCTGCTGACGCTCTTACGCATCTGCCTGGCGCCATTTCTCGTGGCCACCATCCTCGATGAGCACTACGCAGTGAGCTTCGGTCTGTTTGTGGCGGCGGGCTTGACCGATGCTCTGGATGGCACCCTGGCTCGCCTGCTGAAGCAGCGCTCGCAACTAGGCCAGTACCTCGACCCCGTAGCCGACAAGTTGCTGCTGAGCACCCTGTTTCTGGTGCTCACCCACATGGGGCTCATTCCGGCCAGGGTGACCGTGATGGTGTTCGGCCGGGATGTTGGCATTCTGGTGGTCGCCGCCATTCTGTATGCGGCTGTCGGACGACGGGAGTTCGAACCCAGCATCTTCGGCAAGGTCAATACCGCCATACAGATTGCCGCCGTGGCCGCCGTGCTGCTGCATCAACTCACCGCGGTACTTTGGGTCGCGGAGATACGCTTGCTGGCCCTGAATGCCACGATGGTGCTGACCGTGGTTTCGGGCCTGCATTACGCGTGGACGGCTTCACGCCGCATAACCGCTCCCGCGGCCAGCGGGTCCAGCGTCAGGTGATTCGGTCTCAAAGGTCGCTTGCGGCGTCCTCTGTTTCGACGGTTTCTTCAATCTCCATATCCCGGAACTCCTCGGAGTCGAAGACCTCGCCACACTCCAGGCACTCGACAAACTCGACGTCGTCGTGCCGGGAAACGATACGTACCCTAGGATGCTTGCAGATGGTTGCCATCGCTCGTGTATCGGTTGGATAAACTGCTCTTTCCGCCAGATTGTAGCGGTCTTTTCGATAATTTGAAACGGATATTTGTTGAATCTTTCTATCGGCCTTCAAATTTTCCCCTCAGAGTCCTGAAGCCGGTTCCCAATTGGACTTGAAATCCCGACGGAATTGGTCGTATACTGAATGCGGACCGAAGAAGTCGGATATTGAATGCTCAAGCTGACAAAAAAGGCGGATTACGGGTTGATGGCGCTCAAGTACCTTGCCGAGCACCCGGAGACGACCGCGCTCAGCGCCAAGGATGTTGCCGACGCCTACGGCATTCCAGCGCAATTGCTGGCTAAGATTCTGCAACTGCTCACAAAGAACGGTTTGCTGCGATCGCACGCGGGGATGAACGGCGGCTACTCTCTGGCGCGGGATGCGCGCAAGATTTCGGCCTACGAAGTAATTCTCGCTATCGACGGGCCGTTTTTCATTACCTCCTGCACCAAGGGCGCAAAATCGTGCGAGCTGACGCCGAGCTGCACTATCAAGGAACCCCTGGCGCGAGTGAACGATACCATCGCCGGAGTACTGAAAAGCATCAGCATTCAAGATCTGGCGGAGCATGAACAACCCGCGGCCCGCGCGCACGGAGTTCCAGCACACGCCGCCCATGGGTTGGTTGCACTGACGTTGTAGCGATGAGTTTTTCCCCTCCGCCGTAAGCGGAGAAGAGCATGGAAGAGGATGGAGACTGAATGAGTACCATTGCCAGCAATGTGGAAGTTCCGGCGGGCTTGAGCCTGCCGATATACATGGACAATCACGCCACCAGCCCGCTCGATCCGCGGGTTCTGGAGGCGATGCTACCTTATTTCACCAGCAAGTTCGGCAACGCGGCCAGCCGTAACCACTCGTTTGGCTGGGAAGCGGAGCAAGCCGTCGAGACCGCTCGCGAGCAGATTGCCAAGCTGATCGGCGCCACTGCCAAGGAGATCATCTTCACCTCCGGCGCAACCGAGTCGAACAATCTGGCCATCAAAGGCATCGCGGAGATGTATCGCGAGCGCGGCAACCACATCATCACCCAGGTAACCGAGCACAAAGCGATTCTGGACACCTGCAAGCGGCTGGAAAAGTACGGCTACCGCGTGACCTATCTTCCGGTGAAGGCGGACGGGCTCATCGATCTCGACGACCTGAAGCGGGCCATCGACGACAAGACCATCCTGGTATCGATCATGGCGGCCAACAACGAGATCGGTGTGCTGCAGCCAATCCGCGAAATTGGCAAGCTCTGTCATGAAAAGGGCGTAATCTTCCACACCGACGCGGTGCAGGCGGTAGGCAAGGTCCCGGTCAACGTCATCGCGGACAACATCGATGTGCTTTCGCTTTCTGGACACAAGATCTACGGCCCCAAGGGAGTCGGGGCGCTCTACGTTCGCCGGCGCAATCCGCGCGTGCAAATTGCGGCGCAGATCGACGGCGGAGGCCACGAGCGCGGAATGCGGTCGGGCACCTTGAATGTGCCCGGCATTGTGGGCCTTGGCAAAGCTTGCGAAATCGCTCGCGAGGAGATGGATTCGGAAGCGGCCTACCTGCGAGGCTTGCGCGACCGGCTGAAGGCCAAGCTCGAGTCCGAGCTGGACTACGTCCACGTGAACGGCTCATGGGAGCACCGCTTGCCGGGTAACCTGAACATGAGCTTTGTCTATGTCGAAGGCGAGTCGCTGCTGATGGGCATCAACGACGTAGCGGTTTCAAGCGGCTCGGCCTGCACCTCGGCCACACTTGAGCCGTCTTATGTGCTCAAGGCTCTGGGACTCGGCGACGATGTGGCGCACAGTTCCATAAGATTCGGACTGGGCCGCTTCAACACCCAGGCCGAAGTGGACTACGTGGCCGACAAGGTCATCGATATCGTGAAAAAGCTTCGTGAGCTTTCGCCGCTTTACGAAATGGTGAAAGAGGGCATCGACCTGACCAAGATTCAGTGGGCGGCGCACTAGAACCGAGTTGTCAGTGAACAGTGGACAGCATCAATGCATTAGCCACTGTTCACTGACAACTGACAACTGACAACTGACAACTGATTTACAGCGGCTTCCCCGCAGAGGAGACAGACCATGGCATACAGCGATCAGGTAATCGACCACTACAACAACCCCCGCAACGTGGGCACGCTCGACAAGGCTTCGACGGAAGTCGGCACAGGCTTGGTGGGCGCGCCGGAGTGCGGCGATGTCATGCGCCTGCAAATCCGCGTCAATCCGGAGACGCAGGTAATCGAAGAGGCCAAGTTCAAGACCTTCGGTTGCGGTTCCGCCATTGCCAGCTCTTCGCTGGCCACGGAGTGGATCAAGGGCCGCACGGTGAACGACGCCCTGGCCATCAAGAACACCGACATTGTGAAGGAACTGTCACTGCCGCCAGTGAAGATTCATTGCTCGGTTTTGGCTGAAGATGCCATCCGCGCGGCCATTGGCGACTGGAAGAAGAAGAACGGCGTTGCGGAGACAGAGGCCGTCGGCGCAACAACGGCAGCACACTAAGATGCTTCCCCTTCCCTGCCAGGGTGGCGCGATTAAGCCCGCGCCACCCACGAATGCGGGAGTTGGGGAATGAAAAGGCAATCATGTCGAACATGGTGACAATTGAATCGAAGCCGGCCGTGGGCGCGTTCGCGGCTGCTGCGCAGGTGGTGCCCGCCGCAGGCGGAGTTGGCCCCACCGCAGGTGGCTTGCAGGTTACTGACCGCGCCATCCAGCGAATTCGGATCGCGATGGCCAAGGAGGGCGTGTCGCCGGAAGAGGGCGGATTGCGACTTGGCGTGATGGGCGGCGGCTGCTCCGGGCTTTCGTATTCCATCAAGTTCGATTCGCGCCCGCGCGAGCGGGATCGCATCTACAACTTTGACGGCGTGCGCGTCTTCGTCGATCCCAAGTCGTTCCTCTACTTGCACGGCATGAAGTTGGACTACGAAGAGACGCTTATGCGGCAAGGCTTCAACTTCATCAATCCGAACTCCACGCGCTCCTGCGGCTGCGGTTCGTCGTTCTCGTCGTAGGGATTGTTTCGCGAGAGTTCCATTATGCTCAAAGTCATCGATACAGCCGTTCCAATTGCGTGTTGGTCCTGTTCCATCGGGCACAACGACTCCACGCTGTTTTGCCCGCACTGCAGCAAGATTCAGCCTCCGCCGGGAGGCGATTTCTTTCAGGTGTTTGGTTTAGAGCGCGCTTTCCAGGTCGATCTTCCGGCGCTCGAGCATGAGTTTCATCGCCTCAGCCGCAAGGTCCATCCCGACCGTTTTGCCCGCGCTGGGGAAATTGAGCGGGAATGGAGCCTTGCCGACACCGCCCTGCTCAATGACGCTTATCGCACGCTGAAAGAGCCCCTGAACCGCACCGAGTACCTGCTGAAGCTTGAAGGCGCCGAGATCGGCGAAGAACATGCGGGCAAGGATCGCAAAGGCCAAAAAGATCCGTCGCGTGTTCCCGCCGACCTGCTGGAAGAAGTCTTCGAATTGAACATGCAATTGGAAGAGATGCGCATGGCCCGCAAGATGGGCGAGGCCGACCCGGAATTGGAAACGAGCCTGGAACAGGCAAAGAGAAAATTCGACGGCCTGCTTGTCGAGGTGGACCAGAGCCTGCGCAGTCAATGGCAAGTGTGGGACGAGGGGGACGCGGCCGCTCGGCATTCGGCGCAGAAGAACATGGTGGCGCTCCTGGACCGGAGACGCTATCTCAACAATCTGGTGCGCGACGTTACCGAAACCCTGGGAGCTTAATAGACAAGCATGGCGGAATCGACCTTGAATGGCCGCGTTGTTGGAATCGATCTGGGAACCACCAATTCCCTGGTCGCATATATGCAGGGCGACGCGCCGGCAGTGATTCCGGGTGTGGACGGCCTGAATCTTGTGCCGTCGGTGGTGGCGCTCGATCCCATTCCGGCGGAAGGCGGAAGGCCTTCGGTGACAGTCGGCAATACCGCGCGCAAGGCGCTCATCGAGACTCCTGAGCGGGTCATCTATTCCGTCAAGCGCCTCATGGGCCGCGGCATTGAAGAGATTCAGGACGAGCTGAAGCTGTTCCCGTTCCGCGTCGCCGAAGACGTGGAAGCGGGCGAAGTGCCGCGCATACGGCTAGGCGAAATGAAGTTCACGCCTCCGGAGATTTCCGCCTACATCCTTCGCCAGCTCAAGCGCAATGCGGAGCGTTTCTTTGGCTCGCCGGTGACCCAGGCCGTCATCACCGTTCCGGCCTACTTCAACGATGCGCAGCGCCAGGCCACCAAGGATGCTGGGCGCATGGCCGGACTTGAAGTGCTCCGCCTAGTCAACGAACCCACTGCGGCAGCGCTGGCCTATGGCCTCGACCGCGCCAAGGCGGGCACCATCGCGGTGTACGACCTGGGCGGCGGCACCTTCGACATTTCCATCCTCAAGTTGCGCGACGGCATCTTCGAGGTGCAGTCCACAAACGGCGACACGCACCTGGGCGGCGACGACATCGACAACCTGCTGCTCACCATTGCTCTGGATGAGATTCACGCCGAGCACGGTGTCGATCTGCGCGGGCATCCCGGCGCAGTGCAGGCCTTGCGCAAGGCGGCCATTGACGCCAAGATCGCTCTTTCCACACAGCAGGAAGCGTACTTCGACATCGAACTGCCCAACGGCGATCGCTATCAGAGAGAGATTTCCCGCGCGGGATTCGAGCTGCTGATCGAGCCGGTGCTGGAGCGTACCGCAGGCCCGTGCAAACAGGCTCTCGCCGACGCCGGCATCACGCCGGAACAAATCGACGAAGTGGTGCTGGTGGGAGGGTCCACTCGCATCCCCGCGGTCCGCCAACTGGTGGACGATCTCTTCCATCTCGCTGCCCGTGGCAAAAAGCCGCACATCGAATTGAATCCCGATGAAGTGGTGGCGCTGGGCGCGGCGGTGCAGGCTGACATATTGGCTGGCGCGTCGAAGTCCACCGAGGAGTTGCTGCTTCTGGACGTGACTCCGCTTTCGTTGGGCATCGAAGCGCTGGGCGGGACTGTTGCGCGGATTATCCAGCGCAACTCCACCATTCCGGCTTCTGCCACTGAGCACTTTACCACCGGAGTGGAAGGCCAGACCAACGTGGCAATTCATGTGCTGCAGGGCGAGCGGGAACTGGCAAAGGACTGCCGCTCGCTGGCGCGTTTCGATCTGCGCGGCATTCCACCCATGAGCGCCGGTTTGCCGCGCATCGAAGTGAAATTCCTCATCGATGCGGACGGCATTCTTCAGGTGACAGCGCGCGAGCAGCGCAGCGGGCAGCAGGCCAATATTGAGGTAAAGCCGACGTATGGGCTGACCGATGAGCAGGTCGAGGGCATGATTCTGGATTCGTTCGATCACGCCGAAGAAGACTTTGCCGCGCGCCTGCTGATTGAGGCACGCAACGAGGCGGAAACCATCCTGGCCGCTGTCGATCGCGCCCCCGGCAATCCGGCTTGGGAGCGGCTGACCGGCGAGGAACAGGCGGCCATTGCGGCGGCACGTGACCGGCTGGCTGCCGTCAACCTCGGCGAGGACCTTTCGGCAATCCGCGAGGCAACGCTGGCGCTGGACCATGCCACACGACGATTTGCCGAATTGATGATGGATGCCGCCGTAACCACCGCAATTCGCGGTAAGACCATGGACGCAGCGGGGAAAGAGATGGGCCATGAGGTTACCGCGCCCCACCCCATGGCCGCGGCCGAGTTCAAGTAGGGCTGGTATCACTGTGTCAGGGCACGACTTTAATCGTGCCGCAACGGCGACCAAACGAACCTGGTCTTTAGCCCCTGAGGGAATGTCAATGATTACCGGACACCCCCGTTGCAAAGGAAGAGTTCTATGAGCGAAGCAAACACAAAAAACATCCCCGCCGACAAGCTGGTCCGCGTGACATTTCAGCCCGAAGGCAAGACCGTCGAATTCGAGTACGGCACAATGCCCTACCAGCATCACGGCAAGCCCATGTCGTTTCTCGATGTGGCTGAAAACTTCGACATCTTTCTCGATCACGCCTGCGGCGGCGTCTGCGCCTGCACCACCTGCCACCTGTGGATCAAAGATCAGTCAGGCATCAGCGAGGCGGACGACGATGAGATCGACCGCATGGACATGGCCGCCGACCAGCAGTTGAATTCGCGTCTGGGCTGCCAGGCCGTCATCACCGGCCCCGGAGATTACGTCGTCGAGATTCCCAAGTGGAACCGTAACTACGTCTCCGAGGGCAAGCCCCTAACTTTGGCCGAAAGCAAGTGAACAACGGAAAGTTACTCCCTGCGGGACCTTGAAGACTCCATACTTGCGCGGTCGGAGAAAGAGTTGTTTACTTCGGGCAGCCGGCTCCCATGACCCAATCCCTCAACACCGCCCGTCTCCTGCTCCGCCGCTGGCGCTCCTCTGACCGCCAGCCTTTTCAGGCGCTGAACGCCGATCCACGCGTCATGGAGTTTATGCCCGGCCTGCTTTCGCTACGCGAATCCGACGACCTGATTACCCGCATCGAGCAGCACTTCGAGCGTCACGGTTTCGGACTATTCGCCGCAGAACTTCTTGAGGGGAAGACGTTCATCGGGTTCATCGGCCTCTCGGTTCCAGCCTTCGACGCGCCGTTCATGCCCGCGGTGGAAATTGGCTGGCGCCTCGCGTTCGACCACTGGGGCCGCGGCCTGGCCACGGAAGCAGCCCGCGCGGTCGTCCGCTTTGCTTTTGAGTCCGCCGGCCTCAACAGCCTCGTCTCGTTCACAGTTCCCCAAAATGTGCGCTCGCGCCGCGTAATGGAAAATCTGGGCATGATTCACGATCCCAGCGCGGACTTCGATCATCCTCGCCTGCCCCTGGACCATCCCTTGCGCCATCATGTCCTCTATCGAATGCACAAGCGGACAAATCTTGTCGATTAACCAGCCACCCTCCGCGCCCCTTGGCAGCTCCGCTCTCGATTTACAGCGCAAATTCCGCTTCGGCAATTCGATATTCCGCCAGATGTCACTCGTGCGAGTTCTCTGCATTGGCCCGGTCTGTGATGCCGGCTGAAACTGCTGAAAGAAATTGCTGGCGATAGGCGTCCCATGTGCATTCCGCTGCCGCTCGAAAGGCGGCTTTACTCATTGCGGTCAACAACGAGCGATCTTCGATCATGCGAGTCAGCGCCGCAACCAGCCCTGAGGTTGAGCGGATCGGCACGATGTATCCAGTCACTCCATCTATTACAAGATCCTCGGTCCCGGAGTTCGGAGTGGTGATCACCGGAAGCCCCTGTGAAAGCGCTTCGAGCACCACAAGTGCTCGCCCTTCAAAAAGCGTGGGCAGCACCAGAACATCGCTGTTGCGCATGGCCTCGAGCACCTGAGCAGGCACCATTGTTGGCGTCCAGCGATGGCGACTCAATTCCTTCGCCATCTCTTTATTGGGATGCAACAGGCGGCCCACAAGGGAGAGTTCGGCGCTGCTGCCCAGCAACTCCATCGCCCGGAGCAGGTAGCTGATTCCCTTTCGCTGGCTCATCAATCCAACATAGAGTACCCGAAGCGGGCCGATCCGACGTCTCTCACGGAGTTCCGCAGCTTCTGAAGCAGCGGGAGTTCGCGACGGGCAACCGTAGGGCACTATCACTATTTTGCGCGCCGGTGATGCCTCAAGAGTACGCGCCACGAACAGGCTCGGCGCAATCACCACATCTGCTGCGGCGATCTCCTCATCTTTCTGTGCCAGGGCAGCCTCGGAATCTGCGGCTGAGGAAAGTGATTTTCCCCATAGCGGCTCCAAAGCAATCTCGTCGTCGCACAGCGTGCTCCACGCGCGCAAGTAGCCGATTGGCATCTCATAGATACAGCGAATACCGCGCATCCTGGCGGCTCTGAAGGTTTCCAGCGCACAGCTGTCGACCCCGAGGATTGCGTCCAGCAAGGGGCCACGAACAAGTGTCCGAGCCACCGCGCGGTCAAGAGCAGCCGCAATCGCGGCCGTGCGAAACCGGCCCGTTTCACGGCGAATCAAGCTGTGCCAGCCCATACGAACAGCGATCAACCGCATTAACTCCTGCCATGGATGGGTGTGAATCAGTTCCGCGGAAATGCCTGGGAAACTTCGCCGGGCGAACTCCGATCTGAGTCCAGCGGGAAGAAGCCGATCGAGGAATGAGCCGGGCTGCCACGCAATCGTCGTATGGAGGGCCGCCAGCATCCCCGCTTCATCGAGAGCGAGAAGGGCCTGGCGCATATTTGCGTTTCCTGTCATATGCAACATCAGGACCCGCAGATTGTCCGATTTCGCTCTAGTCACTTCTTCCTGCTCGTTGCCTGGATTCAAGGATGCCAATACCTCGCTGCGCTAGCCTGCAATCAAAGCGTAACATCCCGATCTACAGATGAATTGGCCCAATCACCGCCTCAAGAAACCCACCTGGGCGGGATGCGAACCAGAGCTTAAACTGGCTTTTCTTGTCTTCGGACCACAGGATCGATTGTTCGTCGGATACTGGTAGGTTCCCGCATTTGCTTCCAGCTTGTCTGCGGAATTGGGCTCTTTGCTCGCTTCGAAACTGTTGGCACAGCACACCGTTGCGATGCGCGGAACAACTCGCGGATCCTCAGCGATCCGCTTGTCCTTAAGCTCACCGGCAGCCAGCAGGACGATGCGGCTGCGTATAGGGAACCTTACTTTCCGCATGTCACGGATTGGGTGCTGGCCAAGCTGCCAGAGTTCGTTTCTATCGCCCAGCTAGCCTGGAAGGTTTGAAGTGAGATGCCGTCTTCTGGCGCCATGATTCCAGGTGTGCGACGCCGTTTGATGCATAACATCTCGTTTCGATCCATCAAGTTGTAAACTGGCGGACTTTCGTCTCAACCGATTACTGGTTGTAATGGCCATCGTGGTGGTAGTGGTGGTGATGATGGTGATGGTGGTGTACAACCACAACCACCTGCGCCTGCGCCGCATAAGGTAGTGCGAAACAGAAGAGAAGAGCCGTCCCAAGCAGAAACTTTTTCATAGCCTGATGATGAGCCTCCCAGCATTGATTCGCAGAGCTACATTGACCTGTCCAAGAATCCGACGATTGGAGAGGATTGCAACCATTCCCGATTAGGAGCCAGTGGTGCTGCTTCGAGGTTCGGGCCACCGATAAATCGCCCACGCTAAACTTCACGGGATGCCAACCATGAAGTGCGTATGCTAAACTCCGCCTGACTCCCGGAGGAATAATGCAGAAGGTCGTCATGACGTTTAACGCAGTGGACGCAACCGGAAAGCCGGATGGCTCGTCTCTCGATGTCGAGTTCGCCGTCGATGCGACAGCCACACCAAAGAATTCCGTGACCAGGTTCAAGCTGACTTCGAGTGCTTCGCCACAGGGGGCTGCGCCGTTGGAATTCAGACTTGTGTGGAACGACGCGGTTGAGCTTGAGCAAACGATCAACACGATATTGAGTAGTAATCCAGTTCCGTAAAGAGATGTGGTTCGGCTTTAGTTGAAATTCTGCCTTATATCGAGGCCGGCCCGCTTCTTGATTCAGAAGCGAGCCGGCTTTCCCTTGGCTTTAGGGTGGTTTTATTAATTACGCTTTAGCCGTAGTCAACGCCCCCAGGTCGGCTGCCAGCTTTTCTGTCGAGAAGGCTTCGATCAGGTCGCCGGCCTTCAGATCGCTGAAGCCGCCTAGCCCGATGCCGCATTCCATGCCGTTGGTCACTTCGCGAACGTCGTCCTTGACGCGCTTGAGCGAGTTGATCTTGCCCTTGAATACCTGCTCGCCGTCGCGCATCACCTTGACCTCGGCATCGCGGCGAATGACGCCGTCCTGCACGCGGCAGCCCGCGATAGTGCCGACCTTGGGAATGCGGAACACCTGGAGGACTTCGGCCCGGCCCACGTAGTTCTCTTTGAATGTGGGGTCGAGCAGGCCCAGCATGGCCAGTTTCATCTCGTCCTGTAACTCGTAGATGATGGAGTGAAGGCGAATCTCGATGGCTTCCTGCTGCGCCAGCTCGGCGGCCTTGCGTTCCGGACGCACGTTGAAACCGATGATGATGGCGTTCGAGGCCGTGGCCAGCAGCACGTCGGACTCGGTAATGGAACCGACGCCCGAGTGAATCACCTTGACCCGCACCTTCTCAGTGGACATACGGACCAGCGAATCGGCCAACACCTCCACCGATCCAGTCACGTCGCCCTTGATGATCAACGGCAGGTCCTTTACGCCTGCGGTGCGAATCTGCTCGGCAAGGCCTTCCAACGAGACTCTGGAGCTCTTGGCAAGTTGTGCGTCGCGCTCCTTCATTTTGCGGTACTGTGCGATGCCCTTGGCCTTGTCGCGGTCGGCCACAACCAGAAACGTGTCGCCGGAATCGGGCATGGATTCCAGGCCGAGGACCTCGACAGGGGTGGATGGGCCTGCTTCCACCAGCGGTCGTCCGCGATCGTCGAACATGGCGCGGACCTTGCCGAAAGTGTTGCCCACAATGTAGCTGTCGTTAAGTCGCAGAGTTCCGTCCTGCACCAGGACGGTAGCCACGGTTCCGCGCCCGCGATCAAGCTTGGCCTCGATAACCGAGCCCACGGCTTTGCGGCCAGGCGTAGCCTTGGGGGCGCGAATGTCGGAGACCAGGCAGATCATTTCCAGCAGCAGATCCAGGTTGAGGCGCTTCTTGGCCGAGACTTCGACGAAGACCGTGCCTTCCTGTCCGGCGCCGGCCCATTCCTCAGGAATGAGTCCGCGATCGGCAAGCTGCTTTTTTACGCGCTCCGGGTTGGCCTCAGGCTTGTCGATCTTGTTGACGGCAACGATGATGGGGACGGCCGCAGCCTTGGCGTGGTCAATAGCTTCCAGGGTCTGGGGCATCACGCCATCGTCGGCGGCAACCACGATCACCACAATGTCGGTGACCTTGGCGCCGCGGGCTCTCATGCGCGTAAACGCCTCGTGGCCCGGGGTATCGAGGAAGACGATCTCGCGGCCGGACGCCGGCGAGCCTTCCTTGGTGAACTTAACCTTGTAAGCGCCGATGTGCTGGGTAATTCCTCCAGCTTCGCCTTCCGCCACGTGAGTCTCGCGGATGGCATCGAGCAGCGAGGTTTTGCCGTGATCCACGTGGCCCATTACTGTGACAACAGGTGACCGGGGCACTTCGAGCTCCCCGGTGTTTTCGGCTTCGAGAACTTCTTCAATGGCCTGGTTGGCGATCTCTTCTTCGTAACTAATGACGGTGGCTGCGGCGCCGAACTTGGCCGACACATCCTTGACCATCTCCGCATCCAGAGACTGATTGACGGTGACGAAGATGCCGCTCATGAGCAGAGTAGCGATAAGATCCTTGGCACGGACATCCAGCTTCTCTGCAAGATCCTTGACGCTGATGCCCTCGGTAACGGTGATCTCGCGGGTGATGGGAAGCGGCTCGCCGCCGTATTGCACCCCGCCATAACGTGGCGGCGGCACAAAGCCCTTCATCGGGCCTTCCTTGGTCTTGGGATACTGCGGGCGGCCGCCGCGGCCACGGCTTGGCGCGGCGCGCTGCGGACGGGGCGCTTCTCCGGATGGTGGAGCTCCGCCAGGGCCTGGACGCGGACCGCCGAATCCACCCGGGCGAGGTGGACCGAAGCCGGGTGCTCCGCCAAAGCCTGGTCGGGCGCCAAATCCGGGACGCGCGCCGGGTGCGCCAGTCGATCCGGGTCCGCCGTACCCGCCTGGGGTGGTGCGCGTGGGATGCTTGGGGCGCGGGCCGCCTGCGGGGAATTGGCCGGGAGCCGGGGGTGGTCCGCCGGGAGTCCGCTGAGGATAGCCCCCGCTGGGGCCGCTGGATGGTCTGCGGTCGAAGATCGGCTTGCCACGCTGAATGCCAGCGCCGGCGGCCTGGTTTCCCGTGCCCGGAGCCATAACAGCGGCTGCGGGCACAATGGGAGCCTTGTATACAGGGCGTGGCCCTGTTTGGGGCATCACTACGCGCCGGGCTGGAAGCGCAATCGTAGGGGACGGTGTATGTGTATGACCTTCAGAGCGGCGATGGGCAGGTGGTGGAGCAAGCGCGGCGGGAGCCTCGGCTTCAATTTCGATCGTGGGGGTTGGCGTCTTTTTCTCCGGTGGGGCGGTGAGGGCTTCAGAAACAGGAATGTCCGCAACGGAAGGCGGCTCAACCTTGGCGGGGGGCGGCGCAGCCGGTAAAGGCGAAACCGCGACCGGCTCAATCGATGCGACTGGCGCAGCTGCGGGAGGTGGAGCAGCAGGCTTGGCGACGGGGACCAACACTTCGGCTGCGCGTGGCTGGGCTTCGCGGGGGTGGCCTTCGCGCGTGGTTGGGACAGGAGCGACAGCGGCTGTAACCACCTGTGGTTGTTTCACCACCACGGCTGCCTGGGGCGGCGTCACCACAAAAGCCGGCCGCGACGGAGCTGCCGTGCCCGTGGGAGCCTTGGCAACCACCGGGCCGGCAGGCGGCCTGGAGACAATAGCGGGTGGCGGGGGTGGGGCGGCGACAACAATAGGAGGTGCGGATCGTGGCTGAGGAAAAATCTTGCGCGGTTCCGGGCGGCCCGGTGCCGAGGTCGTAGCCGGCGGTGCGGCAACGGCTACAACGGGCGGCCGCGGCGGTGCGGGAAGCGCTGGCGCTGCAGGTGCCTGGGTGGGCCGCGCCGGGGGCAAATGAGCCTGCCGCGCCTCTTGCTCCTCGCGTTGCTTGTTGGCCAGAATAGCCTTCATCACGTCCCCCGGCTTGGAGATGTGCGAGAGGTCGATTTTTGGCGTCATACCCTGCTGGGCGCGTGCGCCCGCGGAACTCCCGTGGCCAGCCGGCTTGGTCCCGCGATCAAGATGAACGCGAACCTTTTCCGCCTCGTAATCCTCCAGCGAACTGGAGTGGGTCTTGCCTTCGGCCAGGCCGAGTTCCACCAATATGTCAAGAATCTGACGGCTCTTGACTTCCATCTCGCGCGCGAGATCGTTGATTCGAACCTTACTCATCCGCCTCTTTTCGAAAATGCTACTCAAAGCCCTCAGTCGCTCATAGCTACCTCGTGGCAATGGCTATTCTTGGAAATTCCGTGGTTGCCCGGTTGACCTTCAGGGGAGCGGCGCATCTTATGCGCCTTCCTCTTTGGCCGCCTGCTCTTCCTCAATCTCGCTTGCTTCCAGTTCCGGCGCCTCATCGGCATCCGGCACGTTCCCAATTGCGTCTTCTATCGCGGGAATCGACTCTGTTTCTGTCTCCGCTGCCTCTACGCTTTCCACTTCCCGCAGAACGTCGGCAGAGTTTTCAGCTTCTGCTTCAGCATCGGCTTCGACGACCGGCGCATTCCCTACTTCCGCTTCGCCGGATTCGCCCACAGCCGTCTCAACGGAAACAGCTCCGTCCTCCCCGGCTTCGGCTGCCGCATGCTCGGCGTCCAGCAGGGCGCCTTCCGCGCTCTCGGGCACGTGGCCTTCCTCGCCCTCTTCAAAGTGGCCGAAGTAGTGGCGCACTGCCACGCTGATCCGCTCCAGAGTCTTTTCGCCGATGCCCGGAATCTCCTCAAGCTGCTCGGGCGTCATGTCGGCAAGCCCCTCAACGGTGGTGATGCCTGCCGCAACCAGCTTCTGGATAATGCTGTCGCCCAGCTCGGTAACCTGCTCGATGGGCGTGGATGGCCCGCCGGAAAAGGCCTGCATTTGCTGCTCCACCTCCTGGCGTTTCTCCTCTTCGCTCTTGATGTCGATCTTCCAGCCCAGCAGCTTGGCCGCCAGCCGCACATTCTGGCCCTTCTTGCCGATCGCAAGGGAAAGTTGCGTGTCGTCCACAATCACTTCGAGCTGCTTGTCGCTCAGGTCGGAGATGGAGACGCGGCTCACCTTGGCCGGCTGCAGCGCCTTCTCCGCAAACGTCGTTATTTCGTCTGAAAACTCGATAATGTCGATCTTCTCGCCCCGCAGTTCGCGGATGATGGACTGCACGCGCATGCCCTTCATGCCCACGCATGCGCCCACCGGATCAACGTCCTTGTCGCGGCTCTGCACGGCGATCTTTGTCCGCTCGCCGGCCTCCCGGGCAATGGCGCGGATGCTCACGGTGTTGTCGTAGATCTCGGGAACTTCCGATTGGAAGAGATTCGACACCAGCTCCGGTGCGGCCCTGGAAACGATGACTTGCGGCCCCTTGGCGGCGCGGTCCACCTTCAGCAGGACAACTCGTACCCGCTCGCCGATGGAAAACTGCTCCAGCCGCGACTGTTCCCGCTTGGGGCAGCGGGCCTCGGCCTTGCCCAGGTCGTAAATAATGTCCTGGCCCTCAATGCGCTTGACGGTTGCGTTCAGCACTTCCTTCTCGCGGTGGGCGTATTCCTGGAAGATGGTGTCACGCTCGGCCTCGCGCACCTTCTGGAAGATGACCTGCTTGGCCAACTGCGCGGCAATGCGGCCCAGCGGACTGGTGTCCCGATAAAGCCGGATCTCGCTGCCCACTTCGACGCCGGGGGCCAGCGCGCTGGCTTCTTCAAGAGTGATCTGGTTCAGCGGGTCTTCCACCTGCTCCGCGTCCGCCACAACCGTCTTGAAGATATAGGCCGTAATGGCGCCGGTTTCCTTGTTCAGCTCCCCGCGCATGTTTTCCTGGGTCTTGTAGTATTTGCGCGTGGCCAGGGCGATGGCCTCTTCCACTGCGCCAACAACGATGCCGGGTTCAATGCCCTTCTCGCGGCTCAGGAGCTCGATACTCTGGTACAAAACGCTGGTGGTGGCCATTCTTTGCTTGCTCTCTCGTTTGGGGCTCGGGCAAATTGCTGCTTGAGCCGGTTCAGTTGAAGTTAACCTCTGTTCATTTACCCAAAAATGCTGTCATCCTGAGCGGAGCGAAGTCGAAGGACCTGCGTTTCCACTCTTCCCAGTCACAAAAGCTGGGTGCCCCAGGTCTCGATTCTGTGACCTGGGAAACCACGAATCCTTATATTTCCGGCACCAACTGCGCCTTCTCAATGTTGTCCAGCGCAATCTCCACCGTATTCACGCCCGTCTTCTTCGTTTTGCTGTTCTGCTTCACTGCGTTCAGGTCGATCGTAATCGTCTTGCCGGGTACCCCAGGCTTCGTTTCTGAGACCCTGAAGTCTGAAGCCACCAGCCTCCCCTGCCAATGCCGGTTGTTGCGGATAGCCTCAAAGGTCTGCACCTTCACCAGGCTCCCAATAAACCTTTGAAACTCCTCCGGCTTGCTCAGCTTGCGGTCAAGACCAGGAGAACTTGCCTCCAGCGTGTACTCCGCGCCGGGAATCAAATCTTCTACATCCAGCAGCACGCCAAAGTCCCGGCTGAACTCGGCACAGTCTTCATGTGTGATGCCGGAGAGCTGCTCCACGCTCAAAGTGCCCTCGAGCAGCCGCACTGGAAGAGTCTCATCCCCCTCCCCCACGGCACCGGCCGCGATGGCCGCCTTCAGTTGCGCGCGGCCCTCGGCGTTTTTCTCGAGAAAAATGCGGAGAGTGCGCTCCTTTGCGGGGCCGATGAACTCCACGTCCACCACGTCCAGCCCATGCGAGGCGGCCACTCTTGCCGCCGCCGATCGAATTTCATCCAGCTTCACTGCCATCGTTACCAGCACCCCATCGAGCGCCAAATCGCTCGCCGGGACCCCTGTTCCACGCCGCCCAATCAGCGGCCTTCAGCCAGGGTTTTCACCCCAAAATTGGCCCAAATAAAAAGTGGGCTATAAGCCCACTCATCTCTCCGCCAGCCGGCCTACCCACGGCAACCATGACGGACAAATTCGTCTGCATCGTTATCATACGGCGATTTGCAGGGAAATTCAATGGGCAAGCGGGGCTGAAGGGCCTAAATTCGGCGGCTTTGCTGGATCAGATTCGGATTGCCGGTTTCCGGAGCTGCAGCGTCGAGGCCCTGGTTTTCCAATGTTCAGTGCGGATGATCCATCGTGTGAAGGGTCGTTTGACAGATGAATATACAACGTATATACGTTAGTCAGATGGACGTCAATTTCCTTTACCATGGCCAGCGGTTTGTGTGGGATTAGGAGAAGGCGTCGAGCAATGTCGGCAAGCATGGCGTGAGCTTTGAAGTAGCTTCTCAGGTCTTTTTTGATCGATTTATTCACATCGAAGACGCAAGCGTCGACGAGGAGAGAAGGGATGCGGCAATCGGAATGACAGAAGATTGGATGCTTCTCCTGGTTGTGCATATTCAGCGTGAGGGCGGAACAATCCGCATCATTTCAGCGCGGCCAGCCACCGCTCAGGAACGGAGGAGTTATGAAGACTGCGGGTGAACGAATGCGGGAGCGGTTGAGGAAGGATCGTCCGATGACCGTGATCAGCCTCCGTATGCCGGAAGACGTGATCGAGGAGTTAAGAGAGATTGCGCCGGCTCTCGGTTTCTCCGGCTATCAGCCGCTCATCCGCGCCTACATCGGCCAGGGTCTGCGCAAAGACCAGGCTCGGATGGAGAGTTCGCAGGTGGATGCGCTCACCGAGAGCCTGCGCAAACATGGGATCGCCGATCAGGTCATCTCCGCCGCCATCGCGGAAGCGCAGCTTAAGAGCGCATAGAATCGCCTGTCGGGGAACTGCTTCTCATCTCACGCGGAGGAAGCAAACGAGATGGGTTAATGAGCTACGCCTGTCAAAGCGCCGGTACTAATCGCATTGCCGATAAGAATCGACAGCGCAAAATAGGAGACTGCGAAGCACCCCAGCCCACCGAATCCGAGACTGAAAATCAGGACTGACCTGAACATCGTGAAACTTTCTGGATTCTGCAACTGCATCTCGTAAAAATATGTAACTAAACCCATGAAAGAAAGAGCATACACTACAGTAAATCCCAGGAGTACCATAGGCAGCCCAAGCCAAGGCAATACTGAAGTGAAATGCAAATTTGGTATGAAAACAAGGGAAGCTGAAGCGAGCGCGATTATGATTTCGCCACACTTCATATAATGGCCATGTCTCGGATCAAAATCGACCTCATCTTGAGTGTTTTCAACAAGCCCTGTAATGAAGTTGCGTTTCTTTCTTTGTGGCGATAACGTCCACCAAAGCTTGTTCCCCTTCAATATTGAAGCCTTCTTGATCTTTCGCTCGAAATAAAACTCAATGCAAAAGAATGCCAGAGGAAGAAACAAGCCAACAATTATTCCGGTAATAACAGGACTACTTAATTGCGCACCTCTTCCATACCTGACAACTTATCGCTAGACCTCACGTACCCCTCACCACACCCGCCGCACACCAAACTGATCCAGCAGCGAATCCGGGCTGAGCACCGGAATATCCAACCCCAGCGCCTGCGCGGCAATCATGCGGTCGAACGGGTCTTTATGATCTGCAACCAACCGCCCCGCGCGAAGGGCGGACTCGGTATCGATTGCCAGCAGCGTATAGCCCGCATCTTCCACCACATCCAGGTATTCTCTTTCTAACTTTTCAGCCCCCGGCACTTTGCAGAGACGCACCTTGACTGCGATCTCCCATGCGGAGACAGCCGATACGAGAATCGTGTTGCCTTCGTCGGCAATCGTTTCGCGAGCTTCCCGGCTAAGAGACGAAGGAGAAAGTGTGGCCCAGATCAGAGTGCAGGTATCGAGCAGTACCTTCACTCGCCGCCGCCATTCCAAAGTCGCAACTCGTCTTCCGGCAGCGGCTCAAAGAATTGTTCCGACAAGACAAATCCGGGCGTCTCCAGAGCGCCAAGCCGCTTCTTCGCAACCGGGTGGATGGCCTCCAGCCGGGCGACTGGGGTCCTGGCTCGCCCTGAAGTAATCGTCACCACTTCGCCCTTCTGAGCCTGCTTCACAAGGTGAGAGAGGTTGGTCTTTGCCTCGAAAATGCTTGCTGTGATCATGGTAACCTATTCCTGCTAATTTATCTTAGTCAAGTATTGATCCAATTTCAAGCTCGCTTCGGCAAACCTCAAAACGGTCGCCTCTAAAAACCAGCTATCCTCTTCTAATGGCCGCAACTCATCCTCCCCATTCGTCCATACCGTCCGCATCTCCCGATGAAGCTCGCACCGCCCTGCTCAAGCGCGCCGCCCGCGCCGCCGTGGATTACCTGGAGGGCGTTGACACGCGCCCGGTTGCGCCCACCCCGAAAGCCATAGCGGCTCTAAGCGCCTTGCGCGGTCCTCTGCCTCCCGGACCAACCAGCGCGGATGCGGTTCTGCATCTGCTCCACGAATACGGCTCGCCGGCTACGATGGCCAAGACCAATGGGCGTTTTTTTGGATTTGTGACCGGTGACTGTGTCCCCGCGGCGTTGGCTGCCTCCTGGCTGGTCAGCGCCTGGGACCAGAATGCCGCGCATGCCGTGCAATCTCCCGTCGCCGCTCAATTGGAAGAGACCGCGATGGAATGGGTGCGGCAATTGTTCTCCCTTCCCGAAGGAACCGGCGGCGCAGTGGTCACCGGCGCCACCATGGCCAACTTCTCCGGGCTCGCGGCAGCCCGTCATGCTTTGCTGACACGCGCTGGATGGGATGTCGAAAGCGACGGCCTGTTCGGTGCGCCACCCCTCACTGTGGTGGTCGGCGAAGAGGTCCACCAGTCGGTTCTCAAGGCGTTGGGACTGTTGGGCCTCGGCCGCAAGCGGGTGGTTAGCGTGCCGGTAGATGGGCAGGGCAGGATGCGAGCCGACGCGCTGCCGCACATGGACGCGCAGACCATTCTCTGCTTGCAGGCCGGCAACGTGAATACCGGCGCGTTCGACCCTGCGGCGGCCATCTGCCCGGCGGCGCGTGCGGCCGGCGCGTGGATTCATGTGGACGGGGCCTTCGGGCTGTGGGCTGCCGCTTCGCCTGAATATCGCAAATGGGTCAAAGGCTTCGATCTGGCCGACTCCTGGGCGACCGACGGGCACAAGTGGCCCAATATCGGATACGACTGCGGCATTGCGCTGGTTCGCGACCCGCGAATACTGAGGGAAGCCATGTCGATCCAGGCCGCGTACCTTGTTCACTCCGATGCCCGCGATCCCTCCAACTATGGCCCGGAGCTCTCTCGCCGCGCTCGCGGCGTGGAGCTCTGGGCCGGCCTGCGCTCACTCGGCCGCTCTGGAATGGCCGAGATCGTCGAGCGCACATCGAGCCACGCCCGCCGCTTTGCCGCGGGGCTCAAAGCCGCCGGCTACCAGGTCCTCAACGATGTGGTCATCAATCAGGTGCTGGCAAGTTTCGGCTCCCCGGAAAAGACTCTGGCCACCGTAGCCCGGATCCAAGCCGAGGGAACCTGCTGGTGCGGCTCGACCGTTTGGCAGGGGAAGACGGCGATGCGGATCAGTGTATCGTCGTGGGCCACAACCGAACAGGATGTCGATCGCAGCCTCGCTGCGATGCTGAAAGTAGCGGCGGAATAAACCCCATTGATTACCGTCCGGGTTACCAATGGTGGATTAAGACGCTTCGAAGTCTGAAATGGTCACCCCGGTCCTCCGATAAACAACGGGAACCGCGATCTCGGCGGAGCTATCTACGGAGGCAGTCCGGCTGAACCCTCATGTCGGCCATTGCAATGAAGCGCACCATCAGGCAGCGCGTACTGGTTACGATTGCAGCCACCCTTGTGTCGGCGTTTTGCGGGTTGCTGGCCGGCTACTGGATCGGGAGGGAAATCGCGCTAAGACTCGCTGCGGGAAGGCTGAGAAACGAGGCGGCGCTCGCCCTGGACCGCAGCGCGGCGTTTTCTCGCGATGCGCACGCCGTGTTCGACGCGCTCCGCGTTTCGAGCGATCCCGCTTGTTCCGCCCAGGATTTGGAGCTTCTCCACGACCTCCTCTACCATTCCAATCTTCTGAAGGAGATCGGCCGGATCCGCGCCAACAGGATCGCCTGTTCCACCATGCCGGACCGTCCTCTTTCCCCCAGCGCCGAGTTGCCGCAACCCGACTCCATAGGGGCCGACGGTGTCAAAGTGTACCGGAATCCAGCCGGCTTCGGGTTGCCGGGCACACTCGTAACCGTGTTGCGCGACGGCGATTCCTACGTTGTTTTGAGACCACCCAGCGCGCTTGGAGAAAGTACTCCCGTGCATGTGGCGACCACGGTGATCGGACCGGCGCAGAGCCTGCAGGTTCGGTCGGCGGACGGCTCCGCGCAGCCTTCGTGGAAGCAGTTGACAAGCAATGGCGACTTCCGCGGAGGCGAGATTTTGTATTCCACCCGGTGCTCGTCCCTCAGCATCAACAACGTCTGCATCACGGCCTCGCTTACCCAAAGCGAAGCAGTTGAAGCCAACCGCGGCGAACTGAAGGCCGTTGTTGCTTTGGGCGGGCTGACCGGCGGTTTCTTTGGTTTTGCCGTCTCCCTTCTTTACCGGCGCAACCGCGACATGGAGCATCAGCTTCGACGCGCAATTTCGGGGGACAAACTGCGCCTGGTATACCAGCCCATCGTGAGTCTTGCCAGCGGACAGATTGTGGGAGCAGAGGCGCTCGCGCGTTGGACCGATGAGGAGGGTTCCGCCGTGGGGCCGGACATTTTTGTGAAAGTCGCCGAGGCCCATGGTTTTGTTGGAGAGATTACGAAGTTTGTTTTCCAGAGGGCGCTCCGTGAGTTTGCGGAGACACTGCGCAAACATCCGGAATTTCGCCTCAGCATAAACGTAGCCGCGGCAGACCTCGGCGACCCGGAATTTCTGCCCATGGTGGAGAAGTCGCTGCTTGAGTCGCAGGTTCAGGCGCACAGCCTGGCTATCGAGGTGACGGAAAGCTCTACCGCGCGCCACGAGGTGGCAATCGCGGCAATACGGCAGTTGAGCCTGAGAGGCCTCGATGTTCATATCGACGACTTTGGCACCGGCTATTCCAGCCTCTCCTACCTGAACGGTCTGACTATCCACGCCATCAAAATCGACAGGTCCTTTACGCAGGCCATTGGCACGGAGGCGGTCACGGTTTCCATCCTTCCGCAGATTCTCGCCATGGCCGCGGCGCTCAACCTGAAGGTGATTGTGGAAGGAGTGGAAACGGCACAGCAGGCGGATTACTTTGCCGGCTGCGGCCAGCGCATCCGCGCGCAAGGTTGGTTCTTTGGGCGGCCTGTGCCGGCGGATGAGTTTCACCGCTTGCTTGCGGAATCTGACCGAAAAGAGCTGCTCTCATACGCCTCGCGTTGACCGCCAGCCGGTTTCATCCCCTCGTTGTCCAGGCTATTAAAACGCCTCGCTTAACCTCGGTCCTTGCCTACTTGAAGGAAAGTAGAGTAACTGTTGTATTGGGTTTTGTTCCCCGACATTTTCGAGCCACGATTCCCCGGCGGGTTTCCCACGATGCGCACAATCAAGAAGCGCCTTGCGGTTTCGGTCGTTCTCACGCTTGTCGCGGCAGCGGGCGGTGTCGGAACCGGCTATTTGCTGGGCCGCGCTATCTCATTCAGAATCACCGCCCACAGGCTGCAACAGGATGCAACCCGCATTCTTACCAGATTGGACTCAATTTCCAACGAATCCCACTCCGTGCTGGCGGCCATGAATGCGTCGAAGTATCCCTTCTGTTCCGAGGCCAACGTAGCCGAGATTCGCAAGCTTATTCTGCATTCCGAGTTTGTGAAGGATGCCGGGCGGGTTCGCGACGGGCGCATTGAGTGTACCGCCTCTCTGCCTCGTCAGGACTTGCCCGACACGCATTTCAAAGTCGACTTGACCCAGGAGGACGGGACGAAAATCTTCCGCCAGCTGCCCATGTATGTCAACGGCAGTCAGAGCATGCTCGCTTCCCAGCAGGGCGACTCGTTTGTGGTTTTCAGCCCCTACCTGCGCGACTTTCTCGGCGCCATTTCCATGCACTACGCGGTTACCCTGACCGACTCCGCCAGCCGTAAAGCCAGCGAAGTGGGCTGGGACAGGAGTGCGCTGGGAGGAGCGATCACGGGAAACGACGGGCAGGGTCGAGTGGGGGATGTCCTGTACTCGACGCGCTGCTCATCCCGCGCTCAGGCCTGCATCACGGCGTTTGAACCCATTTCCGAGGCGATTGGGGCGAACCGGAGTCTCTTGATCGGATACCTGGCCCTCGGCGGCGTGGCCGGAATTTGCTTCAAGTTTTTCCTTTCGCTCATTTACCGGCGCAACAGAAGCATTGAGCAGCAACTTCGCCGTGCTATCCGCAAAGACAAGCTCCGTTTGGTCTATCAGCCGATTGTCGACCTCACGAGCAGGCGCATTGTGGGGGCGGAGGCACTGGCGCGGTGGACCAATGAGGACAACGTCGCTGTAGCCCCCAATGTATTTGTCAGGCTCGCCGAGGAACGCCATTTTGTTGGCGCAATCACTGAGCTGGTCTTGCGCCACGCCATGCGCGACTTCGGAGCCATGCTGCGCGGCAAGCCGAGCTTCCGCCTCAGCATCAACCTCGCCGCCGCTGACTTGGCCGACCCCGCGTTCTTGCCCCGGCTGAGTGTACTGCTTGAGCAGGCCGGCGTTTTCGCACAAAGTCTCGCCCTGGAGATCACCGAAAGCAATACCGCCCGCTACCGCGCGGCCATGGATACAATCGTATCGCTTCGCCAGCGTGGCCACAGTGTCCAAATCGACGACTTCGGCACAGGCTATTCAAGCCTCTCTTACCTGCACGACCTTTCCGTCGACGCCATCAAGATCGACCAGTCCTTTACCAGGGCTATCGGCACCGGAGCGGTGATTCTCGCCATCCTGCCGCCGATTCTCGCTATGGCCGAAGCCCTGAATCTGCAGGTTGTTGTGGAAGGGGTGGAAACCGAGCAGCAGGCCGATTACTTCGCCGGTTCCCATCGGCCCGTTCTGGCGCAAGGCTGGTTCTTCGGGCGGCCTGTGCCGGCTGCTGAGTTTCATCGCCTCCTGGCTGAAGACCAGCAAAATGCGGTGGTTCCCGCGCATGCGTCTTGAGGGATTTTAGACAATCAACGGATGGACGCTTGAAAGCCGCAGTATGCTCATAGAAATGAAACGCTTGCCCACACGGACGCTACGACTTGTGTTGGCCCTAGGCTCCGCTTTTTGCGCCACAAGTCCTGCATTGAGCCAGACGCGACAATTCCAATTCGAGCAGTTTCCAACGGAGGTCTATAAAGGACCGATCCGGATTCCAAAGTGGTTGCACAAGGATAGGGACGGCGGGTGGACTGGACCCAGTTGGAAGGCCGCCATGGCACCTACGGTGACTTTTGCAGGCGAGTACGACCTGGATGGAGTCAGTTGCGGGACGGAGTGTCGCTTCTATCAATTGACCGATCTGCGGACTGGAGCTGAGGTTCGCGCGATCAGCATGTTTGACGCAGGGGAGGAACTGCCTGTCACCAGGGACGGTCACCCATATCTCACGATCCTCTTTTATAAGCCAGACAGCCGCATGCTCATCGCCGAGTATCATCTGGATTTCCGCGAGCATGACAAGCCTCAAACCTGTCGCCAGCGATACTTTGTGCTCGAAGACGGCAAACTCCGTCCGATCTCCAAAACATTTCCGTTTTGCGCCGAGAGGGACGAGCCATGACAATAGCGAAATGAAGCTGATTCGATATATCGCTTTGGCGTTGTTGGCCGTTCTGTTTGTAACGCCCGCACTGACGGCTCTTGAGAAACAGCCCGCCAGCGTTTACCACGCCCGCCGCGTGGCGCTGGCCGCCAAACTCCATGGTGGCGTGGCTGTGCTGTTCGCCGCCGAAGAACCGCAACTGGACTTCATGCCTTACCGCCAGGACGACGATTTCTACTATCTAACTGGTTTGACTGAGCCGGGGGGCGCGCTAATCGTCTTCGGCGATGGGCAGCAAGGCCAGACTCCGCCCACTGGGCAAAGCAACATCGTCGCGCATTACACCGAGATTCTTTTCCTGCCCACGCGCAACCTGCGCCTGGAGAAATACACCGGAGCCAAGCTGGATGCGGCTTCGCCGGGCGTGGCAGGAATTACCGGCGTGGAAGACGTAAAGCCGATGACGGAACTGCCGACAGTATTGAACCGCTTGATCGACGGCAATCGAAGACTCACACTCAACCTGTGGACGCAGCCTGACTCTCCGCAGGCCAAGGCCCTGCTTGGCTTTACCGCGGCCTCGCTGGGCATGGACGCGAACGCGATGGCGCCCCACGATGTAACCGGGCTGACCGCCGATTTGCGTGTCGTAAAGGACGATGGTGAAATTGCGCTGCTCAGGAAGGCCGCGGACGCCTCCATCGACGCGCAACGCGCGATGATGAAAGCGGCGAAGCCGGGCGTGACCGAACGCGCCCTGGCCGGCAAAATGACGGCCGCGTGGTTTGAAGATGGATGCGAGAGGCCGTCGTATGCGCCCATCGTGGGGTCGGGAATCAACTCGACCACGCTGCACTACTCCGAGAACACCCGCACGCTCGAAGATGGCGACATCCTCCTCGTCGACGCGGCCTGTGAGTACTCGATGTATGCCTCCGACATCACGCGGACGGTGCCCGCGAACGGGCATTTCACCCCGCGACAGCGCGAAATCTACAACATCGTGCTGGGAGCGCAGCAGGCGGCCATCGACGCGTTTGTGGCGGGCAAGTCCAAGATCAACGACCGCGACAGGCGCGACCCGGACTCGCTGGACAATGCGGCCTACAGCTACATCGACACCCACGGCAAAGATCTGCACGGCCAGCCGCTTGGCCAATACTGGCTGCATGGGTTGGGGCACATGGTGGGCATCAACGTCCACGATCCGGCCACTTATCCGGCGCTGTTGAAGCCGGGGATGGTGTTCACCATCGAGCCGGGGGTCTACATTCCGGAAGAAAAGCTCGGGGTGCGCATCGAATGCGTCTTCCTGGTTGGCGCGGATGGCAAGCTGATCGACCTGGTGGCCGCATTGCCGCATACTGCGGAAGATGTGGAAGCGGCGATGCGGGGCAAGTGAGGGAACAATGGAAGCCGGCGACGAAATTCGACCCAGCCAGTTGGAGACGCTGGCGCAGGTTTTTCGCGATCAGCTAGTGGCTTGTCTGGAGGAGTGCGCCCGTGGCCGCAAAGGGCTGTTTTCCGCTTACGATCTGGATGAAGCGGACGACGGCGGATGGCCTGAGGCAGCACGGCTGCGTGAGCTGGCGCTGGCTTTGCAGGGAATCTTTGCCCAATCGGATGAGCCGAACCCGCTGTGCGATGAGTTCCTTGATCTGTGCTCGATCCATGGCGAAAGCAACCCGGGCGAGCGAAAGCTGGCGCGGGCGTTTCTCGATCGCATCGAGAAAGGCGACGTGGGCGCCAAACCCTCTGAGGAGGCGAGACCATGGTGATTTTGCACGCGTTTCTGGCGCTGCTGGCCGGCTTTGCCACCATGGCCTTGCTCGTGATTGTTGTAACGGCGCTGCTTGCCAAACTCACGCCGGGTTGGGTTGGCGAGGAAGGCAAGCCGAATCCGGCATACGTCTTTGTGAATCTTGGCTATTCGTTTGTTGCCGCCGCCGCCGGTGGATACGTGACGGCCTGGGCCGCAGCCGCCAACCCCCTTATTCACGTTCTGGCGCTGGGGATTGTGGTGCTGGTCCTGTCGGCGCTAAGCGCTCTGCAATCGCGAGGCAAGCAGCCGGTTTGGTATGCGCTGACGCTTTTGGCGGTGACGCCGATGGGAGTGCTGGCCGGCGGATTGGTTCGGCTCAGGGTGCTGGGGATTCTCTAGCGCGGCTCCCCGAATCAGAGACTCAAGAGAACCGCGCGGGATTGCAAGGCCACCTTCTTCGCGCCATTGTTACCAGCGCACTCCGAAAGTGACCGGCAGCACTTCGGTGGAACCGAAGCTCTTGGGGCTGGTGATGGGCGGAGTATCGATGAAGACGTAGCGGGCCTCGGCGTAGAGCCGGGTTTTGCTGTCGCTGAATCTTCCGCCTATCCGGTGCGTAAGACCCACGCCAAGGTTCCCGCCGCCCTGGTTCGACGAGAAGTGGGACACCGCTACGTTTTCAACAAAGATTTCGCAATAGTAGGTGCATTCCTCCTCTTCCACCGGTTCCGTGAAACTGGTGAGCTTGCGATAAAAGCCGTAGCCGCCGGTTATGTAGGCGCTGTTGTCGTGCTTGGGAAACAGGTCAATGACCGGATCGAGCGTCAGCGACCAGATGTGAGCATTGCCGCCTTCAGTGCCAATGGCGGCGATCAGCGCGCCAGGGAGCTTGTCATCCATAAACTGGTACTCGGCCAGCACGGCGAAGCGGTTGGAGAGGTGGAGTCCGCCGCCGACGGAGAAGTTGCCGCCCCAGGTAAGGTACGGAACGTCGTTGCCAACAGGGGCATTGAAGCCGGCTCCCGCCATTACCGCGAAGTTGTTGGAAACGTTGTGCTTCCAGCCGTGATCTTCCTGGGCTGCGCCCCCGCCCGAGCTGGCGGCAGACGCGGCGGCAGAGAGGGCCGGCGCTTCGCTCAGGTCATCGTCCACAAGCTGATACGCGCTGGAACTCGCCTCGTCCGCCGAGAGCGAGCCGGCTGGGTTGGGGGAGGGTGAAGACTGGGAGTTTGCGGCGGCCACAGCAAACAGAGCCGCGCCACAAAGCAAACTGACACGCCGCGTCAGTGACATCCACCGGGAAACCGACATGTGGAAACCTCATCCTTGGATTTTTGTTTCGCGTGCAACCGGAAGTCCCACCTTGCTCCGGGCAATGGTTTAGACACCAAAACTGCGCAAGAGGTTGCGGCCTGAGTTCGATGCACCAAACCCCTTTTCGGCATCATCCCGGGGCGCGGTTGAATGCGCACGCAAAGGCACACGCGGTGTAGGCATATATGCACCCGCAAGAGTGAGATATACGTGCAAAATAAGGACGCCTTTTTCGACCCTACTTCGAATGTGGAGCACAATCCGGGTCGGCAATCTCGACGCGGCGATTCTTTGCTCTGCCCGAGTCGGTCGCGTTGTCCACAATGGGCCTGGTCTTGCCAAAGCCTTTGGCGGTTAGGCGGTCCGCAGAGACCCCATGCTGCGTGAGCCAGGCGACGATAGACTTGGCGCGCGCTTCAGAGAGCGTTTGATTGTAGGCATCGCCGCCCACGTTGTCCGTGTGTCCCTGCACTTCAATCTTTTGCTTTGGATTCTTCTTCAACAAATCCAGCATCTGCAGCAACACCGGATCGCTGGCCGGTTGAAGCGTGGACTTGTTGAAGTCGAAGAGCACGCCGTAGATGGCTACGTGGCAGTTCGCCTTTAGATCGCTGCCCAGGTCCTTGTTCGCGACGCCGGCGTCGGCCACGCGGATCTCGTTGAATTCGCTCTTGTACAGTGTGGCCCACAGGTTGCGGCCGTTCTCAGTGAAGTGCGCGGTGAGGGAAACGTCCTGGCGGTCGTACAGGATCGCCCAGCCGGCTTTGATTAGAGCATCGTGATAGGCGGCGTGAAAGAGGCTGTTGGACATGCCTTCCGGGGGCTGACGATAAGTCTTGACGATCGACGATGGGGCCACGAGTTCGAGTTCGGCGGCGCCAGTGATGGGGACGCGAAAAGGATCGGTATCCGCGGCGCTGCTGCGGAACTGCCAGCCGGGCAAGGGACCAAGCCAGGGAAAATCACCGGCGCTCGGGTTAACCGGTTCGGGCGTTGCGGAGGGCGGCTTGAGTGTGAACGTGAACGGGATCGCTGCAATCTCAACCATGTCCACGGAGGCGCGTTCCGGGCCGGCGGGGTCGGCTTGAGCCCATGCTTCCACCCCGTCTTTCTGGTAGTGAAGAAACATCATGATTCCACCCGCTGACCACTCATGCACCGCGGTCCAGCCGTTGGCCAGGAAGGCCGGCTTGATAATGGCCCAAACGGCAGCATCCGTCATGGCGCCGGTAACAATCACGGGAAACTCCCAATGCTTTCCGCGCACCATCTTTCCAACCCCGCCGTTCCCATAGTTTCCCGTCGGCATCTGCATTTCGGTCCAGGGCTCGTAGGTGATGCGGTACGGCTTGCCTACCGTATTAAGAAAGGCAAGCTCCGCCGGGATAGGCTGCTCCTGCGCTAGGAGCGGTAGGGTTGTGAAAGCAAGCATCGCGGCAATGACCACGAAACGCAAGCGGGACGCAGCCGCCCCAAAGAGCGAATGTGCAAGATGGCGCATGTACACCTCGGAATTCTTGCAGGATCATACACGATCTCCCTTGGTCGATTTGTTTCTTGCAGATGCGCCCGATTCGATGTGTAACGGAGGGTCGGCCCTTGGAACGCTTTCGCAGCGCTGGGTGTTGTTCCGGGCGGCCCATTGGCAACTCGGAAGTCGTTTCGCCGTTCCTTCGCGCCTATGCAGTAGACGGGGACCGCAATCCGCGCCTTGACGCCGAGCCACGACGTTATCGAGCAATTGGGGTGGCGCCGGAGCTCACCCCCGAGATTCATTCACGGTTCATTTCTATCTCATATACTGCTGGAACTTTATGAATATTGGTAACTCGGCGTCTGCTCCCGTGTAACCTAGAGAGAAGAGGCGTACGCCCGCAATGCCCAGAAAGATGAGCGTCAAATACTACGTGGAACCAGACCCGGTATCGCTGGCGCGCCGGGCCGCGCAGTATTTTGTAGAGATGGCCGGGGAAGCGGTGGCTGGCCGTGGACGGGCACGCATAGCCATCAGCGGCGGTTCCACACCCAAAGCCGCCTTCGAATTGCTGGCCGATGCAAACCAGCCATGGCGCAATCGCATGCCCTGGAACAGCCTGGATCTTTATTGGGTGGACGAGCGCGCTGTTCCGCCCGACGACGCGGAGAGCAACTATCGCATGACGCGCGAGGCGCTGCTGGACCACGCGCCGCTGCGCCCGGAGCAGATTCACCGCATGGAGGGCGAGCTGAACCCGGAAGAAGCGGCATTGCGCTATGAGTCGGATTTGCGCGCAGGCTTCCATCTGGAAGGCGACGAACGCCCGCAATTCGATCTTGTGGCCCTGGGCATGGGACCCGACGGCCATACCGCCTCGCTTTTTCCGCATACCGCGGCACTGCGCGAGCGAAGCCGCCTGGTGGTGGCCAACCACGTCCCGCAAAAAGAAACCTGGCGCATTACGCTAACCTGGCCGGTGATCAACCACGCCAGTTCCGTCTTCTTCCTGATTGCCGGAGCGGATAAAGCTGAGATTCTAAAGGAAGTTCTAACCGGCCCGCGCGACCCGGAAAGATTGCCCAGTCAACTCATCTGGCCCTCAAGCGGTATACTCACATTGATTCTGGATAAGGCCGCAGCCGCGCTATTACCCGCGACAGACGGAGAAGGTTGCGGGGTTTTGGAGAGAGAACGATGATTTTGGCGGGCGATGTAGGCGGCACCAAGGTTCATTTGGCGCTGTATGACTTTATCGGCGGAAAACTTGAATATACCCGCGATAAGCAATATCCGGCCAAGGAGTACTCCGGCCTGGAAGAGATCGTAAAAGGGTTTCTAGGCACCGACAAGGTGAGCGCTGCGTGTTTTGGCGTTCCGGGCCCGGTACGGGATGGACGCCTGCGCCTGACCAACCTGCCCTGGACGTTGGACAGCCGAGAACTGGCGGCGGGGCTCAAAATCGACCACGTCTTCCTCATCAACGACCTTGAAGCCAATGGTTATGGCGTGGCCGAGCTCTCACCCGAGCAGATTTACTCGCTCAGCGATGGCGATGCCGGGCAAATTGGCAACCGGGCGCTTATCGCCGCTGGAACCGGCCTGGGCGAGGGAATTCTGGCCTGGAATGGACACATCCATGTTCCTTATCCATCGGAGGGCGGGCATGTGGACTATGCGCCGCGCAACGAAGACGAGATCGATCTGCTGCGCTTCCTGAAGCAGAAATACAACGGGCGCATCAGCTTTGAGCGCGTGGTCAGCGGCATGGGCCTGACTAACATCTACGAGTTTTTGCGCGAGGTGCGCGGCGTGGAAGAGCCGGCCTGGCTGGCCGAGCGCATTGCGGAACAGGACCCCAATGCGGTGATCACCGAACTGGCTCTGGCCGCGAAGAGCGAAATCTGCGAGAAGGCGCTGGATATGTTCGTCTCCGCCTATGGCGCGGAGTCAGGGAACCTGGCGCTGAAGGTGCTGTCGGTGGGCGGCCTTTATGTGGGTGGCGGCATTGCGCCCCGCATTCTGGAGAAGCTGAAGGACGGCACGTTCATGAAGGCTTTCACCGACAAGGGCAGGCTGAGCCAGTTGCTGATCAACATGCCGGTGCGCATTATTCTGGAGAGCAAAGCTGCGCTTCTGGGAGCCGCGGCCTATGCTGAAGCCCGCGCCGCGGAAATCAGCGGCATCTCGGCGCGCGCCGCTTCGGTCAGGTTCTGAAGCGCCTCAGGCAGACCCACAAACTTGGGTGCCCCTGGTCTCGATTCTGAGACCTGGGACAGCCATAGCCGCCGAGCTCCCAATCTTGAGTCATGGGACGGCCGGCGTCCGATTTCGCCTCAAACTGATAGATTTTGACTAGGAGTGCGCGGATCTCTCCCCGCCCTGGGCCTTGGCTCGGCGTGGAACGAGAGACCGGACGTGCACCGCAAGGAAACCAGCCATGCTCCGCACCACGGAAGATATTCGAATTCTATGGACCAAGGTTGTGCTTCCACCTGTCTTTCTTGAGGAAGAACGCCCGGTCACGGAAGCCGCTTCGGCAACCATCTTCGACGCCCGGAACGAGATTACGGACATTCTTGCGCGACGTGATTCTCGCCTGCTGGTTCTGGTTGGTCCCTGCTCTATTCACGACACACTAGCCGCGCGCGAATATGCGGTACTGCTTCAATCCGCCATTCGGGAGTTTCGGAGTGAGCTGAGGATCGTGATGCGGGTGTATTTTGAGAAGCCTCGCACCACCATCGGCTGGAAGGGGCTGATCAACGATCCGCATCTAGACCAGTCCTACAAGATTAACGACGGTCTGCGGCTGGCGCGGACATTGCTGCTGGATCTGGCCGAGATGGGCGTGCCCACCGGTACTGAATTCCTGGACATGATCTCGCCGCAGTACATTGCCGGCCTAGTGAGTTGGGGCGCCATTGGAGCACGCACCACCGAGAGCCAGGTTCACCGCCAGCTTGTCTCCGGCGTCTCCTGTCCGGTGGGTTTCAAGAATGCCACGTCAGGCGATGTGCAGGTGGCCATTGACGCCATTCAGTCCGCCGCCCACTCCCACACTTTCCTGGGCCACACCAAGCATGGGCAATCGGCCATCTTCGTCACTACGGGAAATCCGGATTGCCACATCATTCTCCGCGGGGGCCGCAAATTGGTAAACTATACGGCCCAAAGCGTGGCCGAGACCGCGGCGCAAATGCTAAAGGCAGGCGTCGATCCCCGCATTATGATCGATTTCAGCCACGCCAACAGCAGCAAGGACTACCGGCGTCAGGCGATCGCGTGCCACGATGTCGCACAGCAGATTGCCGATGGAGACCAGAACATTATCGGAGTGATGATGGAAAGCAATCTGGTAGCGGGAGCGCAGAAGCTTGTACCTGGCACGCAGCTGGTCTACGGGCAGAGCATTACCGACGGCTGCATCGACTGGACCGAGACTCATTCGCTGCTGACAGAACTCGCCGCCGCCGTCCGCGCCCGGCAATCGGCGTTTCTGGCCATGCAGGGGTAGCTCTCGCGTACCGGCATTCCCTCAGGGGCTAAAGCCCACGTTGATTCTATTGCCTTTGCGGCACGTTCGAGAACCAGGGATGAAAAGGCGAATATGGATTCGTGCTCTCCCATGTCTGAAAATCCAGACATGGGGCACCCAGCCGTTTACATACACCGAAGCTGGGTAAATGGTGTGCGACGTGGGTCGGGAGACCCACGCTACAGCCGGCCAGGAGGCCGGCGCTACAGATTCGTTGGCGCACCTCGTGGGAAATTCAGGATAGCGAACGGCCGGCGCCTTCTTTCGCGCTGCGGCTACTTCTGCCCAGCCGTCTGCCCCTGTTTCTCTTCCATTTCCTTCAGCAACTCGGCGCGCTCTTTGGCGTGCTCATTCTGCACAAAGTGGATAGCCTGGATAAAGGTGTGCATCACATCGTCCAGCGTTCTTCCTTGCGCCAGCGAGCAGCTATTGAATATGTCAGTGTCCGGGTCGGCATCGATTTGCGGCGCGATGCAGGTCAACAGCAAGCCCTTCTCGTCGTTCACCTCGAAAGTGTGGCCTGCGTTGCGTGGACTGGCCGCCGATGCGGGAGCCGGAGCCGGTTTCGAAAGCTTGAGTTGAGTTGGGGGCGCAGGCGGGCTCTGTGTGCCGGCCGGCGTGGAAGCGCCTGCGGATGCGACAGAGAAGGTGAGTGGAATTGCAAGGGCCAGAAGTACGCCAGGAACTTTCATAGTCACCACCAACTTTCTCGATGCAGGAATTCGCTGCTACTGGAGGTATCGGCAGTACTCGAAAAACTGATCAATACAGACCACATTTGGTTTGCTGCGCTGTTGCAGGGCTGGGAAACCGCGCAGGTTTCACGTCCCCGATTCTGAAAAACTGACAGGTGTTTTATGGGAGCTTATCACGG
>Ga0302278_10000110_pt1 | contig 100057 bp, 79 predicted proteins | sample III_Bog_N3_2_FD_194543 | JGI IMG/M metagenome (GOLD analysis project Ga0302278, IMG submission 194543) | Peat permafrost microbial communities from Stordalen Mire near Abisko, Sweden - III_Bog_N3_2 | ecosystem: Environmental > Terrestrial > Soil > Wetlands > Peat | place: Sweden: Abisko...
GAAACAACCGAAATGCCACCATCGATTGGCGCTTCACGACCGAGGATGCCCGCATCAAACTGAAACGCCTCTATCCGAAATTATGAATGATACGCGGTACTAGTGCGGAACTACACTAAACGTAACGTTGTTAAGAGTATTTAGAGTGGCTTTTTCTTCCACCCCAGCGAGCAAAGATCGCTCGCCGGGGATCCGGTTGAGGAAAAAGCCACTCGGCAGCATCGGCTTCGGTGTATAGCAATAGGAGAACCGCTATCTCGACAGCCTCCTCGTGTTTGTCTTGTCTTGGGGAGGATTCTCGGTCTATATTCGATCATACTGAGGCAAAACGTTCAGACAGATGATCAACGCGCCGAGAATCTGGACGATAATATCAAGAAAAGTGAAAAGTGGTTGCATGTTCTCCTATTCCAGAGGTTAAAATCAGTTCGGCATGACCGATTCCATCACGCTCCGCTCTGAACTGATCATCAAGTTCCTCCTCCGGACTGGCACAGCGTCCATTGAGGAGATCCTGGCCGAGGTCGGCTCCTCGGCCCCCAGCATCCGGCGCGATCTGGTCCGGCTGGAAAACCGAGGCCTGATACGGCGCACCCACGGCGGGGCAACCCTGGTGGAACCGCTTCTCTACGAGCCCTTCCGCTATGACAGCTCCTTTCTGGCACGCGAACAGCGCTTTGCCGGTGAAAAGCGCCGCATCGGCCTGGCTGCCGCCGAACTGATTCTGGCCAATGAGACGGTGGGCCTGACCGCGGGCACGACCACAACCCACATTGGCCGCAGCCTGCGCCATCGGGACAAGATTCAGGTAATCACCAACGCCATCAATATTGGTATGGAACTGTGCAACCAGCCCGGAATCCGCACCTATCTGACCGGAGGCGTGGTTCCGTGGGCCTGGTCGTTCTCACTCACCGGCAACGCAGCGCTCAACTTCCTCAACGACGTGTACATGAATAAGGTGTTTCTCAGCGTCACCGGCCTGGATGCCGAACGCGGCGCGACCACGCTGGAGACCAACGAGGCGCTTGTCTACCGCAAAATGCTCAAGCAGTCCGAGCAGATCATCGTCACAGCCGACTCCAGCAAGATCGGCAAGGTCAGCCCCGCTTTCATCTGTCCGGCCAACGAGTTCCAGATCCTGATTACCGACACGGGCGCCAGCGACGAGGCGGTAGCGCCCTTTGAGAAGCAGGGCATCCGCGTCATTCGCGTGTAGAGCATTTTCACTGTTCCTGTAGGGTTGAATTCGTGGCTTCCCACCCATTTCACAAAGAACGTGAAATGGATGGGGCACGGAGCCACCTGCGGTGGGGCCAATCGCTCGCTATTCGCTCGCAGGAGTTTCGTGGTTTTCCACTCATTTCACAACAATACAAGAAGCGGGTCCTTCGACTCGCCACCTCAGCGACGAAATGCTGTCGCCGGGGACTCCGGTTCCGCTGCGCTCGCTCAGGATGGATGGGGCATGGAGCTTCGTCACACAATCCGTGAAAATGCAATAAGGAAGTACAGGAAAAGGGGCAAAAAGTGTGGATTTCGTTCCAATGGGTCAAAATTGTGACCATTTGGTGGTGTTTTGTTCATTTATCTATTGCTTTTTATGTGTAAATGGTCTTATGGTTTTTCTCAATGCAATAATTGCGACGCCGCCAACCGGAGAAGACACTCAAAACATCTCGGTCGCGGTTTTCAGTAACCAAAGCGGACTCCCCATGAGATTGATGCAGTGGGGTAAGTCAACCGCTTTTGAACCACATTTGGGGGCACGATGCATAGACAGAAGGTTCCATTTCGCAATTCCGGATTCGGAGAGCCTGCGCCACTTGATGCGCTCACCAGCGTGAAATCAACCCCTTCGCTCTGCCACTTTGCTGTCCGTGCCGAGGTGAAATCCCACCCGGCAGACTTTCTTGTTCAAAGCTTCAGAACACACCTGTCAATACGCACTCGCGTATAGGCACTCACTTGGTCTCAAAAGAAAGGTGCGAAGGCAATGACTTACAAACTACGCTCTTCCTATCCCTCAGTATCCTCGCGACGCGTCGACCTCGCCTTGGATGGCGCGGCAAAAATGAAGAGCTTGATCAAAAGGTGTCCGTCGCTGTTTATATTGGTGACGATTTTGCTCCTGTTCCTTCCCTCGATGGCACGCGCGCAGGAACTGTCCGCAACGCTCAGCGGCACGGTCACGGACTCTACTGGAGCCCTGATTCCTCATGCCTCGATCTCGATCGCGCTCAACGGCGTCAACGGAACGGCTCGCGTTGTGGAAACGGATACCTCCGGCAACTACACAGCCACCAACCTCACGGCAGGAACCTACTCGATCACTGTGACGGCAGCAGGCTTTCAGACATACAAGGCCAACGGCATCGTCCTCAACGTCGCCGAGAAGCACGCGGTGAACGTAGAACTGAAGGCCGGTTCCGTCAGCACGACCGTTACCGTGGAAGAAAATCCAGTATCGATTGACACCGACAGCAGCGCGCAGGCCGGCACAATCGACGGCGTTCAACTGCGCGAACTGGAAATTTCGGATCGCAACTTTGCCATGCTCGTCACCCTGCAACCAGGCGTTGTGAACGCGGGCCTGGGCGACGAAGCGAATACGGAGAGCAACACCGGCCTGGCCGTCAACGGCGCGCGCCCCTTCGCCAACAACTGGACTGTAGACGGCGCGGACATCAACGACTCCGGCTCCAACAACACCCTTATCAACGCTCCCAGCATCGATGCCATCCAGGAGTTTACCCTGCAGCGCGGCAGCTATGACGCCGGCTACGGCCGTTCGGGCGGCGGTCAGGTTCTGGTTCAGATCAAGAATGGCACCAGTTCCTTCCATGGCGACGCGTATGAGTTCGTCCGCAACACCGATCTGGATGCCAACGACTACTTCACCAAAGCCGGTGGCGGCGCACGCGCAGTCAACCATCACAATGACTTTGGCTATACGTTTGGCGGCCCCATCTACATTCCCGGCCACTACAATTCCGACAAAAAGAAGACCTTCTTCTTCTGGTCGGAGGAATGGCAGAAAATCTCCGCGCCGCTCACCGGCTCAGTGCCGGCAGTGAGTGCAGCCGAAGAAAGCGGCATCATCGCCGATGCGGTTGTGGTTGACCAGACTGGCACGGCAACCGGAGATTATGTTCCTTATGCCATCACCGGCGTGAATACATGCGCCGGAATTACTCACGACCCGGTTCTTCACCAGAGCACGATTCCCGCGAGCTGCATTACCAGTCAGAATGTGGCCGCGATCAACGCCGCGATCTTCGCCAAGTACCAGGCGAACTCTGGCAGCAACTACGACTACAGCACCTCTCAGAAGAATGACTTCCGGCAGGAAATTCTGCGCATCGACCACAACTTCACGGACACGCTGCATTTCTATATGCGCGGCATGCAGGATTCCGTGCCCAGCGAATCGATCGGCGGCATGTGGACCGGAGCTGATTATCCTGGCCTGTCGGATTTCAACACCAACACCCCCGGCAAGAACGTGGTTGCCAATCTGACCTGGACGATCAATCCGCGGATGGTCAATGAACTCGAAGCCGTATATGCCCAGGGCGAATACGTTGCAACCCCCATGCCTGGCCAGTACTTCGATTCGACGACGGTTTACAGCGCTCTGACCAACAACTGGACCTACCATGATCCGTACGGACGCAACCCCAGCATCAGCATCGCCGGCGTTGCCTCGTACAATGCTGGTTACGGCCCCTACCATGAACGTAACCTGGATCGCAGCCTCTTTGACAACTTCTCAGCCATCGTCGGCAAGCACACCCTGCGCGCCGGCTTCCAGTTCCAGCAGATGCTGAAGACGGAAAACGGCACCAGCGGCAATCCGCTGTTCAGCTTCAGCAACACCTCATCGGGCGCCCTTGGAAATGGCACATGGGTTGCAGATCCATCCTGGAGCTTTGGCGAGTTTCTGCTCGGTAATGTCTTCCAGTACTCGCAGAAAAGCAGCGATACGACCCCTGGACTGCATTACGTCAACAGCGAAGCCTACGTGCAGGATGACTGGAAGGTCAACCACAAGTTGACCGTCAATCTGGGTATTCGCTGGAGCCGCTTCCCGGCGCCCGCAGACAACAGAAATACGCTGGTGAACTTCGATCCTCTGGTCTACAACAGCGCCAATGCTGTTGCCATCACACCCGGGCTCTCGGCCAACGGCGGCGGCAACTTTGCAAACCCCACGGTACAACTGAATCCGGGCAACTATGCCAACGGAATTATTCTCCCCACGGGCGCGGAGTGCACAGCTGGTAAAGTGATCGCTCCCACAGCCTCTTGCTCCCCTTACGGAGCCAGTATCAACCCGAACTACAACACCAACTTTGCTCCGCGCATCGGCTTTGCCTACAATCCAGACGGACACGGCAAAACCTCAATCCGCGGCGGATTCGGCATCTTCTTTGACCGCTTGCTCAACGGCGACTGGGAATGGAACGCGTTCTATAGCCCTCCGCTGGTGCAGACTTCCACCATCAACATTGGCAGTTTCGATCAGATCGGCGGCGGAGCGAACTACATCAGCCCGTCACCCAACGGCCTGTATTCGACCGGAACCCCGGCCTTCAAGGCCCCCAACTATGCCAACTACAACCTGAGTGTGCAGCGGCAGCTTTTGCCCTCCACAACAGTTGAAATTGCCTATGTGGGCAACGTGGCCCGCCATCTTCTGGGCGACCAGGACGCGAACCAGCCGAAGATCGGCACGCGCGTTGGCGCCGCAGCCGATACGGCCGACGACGTCAACTTCCTGCGCCCCTACCAAGGCTACGGAGCCATGTACAACATGTCTCCTATTTTCACCAACAACTACAACTCGCTGCAGGTTTCGGCCAATCACAAGGCTCATGGCCTTGCAGTGGGCATTGCCTATACCTGGTCAAAGGATCTGACCACGAGTTCCACGGAACGTGGCGCGGAATCCTCCAACACCTACGACATCAAGATGGATTACGGTCCGTCGGCATCCAACACGCCGCAGATCTTTGAAGCCAGCTACGTCTACGACCTGCCCTGGTTCGCGGCGCAGCATGGGGTGTTGGCTCACATTGCCGGCGGCTGGGAGCTTTCCGGCATCACTTCGATGATCTCCGGCGTCTCTCAGCAGATAACTCAGGGTGAAGATCCGTTTGCCGTCAACGGTAACAACGGCATCGGCCTTGCTCAGCAGCAGAGCCCGCAGATCCGCGTCAATCAGGTTTCTGCTGTCCACCTCACCAAGAAGGTTGGCCAGTGGTTTGACCCCACCTCCTTCGCCAAGGCAACTTCGGGAGCTTTTGGCACGGAGCATAACGGCGCGCTGCTTGGACCTGGCATCCAGAGATGGGATCTGGCAGCGATCAAGAACGTGAAGATCGCAGGGCACGCCAACTTCCAACTACGTGGTGAAATGTTCAACGCATTCAACCACGCAAACTTCAATGCCATTGACACGAACATCGACCATCCAACACCCGCGAATGGGGGTTCTTTCGGCACAGTCACGAGCGACCACGGTCCGCGCATCATCCAGGTCGCCGGGAAGTTCATTTTCTAACCAGTGTTGTTTGAATACTGCACAATTAAGGCCGGGGCGTAAGCCCCGGCCTGTTGTTTCACTGTTTCTGTAGGGGTTGGGTTTGTGGTTTCCCATCCGTGAAAATACACCATCCGTAAAAATGCTATAAACTCCGTGAGCGCGAGCTTTGCGGAATACTGGAGGCAATTGCGATGACGAGAGATTTCCACCTCTACCGAACAGTTATGAACTCGTTGGCGCTGCTGGCATGTGTTTCTTCCTGCATGGCTCAAGCGCCTCATTCAGACAAGGTCGTCGGGGGTTACTTTGAGGAGTGGGGAATTCATTATGGCGGATTCACCATTGCGGATTTACAAAGGAATGGCGTTGCCGATGAACTGACGCACCTGATCTATGCCTTTGGCGATGTGACTCCGACCGCGACGCCATCGTGCGCTATCGAGGATCCCTCCGCAGCCTACCAGGATGCGTCCCTGCCGAGTGTGAGCGGGAAACCCTACACTGCGCCTCTCTATGGGAATTTCGGAGCCATTCTGCAGCTTAAAGAGTTGCATCCGCGCCTGAAAGTTCTGATCTCGCTTGGGGGACAGGCGGGCAACTCTGCCGGCTGGGCGACCGCTGCCAGAACGCCAGGCGGACGCGCGGCGCTTGCCTCGTCGTGCATCGATCTGTTCGTCAAAGGCAACATCACTGCCGGCGTTCATGCTCCCGGCCTGTTTGACGGCTTCAACATCGACTGGGAGTTTCCATCCGCGGCAGACAAACAGAATTTCACGGCGCTGTTGAAGGAGTTCCGAACCCAACTCGACGCTCTGTCGAAGAGCACTGGGAAGCAATATGTTCTGACCTTTGATTCACCTGCTGACCCGAGGAAATACGCCAACATCGATCTGAAAGCCGCTGCCGAACAAGTGGATTTCCTTACGATCGATGGCTACGATTTAGCTGTGCCCGAGGATAAGCAAACAAATGAAGCCTCTGCCCTTTACGCTTCCAACGCGAACCCTCTGATCGGGGGCACGCCTGACATCGATACGACTGTAAAGGCCTATCTGAAGCTGGGCGTGCCGGCGGCCAAATACACGATGGGCCTGCCGTTGTATGCCGTCGGCTGGACGGGCGTCCCGAACGTGAATCATGGCTTGTATCAGAATGCCGCCGCTCCCGCTCCCGTGCTTCTGGCCGTTGGATCGGTTTTTTGCAAGAATCCGAACAGAGCCGCTCCGTCGCCTGGCTGCGACACGCTTCTAACTCCGGGATTCCTGACCTACGCGACGATTGAGAAACTCAGCGGGGAGAACGGCTTCATCGCGTGGTACGACACGGTCAGAGTTGGAGCGACGCTCTACAATCCGGCCAGCGGGACCTTCTACACCTACGACTCTCCCGCTTCAGCGGCGGTCAAGACGGCTTACATCAGAAAACACAAGCTGGGCGGCGCCTACGTGTGGGCGCTCAATGATGACGATCCCAGCGGGTCCCTGACAAAGGCCATCGCGGCAGGAATCAAGTAGAGCAAAACCAGAGTAAACGAGCCCTTGTTAAGAGCAGGAAAGGTGGCTTTTTCTTGAGGAAAAAGCCACTTGGCGGGCGTGCTTACGAGATACACCTGCTGCGGTTTCGCTATAGCTCATTGAGCTGCTGCCTACTGCTTTACAAACTCGAACGTGCATGCACGGCCGACGATGCCAAGGCCTTCGCTCCTGGCGCCTGTGCCCTCAGTATCTTTGAATTGCGCCTTGACGTCGTAGCTGTAGTCCGCCCCTCCGTGCGCGAAGACTCCACGCGCATATTTCCTGGAAGTGACGATACCGTTGGCCGACAGCTTGGCGCTGCCATCTGGCTTGATCGGGCCCTCCAACAGAAGATAGCCCTTTTCTCCGGCTGTGCCGTGCTCTCCGCGGAAATTGCTGTTCTGGATGACGCTGGGTAATAGCCAGGTATAGCCCTCGGTATTTCCCTTCGGTGGGCAAGTGAGCTTGGTTTGCCAATTACCGTCAAAGCGGTCCGCGGCAATCGAAATGCCGGGCATAAGTATCAAGGCGCTGACGGCGAGCAGTCTGAAAGCCTTTTGCATGATTCTTCCTCCTTGCGAAAAATATACATCGATCCCGGTTCCGGATGGAGAGCAATTGGAGAACCGCTATGGTTTTGCCGCAGGACGGCCGGTCGAAATGATCGGCCGTCCTGCGGCAGATGAAAAAGCCGCGCCAGACGAGTCCGGCGTCAGCCTTATTTGATGGTGAGCGTGAATGTGGTTGCAGGCGCCGGAGTTACCGAAGGGCTGCCCGTTCCTGTCACGGTAAAAGTGTAGTTGCCTGCAGTTGTTCCTGCATTGCCGGAGCTAACATGTTTGCTGTTTCCTCCGCCGCAACCAGCCAGCGCGCCGAGCGCGATCATCAAGACCAGGACGCCCAGCATCGACTGCCAACTGCGCCGCCGAGCCGGAATGCCAAAGAGCATGAACACAGCCAGGACCAAGCCGCCCGACGCCGCCCAGCCGCTGGGTTTGTGTCCCCTCTGCAACATCAACGCAGTGGTGGCGGCGGTCGAGTTTACCGTGACGGTCGCTGTGCCTGTGCTTGTGCCGCTGCTCAGAGTGATTGTTGAAGTGCCAACCGAACAAGTGGGCAATTCGGTTGCACCGGCAGGAGACGTGGTCAATGCGCAAGTCAGAGTGACCGCTCCGGCGTAGTCGGTCGCCGTGCTGACGGTTACAGTTGATGTCGCAGGCGAGCCGGGGTTGACAGCGGCGGGTGTGGATGCCGCCACGGTGAATGCTGACGGTGTCACGGTGACTGAAGCCGTTCCCGTGCCGACGACGTAGTTTGTGTCGCCGCTGTATGTCACGGTGAGAGTGTCAGTACCGGCGCTGAGGCTGTTGGCAGGAATGGAGAAAGTGTATGTTCCGCTGGACAGCGTTCCTGCGGACGCAGTGTAACCTCCTCCGGAGAGCGTTACCGTACCGGACGGCGTGACGCCGGCGCCAGTGACCGAAGCAACCACGCTGAGGGACGAACCGGAATCGACGGTTGTTGCGGCCGGAGTGACTGTCACGGTGGGCGTCAGCGGAGCCGCTGTCACCGCGACTGACGTAGTGCCTGTCGCCGAGTTGTAGTTTGCATCCCCGCTGTAGCTGACGGTGAGAGTGTCGGTTCCGACGGTCAGGCTGTTGGCCGGAATGGTGAAGGTGGCGCTGCCGCTGGAAAGTGTTGCGGCTGCAGGCGTGTAGCTGCCTGCCAGCAGAGTGACTGTTCCGGTGGGCGCCGCGCCCGATCCGGTTACTGCGACAGTTACCTGCAATGCCGCGGCCGTGCTGATCGCGGTCGCCGCCGGAGTGACCGTTACGGTTGCCGTCAGGCCATTCACGGTTAGCGTTTGCGTGGCGTTGACGGTCGGATAGGTTGTGTCGCCGCTGTAAACCGCAGTCAGATTATGGCTGCCCGGAGTGAGCGATGTGGTGGTGTAGGCCGCAACTCCCGAGGCGTTGACGGTAGCGGTGTTCAATGTTGTGGATCCGTCCTGAAACTCGACGGTCCCCGTGGGCATGGATGCGTATTGTTGCGCCTGGGTGACGGTGGCCGTAAGAGTGACCGCCTGGCCCGCTTGCGCAGGAGACGAGGAAACGGCCAGAGCGACCGTGGCCGTACTCTGTGCAGAAATTTTGGCCACTACGCCGTTTTCAGGTACGCAGCACTGGGTGCCGAAATCAGTGGGGGTCTGGAATGCTCCGGGGGTGAAGAGTAATCCCGTATCGTTGGTATTGCCGGCGGAATAGATGTTGCCCTGGGCATCGACCGCAAGCCCTGCAGGAGCATAGGTCCCCCCGCCTGTGCCACCGTTGCCGATGGCAGTGGAAAAGAGCAACTTGGAGCCCGTGGGGTTGAGCTCGGCGACGAACGTCTCCCAATTCCCCCCTGCGTAAGGCTCGACGGGATTGATCAGGGGAAAGGTGTAGTCGGCCCCGGACATCTGGCCTTCGATGTAGACGTTGCCGTTTCCATCCAGTTGCATGGGTCCGACCATGGCCAGGGCGTCGCTAATTGAAAAGCCTCCGAGGTAAGTGGCCCATACGATAGCGCTGCCGGTGGAATTCAGCTTGGTGACGTAGGCTGCGGAGCAGGCCGAGCTACCTGGGGCGCCGTAGCATGTAGTCTGATATGCGCCTGTCGTTACCGGGTAGTTAGGCGATTCCGTGAGACCGTCAACATAGACACTGCCGTCACTATCCGCTACAACACCGCCGATGAAATCGCCAAGGTTGGAAGTTGAGTTCAGTGCCGGCGCGCCGAGATAGGTGGAGTAAACCAGTGACGTACCGCCGCTTGAGGCGATGGGGTAGAATTTGGCGACGAAGCCCCGCCAGGCATACAACCTGAATCCGTTGTAGGCCGGTCCTTGCGTAGGCTGGATCACGCCGGTGGTGGTCGGCAGATCGCCGGCTTCGGTATGCCCAACCAGGTAGATGTAGCCGTTTGCATCCACCGTCACGCCGACCGCGTAGGTGTCGCCTGCCTCAGCGGCGTTCGGCCCGGTGCTAATCAAGTCGCCGAAAGCCGTAGAATAGAGCAATTTTGCGCCGCTCGGATCAAACACGGAGAGGAAGCCGACGGCCTTCGTTGAGAGAGCACTCGCGGAGATGACCGCTCCAGCCGTTGTCGGGAAGCAGGACTCGAAAAGATAGTTTGTGTCGCATTCCTCCTGCATGTTGCCAGCGACATAGGCACGCCCCGCCGCATCAAGAGCAATGGCAACCGCGCCAGCGTTCCCGAAACCACCGAGGAATGTGGAGTAGACCAAGCCGGTTCCTGTGGGGTTCAGCTTGGTCACAAATGCAGATGGCTCATTGAAGGAGTTGCAGGCTGGAGAGTAGGGTGGTCCACCAGAATTGTTCGGCTGCGGGGAGCAAACTGTCTGGAACGCTCCTGCGGTCACAGGAAAATCAGGCGAGGCTGTCGAACCTGTAACAAACGCTGAGCCGCTGGAGTCCACAGCAATGGCGTAGCCGTAGTCATAGCCGCTGCCGCCCAGATATGTGGAATAGACGAGGGAACTGCCGTCGGGACTGAACTTGGTTACAAAGGCTGAAGGCCAGCTAGAACCCGACAACTTTGCCGGCTGCGTGTTCTTGTAGGAATTCTGGGTGGGGAAATCTGAGGAATACGTATACCCAGTCACGTAAACGCTGCCCTCAGCATCCACAGCGATCGCCTGTGAAGGAAGATTGGCGAGCCCCGGGCCGATGAAGAATCCGATGCCATCAATGCCAGTCCCGCCCAGATAGGTGGCGTAACTTAATACGGGATCGATAATCAGCGGTTTGGCGTGGTCGTAGCTGCCGAGCCGGAAGCGGACCTGGTTACCGGCTACTTCATACGAGCCCTGGATTGGAATCTTCTTGTCGCCATCCGCCTGGTAAACAACGGGCTTCTTGAAACTGGCGGGCCCGTTTTCCGCGTTCAACAGAAGGTTTCCGTCCGCATCGAGGGCCGCATTGGCGCCCTGGATCTGCCAAGCGATGCGGCTGGGGTCGGTGCCGGGCGCGACAACGAAGTCATACTCCAACTGGCGCTGGTTGCCATAGAAGACCAGGTCCACGCCGGGATAGATCTGCGCGTAGTTTACTTTGCCGTATGTTGGAATGCCCGAGCGCCATTTCTTCGGGTCGTTACCGATCAGATAGCTCACGACGCCGCTTTGAGGGTCGCCCCCCGCGACGGCCGCGTCGGGATTGGCGCCAAGCAGCTTCATGCTCAGCGTATCGACTGCCCCCGCCATGGGCTTGCTGCCCGGCGGCGGAATTGCGGATGAAACCGGCTGCCGCTCCAGGTTCAGAATGACTTCCCCATGGACAAGGAAGAGCGAGTAGCCGGGACCGCGCGACAGGAATTGGACACTGGCATCCGCCTGGCCCTGATTGGGTTGAAAACTGAGAGGAATCTTTCCGAACGTGGCGGACAACTGCTTGCTGGCGGCAGAGGCGCCCGCGAGGGGAGCCGCATAAGCCGCAGTTGCGCAGGCCAGAAAGGACGAGGGAATCATGGCAACGAGAAGTGTCCATCCTTCAAGGTTGGGCAATCGTTTCGTATTGGGATGCATACGAAGCAGATTCAGGGCATGGTCGAACAGGTGATTGAGCATTTTCTCCTCCCTCGCCTTTGGGTTTTTCACTTCAGGCGATTCACCAAGAGTGCGCAAAGGAAGTGGAAAATGCCTCATGGCTTCGATCCGGAACGCGGATTTCCATGAACAATTCAACTTTTCACTGCAATCGGAGCGGCGGAAGTAGTAGCATATCTAGCAAAACCGCACGGGGACGATTCTCGCGAGGGAGAGAGCCTTTGGAGCCGGCCGGGAGAGAAATCACTTTGCTTCTGGCAAAGTGGCGCGATGGGGAGAAGTCAGCGTTTGATGAGTTGATGCCGCTCGTGTATCCCCACCTTCGGGAGGTGGCCGCGGCGTATGTTCGCCGCGAGCGCCACCCGGACACGCTGCAGGCGACCGCGCTGGTTCATGAGCTTTATCTTCGGCTGCTGCAACAGAAAAAAGCGGTGGGAGAGGATCGCCGGCACTTTTTCACATTCTCAGCCAAGGTGATGCGCTTGATCCTCATTGATAACGCGCGCGAAACGCTGGCGCAGAAGCGCGGGGGCGGAAGCCAGCAGGTTCCGCTGAACGACGATCTGCCGTGGATCAACATTGGCAGCGCCGAGTTGCTTGACCTGAACCGGGCGCTTGATGAGCTGAACACGCTGGACGCCGGAAAAGCCCAGATGGTCGAACTGCGTTATTTTCTGGGCTGCACAGCCGAGGAAACGGCGTCTGTGATGGGAGTCTCGAAGGCCACAGTCGATCGCGAATTGAAATTCGCCAAGAGCTGGCTCTATAGCCGCATTCACCCCGAAGTGGCCAAGAAAATATTGAATCCGTGATTCAATCTCTATTCCGATTCCGCAATCTGAAGCAAGGGACACAAGTCACAGGCGGGGTTGCCGCGATGAAACAGTCAACGGACGTTTTTCTGCGCATCGAAGCGATATTCGATGAGGCTCTGGCGGTCTCAGGCAAAGCGCGAGCGGAATTGATCGACGAGCGCTGCCAGGGAGACGCGGAAGTCGCCGCCGAAGTGCATTTGCTTCTGGACGCGTGTGAGACCGAAGAGCAACTGACGGATCGTCTTCGCCTGAAATCGCCTGGCGGCCTGGATCGCATCTCCACGCGCATCGGTCCCTATGTGCTGGATCGGCTGCTGGGGCGCGGCGGAATGGGCGCCGTGTTCCTGGCACATCGCGCTGACGGGCAATTTGAACAGCAGGTGGCCATCAAATTGATCGATCTGCCGCTGGCAACCGATCTGTTTCGGGAGAGATTCCGCCAGGAGCGGCAAATCCTGGCCGGCCTGCAGCATCCATATATAGCCCGCTTGCTGGATGGAGGAGTCACTGAAAATGGCGACCTCTACCTGGTTATGGAATATGTGGACGGAGTTCCCATCCATCGATTCTGCGAGGAGAAGCATCTGTCCGCAGCCCAGCGGCTCGCGCTCTTCCTGCATGTCTGCGAGGCCGTCCAGTTTGCCCATCAGCATTTTGTGGTGCACCGTGACTTGAAGCCGGACAACATTCTTGTCTCCGGCGACGGCACTCCCAGGCTGTTGGACTTTGGAACGGCCAAGCTGCTGTCTCCCTCTGTCATCAAATCGGACAGGGAACTTACGCGCGAAGGCTTCCAATCGTTCACACCGCAGTATGCCAGTCCGGAACAGGTATTGGGCAAGCCCATCACCACCGCATCAGACACATATTCACTCGGCGTTCTTTTGTATCTTCTGCTCACGGAAACTCTGCCGTATGAACTGAGGGAACCGACGACAGAGGAGATGCTGCGTGTCATCTGTCAAGAGCCGCCCCGCCGTCCGCCTCATCAAGCGAACTCGCAAAAACGGCTTGACGGCGATCTGGAAGCTATTCTTTCGAAGGCTCTGCGCAAGGAGCCTCAGGAGCGTTATGTTTCCGCGGAGAGCCTCGTCGCCGATGTTCGCGCATACCTTGGCGGGCGGCCGGTCGAGGCCCGTCACGGAACGATTCGTTATCGATCCACGAAGTTCATGCGCCGGCACTGGTTCGGCCTTGCGGCGACTGTGGCGCTGGCTGGGACGCTGCTGGTAGGCGTCACGGGAGTGGCATGGCAGGCACGCGTCGCCAATGAAGAACGACGCCGAGCGGAGGAGCGCTCAGCGGACCTGCGGCAACTCAGCAACAGTCTCCTGTCTGAGTTGGACGAGGCAATCAAACAGCTTCCTGGGTCAACCGGCGTTCAGAAACTGCTGGTCACGCGGGTGCTCGAACACCTTGACCGCATGGCTAGGGATGCGCATGGCGATCGCGTTACTCAGTTGGATCTGGTCGATGCATATACGCGGCTGGGAAATATCCAGGGCAACCCCTATGACCAGAACCTGGGCGACCCGGCGGGCGGGCTTGCCAGTCTCGACAAGGCGATTGCTCTCGCTCTTCCGCTGACGCCGAACGGTTCCGGGGATAAGGAGGCCCTGCGCGCACTGGCAACCGCGCAGGTGGCTGCCAGCGAGATCCGGTTTGGAACCGCGCGGACGCAAGAGGCCGTCGTTTTCATGCAGGCAGCCACGAAGACCTACGAGCGTCTGATCGCTCCTCCCGATGCCACGCCCGCCATGATCTGCGACGTGGCGAGCGCCTACGGCACACTGGGCGATGAGTTTGGACAGACGGGCACATCCAGTCTTCATGACACAGAAGCAGCCCTTGCAGCGTTTCGGAGGTCGATCGCGCTGGATGATCGCGCCCTCGGCATCGATCCCGGTTTCCTTCGCGCCCGGCGCGGCCTCTCCATCAACCAGATGAAGATCGGCAGTGCTGAGATGGACACCGATCCGGCGCAGGCGCTCAAGGACTTCCGGATTGCCCTGCAACGCGCCGAGGCTTTGCCCCCGGCAGAAAAAAGCGCTCTCGTAACAATACGAATGCACTCGATGATCGTGCGCAAAGAGGCCAATGCCCTGGTTCAGTTGGGAGAGTACTCCGAGGCAATTGCGCTGTATGGCGAGCTGGTTCCTTCGTACAAGAACCTTGCGGCAGCAGACCCCCAGGATTTGCGCGCGCTGGCAGACCTGGAAGTAGTTCTGAATGACACAGCGGCCGCCTACGAATCCGCTTCCGACCCCGTCGTTGGCGCGTCCGCACAAGGCGGCGCCCGCAACCTTGGCGCCGCGGCAAACGCTTTAACGCAGACCATCGACCTCACGCAGAAGATGTTGAAGAAGGATCCCGCCAATGAGAACTGGAAAGCGGTCCTGGCCGATGCGCAGGTTCGTCTTGCCGTCGTCAGGTCACGCCTGCGCACCTATAGAGACTCCGCGGCTCTCGCCAGGGCAGGCATAGACACCTTCAAGGATCTGGCTAACAAAGGCCAGGCTTCTCCCATGATTCTCGACCAGGCTGCAAGGGCCCTGACGGTGGTCGTGCCAGTTTCACTGCGCGAGCCGGTACTGGCCGAGGCCTGCGCCGAGCGCGCCGTTACGCTGAGTCATCGAAGAATGCCTCCCATGCTGTTGACGCTGGCGCAGGCCTATCGGGCTGCCGGCCAGATCGAGAAGAGCCGCGCCGTGGGTAAGGAAGGATTGGCCCTGCTGCCTGCTCCGCAACGAGCAAGCGCGCAATCGAACCTGCGCAAGCTGCTGGAAGCTCAGGCACAGATGGACAAATAAACCTGGTCGAAGAGTGAGGCACTTTCTCCTTGAATTGCGCTCTCTAGATGAAAGCGGAGGGTCTTGCCGCCGCGACGCCACGGCCCTGAAACTACCGCTTGCCAGGAGGAATCGAATGACTCGACTTGGATCTCTATCTTTAATCTCGCTACTTTTCGCAGTTTTGCTGGGACTTGTTCCGGCGCGCGCGCAAGACAAACCCGGCCTTGTGGTTCATGCCTTTACCATCGCTTCAGGCGTGAGTTTCCCTTACGATATGAGGGACTTGCAGACCCAGGCCATTGTGGAACTCAAGAGCAGGAATGGGGGGCAATTCAACGTTGTCGATGGGGCCGCACCCAGCCATGCACGCGTGTATGTCCTTGACGGTGAAGTGACTGAATGGCACAAGGGCAATACCGCAGAACGGATGCTGATCGCCGGTGGCTCGGTGGCGGGACGGGAGAACGCCAAGGTCCACTATTGGCTGACGGACAAGGATGGAAAGAAGGTCTTTGAGCAAACGGATACGATCCGGCAACTCTTCATGCGCAACGCACATGAACGATCAGCCGGGACACTCGTCAAGCCATTCGGGGAAAAGATCTCTGAGCGGCTGAGCGCTGTGAAGCTGGGGAACGAGGGGTCCTGATCCGAGATTCGAACGAAGTTGGACGAGGCGGATTGTCCCATGTGCTTGGGCTGGATACTCCATGCTATGGACAACTGTGTGCCAGCAGCATGGCGCTACTGGCACACAGCCTGTTCAGGCTCAGAAGTAGCGCATTTGCTCGAGATCGGCAATCAGGCCAGGACCGGCCGGACGCCATCCCAGCCGTTGCCGGGTTTGGGCGCTTGAAGCCGGCATGTCGAAGCCCGCAAACGGCGCGAGCCAGCCAAAGTGATTTTGCGCTTCCTCCGCAGAGAGACTGACCACGGGCAATTTCAAGCCTCGGCCAATGACCTCAGCAATCTCCAGCATCGACACTCCCTCTTCAGCGACAGCATGGTACCTGCTGTCCGTTTCGTGCTTCTCAAACGCAAGCCGGTAGAGATGGGCAACATCGAGAACGTGCGCCGCCGGCCAGCGATTGAGTCCATCGCCGACGTACGCCGAAACACCCTTCTCACGAGCCACTTGGATGGCGTAGCTGATGAGGCCCTGCTTGACCGTGTTGTGGACCTGAGGAAGACGGACCACCGACACGTTCACACCACGCGAAACCTGCGCCAAGCCTATCTGTTCGGAGACGCGAGGCATCGCCGGGTTGAAAGAGGCCTCGATATCTTCGGTCGCGATACGGCCTGGGGCAAGCGCGCCGATTCCGGCGCTGACAATCAAGGTGCGGTTTGAGCCCGCGAGCGTGTCGCCAAGTGTCTCGATGGCGCGCTTGTCGATTTCGCAGTTCTCCTTGAATTTCGAGAAATCGTGAATGAAGGCTGTGTGAATTACGCCTTCCGATTTGGCTGCTCCACTGCGCAGGCTTTCGAGATCTTCCAGATCGCCCCGATGGACCTCGACTCCGGCTGCAATGAGAGACTGAGCACCCGCTTCGGACCGCGTCAGGCCCAGCACCTGATGGCCTGCGCCGATCAGTTCCCGGACGACAGCCGAACCAATAAAGCCTGTTGCCCCTGTAACAAATACACGCATGTGATTACTCCCATTCCTGGATTGTTTGCTGGTTCAGAAATACGATTACTGGTCATGCCGAGCGATTGGAACCCCGGCATTGTGACTGGGAATTGAATCGAGATCGGCAAGCGCGTCAGCGGGAAGCTGGAGCGCCGCCGCTTTGAGATTTTCGCGAAGATGCTGGACGGAAGATGTTCCGGGAATCACCAGAATGTTTGGCGAACGATGGAGGAGCCACGCAAGCGCGACCTGCATCGGCGTGGCACTAAGGCGCGCAGCCACTTCAGACAAGGTATCCGACTGCAGTGGAGTGAAGCCGCCCAGTGGAAAGAACGGAACGTAAGCGATGCCGTCATGAGCAAGCTCGGCGACCAGCGCATCGTCGTCCCGATGCGCCAGATTGTATTGATTCTGAACGGAGACGATGGGCACGATCCGCCGCGCTTCCGCGATCTGCGAGGGCGTGACGTTGCTCAGCCCGATATGGCGTATCAAGCCCTTCTGCTGAAGCTCGGCCAGGACAGTGAGAGGCGCTTCGATCGAACCTTCTGCCGGTTGATGGACATTGAACATGCTGCGCAGGTTTACGACGTCAAGCACATCGAGGCCGAGATTGCGGAGATTATCGTGCACCGCCTCAGTCAGCTCTTCGCTGCTGAGAGCCGGAATCCAGGACCCATCTTCGCCTCGCCGGGAGCTGACCTTGGTCACGATGACCAAATCGCCGGGGTAGGGGAAGAGCGCCTTTCGAATGATCTGATTGGTGACGTGAGGGCCGTAGAAATCCGCTGTATCGATATGGTTTACACCGCTGGCCACGGCTTCCCGCAAAAGAGCGATTGCCGCATTCACATCTCGAGGGGGCCCCCACACCAACTTGTCGCCATCTCTTCCCGCAAGCTGCATGGCTCCGTAGCCCATGCGGTTCACGCGGAGTGAACTGCCGGGCAAAGCAAAGCTGCCGGCCAAACCGATTTCCTGGAGCATTCGATTCCTCCCTGATTCATGATTGGCTTCTCTATTCGTAAGCGGCGTTGACGAAAGACTGCCAATTCGAATAAAACGGAGAAAGCCTCCGAATCAGTATATAAGATAACCGGAGGGTGTCTCCGGTTGCAAATATTTTTACGGATGCCGAAGAATCCATCACAACCCGCCCCCCGAAAGCAGCGCATGGACGCGCAGAGGAACCGCGAGCGAATTCTGGAAGCGGCAAAGGAGGCGTTTACCCGATTCGGCGCCGCCGCCAGCCTGGACGACATCGCCAAACAGGCCGGAGTGGGAACGGGCACCCTGTATCGTCACTTTCCTACCCGAGACGCCCTGATCGAAGCGGTCTATCGGGGTGAAGTGGAAAAGCTGGCCGCGGCGGAGCGCAAATTCGCCGAGACAATGCCCCCGATTGAAGCCTTGCGGACGTGGATGCTGCTTTTCGTCGACCACATTGCAGCGAAGCAGATCATTGCCCCGGCACTGAATAGTGTCGTGGGAGGCCCGTCAAAGCTCATCGAGGGTTCTCGCGGGTTGATCCAGGAAGCGATTGATGCGCTGGTCAAACGCGCGATCAAGAGCGGCGAAATTCGCAGCGACCTTGAACCCTTCGACCTGCTTCGAGCGCTGATTGGCGTCTCCCATGTTGCCTCCGGTCCTGGCTGGCAGCAAAGCGCCCGGAGGCTGGTGGACATTCTGATCACAGGCTCCCGCCCAGTCGAATGACTGCGTCTCGCTGACCCAGGCCGACGAAATTGGAGAATCTGAAAGGTAGCCGTGGAAAACACCGATGCTGCCGCAGCTTTCCAGGCGCCAATCAGTGATCCTGGGGGCCAACTGGACTTGCTTTCTCCTTGCGGGTGTATGTGATGCGCCAAACGCTTCGAGAGCCGTCGTCAGAGACATAGAGCGATCCGTCGCGGCCTGTGGCAACACCAACCGGACGGCCCCAGACCTGGCCGTCTTTGGTCACAAATCCAGTGAGAAAGTCTTCGTAACTTCCATCGGCGCGGCCATCGTGCATGGGAATCCGGATGATCTCGTAACCGGCGCGTCTGGCGCGGTTCCAGGAGCCGTGCTCGGCGGCAAAGGCATCGCCGTAGTATTGCCGGGGAAAGACGCCTGAAGATGGGTAGAAGAGCATCTCCAGCGAGGCCATGTGGGGCTGAACGAGGACATCGGGCGTGATAACTTTTGCCGCGAGGTCGACGCGTTTGCAGTTTTTTGCCTGGCCGGCGGTAAGCGCAGGCGCTTGCGGATTGGGGCCGGTGCCATTGGCGCAGGGCTCGGAGAGACGCGGGTCCAGGTGGCCGCCCATGTAATACCAGGGCCAACCGTAGAAGCCGTTCTCCTTGACCGAAGTCACGTAGTCGGGGACAAGATGGTTGCCGAGATCGTCCCGCTCATTGGTGGAACACCAAAGCTCTCCGGTCGTGGGATTGATGGCTTCGCCAACGCAATTCCGCAGGCCGGAAGCGTAAACCTTGATGAACTTCCCCTCGGGTGTGTATTCGAGGATGTCCGCGCGATGGAACTCGCGGGGATGGGTATCGGCGTCATCAACATTGGAGCCGGAACCTACGGAGACAAACATATGCTGGCCGTCTTTGCTGAAAACAACATCGCGCGTCCAATGACCGCCTCCGGTGAGCTGGGCGTAGCCGGGAATATCGGGGACGATGGTTTCGGGAGCCGCGGTGGCGTGCAGGTCGCCGGAGTGATACGGGAAACGCTGGATGGTGGTGGTATTGCCCACGTAGACGTACCTGGGGTTGCCGGCGGGATAGAAGGCGATGCCGAAGGGGTGATCAAGGCCGGTGGCGAACTTCTCGATCTGAGCAGCCTTGCCGGCGGGTCCCAAGCCGCGAAGAACGAATAGAATGCCAGCGCCGGAGTCGGCAAGAAAAAGATCGCCGTTGGGCGCGGCGCGGATCAGGCGCGGCATGGTAAAAGTGCCATTGCTGAGCGCCATCTTCTCCTGGTTGTCCGCGCGTTGCATGGGGGCTGAGTCACCACCGGCATAGAGCGTGACCTTGAAGCCTGGGGGTGCGATAGGCCATGCTCCTTCTGGCCGTGGAACCAGATGAGGAGTGTTGCTGACGGACTCTTCAGGCTTTGGTCCAGGCAAGTCAGCGAGTGTAATCTTGCGGCGAATGCCTGGACTCTGCTGATCCCAATCAGCAAATGCGGCCTGACCGGTGATGGTTTGCTGAGCCGGCAGCCTGGCTGGTAGGAGCGTGGCAACCGCAACGAGGGCAAAGCGGACGGGGAATCGCATATTCTGGCATCTCCAGCTTGAAGAGGAAAGAATCTCTGACGGCGTGCCTACGATCTGGCAACCATGATACCGCCAACGGCCGAAGCAGTGAATTCCCTGGCAGGCAAATTGTTGATTTGATCAGGATTGCTCTCACAACCAGCTTCTCGCGTTCAGATCGAATGGACAACCTCCTGAAACTTCACAGCCAGAGCGAAACCACAGTAGACGCAGCCTTGTCAGGAGTATCCAGTGCGGCTTTATTTCCACCCCAACGAGCAAAAATCGCTCGCCGGGGACCCCGGAGAGGAAAAAGCCACTCGGCGGGCGCGCTTCCGGGATACACCTACTGGGGTTTCGCTATCGACGTGTACGAACAGCAAACGCTGCTTTGAGAAAACTTTGAGAAATTAAGGGGTTGCCGTGCTTAAAATGAGATCAAAAAATATATGTAAATTATTTAGAATGTTGATGGTGGGCGCTGCAGGATTCGAACCTGCGACTTCCACCGTGTGAAGGTGGCACTCTACCGCTGAGTTAAGCGCCCCCTGGCGAACTTCTGCGAGGGCTGGCGGCGAACGCGCCAGCAAGGCATCCCATGGGTTAGAGTAACATCAACAACGCTTCAGGGCCAACCCTAGCTGCCAATCTGGGCCGGTCCGGAACTGTATACAACCGCCAATGCGCTGGAAATCCGCATTAATCCGGTCTGCAACCGGCTTCCCCCACGGCGGGAAAGCGGAGCTGAGCCCTGTTCCGGGGTTGTGCGGCATGGAACTGGCGGTTCCAGGACTCGCCGGGACGGGTTTTGTTCCCTTGGCCGACAGTACAAACGGAAGCCGGTCCGGCGCGCGCGTGAAGACGGCGGCAAACGAAAATTCCAGCCCGGAAACTTCTGTTTCAGCGCAACCTTCCAGCCCGGATGGGGTTTCAGAGGGTATGGCGACCTTGGTCCTGGACAATCCGGCCCTGGGAGCGGGATCGGCTGCACGGCCGGACGAGAGGTCAACTGCGCCAGGCGGCCAGTATCCTTTGAGCGACGCGGCTGTCATGCTGCGCGCGGCAACGGGCGACGAATCGGCGTTCAACTACCTGGTGGAAAAGTACCACCGCCCCATCATTCATTTCCTTTTCCGGATGGTGCGCAACCAGGCAGTTGCAGAGGAGCTGGCGCAGGAGGTGTTTCTGCGCGTTTACCGCTCCAGGCAGAGCTACCGGGCTCAGGCCAAGTTCACCACCTGGCTCTACCGGATTGCCACCAACCTGGCGGTGAACCACGCGCGCGACACACGCCATGAGCGGGAGGCGCAGAGCTTTTCTCTGGATGCGCCGGATGACGAGACCGGAACGAAGCCGGAGGTGGCCGGCGATGAAATCTCGGCGGAGCAGAGTCTTGTGCGCGAGGAGCGCATGAAGGCCATCCGCACGCAAGTGATGGCTCTGCCAGAGCGGCAGCGGATGGCGGTGGTGATGCACAAGTACCAGGAAATGGACTATCGCGAGATCGGCCAAGTGCTTCACCTGAGCGAGTCGGCGACCAAGTCGCTGCTCTTCCGCGCCTACCAGACGCTGCGGGACAGTTTGAAGGATTTTGTTTGAGCCGGAAAGAGCCGGGTTCGACCGGCGGGGGAATTGAGGTGGCATCAATGAAACGGATGATGAACAATTGCGACGGAATGGACGCGAAGCTGGCAAACCTGCTGCTCGATCCAGCCGCTGCGCCAGCCGAGGTTCAGGAGCATGTTGCCGGGTGTGACTGCTGCCGCCGGGAGCTTGACGAACTGCGGGCAACCATGTCGCTGCTGGATACCTGGAAGGAACCCGGACCGAGCCCGTATTTCATCACCCGGATGCAGGCGCGTCTCAGGGAAGAGCGCGCCGCGGAGCCGGGCGGCTGGTTTGCCCGGCTGCGCTCCAGCTTCGTTTACGGACCCGCGGCCCATGTTCGCCCGCTGGCGGCGATGGCCCTTACTGTCATGCTTCTGGTGGGCGGCGGGGCCTACCTGGGCATTACCGACTGGGATCATCCGCAGGCCGTCGCAGGGCAAGCCGTAGTGCAGGATTTGCAGACCATGAGCAGCAACGCCCAACTGCTGGACCAGTTGGAGGATATTTCCAGCAATAACTGAAAGGGGATTGAGGCAGTTCTGCCGATGCTCGAATCCAGGCGTGATTGCTGAGAATGAAGGCAGGCAGGGGCAAAGAAGATGTTGAGCCAGAGACAAAATGCGGGATGGACGGGCCGCGCGGCCATGGCTGCTGCGACCGCAGTTCTCTGTGTGCCCATGGCCTGGGCTCAACGCCCGCAGTCGAGCGCGCCTGTGTCTCGCTCCGCTCCCGCGTCGCGGCCGCAGGCAGGAGGAACCCAATCCGCCAGGCCGCAAGCCAGCCTTCCGCAGCGTTCGCTTTCCGGCGGCTACCCCGGAACCGCGCCCCGATCCGCCTATCCGGCTCCGGCTTCGCCCGGTAGAGATTATCCGGGCCCGCCGTATATGGGACCGGGCTTTGCCCGTCCCACTTATCCGGGGTATAGGCCGCCTGTTCAAGGCCCACAGGGCCACCTGGGCGACTGGCTTAACCAGCATCGCAATCTTCCCGTGCAGGAGCAGGAACGGACGCTGCGCGGCGACCCCAGCTTCCGGAGATTGGCGCCAGGCGAACAGCAGCGGGTGATCCAGCAGTTGCACCAGATCAACCAGTTGACAGAGGAGCAGCGGCAGCGCCGCGAGGCTCGCACCCAGATGATCGAGCGCCTCTCGCCCCAGGAGCGGATGCAGGTCAACAACTCCGCGCACCGCTGGGCCGTCTTGCCGGTGGAGCGCCAGACCATGATGAAGAACGCCTTCCGCGATTTGCGCGCCGTTCCCCCTGACCAGCGCCAGACGGTGCTCAACTCCGCGCGCTACCAGGGCGCTTTCTCCCCGGAAGAGCGCGGCGTCCTTTTCGATTTGCTGCGCGTCGAGCCGTACCAGCCGGCGCAGTAACCACGGAAAGAGCATAAAAAAAAGACGGCGGTGGAGAGCTTCTCCACCGCCGTCTTTTTTTTATGCAGGCCAGCGCCCGAACCGTTCCATGTCCTGAAAGAGGCGCCTACTACTTCAGTTCCAGCGGCGCCTTCAGCCGGATGTCGCGCGAGCTGGCTCCCACCTGAATCTCGAAGGTCCCCGGCTCGGCTACCCAGTCCTTCTTTTCCGGGCTCCAGTAGGAAAGCGCGGCGCGGTCCAGCAAGAAGTTGACGATCTTGGTTTCTCCCGGCTGCAATTCTACTCGTTGAAATCTCTTCAACTCATGGACTGGGCGATCAATCTGTGAATGACCGTCATGCACATAAAGCTGCACGACCTCTGCTCCGGCCCGTGTCCCTGTGTTGTGCACCTTGAGGCTCACGAGCACGTCGTATGCGGGATCGAAGTTAATGCCGTTCCCACGCCGAACCACCTTCAGGTTGCTGTACTCAAACGTCGTGTAGCTCAGCCCAAAGCCAAACGGAAACAGCGGCTCCACATTCTTCGTATCGTAGTAGCGATAGCCGACGTAAATCCCTTCGGCGTAATTCACCTTCAGGTTCACGCCCGGATAGTTTCCGTAGGCGGGCGTGTCCTTCCATTCCTTGGGCAGCGAAACCGGCAGCTTGCCCGAGGGGTTGGCATCGCCGAAGAGAATCGAAGCCAGCGCCGTGCCTGCTTCCTGCCCGCCGTACCACATATCCAGAAGCGCTGGCGTCTTGTCGATCCACTTCGTCATCGTCACCGGATCGCCGGTATTCAGCACTACAATCGCGCGCGGATTCGCCTGCTCCACGGCTTCGATCAGCTCGTTCTGGCCGGCCGGCAGGTCCATCGTCTTCACGTCGAAGTCTTCCCGCTCGATCTTCTCGTACCGGCCCACCACCACTACGGCCACATCGGCGTGAGCCGCCGCGTCCACGGCCTCTTTCAGCAGACGGGCGCGCGCTTCGGGCGTGTCCTGAGCGGGGTTTTCGCCGTCCATCCCCACGCCCAGAGCGAACTTCACTTCCACACCGCTGCCAGCCCGCTTCTGAATTCCCTCCAGCGGCGCAATCGCGTACTTCGGCTGCACCAGCGAGCTGCCGCCACCGCCCGTGCGCGCCACTGCGGCGTTCGGCCCGATCACGGCAATCGAGTGAATCTTCTTTGCGTCGAGCGGCAGCAGAGAAGCGGAGTTTTTCAGCAGCACAATGCTTTCGGTCGCAGCCTGCAGCGCGACGGCCGCCTGGGCCGGGGTGTTCACTTCGCCGCCGCCCATGTGCGGATGGTCGTAGATGCCGCTCAGGAAGATCGCGCGCAGAATCCGGCCCACGTTGTCGTCGAGCGTTGCCTCGCTGATGTGTCCGGCCTTCACCTCAGCCAGCACCTTATCCGCCGTCAGCCAGCCTGCGCCGTTGCCGACTTCCTTGAAGTTGGGCAACGTGCTCCAGTCCTTCATCGGCTGTCCGCCCGGCATCTCCAGGTCCATGCCGGCGTTTACCGTCGCGGCCGTCGAGTAGGTGCTGCCCCAGTCGGAAACGACGAAGCCTTTGAAGCCGAATTCATTCTTCAGGATGTCTGTCAGCAGTTCCTTGCTCTCCGCGCACTGCACGCCGTTGACCTTGTTGTAGGCCGACATGACGCTCCACGCGTCGGCTTCCTGCACGGCGGCCTTGAAGGCGGGTAGATAGATTTCGTGCAGCGTGCGCGCGTCGATCTGCTCGTCGATGCGGTGGCGCTCGAACTCCTGGTTGTTGGCGTCAAAGTGCTTCACCGAGGGAATCACGCCCTCGCTCTGCACGCCATTCACATACGCCACGCCCAGCCGCGCGCTGAGGTACGGGTCCTCGCCGTAGCCCTCGAAATTGCGCCCCCAGAGCGGCACGCGGTTGATGTTCACCGTAGGCCCCAGAATCATGTCCCGGCCCAGAGCCTTTACCTCCTGCCCGATAGCCTGACCCTCCCGCCGGACCAGCTCCGGGTCCCATGTGGCGGCCATGGCCACGCCCGCCGGAAAGCTCGTGGAAAATACATGCTGCTTCGCGCCACGAACGCCGGTGATGGCCGAGCTGCCCGCCCACGAGCGCACGCCCAGCGGCCCGTCGGCCATTTTGATGGCCGGAATCCCCAGCCGCTCAATCGGCGCCGACTCCATCCAGCCCGAGCCGGAGAGCATGGTCGCCTTTTCTTCCAGAGTCATGCGGCTCAGCAGGTCGGCCACGCGCTTTTCCGCCGGAAGGCTGGCGTCCTTATACGGCGCACTGGCCGGAACGGCTGTCGTTTTGGCGCTCTGAGCCGCGGCTCGAATCTGGATGACGATGGAAAAAAACGCGGCAACGGAAAGCAGGATTACGAAGAGAGGAATCATGTGTCGCATTGGGGTTACTCCTGGGGGCGGCAAACCTTCTGCCGCGCTTCACTGGCAATGGTAGCTGACGCGCGGGGAGGCGGACAAATCCAGAGCGCCGGCAGCATGGCGGGGGCCGCTCCAGGCGCGTCTAAGCCGATAGGAGATCAGCCTCGCTTTATGGCCGTTCATAAAACGAGCGTCCGGGAGCAAATTCCCGGACGCTCGCAAAACACAGGCGGCAGATGGCAATCTGCCATGCGGCCTTTTCTAGAGAGTGTCTGAATAGATCAGGCGGCCCAGAAGATTCTCGATCTGCTCCTGCTTGCCAGATCGCGGTTGAGGATTGATGCCGTTCTTGAGAGCCGTGGCCTCGATCTGATCCAGCGAAACCTTGCCGTCGAGGATTGCGGCCGCCTCGGGCGACTTCCAGCCGGCATAGCGCTGCTTGATGATCTCATCGAGCTGGCCGTCTTCGATCAGCTTGGCAGCCGTCAGGAAGGCGCGAGCGCACAGGTCGGCGCCGCCCACATGGGCATGGATCAGGTCTTCGGGGGTAAAGCTCTGACGCCGCACCTTGGCGTCAAAATTGCATCCGCCCTTGGTCAGGCCTCCGGCCTTGATGACGTGAACCATGCTGATCGTCATCGCCCAAAGATCGTTCGGGAACTGGTCCGTGTCCCAGCCCAGCAGCGCATCTCCGCGATTGACATCCAGAGAACCAAAGATTCCATCGGCGCTTGCCGTCGCAATCTCATGCTCAAAGGTATGACCGGCCAGGAGGGCATGGTTGGCTTCGATATTGACCTTGACTTCCTTTTCGAGGCCGTAGCGCTGCAGGAAACCATACACCGTCGCAACGTCAAAGTCGTACTGGTGCACGGTCGGTTCCTTCGGTTTGGGCTCGATCAGAATCTGGCCGTCAAATCCGATCTTGTGCTTGTATTCCACAACCAGATTCAGGAAACGCCCCATCTGATCGAGTTCCTGCTTGATGTTGGTGTTCAGCAGCGTCTCATAACCCTCGCGTCCGCCCCAGAGCACATAATTGGAGCCGCCGAGCTGCTTGGTGGCGTCCATGCAGTTCTTCACGGTCGCCGCGCACCATGCGAAAACCTCGGGATCAGGATTGGTGCTGGCGCCGGCCATGAACCGCGGATGGGAGAAGAGATTCGCAGTTCCCCACAGCAGCTTGGTCGGATAGCTGCTCATCTTCTTTTCCAGATAATCCACCATGATGTGGAAGTTCTTCAGGTTCTCGGCAAGAGTCTCTCCCGTGGGCGCGATGTCGGCATCATGCCAGCAGAAAAAGGGCAGGCCGAGCACTCTGAAAAGCTCGAAAGCCGCATCGGCCTTCACCTTGGCCTGCGCAATGGGGTCGCCCGCGTCAAACCACGGACGCTCGATGGTGGGTCCGCCAAAGGGGTCGCTTCCAGCCATCCCAAGCGAGTGCCAGTAGGCGACCGCGAAGCGCAGATGATCCTTGAGGGGCTTGCCCAGTACGACCCGGTCAGCATCATACCAGCGGTAGGCGAGGGCCTTCTTGCTTGAAGGACCTTCATATTTCACTGTTTCGAAAGAGCTAAAGATTGTTTCTGCCATTACGAATCTCCCATTCGTTCATGAAAAATCAAAATCGAGATTGTGAATCACGCTGCTGAACGCCATCAACCTCCAAAGGAGAAAACGTCTTGATGGCAGCTTCTTGGAAATCGCATATTCCAGGGCGTCTTGCGGTGATCTCTTCCGGACGCCATCTTGCTTCAAAACGGACGCACCGTTGCACAGATTGCTCCATTGTCATTTTACTCGGAGAAGTGTTGGTTCTGAACGCATGAGAGAACTCCAGATTTTCATTGGTCGAGATTTCCTCGGGCAGGTCAACGTCAGTCCCACGAATGCCGAGCCTGGTTGGCGAAGATGCAGGGCGCAAGCGAGAGCGGTCAGAAAAACCTGATGCCGCCGGCTGGGCGGATTGCGTCCGGTCGTGGCGTCCGTCGTGGGAAGTCGAGTATTCTGGAGTGTTGTATACCACTCTCATCCAAGACAAGGAAGAAGAACAACATGGCGGAGATAGCTGTTGAGGCCCCCGAAATACCCGCACAGTTTCCCAAGATCCGCGTAGCCATACTGGGCGCCGGCAAGATGGGCGGCACGCTCTTGCAGGCCTTTCTGAAGCAGAACCTGTTTGCTGCCGACCAGATTCACGCCACAGTGGGCCACGCCGAAAAGGCGCTGGCGCTGAGCGCGCAGTGGGGCGTGGACGTGACGACGAACAACCTGGAGGCGGCGAGGCAGGCCGACCTGATTCTGGTGGGCGTGAAGCCTTTCCAGGTGCCGGACCTGATACGGGAGATTCAGCCGGCGCTGACGAAGGAGAAGACGCTGATTTCGTTTGCGGCGGCGGTGAAGACACGGGCGATTGAGGATGCGGCGGAGATAGAAATCGCGGTGATTCGCGCCATGCCGAACACGCCGGCGGCGCTGGGCGCGGGCGCAACCGCGCTGTGCCGCGGACGCTTCGTCGGCAAAGAGCAGATGGAACTGGCCGAGCGCATCTTCGAGACCGTGGGCCGCGCCGTGGTGGTGGACGAAAAGCACATGGACGCGGTGACCGGCCTGAGCGGCTCCGGGCCGGCGTACATCTATATCATCATCGAGGCGCTGGCCGAGGCGGGCGTCAAGGTGGGGCTGCCGCGCGACATCGCCACGGAACTGGCCGCGCAGACGACCTTCGGCGCGGCCAAGATGGTGCTGGAGACCGGCTACCATCCGGCGATGCTGAAGGACGCCGTGACCACCCCGGCGGGCAGCACCATCGACGGCATCATGGCGCTGGAAGAGGGCGGGCTGCGCGTCACGCTGATCAAGGCCGTAATGCGGGCGACGGAGCGGGCCAAGCAACTGGCGGGATAAAGAACAGGGATCAGAGATCAGGGATCAGTTTTTTCGTGCTGGATTGAGGTTTGTGGTTTCCCAGGCCTCAAAATCGAGACCCGGGGACCTCGGTTCGGAATTTTGTGGTTTCCCACCCTTGCGACAAAAAGCGTCGCAAGGATGGGGCACCCAGCAACTGGCTTTACGGAGCTTTTCGGCACGACTAAAGTCGCGCCCTGATACAGAGCTGGTTTTTGAAAGACGGTTTAGAACGACTTCGAACGCTTTGCCTATTCAACGTCCAACATGGCTTCCCAAATACCTGCCGGAGCTCGACGGGCTGCGCGGCCTGGCGATTCTGTGCGTGGTGCTGTATCACTGCCATCCGCGGCTGGAGGGAACCTGGATTTACGGAGCCTCGCTGTGGGGATGGTCGGGAGTGATTTTCTTTTTTGCTCTCAGCGGCTTTCTGATTACTTCAAATCTGCTGGAGAGGCGCGACGAGCCGCGCTACTTTCACAACTTCCATGCGCGCCGTTTGCTGCGCATCTGGCCGGTCTATTTGCTGCTGCTGGCAGTGGTTTACCTGAATGCGCCGTGGTTTATCGGCCCCAGCGTGGGGGATGCAATCAAGGCCGCGCCCTGGCTGGCGTATCTTTTCTGCGTGCAAAATCTGTTTCACCTGACGCTGCCGCCGGCCATTGGTCCCACCTGGGCGCTGGCGATCGAGGAGCAGTACTACTTTCTGTGGGCGCCGGTGGTGCGCTGGCTGCGCCGGCCCTGGATGCTGGCGAGCGTTCTTGCCTGCGCGCTGGTGTGCTCGCCCCTGACTCGCTACCTGAACCCGGTTTGGATGAAGGGAATGCCCAGCCACACGCTGATCAAGCTGGACGGGATTGCGCTGGGCAGCCTGCTGGCGCTGGGCTTTTACACGCTCAAGATCAGCCGCCGCGCGTGGTTCTGGATGGGCCTGGGAGCGTTTGGCGCGGGCATGGCGGCAGCCGCCACCGTGGCCGGAGGAACGCCGCTGCTGGACACTGCGCTGGCGGTTGGCTTTTGCGGCCTGATGCTGGCGGTGATTGCCACTACCGGAGGCCGCAACCCGGTGAATGCCATACTGCGCAGCGGGCCGCTGAGCTTCTATGGCCGCATCAGCTACGGCGTCTACATGATTCACATAGCGGTCTTCATCTACTTTGGCTGGTTTGACAGATGGATGGACAGCTACGGCATGGCGGGCAACCTGGCTGTGGTAGCCTTCCGGCTGGCAGCCAGCACGGCGATAGCGACCGTGCTCTGGTATGGCTTCGAATCGCGCATTCTGAAGCTGAAACGGTATTTTTGAGCGAAAGCTGAGTCAAAGTGGGCGCGCTTCCGGGATAAACCACTCTGATCTCGCTTTAGTTCCACATTGTGAATTTCAGTTTCATCGGGTTGTGACTCGATTCACACAGAAGCCCCCCCCGGAGGCTGCTAGGCTTTAAGCTAGCAGCGGTAGTTCCCCTAACGAGGTGCATCATGAGCGAAACAACGAGCAAAGGTCCCCTGAGCCCGGAGTTACTGGCCAGGATGAACGCCTACTGGCGTGCCGCCAACTATCTTTCCGTTGGACAGATTTACCTGAAAGACAATCCATTGCTGGAGCGCCCGCTCACACTGGATGACGTGAAGCCGCGCCTGCTGGGCCACTGGGGCACCACGCCGGGGCTGAACTTTCTTTATGTGCACTGGAACCGCCTGATCCGCGAGCGCGACCTGAACATGATTTACCTCATCGGCCCAGGGCACGGCGGACCGGGACTGGTGGCCAACACCTATCTGGAAGGCTCGTACACCGAGATTTATCCGCACATTGAACAGAACCGGGACGGGATCAAGCGGCTCTTCCGGCAGTTCAGTTGGCCCTACGGGATTCCCAGCCACGTGGCGCCCGAGACGCCGGGCTCGATTCACGAAGGCGGCGAACTGGGCTACTCGCTGGTACACGCTTTCGGGGCGGCTTTCGACAACCCGGACCTGATTGTGGGCTGTGTGGTGGGCGACGGCGAGGCCGAGACCGGCCCGCTGGCGACAAGCTGGCACTCGAACAAGTTTCTCAATCCGGCGACAGACGGAGCGGTGCTGCCAATTCTGCACCTGAACGGCTACAAGATCGCCAACCCGACGGTGCTGGCGCGGATTCCGCACGCGGAGCTGGAAAGCCTGATGCGCGGCTACGGCTATGAGCCCTTCACGCTGGAGGGCGACGATCCGGAGACGATGCACCAGGAGGCCGCGGCGGTCTTCGACAAGATATTCGACCGCATTGCCGAAATTCAGAAGACCGCGCGCGAAGCAGCGGCCAATGGCGAAACGGTGGAGCGGCCGGCGTGGCCGATGCTGATCATGCGCACGCCCAAGGGCTGGACGGGACCGAAAGAGGTAGATGGCAAGCCGGTGGAGGGTACGTGGCGGGCGCACCAGGTGCCGTTCTCCGAACTGCGCGAGAAGCCGGAGCACATGCGGCTGCTGGAAGAATGGATGCGCAGCTACAAGCCCGAGGAACTGTTCGACGAAAAGGGCGCGTTCCGGCCGGAACTCGCGGAGTTGGCGCCCAAGGGACGGCGGCGCATGGGCATGAACCCGCACGCCAACGGCGGCTTGCTGCTGGAGCCGCTGAAAATGCCCGATTTCCGCGATTATGCGGTCAAGATCGAACAGCGCGGGCAGAAGGACGTGGAATCCACACGGGTTCTGGGTCAAATGCTCCATGGCGTCATGGAGGCCAACAAGGCGCAGAAAAACTTCCGCGTCTTCGGACCGGATGAGACGGCTTCCAACCGCCTGGGCGACGTGATAACCGGAACGGGCAAGGAGTGGATGGCCGAGACGCTGCCGGTGGATGAAAACCTGTCGGAGACGGGCCGGGTGATGGAAGTGCTGAGCGAGCACATGTGCGAGGGGTGGCTGGAAGGCTACCTGCTGACCGGGCGGCACGGCTTCTTCAACTGCTATGAGGCCTTCATCCACATCATCGACTCGATGGTGAATCAGCACGCCAAGTGGCTGAAGGTGACGCGGCAGATTCCGTGGCGCAAGCCGATTGCCTCGCTCAACTATCTGCTGAGCTCGCTGGTTTGGCGGCAGGACCACAACGGCTTCAGCCACCAGGACCCCGGCTTCATTGACCACCTGATGAACAAGAAGGCCGAGGTGGTGCGGGTGTATCTGCCGCCGGACGCGAACACACTGCTCTCGGTGGCCGACCATTGCCTGCGCAGCAGAAACTACATCAACCTGATCGTGGCGGGCAAGCAGCCTGCTCCGCAATGGCTCTCCGTCGAGGAAGCGGTTGCGCACTGCCGCACGGGGCTGGGGGTGTGGGAGTGGGCCTCGAACGATGGGGGCTCGCCGGATGTAGTGATGGCCTGCTCGGGCGACGTGCCCACGCTGGAGACTCTGGCGGCTGTATGCCTGCTGCGCAAGCTGGCGCCGGATCTGAAGATTCGCGTGGTCAACGTGGTGGACCTGATGGCGCTTCAGCCGTTATCGGAGCATCCGCATGGGCTGGCCGACGAGAACTACGACCTGATCTTCCCGCCCAAGACGCCGTGCGTCTTTGCCTTCCACGGCTATCCGTGGCTGATTCACCGGCTTACTTACCGGCGGCACAACCACGACTGCCTGCACGTGCGCGGCTACAAGGAAGAGGGCACAACGACCACGCCCTTCGATATGTGCGTGCTGAACAACATAGACCGCTTCCAACTGGCTCTGGACGCCGTAAGGCGCGTGCCTCGGCTGGCCGCGCAGATTGACGCGGTCGAGCAGTGGTACTCCGAGGCGATCCAGCGGCATCACCTGTATGTGACCGAAAACGGCGACGATCTGCCGGAAGTCAAGAACTGGCGCTGGTCGCAATGCTGACCTTCGCGGTATCCCACCCTGGCCGCAAGAACAGAGTCCCGGCGAGGGTGGGGCGCCCAGAGGTTCAGGCAGGGGCTAAGACCCATAGTGATTTAGCTTGACTGGCGGCACGAATGAAGTCGCGCCCTGTTACAAAACTGGCTTACGAAAGATTTTTCGATTGAATTGCTGACTCGGCTAACCCGCGCGCAGCGCGGCAAACAACGCTAACCCCGCTGACTCGTTCAGCCCCACTTCAGAGGTGTTTCTATATGTCTTCGTTGCCTGTACTGGTTTTGAACAGCGGTTCCTCCTCCATCAAGTTTTCCGTCTACGAGGCCGGCGACGGCCAAAGAACCAAGCTGCACGAGGGCGCAGTCGACGGCATCGGCACCGACCAGGGCTCATTCTGGATCAAGGACGCCGAGGGCAAAAAGCTGGTTGACCAGACGCGCGCCCTGCCGACGCGCGCCGTGGCCTTCAAGCTGGTGGCCGACGCGCTGCACTCTGCCGACTTCCCTGCCCCGGTCGCCATTGGACACCGCATGGTTTCCGGCGGACCGACAGTGCTGGACAACCAGCGCATCACGCCGAAACTGGTCGACGAGATGGAGCACTATACAGCTTTCGCGCCGCTGCACACGCCCATTGCCGTTTACATCATGCGCGAGGCGCTGCGCCTGTTTCCAGGCATTCCCAACTTTGTCATTCTCGACACCTATTTCCATCGCACCATGCCCGAAGTAGCCAAGCACATGCCCATCCCCGAGGAGTATTGCGATATGGGCGTCAGGCGCTATGGCGCGCACGGCGTTTCCTACGAATCGATTGTGTACCAGTTGGAGCCCAAAGTGCCGGAGAAGCTGATCGTGGCCCACCTGGGCAACGGCGCCTCGATCTCCGCCATTCTGCAAGGGCAGTGCCTCGACACCTCGATGGGCCTGACACCGACCGGCGGCATCATCAGCGGCACGCGCACCGGGGACATTGATCCCGGCGTGTTGCTGTTCATTCTGCGCAAGATTGCCGAGACGGCGAAGAGCGCCGAAGAGGCCGCTGACCGGCTGGAGGTGGTGGTCAGCAAGAAGGCGGGGCTGCTGGGCGTGAGCGAACTCTCCAACGACATGCGCGACCTGCGCGACGCCATCAACGCCGGCAACGAAAAGGCGCGGCTGGCCGTGGACAAATTCACGTGGACCATCGCGCGGTGGATCGGCAGCTATGTAGCTGAGTTGGGCGGGCTGGACATGCTGGTCTTCACGGGCGGCATCGGCGAAAACGATATCAATGCGCGCGCCGAGATCTGCGCCGGGCTGGGCGCTCTGGGCATCATTCTCGACCCCGCGCGCAACAACGTCCGCGGCGAAGCGGTCATTTCGGCCGCCAACTCACCGGTCACAGTGCGTGTGATTCCTCCGGCAGAAGATCTCATTATTGTCAACCATGTGGTGCGGCTGATGGAGAAGTAGCAGGACAAGCGAAGCTGTTGATTGCAGCCGGGGGCATACGCGCCAGCGGTTCAATCAACGGCTCCCCTCCTGCGGCTTGAACTGTAACCATCGAACCGCAGGAAGCGGAATATAGAGCGGTTCTCCAATTGCTATACACCGAAACCGATGCAGCTGAGTGGCTTTTTTCTCAAGAAAAAGCCACCCTCTTTGATGCCGGCCAGTGTACATGCATTGGAGAACCGCTCTATCTCTTAGTGCGAATTCCTTGTGCATAATTGCTCAGTAAGAAACGACGAGGCTGAATGAGACTGTGAGCAGCGAGGCTGCGAATGCAGTGCATCAAAAGCACACAGCGGCTTGTTCTGGGATTTTGCGCAGCGTCTTTGTTTTCCATACAGCCGGGGATGACGCAACAAATTCCAGGCGCCACGCAAGCGCCATCCATGTCTGCGCAGAAGGCGCCGGAACAGCTTGGATCGGTAAATCCGGAAAACCTTACTCCACTTTTTCGTGAAACGGCAACTACCCGGTGGCTTGCGGAACATCGCGTGCGCGCCTATGGCTGGCTTGACGGGGGCTACAGTTACTCCTCCAGCGGCGACGGCCTGTTGAATGTCGCGCCTGAACCCACGCGCTTTGGCAATGAATTCCTGCTGAATGGAGCGTGGATGATCGTCGAACGGCCGGCAGACACTAAGAATTGGTCATGGGGTTTTCGTTCCGACTTCTACGGAGGATCCGATGCGGCTCTTCTGCGGCCGATGAACAGCTTCGGCCCGCAGGACAAGCACATGGGAACGGATTTCCGCCAGCTCTACATCTCCGCGCATATGCCGGTTCTGTCCGCAAAAGGCGTGGACCTGCAACTCGGCCGGCAGAATATGCCTCTGGGGTATGAGACGTTGATGGCTCCCTATCGGCCCTTGTATTCACAGACTTATTTCTGGATTAACTTTCAAGTCACCGCGACGGCTGCGGTTGCAACATGGCATGCCTCAGATTCCCTCGATCTTCTCGGGGGCGCGTTGATTGGATATAACACTGTCTTTGAAGTGCGCGGCCGCGCGCCGGATTATATCGCTCGCGCAACCTACAGGCCAGGAAACAGCACACGAACGACTTTTCTCGGTTCTGTTTTTGTGGGTCCCAAGCCTGCTCCCATCGCCGCCGGACATACCGATTCCTGGCAAACGATTGCCGAGGTTGAAGCGCGGCGCGCATGGACCCCGCGCTTCTCTCAGGTCATACAGGGAAGTTCCTCCTGGGCAAGCAAAGATCAAAAGATACAGGGCGGCACCTCCGCTACGCACGGCGCGTCCTCGATAGCAACCTTTCACCTGGATGAGCAATTCGACTTGAATGCCCGCGGAGAATGGTTTTATGATGCGCACGGAGTGCATACCGGGGTAGCCGGACACTTTGGCGAAACCACGCTTGGCTTGAGCGTAATGCCAGCCAGGTGGATCACATTCCGGCCGGAAGTGCGCGGAGATTTTTCCGGACAGCCATCATTCGGTCCGGTTGGCGCGGCAGGCCATAGCCGGAATCAACTGTCGGCGGCATTTGATTTGATCTTCAAGTTTTCAGCGATCCGATAACAAGCGGGCATTTCAATCGGGTCATTCAAGATTCGTTTTCAAGGCGAGGCGTAAGCGTAATGACCACTCTATCCCTACTAATTGGAGCCTTGTGCATCTTCGCTCTCGGCTACCGCTACTACTCCGCATTTCTCGCCACCAAAGTTCTGATGCTGGACGACAAGCGCGTCACGCCGGCGCACGTCTACGATGACGGACACGACTTTTCGTCTGCTCCCAAGTGGGTGCTGTTTGGCCACCACTTCGCGGCCATAGCCGGAGCAGGGCCGCTGATCGGGCCGACGCTGGCCGCGCAATTTGGCTGGGCGCCCGGCTTCCTCTGGATCGTGCTGGGCGCGGTGCTGTGCGGCTGCGTTCACGATTTCACGGTACTGGTTGCATCCCTCAGGCACAAGGGACGGTCGCTGGCGGATATTGCATTGACTGAAATCGGGCCGTTCGCGGGTATTGTCTGCATGTTCGCGGTGCTCTTCATTCTGCTGGTTACGCTGGGCGGACTGGGCATTGTGGTGGTGAACGCCATGTTCAACAGTCCATGGGCCGTCTTCACCATCGGCATGACGATTCCGATTGCCCTGATGATGGGCTGGTGGATGTTCAAGAGCGTTAAAGGAAGGGTCATTGTCGTGGGGCCGTCCATTGCCGGAGTTGCCGTGCTTCTGGCCGCCGTGTTTGTAGGCCGCATCGTGGCGAACTCATCGATGGCTGGAATGCTGACGTTTTCCGGGCACCAGATCACAATTATTCTGATGATCTACGGATTTATCGCCTCGGTGCTGCCGGTGTGGCTGCTGTTGGAGCCGAGAGACTATCTTTCGACTTATTTGAAGCTGGGCACGATCTCGCTGCTCGTCATCGGCATCATCGTGGTTCATCCGCAGATGCAGTTTCCCGCCTTCACCCAATATATTCACGGCGGCGGACCGATCATTCATGGCAAGCTGTTTCCCTTTCTGTTTGTAACGATTGCCTGCGGCGCGATCTCCGGGTTTCACTCGCTGATTGCTTCCGGCACGACGCCGAAGATGCTGGATAAGGAAACAGACGCCCGCTTCATCGGCTATGGCGCAATGATGGCCGAAGCTCTGGTTGCCGTGGTGGCGCTGATCGCGGCCTGCTCACTCTATCCCGGCGACTACTATGCGATTAACGTTCCACCCGCGGTCTTTGCGAACATGGGCCTGCATACGGTCGATCTGCCCAGGTTATCGATAGAAACAGGCGAAAACCTCTTCGGGCGCACCGGCGGAGGCGTCTCTCTGGCGATCGGCATGGCGCACATTTTCCGCCGCCTGCCTTACATGGATGCGCTGGTGGGCTACTGGTATCACTACGCCATTTTGTTTGAGGCGCTGTTTATCCTGTCCACGGTGGATGCCGGCACGCGCGCCGCGCGCTATGTCTTGCAGGAACTGCTGGGGAAGGCCTACAAGCCGCTTGGCAATACGAAATCGGTTCCTGGCATGTTGATAGCCAGCGTGCTGGTGGTTGTCTCGTGGGGCTACCTGATCTATACAGGTTCCATCTCGACGATCTGGCCGCTGTTTGGCGTAGGCAATCAACTGCTGGCCACCATTGCGCTGGCAGTGACCACAACATTTCTAGTCAACAACGGAAAGCAGAAGTATGCGTGGACAACGGTAATTCCCATGATATTTGTGGGCGTGACGACGCTGGCTGCCGCGATACTTTCCATTACCACGATCTTTTGGCCTCTGGCGCATGTGCCCGGTTCGGAGTTGCAGGGCTATCTGGATGCAGCGCTGATGAGCTTCTTTGTGGTGGGAGTGATTCTGGTGGTCACGGCGGCGATGCGCCGCTGCTGGGCAACTCTGCATGGAGAGCCACTCCCGGTGGATGCCTTTGGCGCCGAGAAGCCGGCAAAGCCAAACGTGAAGATAGGTTGCTGCTAAATGTGAAGGGTGGCTTTTTCTTGATGAAAAAGCCACTTGAGTGTGGCGCTTTCGGTCTACACCATTCCTGAAATGCTATAAAACACATCAATTTGTGCGGAGATGCCTGAAGCACTGGAGGAATGGAAGCAATTCTGGCGGTCATCGGAGACGCCTGATGATGCCGGCTCGAACTGGCATGGGCTGCGAAATGGGCGATGGAAAGCACAGTGCTCCTCATGCGCGGGAGCATTCCTGCCCCATCGTTTTTCAGTGGAATCCGGAAATGGAGAAAAGCGAGGGAAGGCGGAATTACGCGGTGAGCCGCTCGAGCTGGTCAGGTTTGACGATGGTCAGGCTGGAGCCCTTGATGGCGATCCACTGGTCGCGGCGGAACTGGTTCAGGAGCCGCGTAACGGTTTCGCGGGAGGTGCCGGCCATGTTGGCGATCTCTTCGTGCGTCAGGGCGAGGATGAAGTGCAGTTCGTGCTTGCCGTTGGCGGAGGCGCGGCCCCAATCGAGCAAGAGGCGCGCAAGCCTTCCAGCCGCGGAGCCGGAAAGCGCCAGCCGCTTGGCGTCGTGAAAGACCGTCAGGTATTCGCCTGAGAGCGACTGCGCGGCGTGCATGCTGGCGATGCCGTGGCGGCCCAGGAAATCGATAAACTCCTGTTTGCGGACGGTTTTCACCTGGCAGGGCTCGATGGCTTCGGCGGTGACCTCGTGAGGGACATTGGCCAGCACAGCACTGAGGCCCATCACGTCGCCGGGGCCGGCGATTTTGAGGATCATGGTTTTGCCGTCGCGGGAAGTCGAGGAGATTTTTACTTGTCCGAAGCAGATAATAAAGACGTTACGCGCCGGATCGCCCTCTGAAAACAGCTTCGCTCCGCGGGCGTGGCTCATCATCACACCAATCTGGTCGTAATCTGCCAGAGCCTCCGGCGTGAGATTACAGAACATCCGCAAATGGCGATGCTCACAATTGATGCAATCTTCCGGGGGGTGATGGGGATGAAATGAAGCCATGGATTCGCCGTCGTGCAATTGAAGTATACCGCATTTTGGCGGGCCATAAGGCAGGGATTTTCCCTGGATTCCCATCGCGGCCTTGCGAAGACCGAATGAGTATCCATCAAAAAGAAGAACTTTTCGCCCGCGTCTTGCTAGAGCGGTTCCAGAGTAACCAGGCCCTTACTGGAATCGTGCAAGGTGACATTTTCTTCCACCCCAGCGAACAAAGATCGCTCACTGGGGACCCCGTTCAGGAAAATGCCACTTAAAGACTGCGGTTCCTGGATGCAGTAACTCGGGAACCGCTCTAGGCTGCGGCGCTTCCCCTCTGCGTCCTCACGGCGCGGCTGAGACAGCAGGCAATATAGGCGCGGGAAACCTCGCGAGCCAGCTCCTGCAGCAACTGCATCCGCAGGGGAGGATAGCTCTGAAAGGCCTCGTTGATGGTTTCGATGGGCAGCATCAGGGCCGACCCGGCGGTCTGAGCGGCAAGCGTGTAGGTATGATGGCCATCCCCCAGGGCGGCGGCCAGTTCCACGAGCTCCCCGGCGCGAACCGGCCCGAGAGTCAGCGGCGTCTCCAGCCGCATGGCCCGGCGGAGGAGTTGGCCAGAGAGCACCAGATAGAGTCCCCGGCAAATCCCTGATTGGCGAAAGAGGAGTTCCCCGGCATCAAAACTGATGCACTGGGCCGAGCCGTTCAGCATCAGCCCGGTGGTCGGGGGACACTCCAGCAGCTCCGCCACGGGATGAGCCCGAACAGCTTCCATTCGCCTGGATTTTGCCTCACGTTGCATGGTTCCATCTCCCTTTGTCTTCGCCCTGGAACCGGCCCGGCGGCGAGCCAAGGCCGCACTCCGATTCCCAGCCGCCCTAGGACGAACGCGTTTGGCGGCACGCGTCTTCAGCAGGCCGAACCTCATCGACAACAAATCGCGCCAAACACGACAATCCGGAAAACCGGAAAACTGAAAGCAGGAGAAGGGATTCGTCCCGCCTCCTGCCCATTGCCCGCAAAAATCGAATCCGCGCCTCTTGCGCGAACACTCGTAATCTGGTCTCTGCTGGCGCAAGCCGCCGGATTGCAATGCGCCGGAAGCTGCCCGCTCGACCGCATCAAAACTTCCGCAGGGCGCCAGCGGAGGATTTCAGGAGAGCCTGGATCCACGCCACCCTGCGCAGGAAACAGCATGGAGGGCATTTTCAGCGCTCATCCCCGAGCTGCGCCGCGTCCGATTCCCTTCCTACAGGATTCAGAGTCTGCACCTCGGAAAGAGGCCATGCAGTGACCCCATTCACCCGGCGCTGTGACTTCGGTCACAAGAGCGGTCTAAGGAAAAGCAAGAGCCGAACCGCTGACGCGCATGGCGCAAGAGGTCAGGATGAACGAGACAAAGGACCTCGGGATCGGATTCAGGAAGTGGGCACTTGCTCGTTGAACCCGAATTCCAGGCTTGCCTTCCGGCTTCTGCGCCGAAGCCCGACAGAGCAGGAGGGTTTGGACTGGAGAGTTGATTTCACAATATGGTACGCAGGGTCTGGATGTGACCCGTGGCACTGGCGCAGACGGCGGAGGGGACGAGAATGTATCTGTGAGGCTTGCGAGCAATCCCTGCGCAGGCCGGGAGAGAATACCTGATGAGCGATCTTGCACAGCTGGCGGAAGCCGGCACCGTTGATCCATTGGTCGGCCATCCCGCCGACTACCATGTGTTTCACAAGTTTCTGGAGCGCTGCAAAGAGCTGTCAGCCATCACAACGGCAGTCTGCTGGCCGCTTTCCGATGTGGCGCTGAGTGGCGCCGTGGAAGCCGCGGCGGAGGGGCTGATTCAGCCCACGCTGGTCGGCGACGAAGCCGCGATAAAGGAACTGGCCGCCAAAATCGGCGTCGATATCTCCGGCTTCCCCATTGTCCAGGCCAATACCGAGAGCAAGGCCGCCGAGTTGAGCGTGGCGCTGTGCCGCAATGGCGAAGCGCTGGCGATGATGAAGGGCAGCCTGCACACCGACGTGCTGATGAAAGCCGTCATGCAGCGGGAGACCGGCCTGCGCGCCGGTGGCCGCCGCATCAGCCATGTTTTTGTGATGGATACGCCAGCCTATGAACGCACGCTGCTGATTACGGACGCCGCCATCAACATTGCGCCCGAGTTGGAGGACAAGTTTTACATCGTGCAGAACGCCATCGATCTGGCTCATGCGCTGGGCATCCCGGAGCCGAAGGTCGCGCTGCTGTCGGCGATGGAGACGGTGAACCCGAAGATCCAGTCCACGCTGGATGCGGCGGCGCTGTGCAAGATGGCCGATCGCCGTCAGATCACGGGCGGCATTCTGGACGGCCCGCTGGCCTTCGATACCGCGGTCAGCGTGAAGGCGGCCGAGATCAAGGGGCTGGTTTCTCCTGTCAACGGGAAGGCCGACATTCTGGTTGTCCCGGACCTGGAAAGCGGCAACATGCTGGCCAAGCAACTGGAATACTTTGGCGGAGCGGAACTGGCCGGCATCGTGCTCGGCGCGCGCGTTCCGATCATCCTGACCAGCCGGGCGGACTCGGCCGAGACGCGGCTCACCAGCTGCGCCGTGGCAGTGCTGCTGCACTATGCGAACCATCCGGTGAAACAGGCTTAACCACTCACCGAAGCTGAGAACTGATAGGGCGCCATTCCAGACTGGAACGACGCCCTTTTCATTGGAGTTGGCAGCCTGTTCCGGGGACCGCTTGTTACCGGCGCGTGGAGCCGGCTGGAAGAGCAAGCCACTGCTGCGCCCGCCATTGTGAGAGAATCCCTCGCAGGGGGAAGGATGCAAGGCGGTTTTTTTGAGGAAGAGTCCACACGGCGGAAAGTGCTTTCGAAGTACAGCAACTGGAGGCCCGCAGTAACGATCTTTCTTCAGGTGGCAGGAGCCATTGCGAAAAAGAAAGCACTCAGAATTCAGAAAAATGTTGCATTTGGCAGACTTTTTGGCCGATAGATACGATGATCAGTTCACATAGTCGCTCTCGGGCACACACTCCTAAATGGATGAAACGGGAGTCGCAGGCGTAAGGAAGGGTCGAAATGAGCAATCGAGCAGAAGCCAATCTTTCGGCCTTGATCGAGAGCACGACGAGCCTGATCTGGTCGGTGGACCTCGAATACCGGCTCACCGTGTTCAATAGCGCATTGCGTCAGCACTTCGAAGAGAGTTTTGGCATTCGGCTCGCGCTGGGAATGCGCCCGCGGGATCTGGTCCCGCCAGAAAGGGCGGGGCTTATGCCACCGCTTTATGCGCGCGCGCTGGCCGAAGGAGCATTTCAGACTGAGTTTCAGCTGGCCGATGGCCATACTCTGGAACTGGCTCTTAGCCCCATCGTTGTCGATGGGAAAGCGACCGGCATTTCCGTACTAGGCAAGGACATCACGAAGCGGAAGATGGACGAGAAGGCTCTCCAAGAGGCGGAGAAGAAGTATCGCGACATTTTCGATGAGGCGCTGGAAGGGATCTTCCAGGCTTCGAACACGGGCGAGTTCCTGATCGCCAATGCCGCGATGGCAAGGATGCTGGGCTACGATTCCCCGGAGGAGCTGAAGGCCGCAATTACCAGCGTCGAGGCGCAACTGTGGGGCGATCAGGTGGAACACGCCCGCTTCAGGCAACAGATCGGCGAGCAGGGAGTGGTCCGAGAATTCCAGTGCCGCTTCCGGCGCAGAGACGGTTCCATCCGCTGGGCTTCGCTGAGCGCCCGGCGAGTTTGCGATGCCGATGGGCGGTTCCTCTATTTCGAAGGCCTCGTCACCGACATCACCGAGCGCGTGGAGGCGGAGACTGCGCTTCGCGAGGCGGAGAAGAGATATCGCGACATTTTCGATGGGGCGCTAGAAGGAATGTTTCAAGTATCCCCCAACGATGCCAGACTGTTGAACGCGAATCCTTCCCTGGCGAAAATACTGGGCTACGATTCCGCGGAAGAGATGCTGTCCGCGGTGAACAACGTGCTTGAGAACGTGTGGGTTGACCCGGACGAGCAATCCAGGTTTACGCACCAGCGCGACAAGCACGGGAACGTTCGGGGGTTCGAGTGCCGGTCCCGGCGCAAGGACGGTTCGATCATCTGGATTGCGCTGAGCAACCGCAGAGTTTGCGGGGCCGATGGACGGACGCTTCACTACGAAGGCTTTATGGAGGACATCACCGAGCGCAAGCGGGTGGAGATCCAACTCCGTGAAAGCGAGGAGCGTTATCGCTCCACCTTCGAGCAGGCAGCCGTTGGCATTGCCCATACCTCATTCAAAGGCGAGTATCTGCGGTGCAACGCACGGTTCGCCGAGATCGCCGGCTACCCCTTGGAGGAAATCCCCAGCCTGACTGTGCAGCAGACGACGCACCCGGACGATCTGGCCGAAAGCGAGTCGCTCCGGATACGGCTGTCGAAGGCCGAGAGCGACCAGGTTTGCATCGAAAAGCGGCTGATTCGCAAGGATGGCAGCCTGACCTGGATAAGGATGACGAGCTGGCCTCAACACGACAGCGAAGGGCACATGATTTACCTGGTTTCCCTGGCCGAAGATATCAGCGCTCGCAAGGCCGCCGAAGAAAGACTAGCCGCAGCCCAGGATGCACTGCGGTTGAGCGAAGAACACTACCGAGTCGCATTCCAGACCAGCATCGACGCCATCGTCATCAGCCGACTGGAAGACGGCAAGTATTTCGATGTCAATCGGGCGTACCTGCGCATGTTTGGATACGAACGCGACGAAGTCATTGGACGAACCTCTGTGGAACTTGGCATTTGGCCGAATCCTCAGGAGCGGCAAAGATTGGTTGAGGCGCTGCGCAAGGAACCCGTTTGCCGGGATCTGGAGTTTCAGTTCGTAAGGAAGAACGGGCAGAAGCTTTGGGTTCTGGTCTCGGGTTCGCTCATGGAACTGGACGGCGTTCCCAGTTATCTTCTTGTGGCTCGGGACATCTCCGATGCCAAGGCGACGGCCGAGGCCTTGCGGCTGAGCGAGGAGCGCTACCGCACGATCTTCCAGACCACTCCTGACATTATCGCTATCAATCGGCTGAGCGACGGGAAATATATCGATTGCAATCAGACTTTTCTTGACGCCGTTGGATATACACGCGAAGAAGTCATAGGGCGAACTTCGCTGGAACTGGGGATATGGGCGAACGATCGTGACCGGGAGACCATGGCAGAAATGATGCGCGAGAGCTCAAACTGCCGCGGCTTCGAGGCCCAGTTCAAAAAGAAGAACGGGGAGATGACCTGGGGAGAGATATCGGCGTCGCAGGTGGAGATCGACGGCGTTCGCTGCCTGCTTTCAGTGACGCGGGATCTGTCTTATGCCAAGGCGGCGGAGAACACGATCCGGAGTCTGGCTTACTACGACGCGCTGACAGGCCTGGCCAACCGCCGCCTGCTGCTGGAGAAGCTGCACCAGCCGCCTGCCAGCGGCGTCCAAAGCAACCGCTTGCGAGCGCTGCTGATGGTTGATCTGGATAATTTCAAGAAGATGAATGATACACTCGGCCATCAAAAAGGCGACCTTCTGCTTCAGGAAGTGGCGCGGCGGATCTCCACCTGCGTTCACGAAGGCGACGTCGTAAGCCGGTTGGGCGGCGATGAGTTTGTGGTGATGCTGGAAGACCTGAACGAAGTTGCCGAGGAGGCAGCAAACCAAGCGAAGGCTATCGGCGAGAGGATTCTGGATTCGCTTGGCCAGCCCTACGTAATCAGCGAGCACGAGTATCTGACGACCGCCAGTATCGGGATCACTCTGTTCAAGAATCGGGAAGACAGCACCGATGATTTTCTGCAGCAGGCCCTTATCGCCCAGCATCAGGCGAAGGCTGCCGGCCGCAACGTCATGCGCTTCTTTTCGCCCGCCTTGCAGGCCACCGTGAACGCCCGCGCCACGATGGAGGACGATCTTCGCCAGGCAATTAAAAAAGGACAGTTCGAGCTTTACTACCAGCCTCAAGTGGAAGCGGGCCGCCTGACAGGCGTCGAGGCCCTGATCCGCTGGATGCACCCTCGCCGCGGCATCGTTCCACCAGGCGAGTTCATCCCTATGGCAGAGGAAACAGGCCTGATTCTGCCTCTGGGAGAGTGGATTCTGAAGGCCGCCTGCACGCAGATTGCGGCGTGGGCAGAGCAAAGGCACGACGACAACTTTGCGGTCGCGGTCAACATCAGCGCCCTGCAGTTCCGTCAACCGGAGTTTGTGGAACAGGTGCTGGCGGCCCTGAGCCGCGCCGGCACCAACCCGAAAACCCTCAAGCTGGAACTGACCGAAAGCATGTTGGCGGAGAATCTCGATGAGGTCATCACCAAGATGACCGAGTTGAAGTCCCATGGCTTGAGCTTCTCGCTGGACGACTTTGGCACAGGCTATTCCTCCCTGTCGTACCTGAAGCGGCTGCCGCTGGACCAGATGAAGATCGACCGGGCGTTTGTGCGCGACATGATGGTGGATGCGACCAGCGGCGCGATTGCGCAGACGATTCTTTCGCTGGGCCGGGCGATGGGCTTGTCGGTGATCGCCGAGGGCGTGGAAACCGAGGAGCAGCGGGGCTTCCTGGCCGGTCTCGGCTGCCATTCCTTCCAGGGATTTCTGTTCAGCCATCCGCTGCCGCTCAGTGAGTTCCAGGCGTTCTGGGAGAATTATGCCAAAGCGACCGGCCCGCTCAAGAAGTAGGGCTGGCGTCCTTTTCTCCGCTCGTGGCCGCTTCGGGTTCACTGCGCTCTGCTCTTGCCTGCGCCGCTTCGGCCCCCAGATCCACTGTGATGTTCAACTGGTGGCGCAGGTCGGCGCCGCGAATCCAGAAGATGACGTCGGTCGCGATGTTCGAGGCGTGGTCGGCGATCCGCTCCAGGTTCTTCGCGACCAGGATGCCGCGGATGGCCTGCTGCGTGTAATGCGGCTGCTCCTGGATGAGAAGGAGCAGGTCATCGTAAGCGCGGTGGTTCATGTGGTCGATCTCGTCGTCCATCTCGCGCACCGACTCGGCCAGGCTCGTGTCGCCGTCCAGCAGCGACTGCACCGCCGTGCGGATCATGCGGCTGGCAAACTCGCCCATGGCCTCATAATCCACGGGCAAAAAGACCCGCTCCAGTTTCATAAGCTCCTTGGTGCGGCGCGCAATGCCCATCGCCTGATCGCCAACCCGCTCCAAATCGCCGTTGATCTTGATCATGGCCAGGATGAAGCGCAGATCGATGGCCATGGGCTGCTCCTTGGCCAACAGCTCATAGGCCATTTCGTCCAGCTCGCGCTGCGCGGTGTTGATGGCCCTTTCGTTGCGCTTGACGAACTTGCACAGGCCCTTGTCGCGCTGCAGGTATGCGTCTACGGCAGACTCGACCGCCTGCTGGGCCAGTGCGGCAGTGGCCAGAAGCTTGTCCTTAAGTTCGGCGAGTTCGATTTGGAAATGAATGCGCGGCACGCAGGTCTCCTTCAACCTATTGTCATCCTGCAATGTTACCAGCAGAAGAATTTCCGGTCACGCCCGAGAACTATCGCAACCGCGGGAAGAATGTTCTAGAGCGGAACCAGAGTATGTGTGCCCTTGTTGAAGGTCTTCAATGTGGCTTTTTCTTCCACCCCAGCGACGAAAACCTGTCGCCGGGGACCCCGGAGAGGAAAAAGCCACGTTGCTGGCGTGCTTCCGAAATACAGCTACTCTGGTTCCGCTGTAGGCTAACAGCATGGACAGAGCAGACACTTCCACGAGCCCGATGCTCAGCTTCAAGCCGGCCGAATGCCAGCCCCGGCAGGTATACAAATTATTGTCCGGCATCATTGTGCCGAGACCGGTCGCGCTGGTTTCGACGATGAGCCGCGAGGGCGTGGCCAATCTGGCGCCTTTCAGCTTTTTCTGCGGGGTGGGCTCCGTGCCGCCCACGGTGCTCTTCTGCCCGGCGCTGCGCGAAGAGGGCTCGTCAGAAACGGGCGAGAGGAAAGACACGCTGCGGAACGTGGAGGAGACGGGCGAGTTTGTGATCAACGTGGTCAGCGAAGAGATCGCGGCAGGAGCCAATGAGGCCTCGGCGAACGTGCCGCCGGAGGTGGACGAATTTCCGCTCTCGGGGCTGACGCCGGTTCCCAGCGAGGCCGTGCGCCCGCCGCGCGTCGCTGAATCGCCCGCGCAGATGGAATGCAAGCTGGTGCAGGTCATCTATACCGGCCACGCGCCCCGCAGCGGCGTCATCGTGCTGGGCGAAGTGGTGCGCTTTCATGTGCGCGCGAAGCTGGTTGACGATTTCCGCATCGATCCGGCCGGACTGAATGCCGTGGGCCGCATGGCCGGCCACACCTGGGTCCGCACGGGCGACCGCTTTGAGCTGATCCAGCCGGAATAGAGCATCTTCCAAGGGCTTAAAAATCCCGGTACAATCCAGAGCGTCGGCAGGGTTTCAGCGGACGAGGGCCACGTATGCGCGCGACGATGAACGAGAGCGTGAGAAGTTCCAAGCGAGATTGGCGGCGTGCGGCATGGTGCGTTGCCGCGGGAATGCTGCTGCTGGTTGCGGCGCTGCCGGGTTGCCGCGGAGGAGTTGTCATGGGACAGACGATGAAACTCACCACCACCAGTTTCCAGGGCCGCCAGATTCCGGCGAAATTCACCTGCAACGGAGCGGGAATCTCGCCGGAACTGGCATGGAGCGAGCCTCCGGCGGGCACGGCGAGTTTTGCGCTGATCGTCACCGACCCGGACGCGCCCGGCCGGACATTCGTGCATTGGGTGCTCTACGACATGCCAGCCGGGACGCGGGCGCTTCCCGAGGGATTGCCGAGCCAGGGCCAGCTTGCGGACGGCGCGCGGCAGGGGCGCAACGATTTCGGCGACATCGGGTATGGAGGCCCGTGCCCTCCCGGACATTCGGCCCACCGCTACGTCTTCACGCTCTATGCGCTGGACGTGAAGCTGAATCTGCCTGTGGGAGCGAGCCGGGCGCAGGTTGAGAGCGCCATGCAGGGGCACACGCTGGCACACGGCGAGCTTGTCGGGATGTATCACCAGTAGAGTGCAACCCCTCGCCTCGCGCCACCTATAGCTGCAGCTGCGGCCCAGCAAAGAATCAGAGCTTTATAACTATTCCTGTAGGGTTGAATTCGAGGTTTCCCACCCATTTCACAAAATTACAAGAAGCAGGTCCTTCGACTCGCTACGCTCGCTCAGGATGGATGGGGCACGGAGCTTCCTTAGACCACCCGAGAAAAAGCCATAAATAATATTTGTTGCAACGAATATATTGCTTGCCGCATCTTAAAAACAGAACGTTGCGCGCGAACACTCCGGAATACTTCCCTGTTTCGCGCGCACCCGGAGAGCGCCTTGCTCTGCCGGTAAAACCGGGGCGGCCTTGCGGCACGCCAACGAAAGGATTCGATAATGAAGCGATTGGCACTTGTAACCGGCATTCTGGCGCTTGCGGCTCCCCTGGCCCTGGCGCAAACATCCACCTGGACCAGCGACCCGCAGCACAGCGAGGTCGACTTCAGCATCAGGCACATGAGCGTCTCCAACATCCATGGCAGGATTGGCGGGGTGGCGGCCACCATTCTCATGAATCAGGCCGATGTTGCCAAATCCAGCGTGACGGCGACCATTGATGTGAGTACCATCGACACCGGCGTGGCGCAACGCGACACGCATCTGAAGACCGCGGATTTCTTTGATGTGGCGAAGTTTCCGACGGCCACCTTCACGAGCACCCGCGTGGCAAAGAACGCGAGCGGAGTGGCGGTGACGGGCAACTTTACGCTGCACGGCATCACCAAGCCCGTGACGCTGGAAGTGGAAGGCCCCAGCGTGCCGGCTCTGGGCACGGACCATAAACCCCACTCCGGCTTCACGGCCACGACGACCCTCAACCGCACCGACTTCGGCATCGGCGGCAAGTTTCCGGCAGCCATTGTGGGCGAAGAGGTGAAGCTCACCATCGAGCTTGAGGCTGTGAAGCAGTAAACGAAGGATGCTGCGAGGAGGCCGACGATGGCGGGACTGAAGCTGGAGATTGTGCAGGAGCGCCCCTTCGCCAGCCTGGAAGAAGAGGCGTTGCTGAATCTGCTGCGCACCTCAGATGGCCTGAGCCGCGCAGTGCAGTTGAAGACGCGCCCATGGGGCGTCACTTCGACGCAGTATAACGTGCTCAGGATTCTGCGCGGGGCCGAAGCGCAGGGGCTTACCTGTTCAGCCATCGGCAGCCGGATGATCGCGGCCGAGCCCGACATCACGCGCCTGCTGGCGCGGATGAAGGCGCTCAAGCTGATTCGCCAGCGGCGCGACCGGCAGGACAAGCGCGTGGTGTGGACACAAATCTCCGAGAGCGGACTGGCACTGCTCCAGGAGATGGAACCCGTGATTCTCCGGCTTCCAGGGGAACTGCTGGGGCATGTGAGCCAGGCGGAGTTGACGGAGCTGATCCGGTTGCTGGAGCTAGTCCGCGGGCGCAATCAATAACCGCAGATTCGAACCAGGGCGGCGAGCGAGGAATCTGTAATCAGGTCGCCGAGCTATCCCTCCCTAGAACTCTTTCGGAAATTGTGTAGACCGGAATCTTGTCGGTATCCCACCCATTCCGCAGAAAAACGCGGAATGGATGGGGCACGGAAGTCTATCGCAAAAGCTGAAATGCTATATGCGCAAAGACACAAGCGCAGCCAGGGGGGGAGAGCTGTGACATTTTGAAAATGTTCCGGCACCAAGAGCTTCAGGCAAAGCGGGAAGCCGGTGTGCGGCTACTGGGCTACAACCTTCTGAGCCATCAACTGCTCATCCGCATCGGTCTGAATGATCTTGTTGTGCAGGCAATAGAGGGCAAGTTCAAGGCGGTCGCTGACGCCCAGCTTGTCGTAGACCTTGCGCAGATAATTCTTGATGACCTGCTCGGTGGTTCCCAACTGGAAGGCGATTTCCTTGTTGCGCTTGCCCTGGGTGATGCAGGTAATGATGGACATCTCCTTGGGCGAGAGCTTGGGCTGGGTGCGCGGATTGACCAGGGCGGCGGCCTGGGCGCGATAGGCCTCAATGACCCAGCTGACCGATTGATTGTCGATCCAGGTTTCGCCGGCGGCGATACGGCGCACGCAGCGGACGAGCAGATCGGGCGAGATGGAACGTGAAACGATGCCGCGGACGCCACGGCGGTAAAGCTCGACGGTCTGATTCTCGTCGGCTGCCACGGCCTGAACAATAAGTTTCACATCAGGGGCCATGCGGAGCAGGTCTGGAATGGCGTTGGCGGTACCGGACAGCAGGCTGCCATCCATAAGGACAACGTCAGTGGGATAGCGCTCAATGGCCGCGCGCAGATTCTCAATGGAGTCGGCCTGAGCCACGACGCGAAGATCGTCTTCGAGCGCGAAAATCTTGCGGATACCCACGCGATAGATTGCCTGGGAATCCGCAAGAATCACGCGGATTGTACCCGGCCTGACCTGAGCATCGAGATTTTCGTCATCAGCAGAATCGTTCAAGGGATCCATAAGTCTTCTTGTCACATGCAGTTTATTGCCAAACCTGTTCTGGCGTTCACTGCTCTACAAACTGGTAATCGTCAATCGTAGAAGCAGCCAGATAGTTACTTTGGTTCATGGAGCAGCGTACCACACGCCCCTGACAATTCACTAGGACATCGCGAGGGGTACCCAACACCGCACTTGGCATACGCATGGAAAAATGGATCTCGAGCCCAGCCTTCATCGGACTGCCCATTTCAAAAACCACGCCGCTGGCGGAAACATTGCGGGTGACAGCGGCAATTTCTCCTCTACCGGAGGAAAGAACCACCGGAAGCGCAATCGGAAAACGCACGGCGCAACGAACTTCCTGCCGTAGTGAGACCGGAAGCGGAGAAGCAGGGGAAAGCGGTAACGCGGACTTCGGAGCATTCATAGAAGCACCCCCAACCCAAAAAGGGTAATACCTAGTTTAAACGAGTTTATTGTCCTCCATCTGACACTAAAGTTTCCGTGGAGGTAATGTATCTTGCATCGCGCTCATGCCGCGTCCCAGGGCCGCATGCGGCAACGCTCTTCGATGCTTTTCATAAATAGCTCATAGAAGATGGCTTGCCGGCTAGTTGGATGAGTAGGCCCCAGGTGGCCGTACTGTCAGAGGGAGAACGTCCGGCAGGAAGGACCTTGCCGGAGTGGCCAGGGGGCGGATCTACTTTCTTTCAGCCTGTGCGGCAGCCGCCCGTGCGATTTCCTTCTGCGTCTTGTTCGGCTTGATCTGCGCCGCGCTTGTTTTCTTCTTTGCAGCGGGATTCTTCTTGCCGGAAGCAACCTCGACGCCGAAGAAGGCCGGCCCGCGCGCTGCGAGCAGATGCGGCGTTGACCTGGCCCTGGCAATCGCCAACTCCGCAACCTCTCTGACGATCCAGTCGAAATTGGCCTGGCCGACCGAGTGCATGTCGGCGTCGGGCACGGGGTTCATGAAGTCGATGGCGTAGGGGATTCCGTTCTCAACGGCAAACTCGACGGTATTGAAGTCGTAGCCGAGGGCGCGGCAAAGCGTGAGCGCGTCCTGCCGGATGCGTTTGAGGAGTTTTCTGCTGGAATTCGGCGCGTTCTGGACGTAGCGCTCGGCATGCGGCTGGCGCGGGTCGTAAGGCATGATGCGGACCCGCTTGCGGCCGACGACGTAACAGCGGAAGTACAGCTCAAAATCGACGGCCTTCTGGTAGGCCATGCACAGATCACCGGACTGATCGTAGGCGCGGAAGAACTCCTCGCGATTGTGGACTTCCGAGACGTCGCGCCATCCGCCGCCGTCGATGGGCTTCAGAAAGCCGTGCTCGCCTACGTAAGTAAAAACAGCCTCCCAGTCAAGCGGAAATTCCAGGTTGCGCATGGAGCGGTCGGTGGCGCCCTCGGGAAGCTGCTTGTGGGGCAGAATGACGGTGGGCGGCACGGCCACGCCGAGCTTTCTGGCCAGCGCGTAGTTGAAGAACTTGTCGTCGGCTGAAGCCCAGAAGGGATTGTTGATGACGACCGTTCCATGAAGGGCGGCATGTTTCAAAAATGCGCGGTAGAAAGGGATGCTATGAGAGATGCGGTCCACGATCACGGAGTAGCGCGGCGCCCTGTCGAGTTGGACGGCGCCCGTCGAAACGAACTCCGCCTTGATGCCCTCGATATTGCGGGCGTTGATGCTTTCAACCAGCGCGCTGGGAAAGCTGTTCTCTACGCCGAACAGGATGCCGATCTTCTTCATGGACCATTCTCCTGGAGCCGCGGCTTTCCTCTTGCCGCGCTGCACGCCTACAGTGTACGGCAGAGGATCGATTCGCCCCGTTAACAAACGCTCTGCCGCATCCTTACATCCGCAATTTGCAGCATCCGCACAGTGGTGGCGCAACGCGGTTCTTTTCCGCGCCGTTTTGGTTTCACCTGATCCCGCAGCAGGGACCGGCCTCACCGATGCCCTGCCAAATGTCCTTGATGATGCCGCGAAACTTCCGCAGCAGGGACTGCCTACCAACCTTGCGACTGTTCATTGTTTTCCTTTCATATGCGCTTGCGCGAATATAACAATTCAAGAATAAATATGAGATTCATATATGTCAAGACAAATGTGTTGCGGAAAAGGCAGGCGATGTTTTCATTCTGTGCAGGAAGCTCATCTCTCAATTGAAACGCTAGGAAAATCCGGCCTAGAGGCGGCGCAGGGCGCGCAGATTGTAGTCAGCCACGGCGCGGGCGATCTCGGCGGCGGGAGCGCGATGGGCGGGGTCCTGTTCAAGCCAACTGGTGAGAGCCTCGAAGACGGCGCCGACCAGGCAACGGGCGGCAATGGCCGGGTTGGCAACGAAGATCGAATCCGAGGCCAGTTCGAAGGAGTGGCGGACCTGCTCAGCCTGGTCGCGAAGAATGGAGCGGCGAACCTGCTCCAGACGGGGGCTCAGGCCGGAGGATTCGACGATGAGGATGCGCGCATCTCCCGGATTTTCGGCGAGAAAGAGGAACAACGACTCGACAGCTTCGGGAATAGCCAGCAAGGGATTCTGCGGGGGAGTCTTGGACTGAGAGACGATACCGGCAATATTCTCTCCGAGAGCTTCCAGGACCGCGGCAAAGACGTCTTCTTTATTGCGAAAATGAGCATAAAAGCTCCCCACAGAGCTTCCCGCCTCGGCTACGATCATGGGAACTGTGGTGGAGTGATAGCCGTGGCTGCCGAACAACTGTGCCGCGGCTTCCAGAATTGTCTTGCGCCGGGCATCCTTGCGGGCCTGGGTGGCTGGGGTCTTGCGGTACACCATTTTTTAATCTAGCTCCTCTTGCCAAGAATAGAATGACGTGTCATTCTATTCTTGTCAAGGAAGAAAAACATTATGAGCAAAACAAGAGCTTTCAGTTCAGATTTCCGGGTGGCCTCGAATGGCAGCCCATTCGCGCAGATTGCCCGGGCGAGCGTTGCCGCGGCGTTTTTGCTGGCCGTGCTGACGATGGCGGGATGCGGACCGAAGAAGCCGGTCGAGGCCGATAAGCCGGTAGCCGTGCGGCTGAGCGCGCCGAATCACGTTTTGCAGCCGGTAACGGTGGCAGCCAGCGGGGCGGTCGAGGCCAATGTGACGGCGCAGGGCGCCTTCCAGATTGCCGGGCGCGTGGCGCGGGTTCTGGTGGAAGAGGGCCAGCCGGTGGCGAAGGGCCAGGTGCTGGCGGAGCTGGACGCGACCGACTACCGCAACGGCTACGACGCGGCAAAGGGACAGGCCGATGCGGCGCGGGCGGTGAGCAACAAAGCGCTGGAAGGGCCGCGCGCGCAGGAGCTGGAGCAGGCGCGCATCGATTACGAGCGGTGGCTGGACGAATACAACCGCATGAAGTATCTCTACGACCACAAGAGCCTGGCGGCCAACGACTTCAAGAAGATTGAAGCCGGCTACCAGGCGGCCGAACAGCGGTACAGCATGGCGAAGCAGGGCACGCGCGTGCAGGACAAGGAAGCCGCGACCGGGCAATTTCACGCGGCGGCGGCGCAGATGCACGAAGCGCAGAAGCGGCTGGCGGATTGCCAACTGCGTGCGCCGATTGCGGGCCAGGTGGGAATGCGGCGGATCGACGTGGGCGACACAGTGGGAGCCGGGATGCCGGTGATCGGGGTGCTGGACCTGAACCCGGTCAAGGTGCGCGTGGCCATTCCGGAGTCGGAGATCGGCAAGGTACAGCAAGGGGCGCGGGCGACGGTGACGATTCCCTCGCTCGACGGCAAGCAGTTTGAAGGCAAGGTGGAAGCCGTGGGCGTGGCCGCCGATCCGGCCTCGCGCACCTACACGGTGAAGATCACGGTTCCGAATCCCCAGCACGTATTGCGCGCGGGGATGGTGGCCGAGGCAAGAATCTACGGAAAGGGGATGGTGAACGCGCTGACCCTGCCCGGAAACGCGGTGGTCCGCGACGCGCGGGGCGTAACCAATGTCTACGTTTACGAGCCCACACGGCAGCGGGTCTATGCGCGGCGGGTGGAAGTGGGCGCGCCGATCAACAACGAAATCGAGATTCACAGTGGACTCAACGGCAATGAGCAGGTGGTGGTGACCGGACAGCAGAACGTACGCGAAGGCTCGCCTGTCAAGGTGATGGGAGGCGGACAGTGAACCCCGTTCGCTCAGCGCTACGTTACCCACAGGTCACATTGGTTCTCTCCGGCATGTTGTTCCTGGCGGGCTTGTATTCGCTGCTGACCATGCCGCGGCGCGAGGACCCGAAGATCACCATCCGCACCGGCATTGTGGCCGCCGTTTATCCGGGCGCGTCGGTTGGAGAAGTAGAAAATCAGGTCACCAGCAAGATCGAGGAGCGGCTTTTCCGGTTTGAGGAAGTGCGCCGGGAAAAGACCTTTTCCACCAGCCGCAACGGCATGGTGATTATCAATGTCGAGTTGAACAAATCGGTCAAGAATCCGGATGAGTTCTGGTCAAAGCTGCGCCTGGACATGGCGCAGTTGAAGGCCACCGGGTTGCCGTCGGGGGTGATCGGCCCGATGGTCGATTCCGACTTCGGCGACACGGTGGCGGCGCTGATTGCGGTGCATGGCGGAGGCTACGGCCCCAGGGAGCTGAAAGACTACGCGCAAACCGTGGAAGCGGGACTGCGCACCATTCCGGCGGTCTCAAAGATCAAGCGCATCGGCGATCAGAAGGAAGAAATCGACGTCTCGACTTCGTCCGAGCAGCTCGCCCAGTACGCCGTCAATCCGCTTCGGATCATGCAGGCGCTGGCCGGGCGCAACACAGTCGAGTACGCGGGCCGCGTGCCGGCCGGCGCGAACAAGGTGCCGATTGAATCCAGCAACAGTTTCACGGCCGAGGATCAGATTCGCCAGGTGACGGTGGATGTTTCGCCCACCGGCCAGCCGGTTCATATCGGCGACCTGGCCGATGTAACGCGGGTTTACAAGGACCCGACCGAGTATGCGCGCCGCGAGGGCGAACAGACCATTCTGCTGTCGGTGGAGATGCACGAGGGCAACAACATTGTTGACTTTGGCAACACGCTGCGCGAAAAGCTGAAGGATATCCAGGCGACGCTGCCCCCGGACGTGAAGCTGGATATGGTGGCGGATCAGCCCCAGGTGGTTCACGACCGCATCAGCGATTTCTTTGTCGAGTTCGGCATCGCCATCATTGCCGTCATTCTGGTCACCATGCTGTTGCTGCCGATGCGCGTGGCGCTGGTCTCGGCCATCGCCATTCCGGTCTCGGTGTCGATGACCTTTGGCCTGCTGGACGCCTTGGGAGTCGAGTTGCAGCAGGTGTCGATTGCGGCGCTGATCGTGGTGCTGGGCATGGTGGTGGATAACGCCATTGTCATTGTCGACAACTACGTGGGGCTTCTGGACAGGAAGGTGCCTATCGATGAGGCGGCCGAGAGGTGCGCCACGGAGATGGCGGTTCCGGTGCTGACCGCGACGCTGGCTATCATCGCGGCCTTTCTCCCGCTGCTGATGCTCTCCGGCAGCGTCGGCGAGTTTATCCGCGCGCTGCCGATTGCCGTGGCCGTTGCGCTGTCCACATCGTATGTTGTGGCCATGCTGCTGACGCCGTTGATGGCGCGCTTCTTCATCCACCAGGGATTGCGCGACCATGAGCTGGAAGCAGCCACGGGCGAGCGGAAGCTGACGCCGCTGGACCACATGCAGCGGTATTACAACAAAATCATCAACTGGGCCATGCAGAACAAGAAGCTGGTTCTGGGTTCCAGTGTGCTGGCGGTGGTGATAGGGCTGGGACTGTTGGCCCTGGTTCCGCAACTGTTCTTTCCGCTGGCAGAGCGCGATCAGTTTGTGATGGATGTGTGGCTGCCGGAGGGCACGAAGATCGAGTCGACCGACGCCACGGTGCGGCGGATCGAGGCGGTCCTCGGCCGGGAGCCGCTGATCAAGTCGTACACCAGCTTCCTGGGCGAGAGCGCGCCGCGCTTCTATTACAACGTGAATCCGCAGGCGCCGGCGTCCAACTATGCGCAGATTCTGGTCAATACCAAGAAGGTGAAGGGAACGCCTCAACTGGTGGCGGCGCTGCGTGAACGTCTGCCCGACGTGGTTCCAGAGGCCAAGGTCTACGTCAAAGAGCTGCAACAGGGCCAGCCGATGGAAGCTCCGGTAGAAGTGCGGATTGTGGGCAGCGATCTTTCCACCATCGAAACACTCGGCGACCATGTCCAGGACGTGCTCGAGCATACGCCGGGAGCGACATATGTTCATACCGATTGGCACGAGGACGCCTTGCAAATGGGCGTGAATGTGCGCGAAGAAGTCGCCAACCGGATGGGCTTGACCAATGCGGCCATCGCGCAGCAACTGGCGGTGGGCTTTGAGGGCGCGCCGGTGACGACTTTCTGGGAGGGCGACCGCGGCGTGGATGTGGTTCTGCGCCTCGATCCCGCCGAAAGACAGAGTTTTCAAGACGTCGCCGATACCTACGTGATGTCTCCCGTGACGGGGGCGAAGGTACCGCTGTCGGCTGTGGCGTCGCTCTCTCCCGACTGGCAGCCGGGGCGGATTGTGCGCAGAAACGGCGTGCGCACGCTGACCGTGCGCGCCTTCCCCAGCGGAAAAAACCTGGCCAGCGAAATTCTCGGCAGCGCGCGCAAGCAGATTGACGTCATGCCGCTGCCACCGGGCTACCGCATCGAATACGGCGGCGAGTCCGAGAATAAGCTGGAAATCTCCGTTGAGATGCGCAATGCGCTGCTTATCAGCATGTTGCTGATCTTCCTGATTCTTCTCTTCCAGTTCCGTTCGCTGGCTGATCCGCTGATCGTGATGGTGGCCTTCCCGCTGGCGCTGCCGGGCGCTGCCCTCGGCCTGCTGATTACCCACAACACCTTCGGCTTCACCGCTTTCATCGGCGTGATCAGCGTCGGCGGACTGGCGGTCAGGAACTCCATTATTCTGATCGACTACATCTATGAACGGATCAAGGACGGCGCGGGCCTGCAGCAGGCGGCGCTGGAGGCTGGGGAGCGTAGGCTGCGGCCGATCTTCCTGACTTCGGCCGCAGCCGCTGTGGGCGTCATTCCCCTGATTCTCTCCGGGTCGAGCCTATGGTCGCCGCTGGCCAGCGTGATCGCTTTCGGCCTGCTGGGGTCGATGTTCTTCACCCTGATCGCCATTCCGGTTCTGTTCGTGGTGGTGCACCGCAAGCTGAGAGCGAGGGCGCAGGCAAAGGCCACTGTCACGGTGCTGCTTGCCTGCCTTGTTCTCACCGGAATTGCGCAAGGCGAGACGCGGCGCATCACTCTGGACGAGGCCGTTGCATTAGCCACAAAACAGAACTCCATTGTGAAGATGGCGCGGCTGAAGACCAAGGAAATGGATGCGAAGGTGACCGAGGCGCGGGCCAACTACTTCCCGGTGCTGAGCAACGAAAGCGATGCAGCGCATCTCAGGGACATTGAACACCTGGAGATCCCGATGGGGGCCTTGGGCGTGTATCCGGTTCCCGGTCCCGTTCCTGGCGCAAATGCTTTGCTTCCCCTCGGGCATCACAATTTTCTCCTGAGCACCACAACGGCGGCGCAGCCGATCACGCAATACTTCAAGATTCACGCCGGAGTCGCCGCGGCACATGCGGATGCCGGCATGGCGCGGGATAATGCGCGGCAGGCGGAGGATGAAGTCGCGCTGAAGATGAAGGAGCTTTACTATGGCCTGCTGTCGGCCGAGCGGCGGGAGGCTGCGGCAAAGCTGAGAATCGAGGCCGGAGAAGAGAAGTTGGACGAGGCGAGGCGCGGAGTTGAGGCTGGGGCGGTGCTGGAGTTGAAGGTTCTGGAGGGCAAGGCGCAAATCGCCGACGCGCGCCACAAGCTGGGATCGCTGGAAGACGCCATCTCCGACATGCAGGTGGAGTTCAACGACCTGGCGGGACTGCCTCTGGAAACCGAAGTGGAACTGGTTGCGCCGGAAGTGCAGACGAGCGACGTGACCGCGGGCGACCTGGAGGCCGAGGCGGTCAAGCGCAATCCCGAAGTGGCAGCGGCGCGCGAAACTCTGGCCAAAGCAAAAGCCGGACTGGCGGCGGCACACGCCGAGTATATTCCCGAAATCGGCGCCTTCGCGCAGTTTATTCATCAGGACGGCGTGCCGCTGCTGACGGAAAACAACGGCGGGGTGGGCCTGAAAATGAACTGGACGCTGGTAGAATTTGGCAAGCGCAGCGGAAAGGTCCATGCGAGCAAGGCTCAGGTGGGCGAGGCGGAAGAGAATCTTCGCCACGCGGAAAACCAGGTGCGGGTGGAAATCGAGAAGAATGTGCGCAAGGTGCGGCGCGCCGAGACGGGGCTGGAAGCCGCGCGGGAAAGCGTAGAGGCGCGCAGGGAGATGCGGCGCATCACGGCCAACCAGGTGGAGGCAAAGACTGTGAACGCCTCCGCGCTGGCCGAGGCCGACGGGCAACTGGCCGAGGCCGAGGCGGAACTCTTCCAGGCAGAGGCAGAACGGAGCACTGCGCGGGCGGAATTGGCAAGGACGCTCGGACAGGAGTAACTTGAACTGTTGGTGCTTTTGCAGGAGGAAGACGTGGAATACCGCGTATTGACGGTCAACCGGGAGTTTGGCAGCGGCGGCGGGCGCATTGCGCAGACCGTTGCCGAGTGGCTCGGCTGGAAGCTGCTGGACAGGGACATCATCGACGCCATCGCCTACGCGGCTCATGTGGATAAGAAGGTTGTGCGCCACTACGATGAGCACGTCGACTCCTGGCTGCGCCGCATCAACCAGCAGGCCATGCGCTCAGCCGCGCTGGCCGCAGGGATAGAACTGGCCGAGAACTCCGTCTTCGACGCCGAGGAGATGGTGAAAATCTCGCGGAAGATCATCGAAGAAGCGCGTGCCGAGGGCAACTGCGTCATTGTGGGCCGCGGCTCGCAGTGCGTGCTGCAACACCAGCCCGATGTGTACCACGTCTTCATCTATGCGCCGTACAAGGAACGCATCGCGCGCCTGCGCCTGCGCCTGGAGAAGGACGTCTTCCCCGAGCAGCGCATGCGCCAGGTGGATGAGGAGCGCGCCAAGTACCTGCAGCAGTACTTCGGCAAGCACTGGACCAATCCCCATCTCTACAACCTGATGATTTCTTCGCACGCGGATGAGGACTCGACCGCGCAGAAGGTCTTCTACGACATGACCGGACAGTTACACGCATGAGGTTTTATCCGGGGCCCGAAAGCGGAACCTGGGCCGCCGGATCAATCGCTGGCCGGTACAACAACCGGCATCTCCACCGTGCCCAGCTTGCGGCTTGACTCGTCGTTTACGCCCAGAACGACACGGTACTTTCCTGGCTTGAGAGCGAGTTGCTGGCGAAATGCGATCCCCGCCGACCTGATGAACTCATAGCGCTCCGGATCGAGATCGATATTCAAAGCGCCCGCCGTTTGCGGAAGGCTCTTGGGCTGCTGCTTGCCGTCGTTGAAGGCCACAAGCTGGATGAAGATTTTTGCGTGGCGATGACCGTCGGGTGTGGTGGTGAACGAGATGTCCTCGGTCGTGATGGTCGATTCGACAAGCAGGCCGGGATGCTGCGGATCGCTGGGAAGCAGCTTCGAGCGCAGGCGCAGCGAGGTCTCTTCCGGGACGCCAGGCTGCATGGCGCGCCTCAGATCGTCTCCGGAATCGGTGACCGCGCCGTCGGGAGTGGCAAAATATCCACGCCGGTAGATCAACGATCCGCTGCCGGCCGCTTCAACATGAATCTTGCGGAAGTTCCCATTCCACTCGTTGTTGCTGGGCTTGTAGACAAGGGTGTAGTAGCTGGCGCCATCGTTGCGGGTGCGCTGCATCGCTCCGGCAATGTCGTTGGTGCCGAAGATCGCCTCGCCGCCGGTTTCCCGAGCCAGGTCTTGCATCTCGCTCTTCAGGTTGCCCAGCGCGAGGAAGCCACCGCGCGGGTCGCCGGGGTTCGAATAACCCACAACAGCCGATCCAACAGCTGCCGAGGAGGACTGAGTTACCAGCCCAAAGACGCTGGTGGGGTAAACGGCGATGCGCGCGCTGGCCAGCAGGTTGAGCGTCGTGCTCATCTCCTGCCGCGATGTCTGGCTGAAGTGGCTTTGCAGGGTAGTCATGGTTGACGTGAACTGCTCCAGAGATTCTGCTTTTGTGATACTGGAGTCTCCAGGGTTTTTTGGAGGGCCGACAAGGTCAACTGAAAGTGGAAAACTCTCCGCCAGCCAATAGAGGCTCTTGCGCCCTGGGTAGCCCGCCATGGCGCGCGCCAGCTCGCCCAGCGCAGAAATCGTCGTTCGAGCGCGCACATCATAGTTCTGATTCTTGGCGATTTCCAGACCGTCTCTCATAGCCCCTCCACCGCCCGTGGACTGGATAGCAAGGTTCGTTGCAATCTGATCGTCCATCATGGATTCGGTCTTTGAATCGTTAAGTCCGACATCGCGCGGCCTCAGCATCTTTGAAACATCCGAGCGCAACGAAGCGCTGCCGGTGAGCCCCTGCGTCATCTGCAAGCCCTGGGTCAGCGTGAAGATCATGATGCGCTCGCCCGAGGGCAGGGCATCCAAGAACTTGAGCATCTGCTGACGCGCGGTAAGCTGATCGTCGTTGGGCGTATTGAGCAGGTCGCAGAGCACGATCGTGACCGGCTTTGCCGAGCCGCCGGAAGTGACGTTTGTGAATTCCGTTTTGGATGTTCCCGGCCTGCTCTCGGCAGTTGTTGTTGAAGCTGCCGGCGCGGGGGTATGCGCGGTGAAAAACTCGATCTGCGCCGGACGGCCATCTTCCAGAACTTTGAAGTCCTGCTGCGTAAGGCCCTTCATCACATTTCCGTGCGCGTCTCGCGCGACGACATCGACATACACCAGGCGCGCCGTGACGTGCAATGTTGCCGCAGGCTCGGAGGCAGGGCCTTGCTGTTGAGCAAAGGCGACTGCCGGCAGCAGGATCAATGAAGCCAGAAAAAGAAATCGAGACATGGACATCACCTCTTCCGCGCAGGCAGGAAGCGTTTCAGGCTTCTCCCGCGCGGTACGTTGAATGGGATTCGCTACCTGCCGTGCCCATAATCTGAATACTGTTACACAGACCATTCTTATTCGTTCGCAAGTATACTCGTTGTTGCGAGCAGGTACCCAACGCGGAAACATCCGCTGTTCGCAGGCCTCCGCGGCGGAAGGGCTGGTCCGCCGCGGCCTTGATGGCAGAATCAGATTCCCTCCTACTTCTCCGTTTTCACGTCCCAATCGAAGCTCACTTTGGCGATCAGATCATTCAGCTTTTCGACGGCGATCTTCTTCTGCTGCTCCAGATCGGCGGTCTGCCTGCGCGTGGCCTGAAGCAGGTCTTCGGCGCGGTTCAGTTCATCGACAAAGCGCTTGGCCGCATCGTTGCCCTTCAGAGCAGTCAGGTTTTCGCGGTCGCGGGCCTCGTCCTCGGCGGCGCTTCTTTCCGTCTCCTTGGATTCCTGGATGCGGCGGTTCAATTCGGTCAGCGCGATCTGCGCGTCGATCACCGGCTTGAGCTTTTCGAGCGCATCGGGAACGCGCTTGACCAGATCGAGCAAATAATTCGTCTGGTCGGAATAGGCATTCAACTGGACGGTCGTGCTCTCCGGCCCATGCTCCCGCACCTCCAGCTTTGCTGTCGCGTGGGAGGCCACGGGCAGCCGGAAGCGATAAAGGTCCGGCGCGGTTTCGTCGGCCTTCACGCCGTCGTCCAGCACCCAGCCGTTGTTGCGGCGCGGGTGCTCGACGAGAACCACGCGATCTGTTTCAGCGTGGTTGGTTGCCGCATAGGTCACGGAAGCCACGTCCATGTGGGTCTCGACGATCACACCCTTGCGGATCATCACATGATGCAGTGTGCGCAGGTTCTCCCGGTCCGTGATTTTCACGCGGACAGCCTGATCGGCGGCGTAGGAAAGCAGCCGCTTTTCTCCGGGATGAATGGGATCGAGCAGTCCCTCGCCGGCAAACTCGCCGGACTCGAAGATGGAAAAGCTGCCGGAGTCGAGGGTGAGCTTGGATTTGTTTTCCAGCCAGACGGCGCGCAACGGCGTTTGCTCTCGCTCGCTCCAGAGAGTCACGTGTTCGGCGGGAAGTTCCTGCTGGAGAATGGGAACCATCGCCGACTCGTTCTTGTGAATCGTGACCGGCTGGGTCAGAGCGTACTCGAAGAAGTCGTCAAAGGCGGTGGTGGTTACGTCGCCCTGGGCAATGGCATCGGAAGGACGGTAGACGCTGCCGCCAGTATTGCCTCCAACGCCGGGACCGTAGCCATTGCCGCTGCCGGAAGCCAGAGCGCCAGCCACGCCGGGAGTCACGGTTGTCAACTCTGTAGCATCTCTCCCGGCCAAGCGCGCTTCCTTCTCCGCAACCATTTTGATGCTGCGTGGCACGCGAGTCGGCGCAATGAGCTGGTTATTCATCATCTCCGATTGCACAACCATGTTCTGCTTGAAATCCGCCGCCTCATGCGTCTGCGGCGTCAACTGCGCTTCGGTGGCGATGGGAATCTCAGGGCGGCGCGTATAGATGGGCTGCGAAAGCGGCTGGATGAAGCTCTGCGGCGCTCCGGCGACGAGCGAAAGCTGCACATTTTCCCAGTCCGCGCCGACAGTGTTATCGACGACTGCCCAGCCCTGCATCGTGGCGCTTCCATTCGCCGTGCGCGGAAAGACAAGACGGTAAGTCGATTTCCAGACCGGGACCTCGCTGATGTAACTGACCCGCAGCTCGCGCTGGCCCTGGCCGATGGCGTCCAGGGTCAGGTGGCGCAGGCCGGTGGAGTGGGTGGTCGAAAGCAGCTCAAGATAGCGGTCGAGCTGCCCCTGGAGGTTTGCGTCCAGCGGACGCACGCTCAGGGCCGGAGTCAGTTCGATCACACGCACCGCGCCGGAAGAGGCCACCAGCGTGAGATAGAACTTGTCGATAGTAGGAGCATCGTCGTCAGAGCCCTTCTTTTCCGTGCGCGACTCGATGGACATGAGCCGGCCGATGATAACGCCGCCGGGGCCGCCGGTGACTTCGACACGCTGGCCGCGCAGGGCCTGGAAAAGCTCGGTCGAGGTGGGATCGTCGCTCATGCCCAGCGAGAGCGACTTAAGCTGCTCGGCCAGCGGCGTGGTGGAGTTGTAGTTGACCCCGCCGATGCGGCCGCCGCCCTCGTCGAGAACGGTGAGCGACTGCAAAACATCGTTCAACTGCTGCGAGGTAAAGTCGATGGCCACGCGCTGGTTGCCCTGGACCAATCCCGAGTGCTCGAAGTAGCCCACGCCGTTCTTGTAGAGCACGACCTTGCGGACAGGCAGGTCTTTGACCACCTGCTGCGGCGCCTGCGGTGCGGCCAACTGCGCCTTCGGCGCGGCCTGGTTGTGCTTGACTGCGGGAGCGGCCGGAACCTGAGCGGTGAGAGAAACTGTGAAGGCGAGGACGAACAGAGAGAGAACGGCGAGAATTCGACGCACGAAACCTCCTCGAGTCAGTCAACAAGAAACTCTACACTCTTTGACCCCGGCCAGGGAAAAATGGTTCCCTGAGATAGCAAATTCGACACACATTGCTTCTGATGAACAAGGCGGATTGAGGGTTGAGGTTTCCCACCTTTTCGCCAGAAAGATGCGAAAAGATGGGGCACGGAGCATTTCTTGGCGCAACCGGCCCGCTTATCAGCCGTAACTCGACGAGGAGAGGGCTGGGCGTCCTGCTGGCCGGAGGAGCAAAATAGAGAGTTGAGAATCAGGGCCGTTGGGCAGCAGCCTGGATGGCCGGCAAAGGGAGAGTTGAGCATGGGAGAAAGTCAGATCAAGGTAGTCGCGTTCAACGGCAGCGCCCGCAAGGGCGGAAACACGGCGATCCTGCTGCGGCATGTTTTGGGTGAATTGGAAAAGGAAGGCATCGAAAGCGAACTTGTTGAACTGAGCGGGATGAAGATTCCCGGTTGCCGGGCCTGTCACGCCTGCTCGAAGCTGAAGAACCGCCGGTGCGCACAAACCGGCGACATCGTCAATGACTGCATCGAGAAGATGGCGGCGGCGGACGGCATTCTGCTGGGTTCGCCCACGTATTTCTCCAACATCACGCCGGAGATTTCGGCGCTGATGGACCGCGCCTGCTATGTTGCCAGGGCCAACGGCGGCCTCTTCCGCCGCAAGGTGGGCGCAGCCGTCACGGTTGCGCGCCGGGCGGGCGCCATGCCCGCATTCGACGCCTTGAACTATTTCTTTACCTTCAGCGAAATGATTGTGCCCGGCTCGACCTATTGGAATGTTGGCTACGGGCTGGAGCCAGGCGACGTGGAAAAGGATGCGGAGGCAGTTCAAGTGATGAAAACCCTGGGCCAGAACATGGGGTGGCTGCTGAAGAAGCTCAAAGCCTGACCGGCTCAGCGGCAGAAAGCAGTTCATCCATCTCCCCCGAATAGGACTATCGTAGATAGCACGAGCTGCCGCTCAGCGGCTGTTCTTACCAGGATGGCGGAGACGGACTCGGATAACCAGCCTGCCCGCCTCAAAGCGCCATCCCCGCGCCGCTGGGTTTTCTCGCCAAGCCGGAAGGGACTTCCTCTGTGACCTTACCCGGCAGCTGACAGAGAGACCGCCCTGCCTTGAAAAAGGAGAACCTCATGGAACCAGCAACCACCAGTAATCCAATTACGGACGATGTATTGCATCTCGGAAGCGAAACCAAGCTATCCGCGGAAGCCATCGCGAAGGCCGTGGCGCACCACAAGAAGCAGCACAGCGGAGACCAGCCGCAGAAAGCCGCGATGCATGCGGCCGGGAACAAGAAGGGCAAGTCCGGCAAATAGAGCAGACGGGATCCAAGGTCCTCGTTCTTCTGAGGGCGATGACCTTGGATTCAGACGGGGTGGGCCTGGGGCCACCTCTTCCTCTCAAGGATCGCCGCTTAGAGGTATTGCCGCGCCATGCGCTGCCACGTGGGCCAGTCGTGGGAGTTTTGCGTCTCCCAGACGTGGAGATGGTGGGGAATTTCTTTCTCATTCATGATTCTGTCAAGATTCTGACTCTGCCCCAGGCACTGATCGTCGGAGCCGGTGGCCAGCACATAGCTGTTGCGGCGGAAGCGGTCGAGAAACCATGGGTCGGTCAGATTGGGCAGATAGTGGGTGGGCAGGTTGTAGTAGCAGTCCTGGTCGTAGTACCCACTGAGAAAGCTCACCAGGTCGAAGACGCCAGAGAGGGAGACAAAGCCGGTGAAGAGGTCCGGATGGCGCAGGGCGATGTTGACGGCGTGGTAGCCGCCGAAGCTGCATCCGAGCGAGACCAGGCGCGGGTCGGGATTCTTCCGCCGGATGAGCGGAAGCATTTCGTGAATCAGGTAATTTTCATACTGGACCTGGCGGGCGATGCGCCAGCGCGGCGCGGCGCGGCGGTTGTACCAGCTCTCGCTGTCCACCGAGTCCACGCAGAAGAGCTGCAACTGGCCGGCGTCGATCTTTTCCGAGAGGGCGGCAACCATGCCCCGATCCTCAAAGTCGAAGAAGCGGCCACAGGAGGTGGGAAAGACCACGACGGGCAGGCCCGCGTGGCCGAAGACCAGCAGTTCCATTTCCCGGCCGAGGCGGGTGGAATACCCCTTGTGATAGTCACGAACCATGCTGCGCGCTCCCTGGCAAATGAGTGTGCCGGCCCTGAGCCGAGTTCAGAAACGCCGGTCTTCTGTTGCAGATCGCCCCACTGACCGCGCCTACAGGCAGGCGGAGGGAGGAACTTCGATTTCTTGTTCATGTTACAGCCAAGGCCGGTGCTGCGCTTGCCCGTCGGGGCGGCGGAAGAGGGATTTGCCTCAACCGCCCGCTATCGGCGATACTTAGGTGTTGTGTCTTATGCGGCCCGGCGTTCCTGCCTGGCCGTTGATCCGGCAGGGCGCGCTTGAGAACAGGCTGCCGCCGGCCGGAGAGGCCCCAAAGACCGGGGTCCCCGCGAACAGGTATCAAGTCCGCGGGGTGGAAAAAGCCGCAACAGAGCACTGCATTTCGAAAGGAACCGTATAGCCGTGGTGATGATTCGTTTGGCGCGCATTGGCGCCCCCAAGAAGCCCTTTTATCGTATCGTGGTCATCGAGAAGGACCGCGCCCGCAATGGCCGTTCGATCGAAGTCGTCGGCACTTACAACCCCCGCACCAACCCGGCCGCGGTCGAACTGAAGCGCGAGCGCATCGACTACTGGCGCGGCGTGGGCGCGAAGCTGTCGCCCACCGTGGAGAAGTTGCTGGCCAAGAACCCGGCGCCGGCAGCCGAGACACCCGCGGAAACCCCGGCGGCCTGATTTTTGCCCCTCGCGGACGGCGCGCGCGCATCATGCGAGAGCCAGCGCATACAATTGCTGACGGCGACGGGTGTGTGCTGATACCTTGCGCGCACCGAGCCAGGTGGTCGATTTTTGGCAAACAGATTCTGGTTGCCAATTCTTGATCGCACAGGTGGGGAGCAAGAGCATGACCCAAAACGATATGGGCGAAGTGGAAGAACTGGTCCGCGAAATTGCGCGGGCCCTGGTGGATGAGCCAACAGCCGTTGAAGTGGAGAGTGAAGGCCGCGAAGAGAGTACGGTCCTCAAGCTCCGCGTAGCGCCGCAGGACGTGGGCAAGGTCATCGGCAAGCAGGGACGCACCGCCCGCTCGGTGCGCACCATTCTGGGCGCCGTCAGCACGAAACTGAATCACCGCTACACGCTCGACATCCTGGAAGAAGACGAAGCCTGACATGGCAACTGCCGACCCATCCGAACCAGCTCGGGCGACAGAGAACTCTGCGCCCGAAGCGGTCGGAAGTTGGGTCTGGCTGTCTCGGATTCGCCGTCCGCAAGGCCGCAAGGGCGAGGTCTTCGCCGAAATTCTTACTGATTTCCCTGAGAAATTTGCTGAACGAAAGCGGCTCTGGCTGCTGACCGCCTCCGGTGGGGGCGCGGCTGCAACTCCGCCAGCGACGCAGACTTCTGCCCCGCGCGAGATGGAACTGACGGCTCACTGGCTGCACAAGGGCGGCGTGGTGCTGCACTTTGCCGGGGTGGACTCGATCTCGGCGGCTGAGAGCCTCAGCGGGCTGATTGTGGCCCTTCCGCGCGCCGAGCGTGCTGCTCTGGCCGAGGACGAGGTTTACATCAACGACCTGATTGGCTGCGCGCTGATCGATGTGGCTGGAAATGTGCCGGTGACTGTGGGCGAGATCGAAGACGTGGACACAACGAGCGGGCCAGTGGCGCTGCTAGAGGTGCGGGGCGCGGCGGGCGAGATTCTGATTCCCTTTGCCAAGAGCTACCTGCGAAAAATCGATCTGGGAGCCCAGCGCGTCGAAATGGCCCTGCCTGAAGGACTGGTGGATCTGAATGGGCCGGGGAAGACTCCTGCATGATTCTTGCAAAGTCGTAGTGCCACGGAAATGATATGAGTCTTGTGCGATGCATCGTTCTTCTTCTGTTTCCGACGACATTGGCTCTTGGCCAGCTTGCTCGGCAGAGTCAACCAGCTAGTCTGCTCAAGCAGCCCGAGGCGTTAGTCCAGAGCCTCTATACCCAAGTGGTAGCTCATCACCCCATCGGTATTCCGAAGGGTGATGATGTGAAGATCATCGCTCCCTATCTCAGCAAAGCACTGCTTCACAGAATCGATTTGGCCACAGCCTGCGAAGCTGATTTCTTCCGGCAGAATCCCAAGCCCGACTTGAAGCCAGCATTCGGATGGCTGGAGCTTGGGCTTTTCTCAGGCGACGAGGAACAGGCCTCCCCGACCGCCTTCCATATCGAAAGGAAGCAGTTAGAAAAAGATGGAACCGTTCGCGTGTATGTGGAGCTTACCTATAACGAGCCACCGTCCTATAGCCCCGGGATTTGGCATGTTGCAGCCATTGTGTTACGGGAAAGCGACCACTATGTTGTCGAGGACGTTATCTATCTGAAGGAAGAGGGGCGAAGTACTGAAGCGCGTTTATCGGCGCGGCTATCCGAAGGGTGCGACGGCCCTCGCTGGGTAGGATTCGGCGACCGGAAAGACGACACAAAACAATAAAAGTTGAAGGCCCGACAGCAGAATGTTCCGATGCCAACATGCAAGACCGCGACAGTTTTCTATTCGATTTCCAACCGGATCGCCTCCAACAGCTTGCGGTCTTCCTTACTAAGCGCGGCGTGTTCCAGCAGATCCGGCCGGTTGGCCAGGGTCTTGCGCAACTGCTGCTCGCGGCGCCAAAGGCGAATCTGGTGGTGGTCGCCGTTCAGAAGCACCTCGGGCGCCTGCAGGCCGGCGAACTCGGCCGGGCGGGTGAAGTGCGGATAGTCTAGCAGCCCCCCTGCGCCGTACTGCGAGCGCGGAACGCCATCTTCGGCGTCGGCAATCTCGGCGTCGGCCACGCCAAAGCTCTCAAACTCGCTCGAAGCCTCGTTGCCCAGCACGCCTGGCAGCAGGCGCATGGTCGCGTCCACGACCACGGCGGCAGCCAGTTCGCCTCCGCTCAGCACGTAGTCGCCGATGGAAAGCTCCTGATCGCAATAAAGCTGGTTGATGCGCTCATCCACGCCCTCGTAGCGGCCGCAAATCAGCACCACGCGGTCGAGGGTGGCCAGTTCCCGCGCCATGGCCTGGGTAAAGGCCGGCCCTTGCGCCGAGAGGAGGATTACGCGCGTCTGCTTGGGGTCAGACGGAGAACTTTCCGAAGTCGTTCCCTCAGGGGCTAAAGCCCCCGATTCTTTGGCAGCATCTATGTACGGGCTAAAGCCCGTACCCCTCACCGGAATGGGTTCTTCCGGAACCATCTGAGCTGCTTCCCGTTCCGCTCTGGGCGCGATGCCGAGAGAAGCCAGCGCTTCGGCCAGCGGCTGGGGCTTCAGCACCATTCCCTCGCCGCCGCCGAAGGGGCGGTCGTCGACGGTGCGGTGACGGTCATGGGTGAAGGCGCGCAGATCGTGCACACCCACCGTCACCAGCTCACGAGCCAGCGCGCGGCTCAGAATCCCGTTCTCGAAGAAGCCGGTGAAGAAATCGGGAAAGATGGTGACAATCTCGAAGCGCATACTTACCGATGATAGCGGGTGCCCCACCTTAACCAATTCGCGTTCTTTGCGAATTGGTTAAGGTGGGATCCATACAACTACAGTCTTTTGCACCCTTCGGCAATTATTCACAAATGAGGCCGCCAATTTTTTTGTGCGGGACGGCCGCGATGTGCTCTACTGTTGGCCAACTGCTATGGCTGACCTTGAAACATTGCTAAACCGCTGGCAATCGGCCGGCGTCCTGGATGAGGCCGCTGCCGGCCGCATCCGCGCATGGGAGAGCGAGCAGAAAAAACCCGCCGGCCTGCGCTGGCAGGTGATCGTCGCGCTGATTCTGGGGGCGATTCTGCTGGCTTGCGGAGTGGTGCTGTTTGTCTCGGCCCACTGGAACCAGATCGGCCCCGGCGCGCGGCTGGCCGTGGTGCTGGGGATGGTTTCAGTCTTCCACCTCGGCGGGGGCTGGGCGAGGGAGCGCTTTCACGGGCTTTCGACGGCTCTGCACGCCGTGGGAACCGCCTCGACCGGCGCGGCCATCGCGCTGGTGGGGCAGATCTTCAACATTCAGGAGCACTGGCCGGCGGCGATTCTGATGTGGGCCCTGGCCGCGCTGGCCGGGTGGATTCTGCTGCGCGACGAGGCGCAAGAGACGCTCGCGCTGCTGCTCTTCCCGGCGTGGATCCTCTCGGAGTTTTCGTATGCCGCCGAAGGCCACATCGGAGGAAGCGTATACCTAGGGCGCTTTCTGATCGTCTGGGCGATTCTCTACCTGACCTTCTTCCTCGGCTCCAAGCACAAGATTGTTCAGGGCATTCTTTTCGCGGTTGCGGCGATTGCCTCCGTCGTGGGAATCTTCGTTTTACTGCTGGAGGGATGGCATTCATGGGGCAGCCAGACTTATCTGCCGCTCGGACTCCGGACGTGGGGGTGGGTTGATATTGCGGTGATTCCCCTGCTCTTTGCGGTTTTCAGGTTCCGCAAGAGCATCGTTCCGGTGCTGGCCGCGATCTGCTTTTCGGTTGCCCTGCCCTGGTGCCAACGAGTCTGGACGGAGTCTTTCAACAACTTCAATGGCGGTCATTCCTCCTATGTGCGCAACGAGCCCAACTTCTTCGCCAATGCGCTGGTGGCGGCCTTCTGCGTCTTCATCATCTGGTGGGGGGTGCGGCAGGCCTCGAAGGCGCTGGTCAACCTGGGCATTGTGGGTTTCGCCGTTACGGTCACCTGGTTCTACTTCAGCGACATCATGGACAAAATGGACCGCTCGCTGGGCCTGATCGGGCTGGGAATTCTTTTTCTGGCCGGAGGATGGGCGCTGGAAAAGACGCGACGCAATCTGGTGGCTGGCATGGGAAAAGCGGATGTTTCCGCCGGGGAGGCGCAATGAAACTCTCCAAAACCTCCATCGCGCTGCTGGTGATTCAGTTGGCGCTGGTTTCGTCCATCGCGGCCAAGTACCTTTACCAGCGCCGGAGCTGCCCGCGGGTCTGGACGAAGGCGGCGGCCTACGATCCGGAGATGGTGATGCGCGGCCGCTACCTGAGCCTGCGTTTGACCGTGGACGGCTGCCAGAGCACGCTGCCCAGCGCCCTGAACGCCGTCTTCCCGCGCAACGACGACGGCACAACGCGGCCGAATGGCTTCACTGTCGATGCAAGGAATCCCATCTACTTCCGCGCCAAACTGAAGGTGGAAGGCAACAAGCTGGTGGCTATCCGGATTCCGGAGGCCGACCTCACCTCGAAAGGCGTGAATGTGACGGCGATGCCTGGTGCCTCCTGCGACGCGCTGCGCATCAACGAGCCGGTGGACTTCTATATTGCCGAGCACGCCGTGGACCCGACCCCGCTTCGGCCTGGCCAGGAGCTTTGGATGGAAGTCACCATTCCGCCCCAGGGCCCGCCCCGGCCGATTCAATTGGCGCTGAAGCAGGATGGAGCGTGGAAGCCGCTGGCGTTCCAATAGGGATGATAGGGAGAGCGTCGATGGTTTCCCATCCATTTCACAAAGAACGTGAAATGGATGGGGCTCGGAGCTTCCATCCGTGAAAATTCTATGGGCGCTCTGCTGCTCAAACGCCCGGAGGCGATTCTTCCCTGCTTTCCGCCTGCTTGGCGGAAGGCTTCAGGAGCGGCAATTGCTTCCCGGAGCGGGCAACTTGCGACAAATGCATCGACCTCAGGGACTTTCGCGCCCGAGCCCGGCGCGAAGCCGCTCATTTGTAGTAAACTAAACATTCTGAGTCCATCAGCAGGAAACTATCATGTCTATTCATCCCGTAATGCAACGCTTGGCAGACAAGCTCAAGCGTACCGACCTCCCCGAGTTCGTACCCGGCGACCAGATTCGCGTTCAAGTGAAGATTAAAGAAGGCGATAAGGAACGCTTGCAGGCCTTTGAAGGCCTGGTCATCGCCATCAACAAAGGCCCCCAGGGCACGTTTACCGTGCGCAAGATGAGCTTTGGGCAGGGCGTGGAGCGTATTTTCCCGTTCAACTCCAGAGTCATCGACAAGATCGAGAAGATTCGCAGCCACAAGGTGCGCCGCGCCAAGCTATTCTATCTGCGCGACCTGCGCGGCAAGGCTGCCCGCCTGAAAGAAGTGGGCCGCGTTGTGGCCAAGGCGTAGGCCGCAGAAGTTTCATGCTGTTCGACGACCCCGGCTTTGGCCGGGGTTGTTTTTTGAGAAGCAGTGGACAGCTTACAGTGGTCAGTGGTCAGTAGACGGCCGTCATCGCCAATGCTGACTGTAAGCTGCGGTTTGCGGCCACGGAAGACAACCGGCGGCTGAACCGCGCGGTTTTCCTTCCGTCTTTACGAATCACTGTTCACTGACTACTGATCACTGTCCACTGACCACTGTTCACTGTAAGCTGTATCTATGAGTCAGACCGATCATGCCCGCAATCGCGCATTTCAACAGACGCTGTTGAGCGCACGCCGCACCATGGTGCTGAGCGAGATTCTGAAGCTGGCCGTGGACAGCTTCCGCTCGAGCAAGACGCGCTTTGCGCTGACTGCGCTGGGCATGGTCATCGGCACGGCCTCGGTGATTCTGGTGGTGACCATCGGGTTGACCGGCCAGAGATACATTCTCGAGGAACTGCAGAAGATCGAGACCAACTCGGTGGAGCTGGAGTACTCCGGCGGCGGGGCGATGGGCGGCGAGCGCACGGTCTTCACCGACTACCTGACCCGCGATGACGAGAAGGCCGTGCTGGCGCAGGTGCCCGGCGTGCAGTACTCCTCGCCGATTATGCCTATGCACTCGCCGATCAGCTTTGGCAGCGGCGTGGTGAAAGATACGCTGGTGCTGGGTGTCAGCCCGCAATACCAGAACATCCGCAACCTGCTGGTGCCTACGGGCCGGTTTCTGGACGACACCGACGACTCGGCCCACATCAAGTGCGCCGTGATCACCGAAAAATTCGCGCATGACCGCTTCGGCGGCGCGGATGCGGCTGTTGGGCAGAACTTCGAGATCAGCGGCATCCCCTTTACGGTCGTAGGCGTCTTCAAGGAAAGCGTGGACGACTTCGGCAATTCGGAGATCGAGGATCAGACGATTCTGATTCCCTATTCGGTGGCGCGGTACTTCACCGGCTCGGAAAACGTGAAGCAGATTTACTTTTCCATGTACAGCATGGACGAAGTTACGGAAGCCGCCAGCGAGATCAAACGCATCGTTCAGGCGCGCCACCGGGCGGGCTCGGTTTATTCGACGCAGACCCTCAAGGAATACCTGACGATGGCCACAAAGATCACCAACATTCTCACCGCGGTGCTCTTCCTGGTTTCGGCTGTGACTCTGGCGGTGGGCGGGGTGGGCATCATGAACATCATGCTGGCCAATGTCCGCGCACGCATCCGCGAGATCGGCATCCGCAAGGCGATGGGCGCCACCCGCCGCGAGATCAAATACCAGTTCCTGGCCGAGGCGATCATCATCTCGCTGGTCGGCGGAGTTGTGGGCACGCTCGTGGGGCTGTCGGTGCCCCTGTCGATCCGCTTCTTCACCGACTACGCCCTGCCGATCTCCATCTGGTCGATCGTGATTGCGCTGGCCTCGGCCATGCTGGTGGGCGTGGTCTTCGGCACCATTCCCGCCACACGCGCCGCGCAGTTGGACCCCGTGGAATCGCTGAAGTACGAGTAAGGCCGAGCGGCCAGCGGTTTTTTCCGTACTGCCAATCATTTCCGTCTGAGGGCGTTCCAATCGGTTTTGCGGGTTCTGTCCGCACGCGGGCGTCAGCGCAAGAAATCCATCCACAATCGGGTAGAGCATTATCACTGTTCCTGTCGGGTTGAATTCGTGGTCTCCCACCCATTTCACAAAATTACAAGAAGCAGGTCCTTCGACTCGCTACGCTCGCTCAGGATGGATGGGGCACGGAGCTTCCTTACACCGTCCGTAAAAATGCTATAGGCGCGGCCACAGGCGGCGCAGAGTTGGCGTGCCTCTTCCGGGCGAAGATCATCGAGGCAGGCCGGACAGGCCAACTGACCCGCTACGAATGGGTCAAGCGCGGAGAAATGCTCTGAAAATGGCAGGCACGAAGCCCTATTGAACGGTGTCGCTGGGAACGGCGGGCGGATCGGCAGGGGGTTGCGGAGCAGCCGGATGGCTGAAGCGCTTGGAGCGGCCGGCAAACTCCCGTTCGATGCACTCATTGGTGCCGGCCTTGGCAAACTCATAGGCGACGCGGATGCCGTTGAAGATGGCGCGGTCGTTTGAAGAGCCGTGGCCGATGATGCAGACCCCGCGCACGCCCAGCAGCGGCGCTCCACCGTACTCGGTGGGGTCCAGGCGGCGGCGGAAGTCGTTGAAGGCCCGGCGCGAGAGCAGCGCACCCACCTGGGCGGTAACGGTGCGGGTGAGCGACTCGCGCAGCGCGTCACGCACAAAGCGGCCTACGCCCTCGCTGGTCTTCAGCGCCACATTGCCCACAAAGCCGTCACAGACAATCACGTCAGCCTGGCCGCTGAAGATGTCGCGGCCCTCGACGTTGCCGATGAAGTGGATGGGCAGATCCTTGAGCAGGGGAAAGGCCTCGTGGGTCAGATCGTTGCCCTTGCTTTCCTCTTCCCCGATGGAGAGCAGGCCCACGCGCGGCTCGCTGATCTTGAGCACGCTGCGGGCATAGATTTCGCCCATCACGGCAAATTGCGCAAGATTGTGGGGCTTGCAGTCCACATTGGCGCCCACGTCCAGCAGAATGCATGGATTTCCCTTGGTTGTGGGCATGGGAGTGGCCAGGGCGGGCCTGTCGACCCCCTGCAGCGCGCCCAGCACCATTTTGGCGGTGGCCATGGCAGCGCCGGTGTTGCCGGCGGTCACGAAGCCGGCTGCCTGGCCCTCGCGCACCATTTTGAGCCCCACGCGCATGGAGCTGTCTTTCTTGGTCCGCACCGCATGAACAGCCTTCTCGTCCATGGCGATGCGTTCCGAGGCCTGGTGGATGATGATGGGCAGATCTTCGTTGTCAAGCTGCTCGTCCAGAAGATCGCGCAGCTCCGCCTCAGGCCCGATGAGGTGGACCCGGACGGGCAGACTCTTGCAGGCCAGGATTGCCCCGCGAATCTCCGCCTCTGGAGCTTTGTCTGTACCTACGGCGTCAAGCGCAATGTCGATGAGCATGGGCGCCTGGTTTACTTGGCAGCTTCCTTGACTTCCAGAACAGCGCGGCCCTTGTACGCGCCGCACTTGGGGCAGGCGTGATGAGGCAGCTTCTTCTCGTGGCAGTTGGGACACTCGGAGAGTCCCGAGGCGGTCAGAAAGTCGTGAGAACGGCGGATTGCGGTGCGGCGCGTCGAATGGCGCCTCTTCGGATTCGGCATGACAACAATTCCTTTCGTGTCTCGTCCTGTTTCAAATTCCGGCCGGCTTCAGGCAAAACTTGCTCCTGATTGCCTTCCGTCACAGGCTTCGGCACCCTCAATTTCTTCAGGGGCTTGCTTACTTGGGCTCGATCCGGCCGCGGAGGCCAGCCAGCGCTTCCCAGCGGGAGTCGCTCGGACCCACTTCGCAGGAGCAAACCTGGCTGTTGCGGTTTACGCCGCAGCGCGGGCAAAGTCCCTTACAGTCGGGCTTGCAAAGCGTCCTGACCGGCAGGGACAAAAGCACCTGCTCACGCAGCACATCCTCAAGCGCAAGGCTGTCTTCTTGATAATAACCGATTTCGGCTTCGTCTGCAGTAATGGAGCGTTCAGGGGCATCGGCATCAGCTCCGAGGGGGCGGAAGATCAGGTCGTAGCTGCCCTCCAGCGGAATCTCGACCGGCTCGACGCAGCGAGCGCAGGGAACCTGAAATATGCCGGAAAAGCTGCCCTTGAGCCGGATGTCGGCCACAATGTCCTTCGGACCCCGATGCTCGTGAAGCACCTCGGCCTGGCCGGATGCAGCCAGCGGCCCCTGCTGCTGGGCCATATCGCCCAGATCAACCGCGCCTGGGGCCAGTTCCAGGTCGAAGTCAATGGGTTCCCGTTCCAGTTCGATTACCTTGAAGTCCATGTTGTGAGCCTACGTCGCCTCCGGCGGCGAGTCAATGCGCCAGAGATCTCTGCCCGCCTCCTCAAGCCAGGATTTCGTCCAGCCAGTTGTAAATGCAGAAATCCCGATACCCCGGAGCAGCTACTTCGCAGTGCTGATCCGCGCCTTGCTCGCGCGTGAAATGGACAATCGTCTTGGGGCAGGTCAACCCATCGTAGAGCTTCTGCGCCTGGCCGGAGAAGAACTGCTCGCCCTCGGGCGCAGTGATCAGCATGGGGCAGCGAATCTGCCCGGCTACCTCGGCCAGATTGTAGGCTTGCACAGCCTGAAATGCGTCGTAATACGAAGTCATTCCAAAGGGCCTCATGCGAAAGCGCAGCGTCATTCTGCTCCGCACATTCGATGCCATGCCCATTTGCAAATACTGATCGAACTGGGGCTTGTCTTTGCCGTCCAACACGCCGCGAACGAATGCCGGCAAGTGGCTTAGCCAGGGCTCCGACACGTCCCATACGCCCGGATCGGCGACCCCGGCGGCGATGCGATGCTCGAAGGCCAGCGCGCGCGGAACCCAATAACCGCCCTGGCTGATGCCTACGAGGGCGATGCGCCTGGCATCGACCTCGCGGCGCCGCTGCATGGCGTCGACCACCGGCGTAATCACCTTCTCCCAATCGGGGCGAAAGTACAGCTTGCGCTGCCACAGCGAGTCGCCCTGGCCGGGGCCATTAAAGATCAGACAGTTATATCCCCGCTCCAGTGCTCCGGCCGCGCCCAGAACATAACTGCCCACCTCCAGGCCGTCGGCTCCATTGTTGAGGATGACCAGCGGCTTGCGGCGGCCCGAGTTGTCCGCGCGCAGAAACCAGCCGGTCAGGCTGCCGCCTTCGTAGGGGATTTGCAGCCGCTCGATGGGCGGATCGAACAAGGCCGCCGCGGCCTGCCAGCAGGCGGCATACTCTTGCCAGCAGGAAAGCATCCGCTCGGGATTCTCCGTGCCATCCCCGAAGCGCAGCGCTGCGCTGAAGTAGCTTGCGGCCGCCAGATAGGCCTCCCGCGCGCTGACGTTGTGCCGCTTGGCCGCTGCTCCCTCAGCGAGCGCGCGCAACTCGACGCCCGCTTCGTGATACGCAATCCAGGCGGACTCGAAGTCCCCAGCTTTGATTCTGGAGGCGATCGCCAGCAGCTTGCCGGGGTCTCCTGCGCGATAGTAGCAGTGCCCCAGGGCAATCTGCGCGGTAAAACCGAAATCCGCATCGGTAAAGGGCGAGATGGGCGCGGTCTCTGGCGCCCCAGCCCACGCGGGCGCTGCCTGTACGGTGACAGCGGCTGCCGCGACAGCCCCTGACGTCAAAAATGAACGGCGGTTCATCGGGATGCTCCTCTCATTTCAGTTCCACGCGTACGGCGTAGCTGATTTTCAGTTCACTGTGAATCCGCAGACATGATTTAAGACGCGACCTGCCTCGCCCTCTGGCGCGCCTCCAATTCGTTGAACCTCATTTGCCGGCAGGTTTCTTCTCTTTCCCTGAAAGGCGCTTCTGCTTGCCGGCGATCTTGCGCAGTTCAGCCAGCGTCTCTTCGCCCCAGCGCAGGTGCGCCTCCAACTCCAACTGCCCAAAGCGCGCCGTCATCTTCCAGTAGGGCGTGTCGGGATACTGCTGCTGGGCGCTCACCGCGTCCCCGGTCTGCGTGAATTTCAGGACCAGCGCGCGCGTTCTCTCGACCATCTCTTCCACGTATCCAATCAGGATTTCCGCCGGGACCTGCGCGCCGAAAAACAACTTCAGCAGCAGCTCATTGCGCGGAATCTCCGGCTGCGGCGCGACCGCCAGCCAGGCCGCCAATCGCTCCCTTCCCTTTCTCGTGATGGAGTAGATGTGCCGCTCCGGCTTGCCCTCTTGCCGCCCGGTCTTCGAGGTCACAAGCTCCTCGGCAGCCAGAGTCTTCAGGTTGGGATAGATCTGCCCATAGCTCTCATTCCAGAAAAAGCCAACCGATGTCCGGATGGTCTGTCCCAGGTCGTAGCCCGACATGGGCATGACCGTCAACAGGCCAAGAAGAACTTCCATGCTCGAACTGGTCCGCTTCGCCATATGCTTAATAGATATATGCCTATTAGTTCTATGCTGTCAACAGAAGATTTTGCCGCATGAGGTTGGCGATGCGCCGTCGCGGATGTCATGATGGAGCAAGGGCAGCCCGATCGCTGCCCTGCTCCGGCAAAGATGACCCAGAAAACAGCAGACAACGCGCCAATTCATTTCCGCCTGGCGGCGGAGGCCGATCAGGCGCGTCTGGTTGCGCTCGTCAACTCCGCCTTCTCCATCGAAACTTTCATGGAGGGCACGCGCACCGACGACAAACGGCTGGCCGAGGAGATGAGCAAGGGCAGCATTGTGCTGGCCGAAGACGGCTCCGGCCAGCTTCTGGCCTGCGTCTACGCCGAGACGCGAGGAGTGCGCGGCTACCTGGGAATGCTGGCGGTCGATCCGGCGCACCAGGGCAAGGGCCTGAGCAGACAAATCCTTCGAGCCGCCGAGGAGCATCTGCGCCGCCAGGGATGCGAGGCCGTTGACATCGTCGTTCTCAGCCTGCGGACCGAGTTGCCTCCCATCTATCGCAAATTCGGGTATGCCGAAACCGGCATTGAGGAGTTCCACCCCGCCCAGCGGCTCAAATTCGGGGCCGAGTGCCACGGCATCGCCATGTCCAAGAAGCTCTGACCGCTCCGCATTTTCTATCTACATCCTTCGAAATCTTCAAGGCGCGCTGTCACCAGGCTCTGCGTCCGGCTGGCGGCTTCTTGTTCCAGGTGGTGCTCCAGAAATCCAAAGCACTCAAGTCCGGCCGAAGTTCGCCGATGAAACCCTGAGTCACATCAAGAGGGGTTACCGGCATGGCCTGGCTGAAGAATCTTCCCGTTTCGCGCAAGTTCACCATCGCTTTCGGCATCGTCTGCGGTCTTTGCATAGTGCTGGGCGCATACACCTTTCTCACTTTCAGGGCAATCTCCGCAAAAAGCGAAATCGTCAGCGAAAAGCACTTCCCCGCCCTGATTGAAATCGGCGATGTCCGCAACGGCATCAATGCGGAAAGAAGGGAAGATCTCGAGCTGATGCTGTGCCAGACGCCGGCTTGCTCCGCGGACCACAACACAAAGCGCCAGAAAGCCATCGCCGATTACCAAAATGGCTTGAAAGCCATGGAGCCGCTTCTCATCCCCGAAGAGATCCCTCAGTACCAGAAGTTCACGGTGGCGATGAAGCAATATCAGGATGCCAGTGACCGCGGCGTCGGCCTGCTGAATACCGGCAAGCCGGGAGATGCGCTGGACATCCTCTCGTCAGACGCCGTTGTCGCGTCGCTGGGCGACGCTCTGGCGGCGGCAGACAGCGGATTTCAGATGCACGCGAAGCTGGGCGCGGATGCCTCGCAGGGCGCCACGCTTTCCGGCACGCGCGCCACATGGGTCGCCAGCGGGGCCACCCTGCTGATTGTCATGCTCTGCGCACTCATCGGCGGGATGCTCACGCGTTTGATTGCGCCGCCGCTGGAAGCGGCGACGGCCGCGCTGGAGCGGGTGGCGGAAAAGGACTTGACGGTAGACGTGGACGAGGCGGGCGCGGATGAGATCGGCCGCCTTACAACCGCCCTGAATACCAGCGTGACAGCGATGCGCGGGGTTTTGCGGTCTGTCGCGCAGGGCGCGGAAACGCTCTCGGCGGCCACCACCGAAATCAGTTCCCGCGCGGTGCAGCAATCCGGCAATGCCAGCGCCCAGTCCAGCAAGACCAACCAGATTGCGGCGGCGGCCCAGGAGATGACGGCAACCATCGGCGAGATCAGCCACAACGCTGAAAACGCCGCCAGCGCCAGCCGCATCTCTGCCAAAACCGCCAACCAGGGCGGCGAGGTGATGCAGGCCGCGGCCGCGACCATGGAAAAAATCGCCGCGGCTACCAGTTCTGTTTCCGATAAGATGACCTCGCTGGCGCATCGCTCCGAGGAGATCGGCAAGGTGGTCAACGTGATTCAGGAGATCAGCGAGCAGACCAACCTGCTGGCGCTGAACGCGGCCATCGAGGCTGCGCGCGCCGGCGAGCATGGACGCGGATTCGCCGTCGTCGCGGGCGAAGTTCGCCGCCTGGCGGAGCGCACAAAAGGCGCCACCGAGGAGATTTCGGGCACCATCCGCAGCATTCAGGAAGAGACGCGCGAGACTCTGCAGGTGATGCATGAGAGCCGCGCCGCGGTCGAAACCGGCATGGGAGAAGCCGCCCACGCGCGCAAGAGCCTGGAGGCGATCATCGAGTCATCCAAGCAGGTGGAGCACCAGATCGAGTTGATCGCCACGGCGGCCACCGAGCAAACCTCGGCCTCCGGCGAGATCTCCGAGTCCGCCAGCAATATCTCGCAGTTGTCGGTGGAGAATGCTCAAGGCGCTGAGGAAACCGTGGAGGCACTGAAGAACCTCGCCTCTCTGGCCAGCGACCTGGACACCATGATCCGCCAGTTCCATCTTGACAGTGACCATCAGGCTGGCGGGCGATTTGCCGGCAAGAACCAGCCGGTTGGAGTTGGGCAGCCTGCGTTGCGCGCCGCGCACTCGTAGGCCCCTCAGAGCCGGCGGCAGCCCTACCCAGATCTGCGGGTTCCGGTGATTGCAGCTCATTGCCGAGAACCCCAGGGCTGCCGCCGCTTTTTCCAAGAACTGTCACCTTGACTTCATTGGATTGTCGTTCTCACGAGCATGGCTCCGCAGCGGGCGGAAGCGAAGAATCGCCGGACGAACTCCGCGCATAAACCCATAAATAGAAAATGCCCATAACCAGCAAGATGAGCGGGGCCGAAAAGACATTCACGGCCATCAGCATTCGCCCAGTGAGTCCGGTCGCGGGCAGGTGCAGGGCGCTGGTGACAGCGATGAAGATGGCCCACGAAAAGTCGCCGGTTAATATGAGCCCCGCGGCATTCACCAGAAACGCAAACCTCCCGATGCGCCCCCCTTCGGCCCAGAGCATGGCGCAAGCCGGAATCGTGAGCAGCAACAGCTTGGCATCCAGTTGCCGATGATAGACCGGCAGCATGGTAAGAGCCGCTATCGCCGCGAGGGCCAGCCAGGTTCTCTTTGCCGAGGGGCGGGAGCGCAGAGTGACAATTGCCCACAAGAGGAGGAGCGGAGCACAAATGAGATAGGTAACGAGATTGTAGAAGCGCGGGTCATCCCAGAAGACGCTGATGACCGTCTGAAGGCTTATCAATATATCGAGACTGTGGCCGCCCGCTGAAGCAAGAACGGGATCATTCATGCCGCCGTGTGCCGAAAACGCCAGAATATTGGAATGCATCTCCTGCATCCAGCTTGGCGCCACATGCCAAACCCACAGGAATGCCGGCAGACTCAAGGCAACCATCGCAAGGAGAGTTTGCAGTGCGCGTTTGCGGTAGACTCCACCTGCCAACAGGAAGTAGAGCCAGACCAGGCCCGTATCGTGCGGCTTGAGTGCAAGGCCAAGGGCAAGACACAGGATGCCTATCGGGACAAGCCGCTCCCGAAGAAAGCACCAGACGGCCACCGCACAAAGGCTTATTGCGATCCCGGCCGCGTTGCCGGTCATTAGGAGCAATTCGCTATTAGCCAGAAGAAAGCCTATCAAGGCCCCGTAAAGGGTTGGCGCGCTATCTGCCCCGAGATTCCAGATCAGGAACGAAGCAAGGATGAAGCTCCCAATGGTGAGCATCATCCACAGCAGGTGCGCAGGCCCCCACGGCAGCATTGCGAAAAAAAGCGATAAGGTAAACGCCGTCGGCGGGTACGGGTTTTGCGTCGCAATCTGGCGAACATCCGCGGCATCTGATGGGTGGTTTTCTCCATCTGCCTGATAGACGCGCAGCACGTCGCTTACCTTGTATGGGTCACCATGTTGAAACAGGCATCGCGCGGGGTAGTATAGGGCTTTGAAATCCGACAACGGGGTGCGATTGGCGTTCTCCATGGCGCCACCCATCAGAAGAAACACCAGGCTCCCCAGCAGCATCAAGTACACGCCGTCCAGCCGCGCTCTTGTCATCTTGAGCCTTTCTCAGTCTTCTCTCCGGGGCGTGGTTTGAGTATCCAGCCGTCAAGCATAACCTTTGACGATAGAGATCATACATGAGGGCGCATACTTGCCGATCGCAGAGCAGCCAAGGACCTCGTCCGCAGAGGAATATAAGTATGTGCAGGCTGGATCATCATCAGTGACAATGGAAGTTTGGATGAGAATCTTTTCCGAATCGCCGTATCCGGAAACTGTTGATCTGTCTGCGGTAGAACCCAGCTTGAGGAAAACCGCTTCGGATTCGAGCCGGAGATCACGGTCCAAGCTGCAAAGGCGAAGGCGAGATTTTTCGAGGTTGGAATATCGTGCACTGGCCGCAATTATGCCAAAGAATTGGCCGGCGAGACGGTCCTTATGCGTTGTGATGCAGTTGGAAGTATAATTCGTGGAGTAAATGACCCATCATCCTATCCCAATGACCCAGACATCTGAATTCGAATTCGCAGCGTTGAATGAGGCAAAGAACTATCGCCTCGCCTTGCTGCGCGATTTTCATTCCTATCTGCGCGGCAATGTGCTGGAGGTCGGCGCCGGCATTGGCCAGATAACTTCCGAACTTCTGCAGATGAAGGAAATTACAGAGCTTCTCTCAATTGAACCGGAAGCCTCGTTTTGCGCCCGGCTGCGTTCCCAGTTTCCTCAGCACAATTTGCTTCATGGAACCGTTAACGATTTGCAGCAGAAAACGGATTGGAATGCAGTCTTGAGCATTAATGTCTTAGAACATATTGAGATGGAGAAAGAAGAGTTGATTACTTACCACCGTTTGTTGCAGCCGGCGCAAGGAGCCCTATGTTTGTTTGTCCCGGCGCGACCGGAGATTTATGCGCCGATTGATAAAGATTTCGGTCATTTCCGCCGTTACACGCGGTCTGGATTGCGAAGTAAGCTGGAAGAAGCAGGATTCGAAGTTGTCCGATTGCGCTACTATAACTTCGCTGGGTATTTTGCGTGGTGGATAAGTTTCTGTTTATTGAAGAAACGATCATTTGACGTAGCCTCGGTGCGCCTGTTCGATCGCGTGATTTTTCCAATGGTCCATTGCCTTGAATCGCGCGTTTGCCCACCGTTCATTGGACAAAGTCTTATGGCCATAGCGGTTGCTCGCTAAACAAGACCTCGGCCCACAAGTTCCTCTTATAGCGGTTCTCCAATTGCTATGCACCGGGACCGATGCTGCCGAGTGGCTTTTTCCTCAACGGGGTCCCCGGCGACCGATCTTTGCTCGCTGGGGTGGAAGAAAAAGCCACCTTCCATAATGCCGGCTAGTGTACATGTATTGGAGAACCGCGCTAGAAACGTCGCCGCGCTGCATCCTTACACAGGCTTCCAGACAGGCTATCAGTACTTGCGCAGGTAAGTCCGCGAAAGCCGGTCGTGCCAGCACAGGTGGTCGTCATCAAAGAGCGCCCAGGCTACGCCGAGCCCCACCGGAACCACGGACAGAAGCAGCGCGCCCAGCCGGGTGTGCAACTGCTCGCGAGTGGGGATCTGCCCGTCGAAGGTGCACAGGGAGAGGCGGGCGCACTTCATGCCCGGCGTGGCCTCGGCCAGGGTGAGAAAGAGCGTCTGGTAGAGCAGGCCGGCAAGCAGGAAGGCTGAAATCGCGCCCAGTTCCATAATTCTTGCCGCGGGCGGGTGGCCGATTCTGGCGAGGGCCAACATGGCCGGCAAAAGCACAGCCGCCGCGATAAGAATGCCATCCACCAGGACAGACATGAACCGGCGGCTGATGGGCGCCAGGTGAAGGTCCGCCTGCGGTTCAGGTGCGTCCTGGGGCTCGGGTTCGTCCTGCGATTGGGCTTCCAGCTCGATGCTTGACCATTCGGGCTTCTGCCATTCAGAGGCGGGCGCTTCCGTGGCAATCTCCGCTTCGGTGGAGACCTCTCCAGGGTCCACCTCGAAGATGCTCAACTGCCTATCGAGGGCTTCCTCCGCGAAAGGACCTTCAGCCCGGCGGGGGCGCATCTTGCGGGTGGCTACCAACTCGCGCGGAAACTCAATGAGGTTGGCATGGATGGGCTGAGCCGGCTCGACCGGCTCCATGGATTCAACGCCCCATGACTCCTCGGAGCGCAAGGGCCGCTCCCAGCGGCTGTTGGTCGAAGGCGTAAAGGCCTCCGCGTGGCGAGGCAAGGCGGCAGCAGCCGGGATTGAAATTGGCTCGACGGGACGCAGGCGGGGATCCGTTTCCCAATGGAGGCGGGAATACTCGTTTTCCCAAGCCTCAAGCGAGGAAGGCGCAGTAGGCCGGGCCGGCGCAAGGGTTGGCTCCCAATCCTGCGCAATGGCCTGGGCAGGCGCCGCGGAGGGCGGAGCTGCGTGCTCCCACTGTCGCGGTGTGGCGGGGGCATCCTGTAGACCGGCAAGAGCAGCCTGAGCGGCAACATTCGCCTCCAGGGCCGCGTGGGTGGCAACCTCAGCGGCGCGCAGGGCGGCATGGGCTTCAGCAGCCTGCATCTGGCTAAAGCTGGGGACCTGGGCATAACGCGCGGCGACACGGGCGGCTACCATGGCGGCGCGACTGCCAGCCGCAGCCCAGGATTGGGCGGGCTCGGCAGGCTCTGCCGTCGACAAGCCTCTGTGGCTCTGATGGGCTGCAATGCGGCGGCTTACTTCCTGCTTCCAGGAAAATGCGGAATCGGGCTGGCTCAACGATGTGCTCAAGGCTTCAGGTTCCCTTCTGACGCGCCTTCCAAGCAGAATTCCTGGCTTGAAGCGCAGTTCCTGTCCTTGAAGCCCGGTGAAAACCGGGACTCTCAGACGTTGCTTTCAAAAGAGAAGGGAGGTCAGACAGAGAAAAACAGACATGGTCCGGATCGCTGGACCCGGACGCGGTGGAAACAACCCGATTTTTGCCTGCTGCCAGAGTTGCGCGGCGTGCGTCCAGTGCCAAGGCAGCCAATTTTGCTATGCTGACCTTGGTTCCGCGATGCATCCTCGCACTTTAGTGTTTATCACGATATTCGCTCTCTGTCACCTGCAAATCCAGGGACAGGCGTTGACCAATGCGGCACCTCCCGCGGCGCAGGAGGCAGGCAGCACGGGCGCGCCCGCCGCGGATGGCGCTGTTTCAGGCAGCCCTGACGCCGAGACTCCAGCCTCTCTGCCAGACGACCCCGGCCAGGAGATTCTGCCCATGGCCCAGCCTGAGCCGGAACCCGCAACCGGCGTGCCGGTGACCTGGGAAGCGCAGAATCAGAGCCGCGTGGGCGACACTTGGACCCTCGCGGGCGAAGTCGTGGTTCACTATCGCGACTACATTCTGCGCGCCGACAAGGTCGTCTATCACCAGTCCACGACGGAGCTGGAGGCAGAAGGAAACCTGCAGGTTGCCGGCGGACCCAATGATGTGCTGATCTATGCCTCGCGCGGGGACATGCGGCTGAATATGCACACTGCGCGTTTTTACAACGTGCATGGCTCGCAGGGGGTCCGCACGCTCGGCCGCACAGAGGTTTTTTCCACAGTGAATCCGTTTCTTTTTTCCGGCAGGGTTTTGCTGGAGACCGGCGAGGGTCACTACCGCATCATCGACGGCACAATGACCAACTGCCGCCTGCCGCGGCCGGACTGGCTACTGCTCTCGCACACCATCAAGATGGAGAACGGCACGGCATCCATGTCCAACGCCTATTTCAAGTTTCTCGGCGTGCCTATCTTTTATCTGCCCTATCTACAGCATCCGGTGGAAGAGACTGGCCGCCAAAGCGGGTTTCTGATTCCTGTTTTGAGCACGGGATCGTCGATCAGGGGCTACACGTTTGGCGAGCAGATCTACTGGGTGATCAACCGCAGTATGGATATGACCACCGGCACGGAGTACTACAGCAAGCGCGGATGGGCTCCCAATGGCGACTTCCGCTATAAGGGCCCAGCGCTCGACCACCTGATCGTGCGCTGGAATGCCCTGCTGGACCGCGGCATTGAAGAAACGGTCACCACCGCGGCCACGCCTCCTGCCACTGCGCCAACCACCACGACGCAGCTTGTCAACCAGGGCGGAATGGACATCAATGCCTTCGGCCGCAAGGATCTTAACCCCGAAACGCGGCTGGTTGGGAACATCGAATACCTCTCCAGCTACATCTACCGCCTGGTCTTCAACGACAACTATTCGCAGGCGGTCAGCTCCGAGGTGCAGAGCGGCGTTTCAATTACCCATGCGCGCAATGGCTTCGTTCCCTCGGTGTCTACGGACCGCTTCCAGACCTTTGCCAGCTCCAGCAAGGGCGACGAGGTGAGGATTCTGCACACCCCCAACCTGCGTTTCGATGTCCTTGACCGGCCGCTGGCCTCCTCCTGGCTTTACTGGGGGTTGGGTTCGTCGCTGGGCTATCTGACCCGCTCCGAGCAGGACTTCCACGCCCGCAACGCCGGCCGCGTTGACTTCTATCCGCATCTCTCTCTGCCGCTCGCGAGCGGAGGCTGGAGCGTGGTGCCTGAGGCCGCGCTGCGCGAGACCGTCTACACGATCAGCCAAACCCCGGATCTGACCGGCGCAAATGGCGGCACGCCTACCATCAGCCACGATCCGCTGAACCGGACGGACTTTGAGGCCTCGGTGGATCTGCGGCCGCCAGCCTTCGAACGGGACTTTGCGCTTACGCGCTGGAACCGCGAGCTGCGCCATGTGATCGAACCGGAGATCACATACAGGTATGTGACGGGCATCGGCGCGCAGGAGCGCAATGTGCTTCTGGTCGACACCACGGATATCGCCACCAACACCAACGAAGTGGGCTACGCTCTGACGCAGCGCTTCTACATGCGCGCCACGGGTAGCGAACCCTGCATTGGCGATGACGCTGCGACGGCTGGCGGCTGCGCCGCCAAACCGCGTGAATGGGCCAGTTGGCGGATTGCGCAGAAACTCTTCATAGACCCCAACTTCGGCGGGGCATTGATTCCTGGCCGGCGCAACGTCTTCGGCTCCACGCTGGACCTGAGCGCTGTCGCCTTCCTGACCTCGCCGCGCAATCTGGCGCCTCTGACTTCGCGGCTGCGCTTCGAGGCCATCAACAACCTGCGCATCCAGTGGGATTTGGACTACGACCCGAAAGCCGGACGGCTGGGCGCCGACAACCTCTTCGCCGGCTATAGCTGGGGCCGCACTACTATCGGCATGGGCCACGCCCTGCTCAACGCCGTCGATGAGAGCGGCAGCGCCGCCTCTACCATCAAGAGCCAGCAGCTCCAACCCTATTTCTCCATTGGCAAGCCTAGCGGCAGCGGCTTGAATCTGGCCGCGAACGGCGGCTACGACTTTACCCACGGCGAACTGCAATACGCCGGAGTGCAGGCAGTCTATAACTGGAACTGCTGCGGCCTTACTGTCGGCTACCGGCGCTTTGAACTGGGTTCGGTCCGCAACGAGACGCAATATCTTTACAGCTTCACCCTGGCAAACTTCGGTTCGGTGGGCGACATTCGCCGCTCCAACTCGATCTTCCGCGATCCCAGCCTGCCCCCGGCGTATTAGAGCGAAACCACAGCAGACGTAGCCTTGTTACGAGTCTCCAGTGTGGCTTTTTTTTGAGGAAAAAGCCTCTGGGCAGGCTTGCTTCCGAGATACACCTGCTGTGGTCTCGCTATAGGGGATTTTTGGGTTTCGGTGGCGGAGCCGGTTGCCTTTACGTCTCTTCCGCGTCAACTCTGCAGGCCCGAGGCCATCGCTCTACTGCCGGCTCCATTTATGGCCCCCACTGGAGTATTCTTTCCTGAGAGGATTTGCCTTTGTCACGTATTCATTTTCTGACTGGCCTGCTCGCTTTGGGCATGGCTGTGGGATGCAAGGCCCAATCGACCCCGCAGGAACCGGATCTGGCGCAGATCCACCGCATCGAAGTCATGGTGCGCGCTCAATATAGCTTGCCGCCGGATGTTGTAATTGCGTTCAGCGCGCGGAAACCCAGCGAGATTGCCGGGTACCAGACGCTCCCTGTCACGCTCTCACACGGCGGCAAGTCCCAGGTCGTCGATTTTCTGATCTCGACTGACGGCAAGACATTGGCGCGCCTGGAGAAGTTCGATCTGGTTAGCGACCCGGCTTTTTCGATAGACGTGACCGGACGGCCGGTTCGCGGCAACCCCGCGGCGAAGGTTACGGTAGTCAATTTCGACGATCTTGAGTGCCCCTATTGCGCCCAGATGCATCACACGCTCTTTCCGGCAACGCTGGAGCGCTATAAAGACACTGTGCGCTTTATCTATAAGGACAATCCACTCAACGAATTGCACCCCTGGGCCATGCATGCCGCAATAGACGCCAACTGCCTGGGAGCGCAGAACAACGCGGTCTACTGGGACTACGTGGATTACGTGCACTCGCACGGCCAGGAGGTCAACGGTGAGAGCCGGGACACGCTCAAGAGCATTGCAACGCTGGACCGCATTGCCCGCCAGGAGGCTACGGTGGCGAGACTCGACCTGACCAGGCTGGACGCATGTCTGGCCAAGCAGGACAAGACCCAGGTTCAGGCCTCCAGCAAGGAAGCAGAGAAGCTGCGAATTGAGTCGGCGCCGACGCTTTATGTCGATGGCGAGCGCATTGAAGGCGCTCTGCCGCAGAATCAGGTGTGGATGGTGATCGATCGTGCCCTGCGCGCTGCCGGAGTGGAACCGCCGGCCGCGGTGGACCAGCCTGCGGGAACGAACAAATAGCCCTGTTCCTCAGCTTTTCTTTTGCCGCCCAAGCGAAGGCAGAAGCGACAATTGGCGGTTACGCCTATGAAATTGCGTATCGCCACACCGGCTTTGGGATTTATTCTGAATTGTGGAGGTTTTTGTGCCCCCTACAGGAGATGCAAGGTTGCAGATCAAAGTTTTTTGCCGCACGTCCGTCCATTTGGCCGTACTCGTTCTTTCTGGTGGAGCCCTGTTGACGACCATGAGCGCGTGTCACCGCTCACCCTCGCCTGACGTTATGGCGACCGTGAACGGCAAGGAGATTCTGCGCGCCGACATGGAGAAGTATTACAAGGCTAATCTAGGCGACAATCCCCAGAAACCTACTGATGAACAGGCTAACATTCTTCGCCTCAATATTTTGCGCCAGATGATCGAGGACGAAATTGTCCAGCAGCGCGCTGCCAAGCTCAACCTGGTTGCCAGCGATGAAGACGTAAACGCCAAGCTGACCGAGATGAAGGCGCCCTACACCCAGGAAGAATTCGACAAGCAGCTCAAGGCGCGCAATATCACCGTTGACGACCTTAAACGCGACTGGCGGCGTCAGTTGACCAAGACTAAGCTCCTCAACAAGGAGATTGAGTCGAAGATCAATATTACGGACGCCGAGATCAGCGCCTTCTACGCAGCACACAAGGCAGAGTTCAATCTGATAGAACCGCGTTACGGCCTGGCGCAGATCATGGTCACCAGCGGTCCCTCACGGCAGGCCGGCAACCTGCAGAACAACAAGGCCTCGGGCGACGCGGATGCCAAGAAGAAGATTCAGACCCTGCACAGCAAACTGGACAGCGGGGAAGACTTTGGCAATCTGGCCATGAACTTCTCCGAGAATCCGAACACGGCAGCCAATGGCGGGGACATGGGCTTCGTGTTTGAATCACAACTTCGCACCGACCCAGAGATCTACAACGCCATTGGCAAGATCAAGCCGGGACAAATCACGGAGATTCTTCCGGTCTATGACAGCGCCGGCCCCGGCCGCCACACCGTTGGTTACGCCATTTACAAGCTGATCTCCAGGGAGCCTGCCGGCCAGCGCGAATTGAACGACCCGCGCGTGCAGCAAGTCATTCGCCAGGGCATTCACGACAACCACGCGCAGTTGCTTCAGAACGCCTATTTCGAAACGCTCCACAACGAGGCCAAGGTTCACAACTACTTTGCAGAGCAGATTCTCAAGCAGGGCGCCCGGTAGATACATGGACCTGTAAATGGCAGACAGATTGAAGGCGGCCTTTCCTGACGGGGAAGGCCGCCTTTTTCTGCTGAGAGTCCGATTCGGGCAGTGAATCACCGAGCGTGTGCGCAGCCAACCGGCCTGAAGGATAGCGCCAGCATAGGAGTATGGAGGCTACTTGCCACTGGCATCCGCCTTTACGCCGCTGGAGTCTTGAGCTTCCTCTCTTCATTCGTCTTGCGGGTTTGCATCGGCCCGCTGCGCCGGCATTCAATCGAGCAGACAGGCCTTGCAGGCTGCCTCGGAAGCCTCCGGGGCCCCGATCAGCTGCCCTTTTCGTCACGCTCTGGCATCGCCAGTTTCCCGATGCTGCATTCGACGTCCGCAATCTGCCTCATCCGGATCACATCACGGAAATCGCTGTTCTGGATTTGCTCAAACAGATAGACCGCCTGCTGTGGTCTTTAAGGCGCTGTTGCGTATCCAGTCCGGGCGCCTCACTCCGATTAGACCTGAACAAGCCGCAAGCCGGTCGATTTCGCGGAACTCGGTCAAGACAAAACAGCCTCCGCTGAGAGCGGAGGCTGTTGTCTATGCTTATCTTGCTGTCTTACTTCATCTTGCCGGTCTCATCCATGGTGATGCCGCCAGGACCCTGATTCTTCTTCTCCTCATTGGTCTTGCGCGTACCCATCGCCTTGGTCCGCCAATCATCTGCCGCAGCCACATCAGCCTTCACCGCGGCCGCGTTACCATAATCCACATCGGCCTTGCGCCTGTAAATCAGATTCAAATAGGCCATTGCTTCGTCATAGTTGGGCCTGTTCTCCACCGCCTGATTGAGATACTGCAGGCCTTCCTCGACCAGTGGGCCATTCTTTTCCCTGAGGGTGCTCATGATCTGCTTGGGCGCCTTGGTGTTGCCAGCGCCGTCGTCGTTGATGCCCGCAGGCGCCAGCGCCGTAAGGGTATTCTGGTGCGCCACCATCCAGTCGATCACGCCCACCGTATAGGCGGCCTCGGGATCCTTCGGATCCTCGGCCAGGACCTTTTTCTGCCATCCCTTGGCGTCATCCAGCTTCTTGATGCTGAATTCGATGCCCGCAATCTGCTTCATGCTATTCACATCGTGCGGGTCCTTTGCCAAGACGTCCTGGAACATGGAAATCGCCTGCTGAGCAGTCTTCAGGTTGTCCGGCGTATCCAGTCCGGGCACCACATTCTGGGCCAGCGCGGTGGCCAGATAGCTTTTGGCCATGGGCAGGTTCGGATCAAGTTCGGTGGCTCTCTGGAAGTGCCCGATCGCCTCTTCGTAGTGAGTGCCCTTGTAGGCATCCACTCCCTTGTTCAACTCGTCACGGGCTTTCAAGCGGTTGCACCCGCTCATGGAGAACACCATGCCGGCCAAGATAACCGCGAGCGCCGTAATACGTGCGGGTCCATTCATGTTCGTATCCTTCTCCTTCAGGCGAGTGCCTAGCAGCCGCGCGCCTGCAATCTCAAGTACGGCTGGCCGCGGGCGGGAGGTACCGAAACCAGGATGGAAAAATTGTACTCTCTGTTTCCGCCCGGATGAACCGCCTCCGCGCGGCGCTGGCAGCCATGGATTTCGCTGGGGACTTCGATCCTCCCCAGCAGTCCATCTGGCCAGCCTGATCTTTTGGCCGTCCTCTCGCCTCCGCTGCCGGCATCCGCCCCAAGGCCGGCACCATCAGCTTGCGCAACACTCCTTCTTCTTTCTTCAAAAGAAGGCGCCTCCGAAACAACCGGCTACTCGCCGGCCATGATCCTCGGCGTCATCAACCCGATGTGATCCACGTTCGCGCTGCGGCCGACATCAATCACTTCGGCTATGTAACGGAAGTCGAGATTGTCATCGCCCTTGACGAACATGATGCGCTCGGCGCGGTTTGCATAGATCTCGGTCAGGCGCGACTGCAATTCCTTCAAAGCCGGCGCGCCACCGTTGCCATTGTATACGTCGGTCTCGTTGATCTTGTAGTTCGGGGCCGCTCCCGGGCGATGCAGAACCTGCACGACGATCGTACGGTCGGTGGGATTGCTCTGCGACGGGTTCTTGGGCGGCTGAGGCACCAGCGCGTCCAACCCCTTTGGTGTAACCGGCACGATGACCATAAAAATAATCAGCAGCACCAGAAGGATATCGATCATCGGCGTCATGTTGATGTCGGACGAGTAACTACCCCCGCCCCCAGTTGTCATTGACATCGCTTAGTACTCCTTGTTTCCTGCAAAATCGTAAATGGAATAGCGCAAGCGCCTGATTACTCGCCACCCGCAAGATTGCCTTCGCGCTTCTGCGTTAACAAGCCCACGTCTTCCACGCCAGCGGAGCGCACTCCGTCGATCGCGTCCTCGACCGCGCGAAACTGCGCACGGGCATCAGCGCGAACGTAAATCGTCTTGCCTGGTTTGTCAGCCAGTTTCTCGCGAACCTGCACGCCAAGCTCACTGACGGCTACAATGTTCTGCCCCAGGTACACCTTCCCGTCGCGCGTGATGGCCACGACGATGGCGTCTTCCTTGTCGGCGTCTGGCATGGCAGTGGGGTTATCCACCTTCGCCATATCAATCGACACCTTGTTCTGAAGCATGGGAGTGATGACCATGAAGATGATCAACAGCACCAGCATCACATCGACCATGGGGGTCACGTTGATGTTGGCATTGACCTTACTGCCTTCGTTGCGAACCGACTGTGACATTGCTTGGCTCCATTGCCTGAAAATTGTACTTCCGGGCGGCTTCTAGCGTTGCCTGAAAACCACCTGGCTGGCGCGCGATTGAAACCGGCGGGCAGGAGAGAGTGCTGACTCTCCCGCCCACCACAGCTTCCCGCTCTCGCCTAAAGCCGCTTCGCTTAACGCCTGTGGCTTTGCTTGATGAAGTAGTCGATCAGTTCGCTGGAGGAGTTATCCATCTCCACATCGAAGGATTCGACACGTCCGGTGAAGTAGTTGAAAGCCATAACGGCCGGGATGGCAACCAGCAGGCCAAAGGCCGTGGTAACCAGGGCTTCCGAAATGCCGCCAGCAACTGCGCCGATGCCAGAGGTCTTCTGTGTGGCAATCGCCTGGAAGGCGTTCAAAATGCCGCAAACCGTGCCGAACAGGCCGACGAAAGGAGCGGTGGCGCCGATGGTGGCCAGAACCGCAAGACCCTTCTTCAGCTTTGCATGGACAATGGCTTCAGCGCGATCGAGCGCGCGGCTCGAGCTCTCGATGGTCTCCTCGGTGGCAACGCCGCCGGAGGAGCGGAACTCTTGCAGGCCGGCGGTGACAACCTCGGCCAGATGGGACTTCTTGCTGCGATCGGCAATCTTGATGGCCTCATCGAGCTTTGCGTCCTTCAGGGCGCCGGCAACCTTGGGCGCGAATTCACGCGACTGTTTGCGGGCGGCGTTGAAATACAGGTAGCGGTCGATCATCACGGCCAAAGACCAGATGGACTCGACGAAAAGAAGAATGGCCACACAACGGGCCAACCATCCCATGTGCTGCCACAGCCCCACGGGAGTAAAGCTGACCGTTTCCCCTTCATCCAATAAGAATGCCAGATTGGCGGCCGTGTGCGAAGCATAAGTTGCGAACTGAGCGAGAATCACTGAATCGTTCCTCCTAAGGAGTTTTCTTGTGGACTGTGACTGCCTTATGGTTGCTGGGAATGCGGGCCCTTGCGGAATCGCATTCAGGTCAAAAGCAAGGCCATTCTCCTAGAATAGCGGAAAAGGGCCGGAGACGTTGCTCATCCACCCAAAGTAAAGATCACGTTGACCGTGGTCTCCACTTCCACCGGCTCATTGTTGAGCAGGTAGGGCTTGTAGCGCCAAGTTCTAACGGCATCAAGCGCGGCCTGCTGCAACATCGCCGGACCTTGGACGACCTTTAGATTCTCGATCGCCCCTGTTTTGGAGATGGTTGCCTGCAGAACTACCGTACCGGAAACACGCGCTGCCTTGGCAATCGGCGGATACTGAGGGACGGTCTTCAGCAGCAACATGCCCTGCATCACACCGCCCGAGATCGTAACCTTCTTCGGAGCAGCAACACTTACCTTGGTTTTGCTGCTCGCATCGCCGAAGATGGCGCCCATAACGCCGCCAGTACTGCCGCTGCCGCCGAAGTCGGAACCAGCCACGCCAAACGAAGCAGCTGGCGCTTCCCTTTCAGAGACCATCTTGATGCTTTGCGGAATCCGAGTCGGCGCGGTGAGCTGATTATTCATCATCTCCGATTGCACGCGGACCACATGCACGGCCTCGGGTGGCGGTGGCGGAGGAGGTGGTGGTGGCGGAGGTGGCGGAGCTACCAAAGCCATCTGCATGGCGGCCTTGGGCAGCGCCTCGGGATAGATCAACGGAATCAGAATCATCAGAACAAGAAATGCAGCCTCGGCGATGAACATGGGGATCATCCAAGGTCCACTCCTGCTCTTAATCCTGCCTCCGGATTCAAACGTAGAATCTTCAAACATGGCCAGCCTCGAATCGGGTCTTTGCTTACTTCCTTCTAATTAGACACCGGGAGTAATCAAAATGTTCCCAGCATCAAAACATTACCACAGAAGCGCATTTCAACTAGAGCAGAACCGCGCTTCCCCGTCAAAAACACAAAGAAACAGCGAAAACGCCGCCAGGCACTAAACCCTGGCGCGTTTTGCGGCTGGAAGAACCGCGGCGTCGCCCTTCCGGGCGCGCCACTCCTGCCACGCCACCAACATGGGCGAGGCCACAGCAATCGACGAATACGTGCCGATAAGAATGCCCACGACGAGAGCAAATGAGAAATTCCGCAGCACCTGCCCGCCGAAGACGTAAAGCGAAAGCACGGTCAGGAAAGTGAGGCCGGAAGTGAGCACTGTCCGGCTCAGGGTCTGGTTGATGGCGCGATTGACCACGTCTGAAAGGGCTTCACGCCGGCTCATGCGCAGGTCCTCGCGAATGCGGTCGAAAACCACGATGGTGTCATTCATCGAGTAGCCGACCAGCGTCAGGATGGCCGCGATGACGGTCAGGCTGATCTCCTTGTCCAGCAGGGCGAAAAAACCTACTGTGATCAGCGTGTCATGAAAACAAGCCACGACAGCCGCCACGCCGTAGATCAACTGGAAGCGGAACCAGAGGTAGATCAACATGCCGGCCATGGAGTACAGTGTGGCCAGCAACGCCTGTTTTTCCAACTGCTTGCCAACCGTGGGACCCACTACCGACACATTACGAACTGTGAAGGAGTTGCCTGCGTAATTCGTGTGCAGGGTATCGACAATCTGCTTCTGGCCTGCGTCGAGCGAGGTCTCGTTCTGCTGCTCAGGCAAGCTGATGAGCACCTCATTCTTGGAGGCCACGTCGTAGATCTGAATGCGCGCGTCCTTGATGCCGGTCGCATCCATAGCCCGGCGAATCCGGTTTGTATCCGGCGCCTGGGCAAACTGCAACTCAACCTGCGTGCCGCCCTTGAAGTCCACCCCCAGCAGCACCGGGCTGCCGATTTGCGCATAGTGCATGCACATCGAGATGATGCCGGCCACACTGAAGATCAAAGAAAAGCTGAGGAAGTACCACTTCTTCCCGAGCCAGTCCACATTCACATTGCGAAACAATTCCACTGGTTCTCTCCGCTTCCTGGGAGGCTGAATCCCCTGGGGGCTTCAGCTTTCTTGTCTTGTCTCTCTGCCGCGTGGGCAGTTCCCTTGCCGAAATCTAGATGGACACCAGATCGCCTGGCTTCATCTTGTTCAAATGGGCATCGAAGATGACCCGCGAAACGTACACAGCCGTGAAGAGGTTGGCGAGCAGACCAAAGGTCAGCGTGACCGCAAAGCCCTTCACCGGGCCGGTGCCGAACATGAACAGGATGGCCGCCGAGACGATGGTGGTCACGTGGGTGTCAACGATGGTGACCCAGGCATGGGCAAAGCCCTGGTCCACGGCCGCCGAGGGCGCCTTGCCGGCTCGCACCTCTTCCCGGATGCGCTCGAAGATCAGCACGTTCGAGTCCACGCCCATGCCGATGGTCAGAATCACTCCGGCGATGCCGGGTAGCGTCAGCGTGGCGCCACTAACCCCCATGAAGCCCAGCAAAATCACCAAGTTCAGGAACAAAGCCAAATCGGCATTGATGCCCGAGCCCCTGTAATAAATGAGCATGAAGACCATGACGAGCAGCACGCCCACAACCGCCGCCGTAACGCCTTCCCTGATTGAGTCCTGGCCCAGCGACGCGCCTACCGTGCGGTCCTCAAGATAGTTCAGCGAGGCAGGCAGGGCGCCGGTGCGCAGCAGCTTGGAGAGGCTTTCAACTTCGTCCGGGCTGAAGGAGCCGGTAATCTCGCCGCGGTCGCGGATGGCGCTCTGAATGGTGGCCACCTCGCGAACCCGCTCGCCCATCAGCACGGCCATGCTCTGGCCCACATTCTTGCTGGTGTAGTCGTAAAACTTGTCGCCCGCTTCGTTGGTCAGCGTGAACTGAACATTGCGGCGGCCATTCTGATCGGTGCCCGGATCGGCGGAGCGGAAGTCATTGCCGCCCACCACATAGGCGCGATGCAGCAGCCACACGCTGTCGGACGTTGTGTCGGCTCCGACCGAGCCCGAGCCATGCGCCAGCTCTTCGTCGGCCGGAATTACGCCACCGTTGCTGGCCAGGGCCTCCTGCTCGTCCTTGTAGGGGCCGCCGGCCACGGCGTGAATCTCCAGCCGCGCCGTTTCCTGAATAAGGCTCTTGACCCGGTCCAGATCGTCGATGCCCGGCAGTTCAACCAGAATCTGGTTGTCTCCCAAGCCATACTCCTGGATCACGGGTTCGCTGACACCCAGCGTGTCGACGCGGTCGCGAATGGTCTCGATGGCCTGCTGGACGGTCTTCTTCTTCAGAGACGTCACGACCAGCGGCTTCATGGTGAGTGTGAAACTGGTGTCGCCGCCTCCGCCAGCTACCTCGTACTCGTTGGAATACTTGGTCTCCAGCAGGGAACGCACGTCGCTGGCCTTCTCGGGCGCTATGCCTTCCACCCGGATGACCTCGGGCTTGTTCGCCGGATCGGGCTTATAAGCCTGCGAAAAGCTGAGGTTGGCCGTCTTCAGTTCCTGCTCGATGCGCCCCACCGTGTTGTCGGTTTCGGCGTTGACCGCTTCCGACACAACCACCTGCAAAATCAGGTGAGCGCCGCCGCGCAGATCCAGGCCAAGGTGTATCCGGCTCGTCATGGCCTGCATCAGTGGCTTGGGAGTTTGCCCCGGCCAAGGAACCCAGGAGACCCCAAAAATGCCAAAAACGAAAACCGCCAGCACCGCAACAATCAGTGCAATTTTACCGTTAAGATTCTTCTTCATCGTCCCGTTTCTCTAGTTCGATACAGTGACCAGTGTACAGTGGTCAGAACGGATCACTGTTCGCTGCCTGATGTACGCTGTCTGCTGTTCACTGCTTACTGTCTTTAGGACCCCGAAGAGGAGTCCTGGGTAGTAACCGCGGCAATTGCGCTCTTGGCCACTTCCAGCTTGAGGTTGTCCGGCGCCACGCGGATGATGACCGTGTCGTCCTTGATGGAGAGGATGATGCCGCGAATACCGCCCGCCGTGGTGATCCGGTCGCCGGTCTTGATACTCGCCAGCATCCCCTGCCACTGTTTTTGACGCTTCTGCTGCGGGCGGATCATCAAGAGGTATAGGACACCGACCATCAACACCATGGGCAGCAGCGCCAACATGCCGTTTCCGCCTCCGGCCATCTGCTGGAATACCAACAAAGCTAAACTCGTTGCCACACTCATCCTTTACTCACCCCAGGGGAGCGCAACCGCGCTGTCCGTCAGGGCACAAGCATATCCGGCTATCTGCCGGAAGCCCGCAAAAAATTTGTCTCCGGGAACGATTCAGACTGGTCCGGGCCACCATCTTCTTCCAGCCCAGACAGTGGAGGGGACACGGTTGCCGCTCGCCTGTGGCTGAGTTTCAGCCCCCGGTTTGCACATCCAACTGCGACCCAACTGCCGTCTGCTTCCTCTTCGACACAGCCCTTGCCTGGAAGCTTGCATAAAAAATCCGCGTCGATGTTCGCGCGCGCTTCTTTACGAAATTCCAAAAAAGTGCCTAGGTAGATAAGATACGCGCGGACGGGGGCGTGTCAAGGCAGAACCGTGGAGATCGCGACAGAGATCAGAGATCAGTTCTCATGGTCCCTGTCCGCTGCTTTTCCTCCCAGCCGCCGATTTGGACGGGAATCGATCTCTGATCTCTGATCCCCGATCTCTATTTTTTGGCTTCCGGGGCAGCCGCAGAGCTCTCCGGCTCGTCGCCCGCATCCTCTACCAGCACCGCAGAGCCTGGAACGACGTCAAAGCTCGCAGCATCCTTGCCGGTGGGATGGAAGGTGACGCGCAGCGGCTCGCGCTGCCACTCGGCGGAGCCGCAGACCGGCTGAGGGTGATTCTCCGCGTCAAAGGCAAACAACTTCCTGGCCAGCACCGGCTTGCGCGCCGCCACCTGCGCCACCACGGCGTAGAGGCTCTTGCCGCTGGCGTTCAGGCCGCAATAAGCGCCGTAGTCGCGGAACCAGCTCACCTGGCTCACGCCGGGGTCGTAGTCCGGCAGCTTCAGGGCGACAATGTGGCCCTTCACGCGGTCCACCAGCAGCCACGGACCGCGCTGCCAGACCCAAGTGCTGGCCGCACGGGCGGGGTTTTGGGGAGCCTTGTCGCCGGGAAGAGTGTCGTTGAGCCGGATCACGCGCCGCACCGCGAAACTGCGGTCGGTTATGTCGTGCGCCTCGCCGGTGGTCCACTCCTTCAGAAGGCCGTCCACCAAAAGCGGGCGAATCCTGATGAAGTTCTCGCCGGCAGCCGCTCCGGCCGGGTCGCCGGTCTTCGAATAAGCCACATGCTTAGCCGCGCCCAGAGCCACCGTGTGAACCTTGCGCGGAGAAGCCGAAGCCGCTGGAGAGATGGTCAGCAACGCCGCCATCGCCAAAAAAGCAATTTGTTCGCCGACTCTCATACCGTTTGCTCCTGAGATGTTGGCGCAAATCTGTCAGGAAAAAACGCACGGTCATTTGCCCGTACTCAAGGAGTTACAAATTCATGGGGATCTAGAGCATTTTCGGAATACATATAGACTTTTCAAGCGGTGTGCAAGGTGCCTTTTTCTTGAGGAAAAAGACACTTAGCTTCGTACTTTCGGTCTACAGCAATTCCGAAAAAGCTATAACCCCAGAGGGCGGAGTTAACCATCCCCGCTCCTCTTTTCAAACAAGCAACTAAAGCATTTTCACCGATGGTGCAAGGAAGCTCCGTGCCCCACCCATTTCACGTTCTTTGTGAAATGGGTGGGAAACCACGAATTCGACCCTACAGAAACTGTGAAAACACTCTAAACCTTCGCAGCTTCGACCGCTCGCGCCACGCGGAAGGCTGTGCCTTCATTGAAATGCGCTGCCAGCACCTGCATTCCTACCGGCAAACCGGCCTTCGTTGCGCCGCACGGCACGGTAACTCCGCAGATGCCCGCGAGACTCGCCGTCACCGTGTAAATGTCGGCCAGATACATGGCCAGCGGATCGCCGGTCTTCTCGCCTAACTTGAAAGCCGGAATCGGCGAGGTGGGAGTGACAATCGCGTCCACCTCGGCGAAGGCGCGCAGGAACTCCTCAGCCAGCAGACGCCGCACCTGCTGCGCCTTCTTGTAATAGGCATCGTAGTAGCCCGCGCTGAGCGCGTAGGTTCCCAACAGAATGCGGCGCTTGACCTCGGCGCCGAAGCCCTCGTCGCGGGAGTGGCAATACATGGCCTGCAGATTTTCCGGCGCATCGGTGCGATGGCCGTAGCGCACGCCGTCAAAGCGCGCCAGGTTGGCGCTGGCCTCGGCCGTGGCGATCAGATAGTAGACGGGAATGGCATATTTCGTGTGCGGCAGCGAGACCGGCTTCACGGTACAGCCCGCGGCCTTCAGCGCATGGATGCCCGCCTCGATATTCGAGCGCACTTCCGGGTCGAGTCCTTCGGCGAAGTATTCCGCCGGGACGCCGATGCGCAGCCCTTCGGCCGGCTTGTCGCTCTCGGCGGCAAAGTCAGGCACCGGAGCCGGAGAGCTGGTGGCGTCCTTCGGATCGTGGCCGGCAATGACGCCCAGCATCGTAGCGGCATCGCGCACATTGGCCGCGAAGGGCCCCACGCGGTCCAGCGAAGAGGCAAAGGCGATCAGCCCGTAGCGCGAAACGCGGCCGTAGGTGGGCAGCACGCCCACAACGCCGCAAAAGCTGGCCGGCTGGCGAATGGAGCCGCCGGTGTCAGAGCCCAGCGTAGTCACAGCCATGTTGGCCGCCACAGCCGCCGCCGAGCCGCCGCTGGAGCCGCCCGGAACCCGGTCGGTGTCCACAGGGTTGCGCACCGGCCCGAAGGCGGAATTCTCGTTTGAGGAGCCCATGGCGAACTCGTCGCAATTCAGCTTGCCCAGCAGCACAGCGCCCGCGGCTTCCAGCTTGGAAACCGCCGTGGCGTCATAGGGAGGCCGGTAGCCTTCCAGAATCTTCGAGCCCGCCGTGGCCGGAGCGCCGCGCATCACCAACACGTCCTTGATGCCCACCGGAATGCCGGCCAGCGGGGGCAGCGGATCGCCCTTGGCGGCTAGAGCGTCCACGCGAACGGCAGCCGCCAGCGCGCGTTCTTTGGTCAGACTCAAGTAAACATTCAGGCGCGGATTCACTTGCGCGATGCGGTCATAATAGCTGGCCGCAAGCTCCACGGCCTTGGTGCTGCCGCTGGCAATCTCCGCACGCAATGCGGCCAGGGTCTTCGGCTTCTCCACAAAATTCTCGGCTGGTTTCACTTCGCTGGACAATGGAGCTTTCCTCTCTTTTGGCCGCGCTACCTGGCCTCTCGTTGGCCTGCTGGTTTCTGACCGCTTATAGAAGTACCAATG